>Ga0307508_10003055_pt1 | contig 17211 bp, 20 predicted proteins | sample 9_EM_MG_FD_203089 | JGI IMG/M metagenome (GOLD analysis project Ga0307508, IMG submission 203089) | Populus trichocarpa ectomycorrhiza microbial communities from riparian zone in the Pacific Northwest, United States - 9_EM | ecosystem: Host-associated > Plants > Roots > Unclassified | place...
TCTCGTCGTTTGCAATCTTCCCCTCATCTCCGGAGATATGTGTCTTAGGTCCGTCTCGGCCGTAAGCTCATCTCCGGACCTTATCTCCCTCCCTAGACTCTCTGAGCACACTCCGTCATCCTTACGTACTCTCCCCCAGCGTGGCTATGTACTCGAGATAACTCAGGTGTAACAAGAAGGCATTTTTGCATGTACGGGGACTCTGCGTATCCTGTGTCGCCAGTTCTTTTGTCTTCTTTCGTTAAGGCTACCCTCACTCCGCAAGAAATGTCATCGAATATAGCAATTTCAGCAAGAGAGTGTGTGGAATGGGATTTGCTGATGTTCTACGGTTGTGGAGGGATTTAACGGATAAGGGAAGCCAGAAGTTATTTCCTCGACTGTTGGGGCAGATGTACTGAGTGTTGGTTATTGTAACCAATATCCACAATTGCTTATATAGCAGCGATACTCAATGTACTTAATTGCTCTCCCTCTCACCGTGAATACCTACAACATCCTAAGCCCTAGTGCTTCTACCATTATACAGTTCCTTAACAACCCGAACCATTTCTTCTACCGCAGTTGTCTGTTCCCGTATCTCAGCAAGCAATTCCTCTTGAAACCTACTTTGTTTCTCTTCCCGTTCTTCAGTGGCATGGAAGAATACTCCTGCCAGTTCTGCGGTAGAGACGTGCTTCGAGCCCGTAGGTGACGAGTTTAATGACTGCAAATATTCTATTGGTGTCTCTACGATGGTATTCGAAGTCTGGGAGGACAGTTGGGACTGCATACTGGAGTCTGTCACGGAGGCGAGTACACAGCCCTGTGCTGCAAGCGGCGCCCACGCTCTAGCCCACCAGTTGTCTTTCTGCTTCTTTCGCGGTGTATCCGTCATTGCCTCCGAGCTACCAGTAACGTTGTTCGTGAAATCCTGAGGGATACGCTCAGGTTGCCGAGTATTATGATTCTCAAGTGAGAGAATCCGTGAGGCTAGCCCCTTATCCAAGTCTGCGTCTTCGGCAGTTCTCTTGAGTGATGTGGAATGGCCATGTACCATGAGTTCCAGGATTTTATCAAGTGAGCCACCCAAATATTCAATCTGTAGGGCTATTAGATATCGGTCTACCAGAGGTAAAGGTGATAGTGGTGGAAGACCTACCGACTTTTCAGTCAACCTGTGAGTAACTCGCGCTAAGCCGTCACCAGTGTGTAGCATCAGAAGCTTGTTAACCTGAGACTGGATAAATCCATACTTCTTTCCCAGAAAGTGTCCTTGACCGTTCACCTCGCTCAGCACACGCTCCCAAGCTTCCTTGCTCCCTCTGTACTGTGAGCCCCACGGGTTAAAGGCTGGGTCAGCGACAGTCATGCAGAGCGCACGACATTCAGTCAGCGATGCTTTCTCTTCGACAGTCATGAATTCACAGAAATCAACTGTCTGGTCTTCGCTAGACCCCTCCTCTTGCTCTTGCCACCGCCCCTCCTGATCTTCTACTTCTGCTTGCGCCTCAACTCCTCTCATCCCAGGATACAGCCCCCCCCCCGGTTTCCGGAGGACCTTGCTGAAGCCATGAAAGTTGTGTTCCCAAAGTGTCATCTATCAGCCTTTGGATGAACTGACCAACGTGCGGTGGTGGTGTAGCGGGAGGTGGGAATCCATCGCGCAACAGAGACTCCTCTCCGGTACGTGCAAGGAGTTCTTCAAGTGGCGGCATGTCCCACTGGCACAATCCAGTATCCTCCCAGCGCAAAGGATCTTCAACTCCAGATTCGCGTAACCCAGACCTCCCCTCGCGCGGTACAGAGCCGTTCATTTCATTCTCTATCCCACGCTGACTGAGGTCTAAGCAGTCGTCGGTGGAGGGCAGGTTGTAGTACTCAGAAGGCGTGACACCAAGCTCACGTACGACACGGGGCATCGGAGTTCTTCCAGGTGGAGGACTGGGAAGGATTGGTTCCTACATGAAATCCCTATTGGCTGTGGGCCAGTGGCAGACGGACCAGCCTGCGACAGATCGCACCTCATCGGTGTAGATCGTGGGGTTTCCTGAGTTGGAGCCAGAGCTGGAACCGGAGCCAGAGCCTTTTGCACGAGTGGGAATTACAGTGATCATGGTTGATGGGATTGCTGTTTGTGATGTTGTTGCTATTATGATTGTGATGGAGTGGGCGAGCTGCTGCAGTTGCTGCATTTTCGGTTGTCGGGAGGCTCAGGTGGGTGGGTGCGGCGGGAGCCTGTCGAAGCGGGGCGACGAGACAATAATGCTGCTGCTCGCCATCCTGTCTCCACAGTAATCTTTTACTAACTGATTTCCTCCAAACATCACTGGTGGTCCTACCCTCTTTCATCGGCCAAGAATCTACTAGCAAATGCCAAGCTACAGGCAACCCTGAAAAACGCCGGGGCAAATTGCGTCTGGATGACGCCTACCACGGCATGTGTTCTGGACGACGCCTGCCATGGCATACACCTTCCGGATGACGCTTGTCAGTGCAAGTGCACATGCCGCTCCCAACACAAGATGGCCGTGCATATGCGTACTAGACGAAGATGGGCACCGCATTAGCCTTCCGGGCGACGAGTGTCAAAGCATAGCCTTTTCTTCCAGACAATGAGTGTCAAGGCATATGGCGTCCAGACGGCCTGCCACTGCATATGCCCTTCGGACGACGAGTGCCAGGGCATATGCCTTCCTTTCGCAGAGTGTCAAGGCATATTTCTTCCCGACGACGATAGTCAAGGCATATTTCTTCCAGACACGAGTCAAGGCATATGGCGTCCGAACGATGCCTGCCACGGCATATGCCTTCCGGACGAATATTGTCCGTGCATTTGCCTTCTGGACCCTGGGCATCAAGGCATGTCTTCCGACTGGTGCCACTGCATATACCTTCCAGACGACGCTTGTCAAAGCACATACCGCTCCCATCGTGAGGCAACTGGGCATATGCATACAAGTCGAAGATGGGCACCGTATTAGCCTTCCGGGCGGCGAGTGTCACAAAAAAATGGCGTCCTGACGACGTGTATCAGTGCATATTTCTTCCGGAAGACGAGTGTGACGGCAAGTTGCTGTCGCGACAAAGCGTGTCAAGGGAAATGGTGCGCGGACGCCACATGCCAGCACAGCCTTCTGTACTACTCCAGCCTGGCTATACGCCCGAATCGCAGCTCCCCTTGGGGTTGGCCATTCTTTCCTCATTTGCTGTTGATAAGGCATTCTGTTCTCACTTCACAACGCGTCTAACCCGTACCCGAGGTACATGCCATGCCAGTACAGTACTCGAATTTACATATGTCGTACGCCCTCCTTGGAGTTGTAATACAATGGAATGAAATCGCTAGTAACTGTAAATACCCTTCTCAGCGGCATATTCCGACCGCCGCGTGATCCAACTCATCCTCGGTCATGTAATACACTGCGTTCCAGGTTGTCAAATCGATATGACTGTTGACGATCAATGCTTTCCGAGTCGTTTGCGAGGTGCTGGGTTCCTCGGGAATAAGATGCGCTGCACCGGTGATGTTTTCTCCGCTGATCACCGCGTAGCCACCCCCCTTTGTTGCCTCCATTGCTCTGACCATCCTGGATGCCCTTCCAGGCATGCCGCCCACGCTTGGTATTGTCGTTTGTACAAACGCGCACCAAACCAAACCGCCTAAGACTTGAAGGTTGAATAGCTTCAAGAGACGGTACGGTATGCGTCCCCAAAGAGCCTTGTATGCTGGTTCCTGGCCCTCTCTGGGGCGTGACGTCTGCACCCATACCCAGTCGTTCTGGGGATCTTGCCTGTGCCATCTCTGCTCCCCGGTACATCGAATGGTCTGGATCACTTGATCTCCATGCATATTGGTGACAGGGATTTGAAAGCCATCGTACACTCGTGCAGTACAGCATATCAGCGCTTCCAAGTGGGTTTCTACACTCCGGGAAACCAGAAAGCTGCTCGTGGCGTGCTGCCGCTCCCTCCGAAGGTACAAGTCCCCCACTGAGGCCAGTACGGCAGCAAATGTATTGCTTTTCGATATGGTGGAACCCTGCACAGAAACGAACTTCAAGCCACTGACGGTTGGAAGGTTGGGTTCGCCGCTCCCAGTGGTGTTCACGGTGCCGTAGGCATCGCGATTAAGCTTCCGTACGGCTAATGCATCGCTGCGTAGGTAGTGTTCGAGGATCTGCGTGTAGATGTCCACAGACCGATTGGATTTGTTGTATGGAATCTTGATCTACGTACGGTGGGAACTTTCTCCGGACTCCGTAGACAACTGCTTCAGGCATCCATAGCGTTGGATCTGCTCGCGGAAATGTAGCATCTGGTGAATCTTCGGAAAGTTGAAATCGCCTCCATCAGGATGGTGTTCAACCATTTTTGCGTCTATGAATTAATTCCATGGCTTGTGCTGGCGCTCTCGGTGGGCCGCAGTTTTAGACTTCATCGACTTCAACTCATCGACTCTCTCCGCGGTCAACTCCTTTCGGCGAGCTTTACCTTCCTCTGTGACGCTTTTGCCAGCACGAAATTGACGAAAAACATCGTTGGAGTTGTGAAAGCCCTGCAGAGCAGTACTCATCAGTCCCAATGTTTGCTCATCGTGCGAGTTGTATTCAGAGTAGAAGTAGAATTCCACGAGTGCACGACTGCATTCGATTGCCTGTTTGAAAACATCTTGCAGAGACGCGGATGGGGCACGTAGAGCGCAGTGTAAGACGGCGACAAGGAAACGCGACATGATTTTGATTTCCTTCCCCTGCCAGCTTGACACCTCCTCGTACGTCCGCCGCAGTTGCACCATCTCAAGATACGCAGGTACAGAAAGCCAGATATTGTTGAACGCTTCGAAGCGCTTATGCTGCTTCAGGAACACCGAAAGCCTTCCCAGTAGGTGCTTCAACATCCCCAGTTGCATTGTATGGAGCAAGTCGGGTTTCAGAAGGTCACTTGCCACACAGTCAAGATCCCAAAAAACATTAGAGCCTTGATGTACATCAAAACTTGTGAGCCTTGCGTTTGCTGTAGCGGTATTCGCGACGCTGATCGCCCTGTATTTGCCGTGTTCACGCATTGGGTACGGTCGGCCTGGAAGTTGGCCCATCTCAGCTTTTGGGCATTCACACCAGTAGCATACACCGTTTTTGATATTATGAAGGTCCCGATGCTCCGGATAATCGGCAATCCAAGCAGCTGGCAAAGCAACGCAACGTCTGAAGTGGCCATCCGCACACCAGGTGAAGAATACCCAGCGATCCGCACGCATGAAAGGTCCCAAGATATGGCGTAAGACATGTTGCAAGATCATTCGGTTGTGTTCCTTCTGTTCGTTGTACCAGCTGAGAGGGATGTCACGCATCTTGATGGGGATCGGAAGCAGAGCGACTAACAGCACGCGGTGCATAGCGGGTGCCATGCGACCTGAGGCGGTTAGGTTCCCTATCGTCATGTATACTGGCCACACTTTCGTATCGCTGGAGGTATTCATAAGATGCCTGGCGTCGGCCATGAAGATTATCGGTATCACGGTATCCCAGTCGTCTAGTATGGTCTGCCATATCACTGTCAGCACACCGTAGACAGCTCCAGGCGTGACGTTGAAGTCCAGCGGAGGAGATTCTCACCTGCCGTTCCCACCACCAGTCGGCAGTATGCATCTTGCCGTAGACACGTCTTCCTTGCTCATCAAACTCAAACCGCTGCTGTGGGGTGTACGAAAGATGTTCGGCATACGCTGGCTGCCGTAGAAGCCACTTCGCACACTCGATAATATCGCGGTACCAGAATTCGATAGGTTCTCTGGAGTGTTGCTCATTCCAAGTGACATTCTCAAGCCGGCTCTTTTTCCATGAGTTAACCCCGAGCCCATCCTCCATTTGGTCAATCTTCTTCCGGAGGTGGTAATTGGACTTAATCGAATGCTTTAAATCGTCTTTGAGACCACAGTCACCCTTCAGTAAAGTCTCAACGACACACCCGACGAGTCCTTTTGTCGCGTTTGGTTAGCGTGAAAGCCACTTTCTGTGTGCTATCCACGCCTTCAGGCCCGTCCTTGATGGTAGATAGTCCAATTTCCAAGTCCCTTCATTGACTGGTAGCTGATTGTTAATTATCCTTTACGAATCTTGACATTTCGTAACGCGACTGAAGTTTGCCCTCAATGTTTTAAGAAATTCAAGATGACTATATGGCTACAAAAGCACATTAGTAAAGCACATCCGGAATATAAAAAAGAGATCGACCTTAAGAAGAGGTGAAGGGATTCCGTGGAGGACGACTTACGACCTTCCAAGCACCGCGTTCAGCCTTCTCGGTATGCCGTCTTCCCGAATAACGACTCGGACCCCGTGCTATTCAATTGCGATGCCATTGCCGACGCCCCTCTCGAATCCTCTGATTCCCAGTCACCCAATTTTCCCTCCATATTGATGTACCCAAATGCCGGCCTGCCATGCGCGTACGTTCCTCAGGAAGGTGAATGCATCACGTCCAGCGACGACCCATACTACCCATTTGCCAACAAAGAAGAGTTCAACTTTGTCGAAGTTGTGACGACAAAAGGACTCGCTGGGAGTGTCATTGAGACTTTACTGAATGGCGACTGTGGTCTCAAAGATGATTTAAAGCATTCGATTAAGTCCAATTACCATTTCTGGAAGAAGATTTACCAAATGGAGGATGGGCTTGGGGTTGACTCATGGAAAAAGAGCTGGCTCGAGAACGTCACTTGGAGTGAGCAACACTCCAGAGAACCTATCGAATTCTGGCACCGCGATATTATCGAGTGTGCAAAGTGGCTTCTACGCCAGCCAGCGTATGCCGAACATCTTTCGTACGCCCGCCAGCAGTGGTTTGATGAGCATGGAAGACGTGTCTGCGGCGAGATGCATACTGCCGACTGGTGGTGGGAACGGCAGGTGAGAATCTCCTCCGCTGGACTTCAACGTCACGCCTGGAGGTGTCTATGGTGTGCTGACAGCGATATGGCAGACCATACTAGACGACGGGGATACCGTGATACCGATAATCTTTATGCCCGACACCACGCATCTTACAAATTTCTCTGGCGATAAGAAAGCATGGCCAGTATACATGACGATAAGGAACCTATCCGCCTCAGCTCGTATGGCACCCACTATGCACAGCGTGCTGTTAGTTGCTCTGCTTCCGATCCCCATCAAGATGTGCGACATCCCTCTCAGCCGGTACAAATAACAGAAGGAACACAACCGAATGATCTTGCAACATGTCTTACGCCATATCTTGGGACCTTTAATGCGTGCGGATCGCCCGGTATTCTTCGCCTGGTGTGCGGATGGCCACTTCAGAGGTTGCGTTGCTTCGCCAGCTGCGTGGATTGCGGATTATCCAGAGCATCGGGACCTTCATAATATCAAAAACGGCGTATGCTACTGGTGTGAATGCCCGAAAGCTGAGATGGACCAACTTCCTGGCCGACCGTATCCAATGCGTGACCACGGCAAATACAGGGTGCTCAGCGTTGCGAATACGGCTACAGCAAACGCAAGGCTCGCAAGTTTTGATGTACATCAATGCTCTAATGTTTTTTGGGATCTTGACTGTGTGGCAAGCGACCTTCCGAAACCCGACTTGCTCCATACAATGCAACTGGGGATGTTGAAGCACCTTCTGGGAAGGCTTTCGGTGTTCCTGAAGCAGCATAAGCACTTCGAAGCGTTCAACAATATCTGGCTTTCTGTACATGCGAATCTTGAGATGGCGCAACCGCGGCGGACGTACGAGGAGGTGTCAAGCTGGCAGGGGAAGGAAATCAAAATCATGTCGCGTTTCCTTGTCGCCGTCTTACACTGCGCTTTACGTGACCCATCCGCGTCTCTGCAAGATGTTTTCAAACAGGCAATCGAATGCAGTCGTGCACTCGTGGAATTCTACTTCTACTCTGAATACGACTCGCACGATGAGCAAACATTGGGACTGATGAGTACTGCTCTGCAGGGCTTTCACAACTCCAAGGATGTTTTTCGTCAATTTCGTGCGAGCAAAAGGGTCACGGAGGAAGGTAAAGCTCGCCGAAAGGAGTTGACCACGGAGAGAGACGATGAGGAGTTGACCACGGAGAGAGACGATGAGTTAAAGTCGATGAAGTCCAAAACTGCGGCCCACCGTGAGTGCCAGCGCAAGTCATGGAATTAATTCATAGACGCAAAAATGGTTGAACACCATCCTGATGGAGGCGATTTCAACTTTCCGAAGATTCACCAGATGCTACATTTCCGCGAGCAGATCCAATGTTATGGATGCCTGAAGCAGTTGTCTACGGAGACTGGAGAAAGTTCCCACCGTACACAGATCAAGATTCCATACAACAAGTCCAATCGGTCTGGCGACATCTACACGCAGATCCTCGAACACTAGCTGCGCAGCAATGCATTCACCATACGGAAGCTTAATCGCGATGCCCACGGCACCGTGAACACCACTGGGAGCTGCGAAACCAACCTTCCAACCATCAAGGGCTTGAAGTTCGTTTCTGTGCAGGGTTCCACCATATCGAAAAGCAATACATTTGCTGCCGTACTGGCCTCAGTAGAGGACGTGTACCTTCGGAGGGAGCTGCAGCGCACCACGAACAGCTTTCTGGTTTCCTGGAGGGTAGAAACCAACTTGGAAGCGCTGATATGCTGTACCGCACGAGTGTACCATGGCATTCAAATCCCTGTCACCAATATGCATGGAGATCAAGTGGTCCAGACTGTTCGATGTACCAGGGAGCAGAGGTGGCACGGGCAAGATACCCGGAACGACTGGGTATGGGTGCAGACGTCACGCCCCAGAGAGGGCCAAGAACCAGCATACAAAGCTCTTCGGGGACGCGCACCGTACCGTCTCCTTAAGCTATTCAACCTTCAAGTCTTAGGCGGTTTGGTTTGGTGCGCGTTTGTACAAACGACGATACCAAGTGTGGGCGGCATGCCTGAAAGTGCATCCAGGATGGTCAGAGTGACGGAGGCAACAAAGGGGGGTGGCGACGCGGTGATCAGCGAAGGAAACATCACCAGTGCAGCGCATCTTATTCCCGAGGAACCCAGCACCTCGGGAACGACTCGGAAAGCATGGATCGTCAACAGGCATATCGATTTGACAACCTGGAACGAAGTGTATTACATGACGGAGGATGAGTTGGATCACACGGCGGCGGGAATACGCCGCTGAAAAGGGTATTTACAGTTACTAGCTATTTCATTCCAATGTACTACAACTCCAAGGAGGGCGTACGACATATTTAAATTCGATTACTGTACTGGCATGGCATTCACCTCGGGTACGGGTTAGACGCGTTGTGAAGTGAGAACAGAATTCCTTATCAACAGCAAATGAGGAAAGAATGGCCAACCCCAAGGGGAGCTGCGATTATGGCGTATAGCCTGGCTGGAGTAATTCAGAAGGCTGTGCTGGCATGCGTCGTCCAGGCGGCATTTCCCTTGACACGCTTCGTCGCGACAGCAATTTGCCGTCACACTCGTCTTCCAGAAGAAATATACGCTGATACGCGTCGTCAGGACGCCATTGGTCGTGACACTCGTCGCCCGGAAGGCTAATACGGTGCCCATCTTCGATTAGTACGCATATGCCCAGTTGCCCCACGATGGGAGCGGTATGTGCTTTGACAAGCGTCGTCTGGAAGGTATATGCAGTGGCACCCGTCGGAAGACATGCCTTGATGCGCAGGGTCGCGAAGGCAAATGCACTGACAATATTCGTCGGGAAGGCATATGCCGTGGCAGGCGTCGTTCGGACGCCATAAGCCTTGACTCGTGTCTGGAAGAAATATGCCTTGACATTTGTTGTTGGGAAGAAATATGCCTTAACACTCTGCGACAGGAAGGCATATACCCTGGCACTCATCATCCGAAGGGCATATGCAGTGGCAGGCCGTCCGGATGCCAAATGCCTTGACACTCATCGTCTTTGACACTCGTCGCCCAGAAGGCTAATGCGGTGCCCATCTTCGTCTAGTACGCATACGCACGGCTGCCTCGCGTTGGGAGCGGCATGTGCACTGACAAGAGTAGTGCGGAAGGTATGTGCGGTGGCATGCGTCGGAAGATATGATATGCCTTGGCACGCAGCGTCCAGAAGGCGAATGCCCCGACACTAGTCTGGAAGGAATATGCCTTGACACTCTGGAAGGCATACGCCCCGGCACTCGTTGTCCGGAAGGCATATGCCGTGGCAGGTGTTGTCCGGACACTATTTGGCTTGACACTCGTTGTCTGGAAGAAATACGCCGTGACACTCTGCGTCTGGAAGGCATATGCCCCGGCACTGGTCGTCCGGAAGGCATGCCGCGGCAGGCGTAGTCCAAACGCCACATGCCTTGACACTCGTGGTTTAGAAGAAATATACCCTGACACTCTACGTCTAGATGGCATATGCCCAAACACTCGTCGTCCGGACACCACATACCTTGACACTCGTCGTCTGGATGAAAAATGCCTTGACACTCTGCGTCTGGAAGAAATATGCCTTCACACTCTGCGTCTGGAATGCATATGCCGCGGCACTCGTCGTCCGGAAGGCATATGCCATGGCAGGCGTCGTCCGAATGCCACCTGCCTTGACACTCGTCGTCTGGAAGAAATATGCCTTGACACTCTGTGTCTGGAAGGCATATGCATAGATTCTCGTCATCCGGACGCCACATGCCTTGACACTCGTCTGGAAGAAATATGCCTTGACCCTCTGCGTCTGGAATAAATATGCCTTGACACTCAGCGTTTGGAATGCATGTGCCCCGGCACTCGTCGTCCGGATGGCATATGCCATGGCAGGCATAGTCCGAACGCCACATGCCTTGACACTCGTCGTCTAGAAGAAATATGCCCTGAAACTCTGCGTCTTGAAGGCACATGCCCTGACACTCGTCGTCCGAACGCCACATGCCTTGACACTCGTCGTCTGGAAGAAATATGCCTTGACACTCTGTGTCTGGAAGGCATATGCATAGATTCTCGTCATCCAGACGCCACATGCCTTGACACTCGTCTGGAAGAAATATGCCTTGACCCTCTGCGTCTGGAATAAATATGCCTTGACACTCAGCGTTTGGAATGCATATGCCCCGGCACTCGTCGTCCGGATGGCATATGCCATGGCAGGCATAGTCCGAACGCCACATGCCTTGACACTCGTTGTCTGGAAGAAATATGCCCTGAAACTCTGCGTCTTGAAGGCACCTGCCCTGACACTCGTCGTCTGAACGCCACATGCCTTGACACTCGTCGTCTGGATGAAATATGCCTTGACACTCTGTGTCTGGAAGAAATATGCCTTGACACTCTGCGCCCGGAATGCATATGCCGCGGCACTCATCGTCCGGAAGGCATATGCCATGGCAGGCGTCGTCCGAACGCCACATGCCTTGACACTCGTCGTCTGGAAGAAATACGCCTTGACACTCGGCGTCTGGAAGACATATGTCTAGATTCTCGTCATCCGGACGCCACATGCCTTGACACTGGTCTAGAAGAAATATGCCTTGACCCTCTACGTCAGGAATAAATATGCCTTGACACTCAGCGTTTGGAATGCATATGCCCCGGCACTCGTCGTCCGGATGGCATATGCCATGGCAGGCATAGTCCGAACGCCACATGCCTTGACACTTGTCGTCGGGAAGAAATATGCCCTGAAACTCTGCGTCTTGAAGGTACATGCCCTGACACTCGTCGTCCGAATGCCACATGCCTTGACACTTGTCGTCTGGAAGAAATATGTCCTGACGCTCTGCATCTGAAAGTCATTTGGCCCGGCACCGTCGTCCGGAAGGCATATGCCGCGGCGGGCGTCGTCCGGATGCCACATGCCTTGACACTCATTGTCTGGAATAAAAGGGTATGCTTTGATAACTCGTCGCCTGGAAGACTAATGCGGTGCACATCTTTGTCTAGTAGGCAAAAGCACGGCCGCCTCGCTTTGTGAGCAACGCGTGCCACTGCCTATACCTTTCGGACTACGCTAGTGTCTGTGCACATGCCGCTCCCAACGCGAAGCGGCCGTGCATATGCGTACTAGATGAAGATGGGCACCGCATTAGTCTTGCGGGCGACGAGTTATCAAAGTATAGCCTTTTCTTCCAGACAACGAGTGTCAAGGCATGTGGCGTCCGGACGACGAGTGTCTGGGCATATGCCTTCCAGACGCAGAGTATCAGGGCATATTTCTTCCAGACGACGAGTGTCAAGGCATGTGGCGTTCGGACGACGCCTGCCATGGCATGTTCCTTCCAGACGCAGAGTGTCAGGACATATTTCTTCCAGACGCAGAGTGTCACGGCATATTTCTTCCAGACGCAGAGTGTCAAGGCATATTTCCTCCAGACGACGAGTGTCAAGGCACGTGGCGTTCGGACGAAGCCTGCCATGGCATGTGCCTTCCAGACACAGAGTGTCAGGGCATATTTCTTCCAGACGACGAGTGTCAAGGCAAATAGTGTCCGGAAGACCCCCACCATGGCATATGCCTTCCAGACGACGAGTGCCGGGGCATAAGCCTTCCAGACGCAGTGTGTCAAGACATATTTCTTCCAGACGACGCCTCTCTCAGTGTGGTGTAAACTCTTTTCGCAAGTCTTTTTATGCTCCCCATACGCGGAGACTATATAGACACTGGTGGTTCGAATCCAAAAATCGAGTATCCAGTTGAATGTAAGCCCGCGACAACCGGCTGACATCCACATCATGTGCCATCGTTCGGTCACCTGTTGTTGGAACACTGACAGGGATCTCACCCTTGATAAAGCCGAAGATTGCTACATACACGATTTTGGCTCCAACAAAAGCCTGCTATTCTGGGACGTAATGTCAGCGTCTTGAACAAGTCTGAATGAAAGTGCTATTGTATTGTTTGTTCCCTTCCATGCTTCTGGAACGTCGAAGACATAAACACCAAGATTCTACAACATTCTCTGGCGGCAATACTTTCTGATATCTTTGGATACTATATAGCCCCTCCCTGCAGCTGTTATAAGTGCATCAACCTCAGAACCAATTCAAAGCCTTCCACCGCTACCAGACGCTGCAACCGACTACCAACGCACAAACACTCCTGCAGTCCCTTCCACTCTAAACCGAGCGACCCACAGTAAAACGCTAAGATGGGGTGCAAGCCGACCAGCGACGCCAACACTCCGACCAAAACCCACTGGATATTCGAGCAGCTTCGCTTCGTCGACATGAGGGCGAGGTCGCTCTATGCGGATCAGATCCGGGCACTGATCCGCCTTGGCGGATTAAGCGGTTTCGAGGATTCGAACAGTCTGTGCCTTCAATACTACATTCTTTTCGTGGATGAGACAACTATAAAGCACTTCGCGCAGTTCCAGGGTATGTGGACGCATCGCAACGATCGGGAAGGGTAATACCACGAGTGGTGGGGCGCCTTCCGAGCATTCCTACGGGATTGTTTCGACAAGACCCGTGCACAGCTAAATGCCGTCGCTGCGCAGGCACCCACGACTATCGTCGACAAGGATGGCGACGAACTGCCACCGATGAGCCCGTGTACACCAAGCGGTGGAGCCGTTGGGGATGGCGGTGAAGGACGCGCGGAGCGGGGCGACCTGGGGAAAGGCGTGGAGAAGGGAGTGGGGAAGGAGGAACCGACAAGATGGTTCCAGCTACAACCATCTCTCGTCCGCCCACTGGCTGGCGGAGGGAAGGGAAGGGTGGAGTTCCTTGGGCGACAGCCCAGGGAGTCTGGTAGCGACTCTCGCGTCTGTGTGTTCTGGGCCGTCATCATCGACCCTTACTGCGCGGACAACAGCTCTAGGAGCGGCGTCCATGACGAATACGACGTTTTCGGCACTGGTGTGCGGAAGCACCTTACCAACATCCCTGCCCTCAGCATACGGGCTCTCTTCGACGCGGTAAAGACATTCTGCGCCAAGCGCGAGACGTGCGCCATTTACGGATGCCTTCTGGAACCGCGCCAGTATTCCGCCGCAAGAGACGAAACAGCACCGGCTGAAGTGGAGCAGATTGCAAGAATGTCGGGAGGTACGTAGAAGTTGTCACCGCAGGACACGACGCAGCTGTGGAGCAACAACTCGGTGCGGACATTATTCTCGCTCTCGACGTACACGCCGCTCTGGCTCTTGGTGATCCTCCATTGTGATCCAGCAAGTGGTAGGGGTGACACCCCTCCTCGCGAGGAGCAGACAACGTTTGACGTCGTGAAACGCGTCATCCGCGCCACCCGCTTACCGAACAGAGGCGTCCAGACCAACGCCGATCTCCTAGCGTCCATCAACTTTATCGGCCGCCAATAATGCCAGCTCGACTGCTGATCCTGCCGCCTCAAGTTGTTAGCCGGTGAGCTAGGCTTCTGTGATTTCTGGTACCCGCATAAATCGGACTAGGTCCCACGAATGTCGGAAGACACTCACCGGGCGAAGAAGCGGCAGAGAAGCCCCAGCTCAAACCCTATTGCTGACGGAGGCGAGGGCGACGGCAGCGACGGCAGCGATGGCTGCTCCCAGAGGAAGTGCCCAAAGACCTCTGGTAGCGGCGCCAGGGTTGGGGAGCACCCCAGTGATAAGGGTGGGGATAGCTCTGCGAGCGGTACGGGGGGTCACATAGAATCTGCAAACTCGGGTAATGAGACTGCGCCACCTCGTGTGACTAAGGCCCCCTCGTGGGAGCCGTCGACACCGAGACGTCGAATTCTCAACCCCAATATGTCGTGGTTGACCTGGGCGCGTCGCGCCGCTCTGATTGACGAAGCTGACAATGGAGGTTTGGGCGAGCCCGGGTCAAGAAAAGGGCAGCCAGTATGACGGAGGCTGCGGTTCGGATTTCATGAGGAGTAGTCAATTACAGAGAGTGCACGTGAGTGAAGTGAAAGACACGTCTAACAGCGCAATTGCACGTTCGGTCACGTTCGGTTGGGCTTCCTGCATTTCGGTTTATATTCTGTATTAATATCACGGTTGGAGGTGTGTATTTTGCTGTCGGTGCGTAATACGGAAACCCCTTGTCACATCACTTCCAGCACTTCACAAATGCCTTCACCCTTCGCCCACTGCTGTATTTACTGCAGGCTCCCTGGGAATCCAACAGCTTGAGTTTGAAGTTGTCAGTATCACCTAGATATTGTTTCCCACATTACCTTGCTTATTCGCTGATATCGTATTTATTGTTGGTGTCTGTAGTCTCCTGTGCCACCGTAGCAACCACTTCAGGAAGGTCGCCTGCGTTGCTCTGCACTGCGGTTGTCCCTGGGAATACAATAGCCTGAGTTTGGTTGTCAGTACTATCGTCTGGATATTGATTCCCGCATTATCTTGCTTATTATTGACATCTTCGTGTTTACTGGAGGCTCCAGAACCACCGTATCAATCACTCCACGAGGGTTGCCCGCTTCCCCTTGCAGCGCGCCCATCAATCCTCATCATGTCTGAGACACTGCCGTGCGAGTCGAAGAAAAGGAGGGTAGACAAGACACCGAAAACTCCGACATCAGGACAGACGGAGGCGCAGAAAACTCCGACTTCTTGGCAGTCAGAACACACTGCATTGCCTGCACTACCCGCGGCCAAGCGGCCAAGGACTTCTACCTCTAAAAACAACCGGACGAGGAATCCCAGGGTGACAAACAGCAGCCGTGGAGCAGTATCAGGGGCCGTACAAGTCAAGGCAACACCGGCCGCAGCGACTCCGGATGCCACACCAGATTCTGCAAGCAACCCCAGTATCACCTCCTCCACAATGAGGTGACGGGCTGCGCAAAGTCCTCGCCCCAATTTGCTGGTATCGTACACGGCTCCAACACCCTCAGAAGTGCTTGCGGCAGCGTCCAGGACATCCAATGGCAGACAAAGTGTCATGCACAAAAATTGTATGTCGCTGGAATATGTGCTCAACGCGGTTAAGAGGCTACTGGAGCGGCACACCTAGAAGTATCAGCCGTTTCTTCTGGAAGACGAACTTCTACGCGTGAGTCGTGAATGCTATCCCAGGCGTTGTTTTTACCTTTCTTGCTGACCTCAACACAATTTAGCAAATAGATATATTGTGGCCACGAGTATGCGCAGATTGGATACGCATGTCGAGTTCAACGTTAACCAAAAATCGAACCTTGCAGTGGTAATGACTTCCTTCCCCAAAGTACAGTTTGCAGCTTTTAACGCCACGCTACACATTGTGTATCCAGCTCAAGAATGCCCTGACTAGTACACAATCAGCCATGATTGACAAGGCACGTTCGAGCATTAGCGAGCTTTATCGCTTACACGTGTTTCCCAACGGTGCCGAACAATTAGTGGCCATCAATAAGTTGCTTGAGCGCAACACCTTTGCCGTGAGAGATTCTGATCGTTAGCTAGCACCCGGGGTAAGTAGTTACTATCATTCCTGGCGAGTTCGCACAGTTCTCAGCAGGGCTTACTGGTTTCCTAGCGACGGGCAAGCTACTTTCTTGCAGGTCAAATCTCCCAGTTTCTCTACATCAAGTACTTCAAGAGAACCCGGGAGCGCAACCCTGGGCTTTACGATTGGATAGTTGAGAGCCCTCCCCCTTCGTTGATCATTTTCGCAACCACGGCTTTGCATCACGCGCTGGGCGAATGCCAGAACAACAACTGTGAGGCGACAGTCAGTACCGCCGGTGCCAAAAAACCACATTGGATGTACTCATTCAACATGACAAATGATGGCCGTAAGTTAGCATTGGACACTCGGGGAATGGTGCTAACAACATTTCAAGCGGTATATACAAAGTTGATGAATACATGGAACGCGCTACCAGCTGCATACCAAGATAAAGTGACCACAACTATCACCGCGGAGCTGCGCAAGCACGTCATCGACGCAAAACCTGCGAACTGCACTCTGCCAGTGCTGGACGACAAGTCTCCCAAGGAAATCGACGCTGACATGATGTCGGCACTGATCGCGGAGCCCTTACCGGTAGTGCCTCTGTATCAGCAGATGCAGATTACACTGGCAGTCAACGAAAAATTAATCAACGCCGAGGATGGCATTATTCCCGACAACGCCACTATTGGAGAGGATACTGGGGATGTGTCGTTTAACGGTTATGGCACCGATGAGATTAGGGAGGGTACGGAGGATGAAGATGTTGGGGAGGATGCGGAGTCTGGAGATGCGGGGCAGGATGAAGAATCTGGAGATGCGGGGCAGGATGGGTCTTTTTTTTTTTTTTTTTTTTTTTTGTTTTTTAAAAAAAAGGGTTGGC
>Ga0307508_10003056_pt1 | contig 17211 bp, 20 predicted proteins | sample 9_EM_MG_FD_203089 | JGI IMG/M metagenome (GOLD analysis project Ga0307508, IMG submission 203089) | Populus trichocarpa ectomycorrhiza microbial communities from riparian zone in the Pacific Northwest, United States - 9_EM | ecosystem: Host-associated > Plants > Roots > Unclassified | place...
CTTGGTTGTTTTTTGTTTTGGGGTGTGTGGTGGGTGTTTGTTGGGGGGGGGGGGGGGGGGGGGGGGGGGGGGGGGGGAGAAGAAGCGGAAGCGGTGTGTCGTGTTGGGTGTTGGTGGCGCTTTGTGGCTGCATTGATATATATCTATATTCTATATGCAGTGCAGCAGCATGTACGTACTATTGATACATAGGATGGATGGATGGATGATGGATGGATGGATGGATGAAGTTCGAGCATATCTGCCCTCCCCCCAATCGAGGCTAAAAGTTGCCTTGCCTTTGTACTGTAACTACATACTGTACGCTCGCTGGCTAACTGGCTGGCCGAACTGGCTGGTTGGCATCCGAGGTGAGAGGGCGATGGACAGGATCCGCCGTCATTCGACCGGCTCGGCCCAGTTACATACCAGCTGTTGGAGAGATCAATGTTATCCGAGTGCACGGTGGGCGTGGCCGGTCACGTCTTGTCACTCACTTCCGCGAGGTAACTACTTAGGTAGGTTAGATGGATGGGTCATGAACGCTCACTCGGCGGTGAAGAATGCCGAAACGGAAAAGGAAAAAAAAAGGAAAAAAAAGCAAAGACAAGACAAAGACAAAGACAAAAAAATGCAGATAGTATGTAAAAGCAAGACTGGTATAAGATGGTACGTAGGTAGAGAAGTATGTACTATTCTACTTCCCTCCTCCCAACCAAACAAAACCAAACCGGACCGACTTCCCCCTTAGTTACCTTTCCCGCCTCCCAAACAAAAAAGATAATTTGGAACAGAAATATACCACCAACGAAGATAAGTATGATCCCCCCCGCCCCGTTTCCAAGACTTTAGGCACACCCCCTCCATTTGAAACCCCCCCCCCCCGAAAAATGTTATTACTTATGTAAAGACGGGGGGGGCGAGGAACGGATATGAAACACCCTCAGCTCCTGCATTTGCAATGATACACAAAAAGCCACCAGTTTCCCACCTAGTTACATACAACATAGCAGAGAAAGAAAGAAAATGCCAATGCCAGAAAAAGAAAAAGAAAAAGAAAAGATACCAAACACAAAGAGAGGTAAAGGGAGAGAGAAGGTAGTATTACAAGACGAGTTAAAAAAAAATAAAAAATAAAAGAACAAAAACAGCCCAGCTAGATAGAGATTAGGAAAAAGAGATGATGGCGGTGATGCTCTGATATAAATAAAACCCAAGAGACCGTAAGAGAACAAAGCGATGAGACCCATACAAGGAGAAACGAAAAGAAAACAAAAAAAGAAAGAAAGAAACAACTCCGAGGAAGACTAAAGAATGAGGATATCCCAGATTGACAGACAGCCGCCGTATTCTTCCTCCCGAGTGAAGACATCTATAATCTCCGGGAGAAATAGTTACCGACCCCACCCGCTATAAATGAAACAGAAATTAAAAAAAAAGTAAAGATGTTGTCGATTAAAGCGAAAACCGGTGGGATATATAAAACCATCGTGTTTGGTTTCCGGAAAAAGAGAGGATGTTGCTGTCGATTGCCGCTGGCCGTAGCGAGGGAAGAGACGATCGTATCCGTAGAGAACACCATCTCTAACGATCCCAAAGAAATAGCTGTAGAGAAAGAAAAAGAAAAATGGCCGGGGGGGAGGCTTCGTTCCCGCATTTCAGCATCATCGCACCACTGATTGAAACCGAAGCACGTCTCCCCCCCCCAAAATAATAATAATAATAATAATAATAATCTCTTCCACCCTACCCGATTCCATCGCATCAACCGGTCCCTGCCTCATCTTAGCATCTCGTGAACTCCTATGCGCTCTCTCTTCGGCATCTCGATCGGTCTCGGCTCCTCTGGCGGGACGATGCTGGTCCTCCTCGCATTTCCGTATTGCGGCACCGAGTTCAGCTTTAGCGGTGGGAGTTGGAGACCGTCCTGCTGGAGCCCGGAGGTGTGCGGTCCCGATACGGACCCTATTGGCGTGAGGGCTGCTGGTGAGACTGGTGGCCGGTGGAAGTTGGAGGACGCCGGGGACTGCGACGGATTGGGGTACTGGCCGAAGGGCGGATACGGTGGTTCGTGCTGCATCGTTCGCGGCCGTGACTCCACCGGAGATGTCGACAACATGGCAGCGTGCGAATACGGGGACTGGGGACCGAAGGGACCGCCTTGCATCTGGAACAAGTGGCCCGACGTCAGAAACGACGGCGAATGAAGGGATGGCGTGGTGCTTGGCGTTGGAGTGCGAAGCGAGCCCAGACTCGAGTAGGACGCGCTGTGGTTGAGCTGAAGGGGGGGCGGCATCTCGTTCGCGAGAGAGAACACCATCACCACGAAAGCGACAGGCGCGACAGCCGCGTGAGCGCGGATCCGGATCCGGATGTGGGTTCCCTCCGGGCGCCGCAGGTGAAGGGTTTCCGAGTGGGTTCTTGTTCCACGCGTCGCAGCTGCAACCTCGCCTTCGCTGACAGTCTGTATCCGCGCATGCAACTGATGCCCGGTGAGCCACTCCGGGGGGTTCCCCCGCTCCCGGATCTCTTCATTGATCCTGGTCGCCAGATGATCCACCTTGGCCCGGTCAGTGTCCAGGACGATATCGAACAGGCTCATTTGGACGTCAAGCTCCGCTGCCGAGTATCCAAGCAGCTCCCTCATGTTCTCGGTAGACTTTACGACAAAAAGATCCGTGGTCAGGTAAGCTGTAGCGTCAGATATCGGAGGCAAGTTGAATTTGGATAGCCGTCGCGGGTCAGAATAATTGGACGCACGACCGAGTATGTCCTCCTGCAGAGACTGTCGGCGGCCTGGCTGGGACTTCAGGATTTTATGCATTCCATTGCGAGCCGGACCCTGAATCGAGGGAGACGATGGCGACGAGTAGACGCCAGGGCGCTGCATCTGCGCAACCTCGAAGCTATGAGCCCTGTTATCATCCCGTAGCCGTGGACGGCCCCTCTTCTTGTGTTGAACATCAATGCAGGTTTCCTGGGCCGACCGTTAGGACGCTTATCCTCTAGAAACAGGTTCAACTCCGTCGAAACCTACCTGCTTTCCCAATCCTACGCACCGCGGGCAAGGTCGACGAGCTGGAGAAGGTCAAAGTCAGCTACTGTATCCGCTGGAATTTGTTCCTTCCCCCAACCCCCCTGGGCCAATCACAAATGATCACTCGAGAGCGCATGAAAAAAAAAAGGGAAAAAAAAAGCTCTCCTTGATGACAGGTAGCTCAAAGGATAGCAAAAAGAAAGAAAAGAAATAGTGGAATGGAGTCTTGCGAATGGTTGATTCAAAGCCAATCGATGATGAGCAGAGAAAAATAATTCGGTCGCTGGATCGAGGCAAGGTTTGATTTCGTTGGTATCCCTCAACGTCCCGTCACCAACGAGCTCAGACATAGCGGCACCGCATACCACCTAGTTGGAATGATTTCCTGCAGGAAATAGCGACAAGGCGGCTGGCCGAGCAGCCAATGGGGAGCCGCCACTAGCCTTGCCGGGATTTCCGGCGAAGTTTATCGGAACAATGGAACGAGACATCGAAAATAAAAGAATATATACAGGAAAAAATAGGAGTCAACGTACTGTCACAGGCCAAATGGGCCTTTTTGCAATTGACGCAAGCCGAGGCCACATGGGACTTTGGCCTTCTTGGAGGTGGCGGAGCGGAATAGTTCGTCTGCGGCACGAATGGAGATCTTCCGGACGGCGGAAGTACGAAAGACGAGAATTGTTCACCGATTATCGACGGGAACGGCGCGGGACAGCTCTCTGGCTCCCTCGGGGACGACGCTCCGACGCTGAATGGCGTTGACTGTGGCGGGCGCGGGTGCTGGTGCTGGTGCTGGCGCTGGTGCTGATGGGGGTACTGCTGCTGCTGCTGCTGCTGTGGCGGCTGCTGGTGGAGGTGATGCGTATGATTGTGACCGTGCTCCTGCTGGGGCTGATGGTGCTGCTGTTGCTGTTGCTGTTGCTGTGGATATCGATAGGAGGCGTAATTGGGCTGGGCCTGGGCTGCATGCAACGGAGGGTAATACGACGAGCTATTGCTGCTGCTACTGCTGTTGTTGCGGTGCTGGAGCTGTCGATAGAGCGGCTGGTCGTCCGAGGGCTGCGGGTTTAATGGCGGCGGAGAGTGCGACATTGGAGGCGACGGATACGGGACCTTGTGTACGAGTCTTCGTTCTGGAGCCAGGTCGAGGGAGAACCGGGCCAGGTCGTGAGATATCGATCTTCGGGCGCCGAAGGAAGACGGCACCTGGAGACCTCGTGGAAGGGAAGAAGAGGATTGCATGGGGGCGTGCATATATGGTACAGACGGGACGACGGAAGATTCGGGGGAGGGTGTAGTAGGAAGCGGAAGCAGGAGGGAGGGAGGGAGGGAGGTCGACGGAGAGTGGGGGTGGTTGGAAGAACGAGAGCTGCTGGCGCTGTGGTGGTGGTGTTGATCACGACGCAGGTGCGGGCGACTGAGCAATCCACCTCGGACGACGTGGATTAGGCGCGGAAGCAAGACCAGAAGCGCAGACACACACACACACGCACACAGAGAGAGACACGGACGGAGACCGAGCCAATTAGAGCCGAAGATATGTCAATTGGGGAGCAGATGCAGCGGTGGCGGGATTCGAGCAGTGAGCGGATGGACGAAGCATGGACGGGGCTAGGCGTTGTAGCAGTTGGGCTGCGGATCGGGCAGTGGGGAGCTGACGGAGCGGTAGGAGTTGGGCTGGCGGGGGGGGGTATGTATTTTTTTATTTTATTTTCTTTGGCGAGGGAAGAATTTGGGGCGGGCGGTGATGGTTGGGCGCGGTGGAAGTTGATTTGGGGGGGGGGAGGTATGTAGTAGCAAGCTTGCGGTTAAGAGGGCCGCAGGCTGAGGATCCGGGATAGTTGTTGGGGAGGAGGCGGGTGTGGGAGGGAGGGCGGAGGGAGGGTATGGATGAGTCGCTGCTGTGCCGTGGCAGATGTCGGTACCGAAGTTCGCAGCAAGGAAGCCGGACGGGATGATGGGATGGATACGGACGAACGCGAAGGGGGGAGGGGGGTAGCGAAGATGGGGTGGGGACATGCGAGCATAATATAACGACCATTTTTTTTTCTCGCTTTTTCTGTTTGACGGCTAAGAGAGGAGAGGTCTGCAACCCAGCGAGGACGGACAGGCAGACAACGGGCGACGGGGAGAATGGGATGGGATGGGATGGGGATGGGAGCGACGACAGCCAATTGCACCGGCTAACCGTGTTGAGGAGAGGACGGACAGACGGAGGCCGACAACTGACAGGCAGGCTGGCGGGAAAAGGAATGAGGCGTCGCGCGGAATACAGAAACACTAGCAGCGGTATCTAAGCAGCGAAGGTGAGCTCGGTGGTTAAGTACGGAAGGATGGTATCCCAAAGAGAAAAGACACGAAAAGAAAGAAAGAAAAAAAAACACACAGGAAAAAGGAAATACTGGATCACAAAAGCCCTGCGGAGAGCCGAAAAGAAAAGAAAGCAGCGAGTAAAAAGGAAACGCCCGAATAAGTAAACAAGGAGCGCAACCAACCCTGCAGTTTTTTTTTCCTTTTTTATTTTTTTTGGCGGCGGTGGCATCAGGGACTATACTCTACTCGCTCTAGCGGGGAGGTGGGCCATTGCCTTTTTTTCTTTCTTTTTTTCTTCTTCTTTTTTTTTCTTTTTCTTTCTTTTGATTTTGTGTCCACACGAGCAAGAGCAACAGCAAGAGCTAAAGAGAGAGAGTACGAGCACGAGCACGAGCACGAGCAGAAGCAAAAGAGAGAGAGCTGCCGATTCACTGCCACTGCGCCCGACTGCCACGCCCAGTGCCTCCTCCGTCCAGCATCCCTCCTCCTCCAGAGGAAGGAGACGACACGATGGAGGAAGAAATTGCCCACGCACCAAAGCGTGAGCGCGCACTGACATCGCGTCCACTCGATCGAATAACTGAACGGACCAAGAGTCGAGTCGCGCAACGAAGCAGCGATTGACCGCGCCAAGCTCTCTCCACAGATATTTCCCGAAACCGACTCCCTGCCCAGGAAGAAGGGGGGAGATGGAGGGGGCAGGAGGGAGCGGCGGATGGCTGGAGGGAGGGAGGGATGCAGGAAAAGGCCGGGAGACAGGGCAGCACTTTGTCGCCCACGATGGAGGCCGGCCAAGCGTCCGGGAATGCTGGGTCCACCACCGCGTCCATCGCCCGCACGGCAACAGTGCGCGTGTCCGCAGGATCGACGGGCACGGCGGCCGGTAGAGCACCCGCAGTCGCTGCGTGCAGACGGACGGCTGCCTGAGTCTCGCGGCGAGCAGCTGCGTTGGCCACGAGAGCACTGGCGACTCCACAGCGCCGGCGGACAGCGCGGACAGCCCGGACAGCCCGGAGTGCTCGAAGCGCTCTCGAGATTGGCGGTCGTCTCGAAAGGGCCCGCACGCAGATCCGTACGGTAGATATCGAGATATCTCTGGCGGGTGTGCTGCGATGCATGCGAAGGGATGGATGGGTGGATGGATGGGTGGATGGATGGATGGATGGAAGTGCGGCGTCGGCGTAGGAGAGGCAGCGTCGGCAGAGCAGGTGCCACAACGCAATTTCAACACCCGCGCCGTCGTGGCTCCCCACTGGCTGGCTGGCTGGCTGGCTGGCTGGCGTCGTTCTCCTGTTGGCCCCCAATCGACACGGCTGCTGTGGCAACTCCCTTCGGGCCTAACCAGGGCTGGATGGAGGTAGAGTAGATAGCCACAGCAGGGCCCCGCACGCCCGCAGAGATATCTCCACTAGTTACATGATGCGGGGACTGTGGAGAATGTGTTGTACATAGCTCGGTATCGCTGGTGCGATGGCTGCCGCGTAGGCAACCCTCGGTCCGGATGCAGCAGAGCTCTCTCTCTCTCTCTCTCTGTTCCGTATACATGGCATGGCATGGCATGGCATGCAGCCCTTGAGCAGGGCGTCTGCGATCGAATCGACGAGCTCCGGGCGATTTCGGTTCTGCGGAGAAAGATGAAAGGAAGGAGGGGAAAAACAAAGCAGTGGGGCAGCAGGATCGAGGCTGCAGAGTCATCGTTTATCTCGTTCGGCCGCAACCCGGCATCCGTCTAGCCGCGTGGGCGCACATCCGTCGACGCCGTGTCGCTGGCGATGTAGAATATATCTAGAGGCAGGTGGAGAGCAGGAGCGGAAAGTCCGTATCTATCTGCGCGGCGTGTGGATGGTGCTGGACCGTTCTTACACTCTCCGTGGCTGGCCGTCTCGCGCTCGTTCTGCTTGCTTCCGCTTCTGCCTCTGTTCCCCCCGCGCCCCTTCTCTCCGGCCCCGTTCCCCCTCCCCGCCGGACGGAACCCGAAGCCGCCGCGTCGGCGACTGCAGCAATCCGAGCGCCGTTCGTCTCGCGGAAGCCTCCCTCCTGTCTCTGCCGCCATCCCATCTACATACTATGCATGCTCCTTTGCCGGAGCTCCCGGCCGACGGGATGGACGGCGACGACGACGGCGACGCTTGTCCGTTCGTTTCGGTCCCACTTGGTTCGGCCGATCCGCAGCCCGTCTCGACACGCACAGATAGGCAGAGTCATAGGGCCCGTTTGGATAGGCTCACTTTTCAGTTCCAGTTTTAGAGCCAAATTCAGTTCCCCGCCGGGACACCGAATACTGTTCGGTTTCAGTTTCCGGAAAACCTTGAGGTGAACAGAGTGTTTGGCAGTTCTCAGTATACTCAGCCATAAGTCCGAATAATAGGCTTCGCCAGAACTTTAATAGTAGACACATTGTAGCCCCGCTTTTTTCTCTTCCCCGTGCCTCGGTGAAGACACCAGTCCAGTACCAACACCACGGCACCAGCAACTACACCATTCGCAACACCAGCTCTCCAGCATCCGCGGCACCAGCTTTCCCAGCTGCCGCGTACCAGAGCATCCTCGATATCAGGCGAAATTGAGGTGTACATGGAGATGGTAGTCGGACGGTATTGTGGAATAGGTCGAGCAGTGCAGCGAGTACTGCATGGATATGGCGGTGAACGGTTTCACCACTATGTTGAAAGGTCTCTTGAACACTGCGGTTCGTGCCGCGCTTTCCTACAACTGCCATGAATATCGCCACCTGTTCCTCCACTGCTACGTTCCTGGTGTCCGCAAGAAGACCTTCGGCTCGTAGAAGGGTACACAGGGCAAAGAATGTGTCCTTCGGCATTCGCATTATCTCTTGTACGCGGCGGGTTTCGCAGGCAAGGACCTCTTGGACATATTGTCTTCCGGAAAGAGTAGAGGTACGCATCGGAATTTTTTTTGGAACGCGTGGTATATACTGCCTCGCCGGCCAGCTGTGCAATGTGTCTCATCAGCTGAGGGGAGAATATATCGTCGTGGTTGGTGACATTTTCACCGTCGGAAGGGGAGTCCATGGTTGAAGTTAAAATGCGGTACTGAGTGGCGGTGAAGAAACTGACCTCCAGAGGTCAGTTCCCGTTTCATCGCCGGAGCCGCACAGTTTCAGTTTTTTTCCCTCAGTTTTTGTGCTATTCAAACAGGGTTACAGTTTTATTTGCTCAGTTTTTCGAAAAACTGACAGTTTTCGCTAAAACTGAGCGTATCCAAACGGGCCCTATATCTCCACACTTGCGGAGGGAGGGAACGGAAAAACAAAACGGAGGAAAGTTCCGTCGCCAACACTGAACCGAACTGAACCGTACATACTGCAAGGCAGGGGAGGGCAGGGGGAAAAAAAAGGAAAGAAAAAAAAGTGCGTAGTCAGCGATCGAAGCCCTTTTCCCCGACCTATGTACATATCATACCTCTTACCTTGTTCTTTCTTTTTCGACGGAGCGGGCGGATGGAGCGTCGACTTGACGGCCCCACTCATGGACGAGCACTCGAAGCACCCGGCTGCGGCTGACGTTTTGGAAGCATGACGTGCTCTGCGCTGCTCCGCAAACATTGCTCGGCAAACAGAGCGTCCCCCATCCCGCTCAGCTTGACTGCAGACCACGGTGCAGAAGAGTGTGTCTCATCGGAACCCCCCCCCCCAGCAGGGAAGAAGTTTTCTCTTTCCGTTTTGATCCTTTGCGGTGCACACAGCAGCCCGTGCTCTACACACGAGATAACGTGCACGGTCGGTTTACGTTGAGATAGTGTAGTATCTACACGGTTTACGTGATGAAAGAAAGAAAGGTCGGGCTGACCACCCCAGTCCTGCGCATAGATATCTAGTTAGCCCACGCGGGACATCACATCACATCGATCATATTCGATGGGGCGATGAACCCGGACGCCATCGAGCTAGCGTCGACTCGCTTCTTCAACTACATACTCTACTCTATGTACTCTAGTTACGGGGGAAGGGGCTTACTCCATCCATCTAGAGTAGACTAGGGGGAGGTATCTGTCTAGATATGATATGATATGTACACGCGGCCAAACCATAACACCAGCCAGCCGGCAGGAAACCAGAGAAACTCCTGGGCCAACCAGCCAACCAGCCCTGCACATAGCTAGCTCTGGGGTATGGAGCGGTATCTATCTAGTTCTCACGGACGAACGGGAGCGCGCTCCCGTCCAGAGAGCTGAGCCAACCACGGGGCTCGCAAGATCAGCGAAATTCGCCGGCGCCGGGGGGGGGGGGTTCCATCCATGGTATGGAATGGTATGGTATGGAATGATATGGTAATGGGTATGGTATCTATGGTAGTCTACGCTACGCAGACATAGAGTATCTAAGTACATACCTATGTATCCAGTGGACCGACCGACCGACCGATCGGCTGATTACTCACCTCTGCAAAACAAGTGAAACGAAACAATGGGAAAGGCGGGTTGAGTCGGGTGGGGATTTTTTTTTTCTTTTTCTTTTCTTTTTCTTTTCTTTTTCTTTTCTTTCCCTTTTCGGATGGGCTCAGCATGCCAGCTTTTTTTTTTTTTTTTTTTTTATTTTATTACTCTAGCGCTGGTTCACGCCTTTCTCTCCGCGCGCGCGACATATTCAGCCACCATCTCAAACAGCGGAGGCCATCATACCGTTCCTGGTCGGGTCGACTCGCATTCTCGGTCCGACCATCCCTCTGGCTGCTGTTGTCCATACCGACGTTCTTCCAACTGGCTACTTACGCAGCAACAACAGTATCTGCGTAGATACAGCTACACGTGTGGATGTGGATGTGGATGTGGATGTGTGATGGATGGTTGGATGGACAGGCTAGTGCCAATGGAAACAAGGGGGCCGCGTCTGCAGAACTTGAGAACAGCGGGGATTGACGGATAGGTGGATGTGTATCTATGTATGTAGGTATGGATACGAACCGAGGCGAGTCGGCCGTGACTCCTGGGCTAATATATTGAACAGGTTTTCCATGGGCGGTGGTTAGCGCGGTCCGGGGCAGTGTATCTATCTATCTAGTGCAGTGGGGCCCAGTATATACATAGAGCAGATCCAGATACATATGTGTCTTGTCTCGACCAGTCTTTGTTTGTGTGCGGATGCGCGGGTTGACGGACACCGAGAAGTTGGGATGGCTTTTCCCTTTCTCCCTGCGCCCCGTGCCGGCGATGATGTGGTGCGATCGTCAGAGTCCACACAAGGTCTGCGGTTCTACAGTATTCCATGTGCGTAGGCCAACCCTCCGGGCGATCGCTGCACGGCCGGAGGAAAAGCTTGTTGTTGCTATGTAGTTAGCGTGGTGGGCGCATTGAAGGAAGCCAACGACCACCCCACGCTCTCTCCCAGTTCTGCTGCCGCCGCTGCCGCCATTGTCGCTGTCGTCATATCGCCGCTGCACCGGCCGAACGCCCGCGAGTATGCACGTGGAACAGCTAGCCGCCGTCCGAGCCCGATGTCTGCCTGCTATATGCGGCCGGATTGCGAACGCTCGGTGGACGGCGGCAGTGGACCATCTCGTCTCGTCTCGTCTCGTCTCGTCTCGTCGCGCGCCTGCTATGCGCGAAGCAGGAGCGGTTACGGCCAGGCGGAGCGGGCATAGCAGGGCCGGGAGCTGAACAGATCGGGGCTGCTAGGCGCAGCGTCTAGAGCCGTGTGCCGTGTACGCCCATGCACGAGTTCCGGGCCGCACGGAATCCCCACCCGGGGGCGACCTGCTCGGCTGCTTTCTCGTTTCTCGGGCCGGGCCGGGACGGGGACGGAGACCGGCGATACGCACCCAAGGGGGCAGGTAACCACTCGTGGCCCCCGATCGTGCCCCGTCCAACGCCGGCCACGGGGCAGCAGGCCTGGAGACTGCAGGAGGACTCGACGGACGGCTGTTTGCGTGCTTGCCTGCGTGTCGATCTCCCTCCGTCCCTCCGCAGGCAGTGCTGCCGAGCCGGTGCTGTGCACTTGCGCACTTCGCCTGGGCGGGGCGGGGCGCTGTCGCCACATCTACCGGTCGGGAAGTGCATCCGCTTTGGCCTGCAATCCCCCATCCCAGCTCCCTGCGCCGGGTGACGGCGTACGGAGCGTCGAGATAACTATGTACATTGCGCGGCTGCGGAGAAGTGGTTTGCTCCATCTGGTGTCTGGCGTGGTTCCGTCCTTCCGTTCGGCAACTCGGACATTCCTGCAAACACGCCGTTGGTTGCCGCGGCGACGAGGGCAATCCCCGCGCGCCGCAGTTCGGCCGGCGGGGCTTAACTGGCCGAGACAGACAGCACACGTTCGTTGACAGCCGTTCGTTCCGCCCCGTTCGGATCTTTCGGAGGGAACAAAGCCACGGCGGTCGGAGCGTACTATCTGGCACGCACCGTACATCCTCGCTATCCAGCGCTGTTGTATTTTCCCTTCCTTTTTCTCTTTCTCCTGCAACCCCCACCACCGCCGCACCACCCGCACTAATCCTCCGGACCGCCAGTCGTCGTTCCCACCCGCGCCCGCCCAATCAGTCCGGCCATTCGCCCGCCCACGTCTTCCCGTCCTACTCTGCACGCCTCCAAAGGTCCGCAGGAGGAGGAGGCCCCTGCCCCCACCACCACCACCTGGCGGCAGCGGGTGTGGGGCCAGGGCTGGATGGATGGATGTCAGAAACAGCAGGAGATCTCAGATCGACTTTCTCGCCCCTCCCTCCCTCTCTCTATCTATCTATCTGTCGCTCCCTGGAGCGCGGAAAAAAAAGTAAGCAAAGAAGTCTCCGTTCTGCATCACATCACCTGTGCGTGCACTGCACCACTGCACTGCACTGCGCTGCACTGCATCACCGTCCAACTGCATCCCCTCCACCCCCTCCACCACCTCCACCACCTCCACCACGAAGCCGATGTCGCACAACCCGCACCCACGCAATTATTGCCCACTCTCTCACTCCGCACCGGTGTCATCGTCCCAGCGCCGCTTACATACGCCCAGACGACGCTCGCAAATCTTCCCGGGGTGGACTGCTGGCATCTGCTTTCAGACGGCAATGATACATATCCGGCCTCGTCTCGTTTCGTCCTCTCGGATCCGCCGGGCAGGAGGGGAGAACAAACCGTGCTTGGCTGTTTGCAGAAGGGGGGGATGTGGTTGGGCGGGACAACGCCAGCCAGCACCAGCACCAGCACGGGTTCGCACACTGCAGTCTGGGTAACTGCTTCTTACAGCGGCCGGCAAGGGGGAGCCCCCCCCCGGCGAGGGAGAGTGCTCGCTGCTGACATCGCATGCGGTGCGGCGCCCCCAGGGTGTGGCTGCGGCTGCCCGGCAGCTCCCGACTGCTACCGAGCTTCGCTTGTCCCAGCCGAAGGCCACCATTGCCGGGGGCGCTCTCCGCTGAGCTCCGAGCAATCAGCGTCGTCCCAGCGCTGTGCGTCCCGTCGAATCACGGCACGCCCCACCCCCCACCAGCCACCGCTACCGGAGATTCCGAATGGCGGCTGGGCGCAGCAGACGGGCCAATAGCCTCGTCGGGGAGAATTCCTGTGTCCTCCCGCTGGATCCGGGGTGACGGGCGAATAGCATGGCCGCGTGCTGATTGGACGATTGTGCGGACGTGCGTTCAGCACTCTCCTCCGCACCCTTCGCACTTGAAACTTCTCGCTCGCGCGCTCCCCGCTCCGCCATTCTCGCCCCGTTGCCCCGCGCCCGCGCCCGCTCTCCTCACCCACTCGCGCAGCTGCTGTCGACGCCAGCGGGCCAGTGGGAAGGCGCGGAGCCGGCCGTGGCCGCACGCGTCCACCCACGCCCCCCCGTTGCCGATGAGCGATGGCCAATTGCGAGATGTGGGGTCGCTGGGCCCAGCCGCCAGGCCCGATGCGGGAGGGCGCATCGCAGCCGCAAATGGTCCGCACTGGGAGATCGGGCTCTGGGGGGGACGAATCCGAGCATTGCGCTTTCCTCTTTGGGGACCAGCACGCTGCGTCGATGCAGCGCCCGTACGATCCGGCTCGAAGGGGACGCCTGCAGCCCGTCCGGAGCCCAGCGGTGGACGCGAATTCGGTCCTCCGGCGAGCAGCAAGGCGCCCGGGGCGGCGGGAGGGGCGGCGAGAGGGAGAGGAAGGAGCGCGAACAACAGCCTGCCAACCGGCGCTGTTCGTGGTACACACGTTCATACTTTGTACATACACACAACCTACACACACACACACACACACACACCTACACACACCAGCACCGGCCGCAACGCCTGGGGTTCCAATTATTATTATTGGAAACTAGATCACATCACAATTTCGTCGCGCGATCCAGCGTCGGAGCGTGCATGACGCACACTTCCTATTGCCTTAACTTTGGGGCTTGATACGCGGTTTTTCCAGCTCCGATCGCAATACATGCTGTGAGCCAATGGCATCCGCACCCGCTCAGTCGCATGCATTGCAGTACTCCATGCTGGGCGGAGAGCAACATATCTACAGACGGAGCGAACGAACGCCGGCTCCCCACGACGTTCGCCAGCCGGCGAGATAGGACGTCCGCATGGCACGCTGCGACGGAGACTGCAAAGCCGCGATTCCGCACGGCGCAGCCGCGATGCGGGCGGGAGAGAAAACTCGACGGAGAACCTGAAACTGCCCTCCCCGACATCAGGAGGTGTTCTCCTTCTTCTGCTTTTTTTTCTTTTTTTTTCTTCTTTTTTCTTCTTTTCTTCTTTTTTTCCTTTTTCTTTTTTATCTTTTCTTTTTTCTTTTTTCTATCCTTTTTTTTATCTTTTATCTTTCCTCTTTTATCTTTTCTCCTTTCTCCTTTCTCCTTTCTCTTTTCTCTTTTTCTTTTTCCCTTTTTCTTTTCCCTTTCTTTTGTTTTCTTTTTGTTTTCCTTTTTTTTTCCGTCTCTCTTCGACACCAGCAGACCGTGTTTGCGCCGACCATCGCGCCCGGAGAGCACAGCACGGAAGTGCCGCTGCAGCATGAGAATGGGCAGACGGAGCGAATGCTTCCAGCCATGGATGCCATGCGCGCACCATCTTTCCTACACCCAATCGTGCCTACATATAACGAGCATATAGGTTCCTATATCTATATACATATGTAGATATCTGTACATATCTGTTCATGCCTCCTACACTCTGCTGCTTGCACACATCCACACAGGCGTGCGAGTCGAGGTGCGTCGACGGCGAGTATCTGGATTGAGATCGCAGCGGAGTGGCCGCTGGCCTGGGCTGATCGTCCGTCCTCCTGCGGGCGGCTATGTCCCGTGGGGTGTCGCTGCCCGCAGCTACCCCGTGCGGATTCGCGGACCCCACGGGTTCCTCGGGTCGTTCCAGCGATTGCGCTCCACATGTGTACCAGCAATCGCAAGCTGCGAGCGGGCCACCCTACCTGCCCCTCCGCACTGTTTTCCTGGCGGTTTCCTCCTTGACCGCCCAACTGCAGGTCTCTGCGTCCCTAGGCGTGGACACGGCGAAGGAAACTCGCTATACTGAGTCGGTGGGGTGTCCTTCGAATGCCCGGCCCCAAGCCCAAGCGAGCGTTTGTTTCCTGGCACCGGCATTGTGGCATTTGTTTCGCAGCAGGGGAAGGGGGGGAGTCCTGCGCTGTACCGCCGGACACAGGCCCCACAGCCTGGTCCACTTGGGACCGCTGCTGTGATGTCCATCCAGGATTACGGCAAAACCCAGTCAGCACCCAGCACCCAGCGCCCAGGACCCACGCACGCACAGCTGTAAGGATTCGCTGGGCCTAAGACGGTGGCCCAGTGGAAAGACTCTTCCCGCATTAAGTTTCTGTGGCATACCCTTTTCCTGCACCTACCGAGTTTGCACCCCGTCCGAGTACGCTGCGTACTGTACTCCGTGTCCCCACCCCATCCGCTGCGGACGCCTTGGGGGGGGACGGGGCTTGCGGCAATTGGCGCGCTCACCCATTTCCCTCTTGAGCGGTTCCCCCTCTCAACGACCAGCCTGGGAGACCGGCGATATTCACCGCGGGCGATACGCCCCTCGAGGACACCTCTCGTATTTCCTGCGTCCGGGAACGGCATGACAAAATGCGAAGCGGCGAGGCCGACCAGTCGTGCATCTTGCGGTGCGTGCTGTCCTGGGAACCGGATTGACTTCTCATTCCGACCGTCACGCGGAGGGGGAATCTCCCTCTGCAACGCAACGCGGTCGTCCCTGCCTGTACATATGCCGCACAGGGAGAAAGGGGCCGATCGATATACCGCACCTCTCTGGGCTTGCCAGGTTGCCAGCGCGATTCGTGTCACTACCAGCCCACCACCACGATACCACACCACGGTCACCGGCTCGTCTGATCGCTGAGATACCTCACGCAGTGGCGCCAGTGCACGCCGCAGCGCTGATCTATACATCCGGTCGAAACCCCGTCACACTACACTGCACTGGAAATCAGCACGGGAAGCCCAAGCTGGGGAAAAAAAACGTTGTTTCCCACCATCTCCCTTCTGGCTCCTACAGCTCGAGAAGGGAAGGGAAAGGAAGGGCAGCCGGCAAGGGTCAAGGGTTGAGGTACGGTGGTGGCGGTAGTGCAGCATGCTCCCGGCAACGTCTCCCTGGCCACCTCGCCCATTCCACACACGACTTGGTTGTGACCGTCCGGCCGGCGATTCCTCATTCCACGATCAACCGCATAGCGCCAACGTAGTGCTTCTTGTCTGTTGTCAAGCCGTTGTCGTCCCGACAGCTCCGCTGCCCCCCACCGCCCCCCCACCCGGCCGCCGTAGTCGCAATCCATATCGCACATGTGTATCTCCACCAGGCGTGGGTGGTGAGCCCGAGAGAACTGTTGGCACGATACTCCACCACTCCCACAGCACCAGGACGGGCCGCACCCTCGGGGAAATCGGAGGATTTTCCCAATCAGTCCGATTGGAACCAAGCTGCCTGGAGGCGACCACTCTGCCTGGCTGAGACTCGTGTTCACTGCATATAGTCTGCGCTCGTTCGCGGATGTGGCTGGAAATCGTGGGTTGGCCAGCCTGCAACAATCATTCCACTTCTCTGTCGTTCTCTCCGCGGATAGCCCGCATGGGGGCATCCACCGGATAGCCCCTCGCCCGACGGCCATGTCCCCATGTGCGCTGAGAGATCCGGATGGAGTCCCCCAGGCCAGGCCAGGCGCATGTGCAAACGCCAGGCGCCGCGCCGTATCTCGGGCCGTGCCCGTGCCCGCGAAGAGCGGCTCCGACTCCATGCCGGTTCGAGTCGATAGCTGCGTCGCAATCGAACGTTCCGAGATGGAGTGCGCACAGTACTTCACATGGGCCCAGTCCGTTCGGTATCTAGGACCTTCTGCGCTCCCCCCCCCCCTCCTCCCCTGGCCGTCGTCCTCTCGACTTACGTTGCATGCGGGCCGTTCCAAGCCACCGCCTACAGGCCTCCCTTCTCTCCCCCGGTCTCACCCCCGCCTCAAACGCCCGACGCCGCACGATCCGGCCGCAGACATGTACAGTGCGAGCAGGCGGTGCTTCGGTGTGTGTGTGTGTGTGTGTGTGTGTGTGTGTGTGTGTGTGTGTGTGTGTGTGCGGAGCGGAGTGACTGCGCGTGTGACGGCGTGCGGACGGGCATTCCGAACTGCATAGCGACTAGAGACCATCGCACCACTCTGGATGGCTATCTGGCCCACGGTTCGCGGGACGAGCGGGGCCCTGGATGGTGTTGCAATGGGCAAGTAGCAGCGATTATCTGTCCGTCCGTATGTGTACGTACGTGTGTATGTGTGTGTATGCGTGGGTATGCATATGTAGAGTAGCGGCCTACGTCTCCCCTACACGGCACCCGCCGCGCGGTCCCTGCTCTACGCTGCCTGCGCGTGGACGGGTGGTGCCTGTTCCGCAGCTTTGCTTTTGGCGGGCAGGCAGGCACCTGGGGGGGGGGGGGGGGCGGGCGGCTTGTCCA
>Ga0307508_10003057_pt1 | contig 17211 bp, 14 predicted proteins | sample 9_EM_MG_FD_203089 | JGI IMG/M metagenome (GOLD analysis project Ga0307508, IMG submission 203089) | Populus trichocarpa ectomycorrhiza microbial communities from riparian zone in the Pacific Northwest, United States - 9_EM | ecosystem: Host-associated > Plants > Roots > Unclassified | place...
TTGTCCATGCTGCCTTCCGCGATCACCTTGCCCTGATGAAGGACCGTAACTTTGTGCGCGATTCTGCGGACGAACTCCATGTCGTGCTCGATCACGATGACCGAGCGGTTCTTGCTGATCCGATTCAACAAATCCGCCGTTTGTTCGCGTTCATTCACCGTCATGCCGGCGACCGGCTCGTCCAGCATCAGAAGCTCTGGGTCTTGCATCAAGAGCATACCGATCTCGAGCCACTGCTTCTGGCCGTGGCTCAAGAGTGCCGCTTGTTGATCGAGCTTGTCGCTGAGCATCACCTCGTCGGCGACGCGCTGGACGCGCTCGCTCACGTCCGCCGTACGCTTGAAAAATAACGCACCGAACGCGCTGCGCCCGCGAGGGAACGAGACCTCGAGGTTCTCGGACACGGTCAGGTTCTCGTAGATGGAAGGTGTTTGGAACTTGCGCCCCACACCTGCGCGAACGATCTCGTGCTCCTTCATCGTGGTAAGCTCGAGATATTTGAAGCGCACGGAGCCGCTGGTCGCTTTGGTCTTGCCGCAGATCAAATCAAGCAGGGTGGTTTTGCCCGCGCCGTTCGGCCCGATCACGACTCGCAGCTCGTTGCGGTCGACCAAAAAATTCAGATCGTCGACGGCCTTGAAGCCGTCGAACGAAACGCCCAGCCCCTGAATCGTGAGCATCTCGAAATCAGCCATGCTTGCCTCCGCTCTCGAGCGCCGCCCCGACGCCGGGAACCTCGTCCGTCGTCACGCTCGCTTCGCCTCTTGGGGCCGGGCTGCGCCGGAGCAGGCGCTGCACGCGCGGTTTGCCGAACCGCTCGTACAAACCGGCGAGCCCGTCCGGAAACAAGAGCACCACGCCGATGAACGTCGCGCCCATCAGAAATAGCCAAAAATCCGGATAGTCCTCGGAAAAGAATGTCTTGGCAAAGTTCACGAGCAGCGTGCCGAACACGGCGCCGATAACCGACATGCGGCCGCCGACCGCGGTGTAGATCACCATCTCGATCGAGGGTGTGATGCCCACGAAGGAGGGCGACATGAAGCCGACTTGCAGGGTGAACATCGCGCCGCCAATCGCGCACATGACCGCGGACATACAGAACGCGAGGGTCTTGAAATTCGCTACGTCGTAACCGGAAAACCGCACGCGGTCTTCCTTCTCTCGCAGCGCCAGCAGCAGCATGCCAAATTTCGTGGACAGCACCCAGCGCGTGAAAAGCACGCAGCCAATCAGCAGCGCGCCGTTCACGTAGTACAGGATGTACCTGGCTGAATCGCTGCGAATGTCCCAGCCGTGCATCGTCTTCAGATCCGTGATGCCGTTGATGCCGCCGGTGAGCCCTTGCTGGCCGACGATCAGGATCGACAGAATCAATGCCACGGCTTGGGTGATGATCGCGAAGTACACGCCACCGACGCGGCGTTTGAACATCGCCACGCCGATGATGAAGGCGAAAAGAGCTGGCACGAGCAGGATGGCGAGGATGGTGAAAGTCAGACTGTGGAATGGCCTCCAGAACAACGGCAACTTGGTGATCTGATTCCAGTCCATGAAATCAGGGATGCCGGGGGTGGTTTGAATCTTCGTGGCGATCGGATCGGATGCTTCGAGCTTGAGGAACATGGCCATGCAATAGCCACCGAGCCCGAAGAAAACGCCTTGGCCCAGACTCAGGATGCCTCCGTTGCCCCAGAGCAGGACGAGGCTGACGGCCACGAACGCGTAGGTGAGGTATTTGCCGATCAGGTTCAGGCGGAAAATATTGAAGACGCTCGGGAAGACCACCAGGATGATCAGCGAAAGTACGATGACCCCAATGAGGTCGGATTTGCCCAACTTCTTGCTGAGAAGATTCATGTTTTCCTGCCGAGAATCAGCTGCGGACCTTCGTAACGAATAGCCCTTGAGGCCGGATCATTAGAATGACGATGATGGTGAGCAGCGTGAGCACCTTGGCCATCGCGCTGGTCAGGAAGAACTCGAGCAGCGACTGCGCTTGGGCGATCGAGAACGCCGAAGCAATCGTGCCGATGAGGTTTGCGGCGCCTCCGAAAACGACGACCAGAAACGTGTCGACGATGTAAAGCGACCCGCTGGTCGGCCCCGTGGACCCGATGGTCGTGAAGGCCGCGCCGGCCAGCCCTGCGATGCCGCAGCCGAGCGCGAACGTGAAACGATCGACGCGATCGGTATTGATGCCGACGGCCGAGCTCATCACTCGGTTTTGGGTCGTGGCTCGAATGCGCACTCCCCAGCGGGACTTCAGCATCAAGAGATACACGCCGACGGACACCAAGATCGTGAGCCCCATCACGAAGATGCCATTGCGCGGCACCTGGATGGTCGGGGTCGGATTGAACGCGCCGAGCAGCCACTCGGGCAACTCGGCGCTGACTTCTTTGGGGTTGATGAAGGTACGGAAGAACTGCTGCATGGCCAAACTCAGCCCCCAGGTCGCGAGCAGGGTGTCGAGCGGGCGCTTGTACAGGCGGCGGATCAGCAGCACTTCTACGACGTAGCCGACGGCCGCCGCGACGAAGAACGCCGCGACCACCGCCGGCACGAAGTACACGTCGCGCAAGCCGGGCGCGAAGTTCTGCGTGAGTTGCGAGAACAAGTACACGACGTACGCGCCGATGGCCATGAACTCACCGTGCGCCATGTTGATCACGCCCATTTGGCCAAAGATAATGGCGAGGCCGAGCGCCATCAGCAGCAGCACCGTGAACAGGCTGAGCCCGGCAAAGCCCTGCATCGCTATCATCGAACCGATTTCGTTCGAGCTCATGGCAGTCCCTTTCTCTAGTTAGCGTTCAAAAACACGCAGGCACGGCCGCGGGCACACGTCAGCTCATTGGTAACCCTTCGGGAACGGATTCGGCTCGATCAAGTCGGATTCGTGGACGACCTCGAACTGGCCATCTGCTTTGGCCTTGCCGATGCGCGCCTTGCTCCACAAATGATGATTGGGGTGCACCTTGACGTAGCCCTCGGGAGCGATCTTGATCTCGATGTTGGGCGAGGCCTCGACCACTTTGTCGACATCGAAGCTGCCTGCCTTTTCTACGGCTGCTTTCCAAATCCAGGCACCGAGGTAGCCGGCTTGCGTCACGTCGCCGATCACGCTCTTTTCGCCCCACATCTTCTTGAACGCTTCGACGAAGGCTTTGTTGTTCGGGTTGTCGAGGCTTTGAAAATACTTCATGGAGGAGTAGAACCCGGCCAGGTTCTCGCCGCCGATGCCGAGCACCTCGTCTTCCGTGACCGAGATGGTGAGCAGCGTCTGGTTCGCCGCGGTCACCCCGGCTGCGTTCAGCTGCTTGAACCAGGCCACATTGCTACCGCCAACCACGGCGGCAAAAATTACGTCCGGCTTCTTCAGCTTGATCTTGTTGATCAGCGAGCCGAATTGCGTGTTGCCGAGCGGAGCGAACTCTTCGCCCACGACCGTACCGTGGAGCACATTTTCGATGTGCTTCCGCGCGATCTTCATCGAGGTGCGCGGCCAAATGTAGTCCGAGCCGATCAAGTAAAATGTCTTGGCTCCTTTCTCTTTGTTCACCCAGTCGAGGCTCGCCAAGATTTGCTGCGTTGCTTCCTGACCGGTGTAAAAGACGTTCTTCGATTGCTCGAGGCCTTCGTAAAACGTGGGGTAGTAAAGGAGGCCGTTCTCCTTCTCGAACACCGGCAGCACCGCCTTGCGGGACGCGGAAGTCCAGCAGCCGAACACGGCCGCCACTTTGTCGTTCACCAAAAGCTTGCGCGCCTTCTCGGCGAACGTCGGCCAGTCGCTCGCGCCGTCTTCCTGAATCACTTTGATCTGTCGGCCCAGGATGCCGCCGAGCGCGTTGATCTGCGCGATCGCGAGCTTCTCGGCTTGTACCGAGCCCGTCTCGCTGATGGCCATGGTACCGGTCGTGGAATGCAGAATGCCGACGGTGACGCTGTCATCGTCGACTTTGAGGCCGGTAGTCATGGCCTTTGCCGTCGGATAATCCGCGGCTTTTATCGTAGATTTCTCGGTGCCCGGTGGGGTCAAGACCGTGGCGCCGGTTGCCTCGGTCGAACGCTCGGTGCTGGCGGGTACCGCTTTGTCGGACTTCGCGGCCGCCGGATCGCCCGAGGCCGCTGCGCTCGACTTGCTGCACCCGCTGCCTACGACCGCGGCCCAAAGCATGGTGCCGGACACGAGCAGGGAAAAGGCGCCGCCTGCGGCGCGAGTTCGGTTGGAAGAAAGTAGCTGCATGGGTGTCTCCAATTGTCTCCGTAGCCTCTATGAACCGTATGTGAAGGCCCCTGCCGCATTGCTCGGCAACACCAGGATCGGACAAGTGCCCGCGGTGAAGCCCTTGCGTGGCGCAGCAGCGTCTTCAGCTCGAGTAAATGAACCAATGTCGGTGGGTACGACAGCACAGGTGTTCACCTGCCTTTTCCGATGACTCCTTTCCGATAGCTCGACATGCCCCGTGTGTAACCCTCAGGAGATGTCTTATCGGTATCGCATAGATTTCTTTCGCTGGAGCTTCTCGGGTTGTTGCGCATGACAGAGGGTGCGTTTCGTCGCGCACAAGAGCGCGCGCCATGCGTCGACGTCGGTCGCAAAAGTTTCTTGCTTCGATGCCGAGCGTCAGTCCTGCCAACGCGCGGATCTCGCCAATATTGCGGCTTTTCCCGGGCTATTTGCGCGCGTCCACAGCGCATGTGATTGCGTCCGATTGCGCACGCCTGTGTGTCGTGTCGCCGTAGTCAATTGCGACAACTCGACGCACTCGTGTCGCTCGTCACGCCTGCGCCGTTCGCCAGGCGCGAGCGCGCGCTTCGCCTGACGCATGCTTGACGCTTGAAAAGAGCGACTGAGTTGGAGCTACATCGTACTCATGAACTCACTCCCGATGGCGCTACGACGACGCATCGTCGAAGCTTACGAAAGATGCGAGGGAACCTACGTCGAGCTCGCGCGGCGTTTCGGCGTCGGCGAGGCAACGGTGTATCGCTTGATGAGGCTCAAGCGCGAGCGGGGCGATGTGAGGCTCGGCACCGCGCGCGGCATCAGTGAGGAGGACTTGCCTGAATTCGTGAAGCTCGTGCAAGAATCTCCGGGCGCCACGCTAGAACAGCTTAAGCAGGCATGGGTTTCGCGCACCCGCAGCGAGCTCAGCCTGTCCAGTATCGCTCGCGCGTTGCGCCGCGCCGGAATTACTCGCCGGCAAGGCGGTGGCCGAAGCGGCAGCGCCGGACTCCCGTCGCGCTCGCTCGGTCACGCTCCGCGCGACCGAGCCAAAAGGACGGAGCGCGTGCGCTAGCAATCCTGTCGCCAGTGTCAGGGTCTAGCCCCGGGATAGTCGCGGGAGGGCGGCAGGCAACGCGGAGCTCAGGGCAGCGCCGGTAGGCGTCGATAGCGAAACCGATCGCTCATGATCACGCTGCGCGTCAGGTCCTGCAGCGACGCACTGGCAGCGAAACGGGGCACGATTTGTCGAAGCAGATCGGAGTCGGTGAGCGGGGTTACGTCACGGTGAATCAGGTAGCTCGAGAGCTTTGCAACCGGCAAGCCAGACGCCCCCGAGCAAGACGGCGCAGCGCAGCCTGGGCTGAGGCGAGCTGAGGCGAGCTTTCATGGCAATTCGAAGCGGCTTAGCGCGGCCTTTTGTCGGAAACGGGAACGCCGGCTGCTAGCCGCAAGGACGCGCGGGCAAAAGCCAGATCGGCATCGGCCTGGATTTTAGCGGCGGAAGCCAGGAACGCGTCACGCTGCGCTTGGGTGACGTCGAGTTGAGTGGCGACGCCCGCCGCGTAACGGTCGGACGAGAGCGTCGCCGCCCGCGTCGCAGCGCTCTCTTGCGCGCGCGCCGCACGACTCTTGGCTACGCCGGCTTCTACGCGGCGAAAGGCCTCGAACGCGGCATCTTCGAGGGCGCGCCGCGTGCGTTCGACCCGGACACGTTGCACGTCGAGCGCCGCGCTCTGCGCATCGTTACCCGCGATCGTTCCGTAGTCGAGGCGCCACGACAGGACCAGCTGCAGCGTGTAGCTACTGTTCTTACCAGCGAAGCCGGTGGCGTTGGTGATGTGCTCTTGCGCCGAGCCGGCCAGCGTCGGCAAGAACGCGCGGCTGGCCGCCTTGCGGTTCTGTTCCGCTGCTTCCCCCAGCTTTTGAGCTGCACGCTGACTGGGCGTCGCCACCGCCAGGCTCAGCCAATTGTCGAGCGTACCCTCGCCGTGCAAATCGTCCTCGGGAACGCCTGCCGCAGCGTCCGGGCTGAGGCCGCTCAAAGTCTCGAGGGCTCGCCCGGCTAGCGCCAAGCTCAGCTCGGCATCGGCCAGATCTTGCTCGGCACGCGCCACGGCTGCGGCGGCTCGCTCGTGATCGAGGTCGGTGGCGGCGCCCGCCGATCGCCGATCGTCGACGTTCTTCAGGTTCGCTTCAGCAGCCTTGATGGATTCGCGCGCCGACTGCAGCAGCGAGTCTGCGCCGAGGAACTGGTAGTAGGCGCGCGCCACGCTGCGCGAGACGTCGATGGTGGTCGCACCCTTCGTCTCGCTCGCGCTCTCCGCCAGGGCGGTCGCAGCCCTGTAACGGTGGTAGCTCGCCAAGTCGACGATCGGTACATCGAGCTGCAGGAACGCGTCGAGCTGGTTGAGCGGCGTAATGACCAGCTTCTGTGGCACGCCGGGCAGCTGCGCCGCCGCCTCGTATTGATTGCGCGTGTACACGCCGCGGGCCGAAAAAGCCGGCGTCAAGCGCCCCAGCGCCACATCGGCCTCAGACACCCGCTGGCGCTCGGTAGCGCTCGCTTCGCGCGCATCGAAGCTCTGCGTCTTGGCGCGATCGAGGAACGACTCGAGCGGCTGCGTAGCGCCGGCCTGCGCGGCCCACAGCAGCGAAAAAACACTCAAAACTACGCCTAATAATCGAGATTCTGCGCGCTTCATCCCGCCTGTCCTTCGTCAACTCCGGCCGCTCGCGTCGGAGCGGCGCTGGTCGCCGCACCTGACGCAAGCAGTACGTCCACCACTTGCTCTGCGTATTCGCGGTGCGTGAACCGGCTGCGCGGCTCGCCGACGAACAGCTCGATCATGCAAAAGTGATGCAAGCTGCCGATCAGCATGCGACTCATCACTTCCGGATCTGCACGACGCAGACGCTCCGCGTTCATTTCGGCACCGAAGAACGAGCACAACGCACCGAGCACGCGCTGGTAGCGCGATGACCGCTCGGTGCTGCGTTCGGCGCACAGACTCTCTGGGTTCGACCACGACATCATCATCACTGGCATGGCGACGCGACCGAGATCCATGAAGCCCGCGGCAAACTCGACCAGCGTCTGCCGCAAGTCGCCCACGCCGGCCCGCGCCGGCAGCTGCTCGACCAAGACCAAGGCTGCGTCCGGGTCGAAGTTCATGGCGGCGCGGAACAACTCTTCCTTCGACTTGAAGCGGTGGAAGATGGTGCCTTCAGCGATGCCGGCGCGCGCTGCTACCTCGCTCGTGGTGGCGCGGATGCCTAGCTCGAGGAACACTTCGCGCGCGACACCCAGCAGACGCTCGGTCGAGATCACCGGCGGTCGGCCGCGCCGCCTGGCACGAGCGGGGGATTTCGCCGCTGTTTCTGGCTTTTGCGACGTCGAGGGCGACGACGGACGGAGACGAGAAGCTTGGGCCACGGTTTTTTTGAGTTGGCCCTCACATAATACGCGAAGCGTCGAACGCAACCCCTGCGCGTTTGAAGAAAGATTAAATCGGCAGCAAGACCGCGCTCTCGACGTGGTCATCGGAAGCGATGAAGCGCGCGCCGAGCCGCCTGCCACGAACGAACTCTGACGACCAGTCGACGCTCAGCTCCAGCGTGAGCTCGCCGCTGACACCCGAGCCGCGCGGCTCAGCCACGGCCGCCACCACGCGAGCGGCGCTAAAGTCCATGAACTGCCCGACCAGCGGGTACAGGCATTTGTAGAGGCTCTCTTTGGCCGAGAAGGCGAACGTCACCCAATGGTGCTCGGGCGACGAGAGACTGCGCGCCAGTAGCGCGCGTTCTTCGCGGCTGCAGATGCGGGCGAAGATCTCGTCCTTGGCGCTTTCGTTCATCAAGCGTTCGGCGTCGATGCCGAGCCCGCGCAGCTCGGACGCAAAGGCCACGGCGCAAATCGCTCGCCCGGCGCCGTGCGTGATCGAGCCGATCACGGGCTCCGGCCAGCGCGGACTGCCGTCGTCGTTGCGCCCTGGCATGCCGGCTACACCGAGCAACGCCAGCGCCTGGCCCGCCGCGAAACGTCCGGCCAAGAATTCCGCGCGGCGCTTCGGCACGGCGCGCTCAGGCAAGCCCGAGGCAGCGAGGCTCGCAAGCTCGGCGATCACGGCGTCGTAGTCGCGCAGCGCGAAGCCCGCGCTCTTGACGGCCGGCCCCAAGTCGAGCCCGAGCGGCGCTGCCGCGAGCGACACAGCCACGCTACTCCGGATCGATGACGGCGCTCTGCGTCGCGCCGCTCGGCATTGGATTCTGCTCTTTTTCCAGGTAACGGAAGATCGTGCGCGGGTCGACGCCGAGGTCGCGCGCGGTCTGGGTGCGGTTGCCGTTGTTTCGCTCCAGCACCTCCAGCACGTACTTGCGCTGAAAATCTTCTTTGGCCTTTTCGAGCGGCACGATTGGCTGCTCGGCTTCAGGACCCAGGTCGAGATCTTCGGCACCGAGCAGCGTGCGGTCGCACAAGACCAGGCCTTTTTTGATGCGATTTTCCAGCTGACGAATATTGCCGGGCCAGGCGTATTTTTTTATGGCCGCCAGCGCCTGCGGAGCGAAGCCGCGCACCGGGCTGTTCAGCTCGTCGGCGTGCTTGCTGAGCAGCGCCTTGGCGATGATGAAGACGTCGTCGCCGCGATCGCGCAGCGGCGGCAGCCAGAGATTGACAACGTTGAGGCGGTAGTAGAGATCTTCCCGGAAATCTCCGGTCTTGATCATCTCTTCGAGGTTTCGATTGGTGGCCGCGACGATGCGGATGTCGCACTTCTCGGGGCGGTTGTCGCCGACGCGGAACACTACGCGCTCTTGCAAGGCGCGCAGCAGCTTGACCTGCATCGGCTGCGGCAGCTCGCCGATTTCGTCTAGAAACAGCGTGCCGCCGTCGGCTTGCTGAAACTTACCGGAGCGGCTGGCGATGGCGCCCGTAAAGGCGCCTTTCACGTGGCCGAACATCTCGCTCTCGATCAAGTTTTCGGGGATGGCGCCGCAATTGACGGTGATGAACGGTCCGTTCTCACGATTGCTGCGCCGGTGAATTTCGCGCGCGATCAGCTCCTTGCCGGTGCCGGTCTCGCCGGTGATCAGCACGTTGATGTCGGTGCTGGCGACCTTCTGCAGCTTGCGGAACACCTCGAGCATCGACGGACAGCTGCCGATGATTTCGCCGAAACGCTTGTCGGACAGCTCGGCGCTGAGCTTCTCTTTATCGGCGCGGAGCGCCGAGAGCAGCATGGCGTTTTGCAAAATCAGCGAGGCTTGCGCGCCGAAGATTTGCAAAAGGTCGAGCTGCGGGCGCTCGAACAGGTGTTTGACCTCGTCGTTGGCCACGTACAGCGCGCCGATGGCCTCGCCTTGGCTGAGCAGCGGCACGCACATGACGCTCGACAACTTGAGCGCGATCACGCTTTCGCTCTTGCCGAATGTGGTGTCCGTGAGCGCGTCGCTCACGATCACGGGCCTGCGCGTCTCGATCACTTGGCGCACCATGCTGTCGCTGATGGCGCCCGACGCATCTTGAATGGCTTCACGCTGCAGGTTCCGCGAGGCGCGCACCCGGGGCACGCTGTCTTTGGCGTCGCCCGGATCGACCAACAGCACGACACCGCGGCCGGCGCCCGTCAGCTCGATGATCGCGTCGAGCAACGCCTCGAGCAGCTCGTCCACCGAGCGGCTCGTCATCAGTCGTTCGCTGAAGGCCTGCAGGCGACGAATGCCCTCGATGTCGCCCTTCTCGGCTTTGGTGGTGGCGGTGGCGACCGACTGCCCCGTTGCAACCTCCGTGAAAAAACTGAAACCGAGCTGGGCCTTGCCGAGCGTGAAGCGATCGCCATTGGCGAGCCTGGCGCGGCGCTTCTTCTTGCCGTTGATCAGGATTTCGCCCTCGCGGTCGAGCTCCTCCAGCTGGAAGTCGCGGCCGTTGAAGACGATCTGCGCGTGATGATGCGCGACGCTGGCGTCCGGCAGGTGGATGTCGTTACCGAGCGCGCGACCGAGCGTCGTGACCGGCTTGTGCAGCGCAGTCAAAATCGGCGGACCATCGTTCGGGAAGTAGCGAACCGTTGCCATCCAGGCGGAAAGGCTACCAGAACGGGCACCGGCCGGCAGCGGATCAGGCTGAAAGGACTGGATTTTCGGCCGCCGCAGCGGCTCTTTGCCGCAAAAGCGCCGCCATGCAAGGGGCGATGACTTCACGAAACGCCTGGTCTCGAAGCTCGCGACGGGCGCGTTCGGGGAGCACGCCGTAGACGGAACCGGCCAGCTCGTCGGCCGAGGGCGGCGCCGGAAACGGAGGCGCGAGCTGCTCGGCTCGGGCGAGCTCACTCTGAACCAGCGCAGCCACGTCATGCGGCGAACGCTCGAGCGCCCAGCGGACGAACCGCCACCCGAGCTCCGCGTGCTCGGCTTCGTCGTCGGCAATGGCGTGCAGCAGGCGGCCGACCCGAACGCTTACCCTACGCACGCACGTAGCGTGACACGACACGACACGACACGACACGAGGCGCGACCGGAGAGTCACATCGTCTCGATCGACGTCAGCAGTTCGCCGGCGAACGAAGCGCGGGGCCGCAGCAGCGTGATGCGTGGGGCTGGCTTGCGCTCCAGGATGACCAGCGACTTCGTGTCGAGGGTGTCTCCCACCATGAAGTCATCTTCGAAATGGTAGCTGTACTGGTCAGTTTTCGTCTGGGCGCCAGCCGCCACGGCGAAGCTGAGCAGCGAGAGAGTGAGCATGACAGCGAGCGGTTTGGCTGGACGCATTTGACCTCGCCGGTTCGATGCGCGAGCGGTGCGGGCCTTGGGTTTATTGAAGCTCCCCAGCGATGGCCAGACCGGCGCCTTTTTCGACCGCAAAGGGCGCAAAGCCGTCGATACGGGCAAAGCGCGGCGGCGCTTCGTCGGCGGCGGAATCATTGGAGTCGAAGGTGAAAAGCGCACCCGCGCCAATGCCGAGCGTCGTGGCCACGCCGCTGAAAATCAGACCGCGCTTGGCGGGGGGCCCGCCATCGCGCGCGTACAGCAGGTACACGGGCAGCGACACGCCGAAGCCCACACCGGCGCCGAGCCACATGGCCCCGAGTGATTTGTAGCTGGGGATGTAAGCCACCGAGGCGCCGGCCGCTGCGGCCAAACCGACGTTGAAGCCGATCAAGCCGCCGAGCGCCGCGCCGTCGTTGGAGCGCCCGTAGCCTTGATTGGCGGCGGTGGCGCCGTAGCCGAACATCGAGCCAATGGCCGTGCCCCACAAGACCGCGCTCGAGGTGAGCAAGCTGCTCTTGGGCGAGGGTGATTGCAGATAGCCGAGCGCGACGCCGCTCGCCGCGCCGAGCGTCGAGCCGATGGCCTCGGCGCGCGCCAAACCGCGAAAACCCCATTCGTTTGCAGCCTGCGCGTGCACGTGCTGGTAGCTCCAGATGCCAAGGCCCTCACCCGCGCCGATCAAGGTGCCCGTCGCCATCGCGGCCGGCACGCCGCGGTGGGGTCCGGTGCGGTCGAAGAAGTAGACACCGACGGGGCCAGCAACTCCCAAAATTGCCGGCGGAATCAGAAACAGGGCTGGGTCTTTGGTGCCGATCTCGGTCGAGAGCCAGATGCCCATGCCGGCGCCGTAGGCGGCCGACACGCCGTAGAGCGCGCCGATCTCGAGCGGGGTGCGCTCACTCGACACCTGCTGCTGCGGCAATTGCTGCTGCGGGAATTGCTGCTGCGGGAATTGCTGCTGCGGGAATTGCTGCTGCGGGAATTGCTGCTGCGGGAGCTGGCCCTGTGCTTGCACACCTCCCTGAAGCTGAGCCAGGGCCGACGACGGCAGCAGCAGTGCGGCGCACAGCGCGGAAGCGGCGAAAATCCTTGAACGCTTCATGACCCGGAACCCTCACTCCTTCTTCAACGGTCGCGCGAGCAGGTCGCGCACCGCTTGAGCCACCGGTTTGCCTGCGTACAGGACGGCGTAGACCTCGCTGGTGATCGGCAAATCGACGCCCAGCTGCTCGGCGAGATGGTAGGCGCTTTGCGCCGTCGTCACGCCTTCGGCGACGTGACCTAACCCGGAGAGCACGTCGTCCAGGGTGCGGCCGCGGCCGAGCTCGAAGCCGACCGTGCGGTTGCGCGACAGCTCGGCCGAGCACGTCAACACCAGATCGCCCAGGCCGGCCAAGCCCGACAGCGTGAGCACGCTGCCGCCTTTGGCGACCGCCAAACGGCCCATTTCGGCCAAACCCCGCGTGATCAGCGCGGCGCGCGTGTTGTGACCAAAGCCCAGGCCATCGGACGCCCCGGCGGCGATCGCGATCACGTTTTTGAGCGCGCCGCCGACTTGGACGCCGGCGGGGTCGTCGCTCGAGTAGACGCGCAGCCGGTCGCTGGCGAAGCGCTGCTGGACGAGTCGCGAGCGCTCGGCGGCACGCCCAGCGGCGACCAAGTTCGTCGGCAGGCCACGCGCGACCTCGAGCGCGAAGCTCGGCCCCGACAAGAACACCGCCCGCCGTTCGGCGCTGTCACCGAGCACGTCGCGCGTCACCTCCGACAGCAGCATCAGCGTGCTCGGCTCGATGCCCTTGGCAACGACGACCAGCGTCGCGTCCGGGAGCAGGTGTCCGGCCGCGGCGCCGAGCGTGGCGCGTACCGCCTCGCTCGGCACCGCGACGACGACGATGCTGGCAAAAGCGAGCGCCTCGGCCATGTCGGCGGTGGGCGCAATGCCCTCGCCCAGCGAGTAGCCGGGTAAAAATTCGCGATTCTCGCGCTCGTCCTGCAGGGCGCGCGCGTGCTCGGCTCGCCAGGTCCAAAGCGCCACGCGGCCCTGCTCGGCCAAGAGCCTGGCGAGAGCGGTGCCCCAGGCACCAGCACCCAGAACTGCGATTTTATCCATGCGGGAGCGCCGACACTTTTTCGCGGGGCGACAAGCGCTGTCAAGCTATGCTGCCGCCAATGCTCGGCCTCCGCTCAAAGCAGCTCGTGCCCTCGAGGGCCTTTCCGTGACTGCTGGGTCCAGTTTCGACGCGACGGCTCGAGTTTCCGAGCAAGCGACCGGCCGCGTGGGGCGACTCTTGCGCCGCACAGCGAAACGCGCGCCGGCCTCGCCGGTTTTGTTCTCGTGGCTGGCTCCTGCGCGCGGCGATCGTGATCTGTTCTTCCAAAGACTCATAGGTCTTGCCGGGCTGGGGGCCCTACCCCAGCTAGCGCTCGCCCTGGTCTTGGGCCTCGGATTGCCCGCTTGTGGTTCGCGCGAAAGCATGGGCGACGGCTCGCTGCGCGTGCTCGGCGCCGGCGTGGTCAACGACCCCGCCAACAAATCGCTGCGCTTCGACATGCTCAAGTTCGGCCTCGATCGCTTCTGCGAAGAGATGCTGAAAGCCGGCGCAGCGCTCAAGCTCAGCGATCAAGAGCCGGTGCTCGGCCGGTTTTTTGCCGAGAGCTGCCAATCACAAATCATCGACGAAGAGGCGCGCAAATCGTTCATCGTGCAGTACACGGGCAAGGGCTACGCCTGGACGAACGTGACCGGCAAGCTCGGCTTCACGTCACGCGGGCTGGTCGAATACGCGCCTGACTTTCAGCTGAGCGACGGCGCCCTCTACGTCTACTTCCGCCCCAAAGCCATCGACGCGGCAGCCTTCCAGCTCGTGTCACTCGATTCGCCAGTCGCCCAAGCCGGCATCGCCGCCGCGGCCGGCAGCCTGAGCCCCGACGAGATTGGCAAGCACGTGCTCGATTCGCAACTGCAGCGCGGCTTCACCGTGATTCGCTACGGTAACGACGGACGAACCGATTTCGGCCTCGGCTACATCCCCAAGGGTCAGAAGCCCTACAAACCGTTCGACATCACGACGAACAAGCGCGTGCTGGTGAACGAGCGCACCGAAGTGCACGTGCAAGGACAAGACTACATCGGCCCGCTCGACGTGACGGACGAGGGCTCCGCGCTGTTCGTCACGCTCGAGCTCGACGGCGCCGACAGCGTCGACTACCAACTGGTCACCAAGCTCACCGGCGACGCCATGCTCGACCGCTACGTGCGCTCGCAAGGCCCCTGCCCGCTCCTGGCTCCGCCCGCCTTCGATGCGAGCGCGGTCCGTGCGGCCAGGACCCAGCAGCCGGTGCCGCTACCGGTAGGCCAATACTTTCTCGTGCTGGATAACTCCGCTGCGTTAGGCCATTCGCAGCCCCCGCCCGGTGCGGCCGGCGACAACGCCGCACGCGTCGACTACGCCCTATTGCTAGGCCCGCGGGAATAAATTCCACGCAGCAGCCGGGGTTCTGCCCCGGGCCGAGCCGAGACAATTTGGAATTGTCCGGGGGACTCTAGTGCTAATGAGGGTCAGGCGTTTCGTGAACCCAAAGACCTATCGCTACATTCTCTGGCCGCTCTGGTTCGTGCTCGTGCCGGCCGCGCTGTCCGCGCTGACCTACAACTTGGTGGCGCCCACCGAGCAGGTCATGCAGGGCTCGCTGTGGGAGACTATCCAGTACTGGGTCAAAGACCAGCCAGTCCCGACGCTGATCGTGCTGTTTACGATCTTCGAGATGGTGCTCTACAGCTACCGTCATTCGTTGCCCGGCTCGCAGTACCTGGGCGGAACCGAACGCAGCGACGTGCCCAAGAAGGTGCGCCGCGAATTCGAGCAGGCTTCGCATTTGCTGGACGAGGCCGAGCGCATCCAGCGCAAGAACCGCACGGCGGTCGAGCGCGCGCTCACCTCCGACAGTCGCAGCGAGCTCAGCGAAGCCCTGGAAGACCTGCGCGACGCGATGAACAAGTCGGCCTTCGACGAGCGCGTGTTCCTGGAAAAATACGACCGAGCTTCGCGACTGGTGGGCAAGCACCTGGGCTCTTGGCAAAAGGGCGAGCTACGCGAGTACATGGAATCGATCGGCGTCGCGGTCGGCGTCGCGTTCTTGCTGCGCGCAGGCGTGGTGGAAGCGTTCAAGATTCCGAGCGGCTCGATGCTGCCCACGCTGCAGATTCAGGACCACATTTTCGTGAACAAGCTGGCCTACGGCCCGCCGATTCCGTTCACGAACGTGCGGCTGTTTTCGCGGCTCCCGCCCAAGCGCGGCGACGTCATGGTCTTCGAATATCCGGAGCCGAACCCCAACGCCGAGCACCCCGACTACATCAAGCGCGTCATCGCCATCGCCGGCGACGAGCTGGTCGTGGAGCACGGCCACCCCAAAATCAACGGCTGGGCGGTGCCGAGCTGTGAGGTCGGCCCGTACGAGTTCGACGAAGGTCCCGAAGGCTCGATCAAGACCGGCAAGCTCTACATGGAGTACCTGGGCGAGTACTCGTACCTGACCATCTACGAAGATCAGCGTGACGAAGGCATTCAGGGGCCGTATCACGTCAAGCCGGGCGAGACGTGGGTGATGGGCGACAATCGCAACAACAGCAGCGACTCGCGCGCCTGGTACGGCGGCCGCGGTGGCGGCGTGCCCGACGCCAACATCAAAGGTCGTGCGATGTTCGTTTGGCTCAACTTCAAGAAGAACGGCTGGCCCGATTTCGACCGCTTGTTCACCCACGTGCTAGGCGCGCCCAAGCTGCCGAGCGGCGCCCCCGCGGACATCGTGGCCGGCATCGCCAAGTGTATGAAACAGCGCCCACCAGCGGATCAAATGGTCACGCCCGGACCACGCGATCCGGCCAGCTTACACGCCGGCACGCGCTAACCCGAGCGGGCGGGTCGCAAGACTCTTTCAGCCGGCCGCTCGCGCACGGAGGACCGGCCTGGAACCAACAGGCGCAAAATCCAAATGAGCGCTACCCAGGTCGCGCTAGTGTTATAGCTGTGCGGCATCGGCTGCGCACCCGCGCGAGGAGGACGAGAATGCTGCGTAAACTCGACCAATGGACCACGGCACTGACGGCTGTTTTGCTCGTCGGTGCGCTGCTCGCCTGCAAGAAGAAGGAGGCTGACACTAGCGCGCCGACTGCCGGTGCATCCGCGGCTACGCTCGCGGCGACGGCGCCAGCCGCCAGCGCCCCCGTCGCGCCCGAGGCCACGGCCGTCGGCGCCAAGCTCGGCGAAGTGAAGCGCTATCCCGACAAAGAGAAGGCGCAGACCGGCGCCGCGCGCATCCTGCAAGACGGCGTCAAAGTCTTCGACGAAGCCGACGACAAGACAGCCGACGTCGCGACGCTCGACAAAGACTTGCTCGTCTTCCGCCTGGCCAGCATCCCCGATTACGAGCTGGTCGAGTTTCCGTCGGGCGTGGGCAAGGTCTCGCCCGGTTGGGTGCTGTCCAAGTTCGTCGACGTGAAGAGCGCTGCAACCGTCCAGCGCGAAGCCGTCGCCACGCAAACCAAGACCGCCGTCGTCAGTTCGGCCGCGCCCAAGGCAAGCGCCGTGGCCAGCGCCGCCAAGCCAGCCGCGTCGGCCCAAGCCGCCGCAGCCGCCGCCTCGGCCCAAGCCGCCGCGGCCGCCGCCTCGGCCCAGGCCGCCGCAGCCGCCGCCTCGGCCCAAGCCGCTGCAGCCGCCGCCGGCGTCCCGCTCACGAAGGCCCAACAAATCGCGGCGCGTGCCGCGGCGCGCGCCAAGGCCAACAGCAAGCCCTAGCTGGGGCAGGGGCCCCAGCCCGACAAGACATGTAAGTCTTGGAGGAACAGATCACGATCGGCTCAAGGACCCACGCTCAAGCCTTCGGCTTGTCGCCTGGCTTCGGTAGCGGGATGCGGTGCGTCCCGCTCGGGCGGAGCTCCAGCCGCAGCCGTGCTTCCAGCGAGCACTCGACTCGCGTCCGCCCAAAAACCCCGGCCAGCAGGATGCCGAACAGCTTGGCTTCCACGTAGGGATCCGTCGGGGGCAGGCGTCTCATTGCTCCGAGTAGTACGCCCGCACGAGAGCCGTCCTTCCCGCCCAGCGGATTTCGCCCGGGACGTGCTAGACCCGGCCGGTGCACTACCTCGATTTCCTGGATATCTGCGCGATCTTGCTGGGGATCAGCTTCACGATCGCGAAGCTTGATGCCCA
>Ga0307508_10003058_pt1 | contig 17207 bp, 17 predicted proteins | sample 9_EM_MG_FD_203089 | JGI IMG/M metagenome (GOLD analysis project Ga0307508, IMG submission 203089) | Populus trichocarpa ectomycorrhiza microbial communities from riparian zone in the Pacific Northwest, United States - 9_EM | ecosystem: Host-associated > Plants > Roots > Unclassified | place...
GAACCTGCGTCGCGGCGCAAATAAAACGCCGCTGGCGGTCTAGAGTACGCTAGTGCACTAGCGCCCTCTTAGTGCGTTAGCGCTCGACTTACGTACGTGCTCGACTTGGGTACACCCTCTCTACCTCTGATGTATCCTCGGCCAATATACATGGATGTCTTGGCGCATCCGGCAACTTCCGAAGTTATCTACTTATGTATGTACTTACATAGTATGTACCCAGTCCATTCTACTACATACATAGATGGTAACCCCATCTAGGGTAATTTCCCCGCACCCTCAACCACAACTATCTCCGAGGTGCCAGTTACATACTACTGTACAACATACACTATCACCCATATCCACTATGTCTCTTCCCAACAAGCTCACCGGAAAACCCGACGAGATCGAGACATTCCTTGATCGCTTCGATGTCAGCATCCCCACCTGCCAACCACGCGTAGAAAGGACAGACACTTAACGGGCGAACACCGTAGGTCTTCTTGTTCGATTGCGACGGCGTTCTCTGGCGTGGGGACAAACTTCTTCCGAAGACGGTAGAGACACTAGATATGCTACGATCGAAAGGTGAATCCTCCCACATCCCCCAGCGATACCAGCGCTGACACCTCAAGTTCAGACAAGCAGATCATCTTCGTGACAAACAACAGCACCAAGTCCCGGCGAGCTTATATCTCCAAATTCACCTCGTTCGGAATTCCCGCTACTGCCGATGAGATCTTCGGTAGCGCCTACTCCGCGGCCATCTACATCTCGCGGGTGCTGGAACTGCCCAGGGAGAAGAAGGTGTACGTTATCGGAGAGGCCGGAATCGAGGAGGAGCTCGCTAGCGAAGGAGTCCAGTTCTTCGGTGGAACTGACCCGAGTGAGGATGCGAGAGTCTCGACACAGGACCACATGGATTTCGGACCGGACCCGACCGTCGGCGTCGTTCTCGTCGGATTGGATCATGGCATTAATTACAGAAAGCTCGCGAGGGCATACCACTACCTCCAGAATCCGGACACCCTCTTCTTGGCTACGAATATCGACAGCACCTTCCCGACCCCGGGTGGTCTGTTCCCCGGCGCGGGAGCAATGAGTGCACCGTTGTCATACATGCTGGGTGGAAGGCTTCCGCTGAGTCTCGGGAAGCCAAGTCAGGCAATGATGGATGCTATCGAGGGACGGTTCCAATTCAATAGGAAGAGGACCTGCATGGTCGGTGATCGTCTGAACACCGACATCAGATTTGGCGTCGAGGGTGGTCTGGGAGGAACACTGGGTGTGCTTACCGGTGTATGCAAGGAGTCTGAATTTCTGGAAGGGCTGGACGGAGTCAAGCCGGATGCGTACGTTGACAGCCTCTGCGACCTGCTTGGTTAGACAACCGGGACGCTGGATATATGACAAGTTCTAGATGGGAGTCAAGCGGGGGGTGCATCTAGATGATTTTCTTGATTAGACGGACGGTAGCATGTTTGGGAGATATCACGGCACGCAATAGAGAATTAGAACTCCACTTTCGCACGGCTACAAAATCCAGATCAACCCGGGCGGCCCCACCTAGGCTGTGGTGTCTGTGGACGCGGAGGAGGGTTGTCGGATGGGGACGGGAAATATAGAGGAAGCCATAGTTTTTGCAGGGTATGGTTGACGTTGACGTGGTGCAGTTTTGGTGTGATGTGGATGTGGATGGATGTGCTGTGGCGGTGGAAGGATGGCGGGGAGCTTCACTCACTCATCACGCCCGTCTTCACATCGAACTTGATAGAATGTAGAAAGCCATTCATCGCGTTACTCCCCCCAAACAACTACCGTCCCATCCGCACCTCCAGTGATCATCTGTCTCCTCCCCGTTCCCGGAGCCCACTCAACGCTCGACACGACCTTGCCAGCATGACAGCTCAACCTCTCGACGATCTTCCCCTCGACAAGATCCCAGACAAACAACTCCCCGCTCTCGCTACCGCATACGACGAACTCCTCATCCTGCGCGAAAGCGCATCGCACCCTGAGACTATCATTTCTGTGTCCGGTGTACCTCTTCAGCAGCGCGCCGTTAGCCCTATCCATAAGCCTCACGGCGCCATCGAGGGCGGCGACCAGCATCGCCTTCCCGTCGCGGCTGACACGGACACTCGTGACGGCGGCGGGGGAGACGACGTCTTCGACGCAGCGAGCCATGCGGATGTCGTACGCCCTGACTCTGCCGTCGACGCTGGCGGCAACCACCTCGGCGCCGCACGCGACAACGTCCGTGACCGCGTCCTTCGCGTCGTCGAGGCTCTGCACTGGCTTGCGGTCGCGCGCGCGGATGTCCCACAGTTTCACGGAGGCGTCGTAGCTGCCGCTGACCAACATGCTCCCGTCCGCGGCTGCGAAGGTAACGGCGTTCACCCGCGCCCAGTGCCCCTCCAGTCGTCGCAGTGTCGAGGCCGTCGCCACGTCCCAGAGGAACACGAGCTTGTCGCCGCCCGACGACGCGAAGAGGGAGTTGTCCGGTGAGCAGGAGAGGGAGAGCACTTCGTAGCCGTGCCCCGCGTACGTTTGGATCTTGGTCGATGTCGAAGGGTTCCATAGGTGGATCTTGCGGTCGCTGCCGCCGGATAGGCAGTATGTGGCTGTGAGCGCCGAGTATGTTACGCAGTGCACAGCACCTGGAGATATTAGTACGGAGAGAGGTTGTGAAAGGATTGCGGGGAGAATACATACCTACATGCCCACTTAGGACGGCGGTTTGGCGACGGGTGGAGAACAGCATGGTGTTGACGACGGGGACGACATGGCCAGGGAATTGGAAGACGCGTTGACGTTAGTGAGATTTAGAGTTATATCTAGTACCACGCGCGTGGCGGATTGCACGTGCAGCCGAAGACATGAAGGACTTCAATTCTACCTTAGATGGTCCATTAATACACAAACAAAACAGGAACAGCTCAAACCAATTCGCTCTCCAAGCCTCCCCATATGATAAGAGAAGGGTATATAGGTAGTATAAAGCAGAAGAATGAAGAGACAGCGCCAAAACCCATGCTATATGTCTGTAACCCAACACATGATATCGCTCAAACCGAAGCAAAAAGCAAAGACGAGTTGGGTATTAATTACAATGCAGTACCAGTATAGAGGTGAGAAAAGAAAGAACTGCCGACACCGAAACCCAGACACCAACGTAAGACATGAAAACATACGGGTATCGCATCACCAACCGTAAGGGCATATATATCTTGTCACTTGTCACATGTCCCGTTTTTATACCACCGTCCACTCGCCGTATACGCACCACCGTGCGCTTCTATCCGCGAGCACGAGCGCTCGCCACGGTCCTCGTTCGCCGCATTTGATGATCGTTTCCCACACCATCCCGTCGGAAGAACCGAGAGTATCCGCCTTCTTCATGAGCCTGAGGATCTTGCCGCTCGGCGTTTGGATCCCTAGCTTCGCCGGTTTGGCCGGCATGATCCCGTTCTGCAGTGTCGGCGACATCGACGACCCATCGCTAGGACTCTGCCGGACCGCAAACACAAACGTGTTGTTGGCCGCCAACTTGGCGCACTGTGGCTGCGACACGTAGAGGTCGTGACGTTGCGCGTGCGGAGTGGGATGGCGGATGTAAAAGTCGTACGGAGGGTTTTCGCCATTATGGTAGATAGGGAGGGCGAATGCTAGAGGGTGGGGATTGCTGGTGATGGATTGCTACTCGTTCATCAGCATTGCCAATAAGGCACATTACGGCACACATACCATCAAACCTCTTGGGCCAGCATAAACCTTCAAGACGCCTTGGCCCTCGTCACCCGGAAGCACCGCCTTGACCCTGTATGTCTTGACTCCGTTTTCCCAGCAAGGCTGTGCCAGCGCTCGCTTCTTGACCACCTCTCCGGTTTCAAACACTTCGCCATCCTGGTCGATCGCAAACCCATTCGCCTCAACCTCGGCCACGCACTCGACATCTGGTGGCACGCTGAACTCGATCTGTACCACCTCCAGGTTCTCCATCCGGATCAAGCTGGTGTCGTAGTTGATCAACTGTAGGCCATGCTTGAAGAATGGCGGGCAGGCACACGGCAAAGCCATCAATATTGGCAGCGGCAATGGCGGGACCAGGTGCTGTTCCTGCATTGTGAGCGGGAGGTGTGTCCACACAAACTCACTCGGCCTAGTAAGGAAGTAAAAGAACTCTGCTTGGCTAGCCGGCGCGTGCGAATATAAGTACCGCCGAGGGTGAGTTGGGGACGCAAGCGAACAATCCATGAACCGCCACTCACCGTCCACAACCACCGCGTTCCACCAGTGATTAGGACGGGGACAAACCTCGAAATCTACCGCCTCGCCGGGGGCCTTGAGGAACCCCCGGATGATGTCACAGTGAATGCCGACCGCCGCGCACATCCCCTGAACCACGACCGCGACCTCTTCGGGCGACCCACGTCTCTGCGCCAACACTCTCCGCGCATCGACAGACTGTGGTCCATACTCCCCGTCCATCGGCCCGCTAGGGTGTTCCCAAGCTATCCTCTCCGCTATCCAAGTGTATATAGCGCGCAACCGTTGGACGTCGCTACGATAAGGCCGGCAGACTTGGTGCGTAGCAAGACTCTCGGGTGTGGTAAACGGAGGTAAGTTCGTAATGAACCTCGCAGCCTTATCGACCAGAGACAAACTGGTAGTCTCGAAGTCTTGCGGATTAGTAACGATGCCACCATCGGCAGCCTCGTCACCATCCACATCCTCATCCAACGCGTCCACTGGTCTCAGGACCGGTTGATCCATCATCTGCTGCTTCTCCTGCCGTTCTATCCGCTCATTTCTTGAAAGCGTATTCGCGCGGTTGACGTCTCGTCGAACCTGAACCCAGTCCTGGCCATGCGCCTGCATAACCCTCGATTGCACTGGAGCTTCATCCACACCCCTGATGGACGCCGCGCTGGTCTTTGCACTATTGAGGATCTTCTTGAAGAAGTTTGCCTTCTTTGGTTTCGGCGGAACAAGTCCACCAAAAACACCATCGGCTGGCGTACTGACAGTGGTGCCCCAAGTTTGGCCGCGCTTACGACCAGATATTCCCGTTCCGGATCCAGATCCAGATCCCGACCCGGAGGCTATGTGACTCGACGACGTTTCTGCTCGAGTGCCGTAAGTGCTCATCGGTCTAGGCGAGTTGCGCCCAGCGCCCTCTATGGTACTGATGGATTTGTGTTTCCGCCTTGCCAGACTACCAGCGCTGGTTGCCGAGATCCCACCAGCACTCGTGCCGCTCATGATACTTGCACTTGTCAGAGCGGTTGAGTTGGTGCTGTTTGTGGCGGACGAGTGATTGGAGGTTGAATTGGACGAAAGGGTCTCCACTCTAGCCAGCGGTCTGGGGCGAACCATCTTGGCCGGACTGGCACTTCTCGAGGCGTAACGAAGATCGAAAGCAGGATTACGGGCCTTAAGTGTGGGATCACCGGTCCTCGGCCGTTCGCTGTAGCTAGCGTATTTCGCGGGTGTCGGAGGGGGTATGTCGACATCAGAGTCACGCCTTGGCTGCTCTTGGAATCTCCGGAGGCGGTCTTCCATCCGTTCCGCATAACCGATCGGCATTGGAGGCTCCGTGGGATACATCGGGATGCCATTCTCGTCCTCGTCATCTTCGTATTCATTCCGTCCAGCGATCCCCAGCGATGTCTCGGGTCGGATGTGCTGTTTCGTAGGACTTCCTGCGTAGGGCTCCCCAAAGGAGTCCGGGGACCATGGAGTCTGCGGAGTGCGAGGCCGATCGTCATAAGAGCTCATATGCTCGAGACTCTCCATCACATCTTCCATAGCATTCCTCAGCGGACTCGGTGTCTGACCATTTGGCGTTGGCGCTCTTGAGCCCATCGGGGTAAGCCGTCCCTCGGGCGTGGGCAGAGCCAGAGGTGAGACAGCCCGTCGGTTGACCCTGTGGGGAGGTGGAGCTGGTGGCGGGGGTGAGTCGCCTCTCCTGTGCATCATCTCATCCCTAGCATACGGGTTCGGAGAAGCCGAGCGCTGATAATCCCTTGGTGGTGCAGGCGACACTGCCCTGTAGTTCTGCGGCGGCACGGGAGAAGTGGCGCGGGGCGCTCGATACGCATCTTCCCTCCCGTGTGAATTCGGCGACGCTACGCGCTGGTAGTTCCTCGACGGCGCAGGTGACACGGCTCTGTAGTGCGATGGCGCAGGAGAAGCGGTCCTATGGATATCGCGGCCCCCAAAGGATGGCGCGGGCGAAACAGCCCTGTTGTATGGGTTAGGCGATGCCGCTCTGCTGTAGGGATTAGGAGATGCCGCGCGATTGTAGCCACCTGGAGATGCTGCGCGCGATATCGACCGCTGGTGGTGATGCTGGTCGGGTGCTGGCGAGCGCGATCTCCCCGTCCGCGACCTGGAGCTTCCACCCTCGCCAGCGTAACGATCGTGCACGGAAGGGCGCGGCGAAGTCCCTCTCCTCGAGCGGGTCGATGGCGCCGGCGACGCTGCCCTCGACACTCGCCCTCTGTCGCCATCGGGTCCCAAGCGCGAAGGACTAGCGTTCCGCGACGCCGGCCTCGACGGGTGAATGCCGGGTCTCTGGTAGTTCTCGAGCACCTCCACATAATTCGACGGGAACAGTCCCACCGTCTTATTACGCCGCAATCGCCCCATCCACCATTGCCCGTCACCTGCATTCAGACATTCGATCAAATCGCCTTCCACGAATCCGAGATCACGCTTAGTCTGCGCGCAGTCAGATACAACCGCACACCGCACACGCCGCGCTCACACCACCGGCCTCGCGGCCTTCGACGACGCCCGCTTACCTCTCCACCCCACGAGTAGATGGCCTTGCACATGCATGGAAAGGTTGGTAACGGTCTGCCCGCGCCAGGCATATCGGAGACAACTAGATCGCGTTTCGGAGGTTGTGCGATCTACGAGAGGCTCGGCTTTTCGGATGCGAGTTTCGAGGGGGACGGGGGCGGAGGACGCCCGACGGAAAGGCGGATGAGATGATTGGCAGCTTTAAACGATTGACTCTCAGTGACGAGGAAGTATTGCGTGTAGGAATTATGGGAGATATTGTAGAATGGTGATGTGAGTGAGGATTGAGTGTGTTGAAGGGTTGGCGTAAGTGTGGGTGAATGGGCGACACTTGAGATGGCTGGGTGCTGGAGCAATAATTAGTGGCACATCTAGAGTTGGGTGAGGTTGGGTTTGGGTTGGGGCCTCGTTGCGGAAGGTAGTTTGTTTTTTGGGGCTGGGTTGCTCGGGGAACCGCCGGGCATGGGGCGCACGGAGCAGGCGAGAGCTAACTAGGGGCGGAGGCACATCAAAACACAAAGGAGATCGATCGGCACGCCGGAAGATAGATGAGCGACAGCCACGATTGCAAGAATAGATGGCCAGTCCCACGTGACGAGACGGCACGGATACATAGGCGGGCATGCCGATGGGGATAGGCGGGGATAGGCGGGGATAGGAAGCGGCCGGGTAGGGCGCGCTTTGGTGAGAATCAGGGGGAACGGAGGAGCACAAAGGAGCGCAGACACGCGGAGGTGCGGACAGCATTGTGTACCTACATATGTAGTTGACTGGGGACTGCAAGTGCTCGCTTGAGATAGACTTCGGCGCCCTATCGGCACGAAGGCTGGTAAGCACATCATGTAGATACTTGGGTAGGTACAAATTCGTACAGTAACTAGCCAGCTGCTTACACAGGATATGGTACGCGGCGGGGCATTCACACGATGGTTGGGTACATGCGCATCGTTGGGGTGAGATTTGAGATTCTGCAGCTGCAGCTGCAGCTTTAATCTATCTAATATGTAACTATAAGTCTGTAGATAGATACGGTACATGGCGGCGGAGTGGGTGCGGGCAGTCTAGCGGCGGACGGCGGCGGCTGTGCAGCGGTGCGGCGAAGGCGGTCGGTCAGAGACTCAGCGCTTCGAAGTTCGGGCTTCAGCTTATTCTATCATTAGTTAGCAATCAATTCGGTCCGAAGACAAAGGGATCGCGCACGCTCGAATGCAAGTGCAGTTAGGGATCCGCAGAGTCTGAGGTGTCACGTAAATTGTAAAGGCTTGGCGGTCATAATACCGTGCAACACGCCATCCACGTGACTGCGGATAGTGGCAGAGGTAGGCGACGGGGGAGCCTCAAGGTAAGTGGAAGTAAGGACTCGACGAGGGGGACTCCACCGCCAGAGATGAACGACCGACCGTGATGTGGCTGTTGCCTTGACAAAGGCGACGAAGCCTGTCTTCAAGGTATGTACTCCAGTGGTGCTCCGCTGCTGTTCCGCGAGAAGTTCAAAGCCCCATGAATTGAATGCAAGTGTCCCCAGAAGCGTTGCAATTGAAGACGAAATGTGAATTTAAAGAGTGAACGGCCAGTTGCTGGCTTATGCCGGCACCAGCCATAACTACCGCCACCACTAGCCACCATAGTCATGCTTGGCAAAAGATATTACCATCATGACTTTTGCTTTTCGGTCACAATACGTGACAATACGTGACATGACATGCTGTCATATTACCAGATCCCTAAGTGCAGTGAGTGTATTCGTATCTATTCTCTTACCCCTGACCAGCCCACGCCCAGCGGCTCTACGTAATTACGGCGATTGGTCGGCCTTCCTTTGTTGCCGACGCAGCGGTTAAGACCTAACTAGTTACCAACTGACTAGTACATATCAAGTACCTACGATGACGCCTAATAGTCGGACACCTTATGTACTTAGATACTGCTGAGGATTTCACGCGCTTTCCGTTCGAAATGTGTCAGTTCGAAACGCGCTTCGGATGCGCGCCCGATACTGTACTCTACATACCTACATAATGTATGTATACGGTGTCACCGGTTCTGGCACCTGCTTTGGTTGTCAGGGTGAAATAAAACTACCCTGGTCCTCCTCCTCTTTGCATACCAATTCCTTCCGTATCATCTATCCACTGCTGTTCGCCAGAAACAAAGCACAATACACACGAAGCAACAGTATGACTACCGCCGCCACGACAACAGGACATGCCTGCTTTTTCTACGGTGGAATCTTCCCTCCCCCCCCCCCCATACAAAGCGATCTTCTGCTAACAACTCGCTACCACCCCCCAGGTACATTGATGAGCTTCAAGGTAGTTTGCCCCTCCTCGCTTCCTCCTTGCTATGTACGGCTCATTCCTGACCTTCCCCAGATGCTTAGCCGAGTGATATACGGCACCACGACCCCAGAACCCTGGCAGTGCAAAAACCTGTGTATCCGCCCGGCAGTCCTTCACGACTACTGCCGCCACCAAGTCAAGTACGCCGACTATCCAGGCATCATCGCGGAAGCCGGCAAGTGCGTCAAAGGCACGTACGTGACCGGCATCACCGACATGGATATCTGGCGCCTGGACGCCTTCGAGGGCGGCGAGTACAAGCGCGAGGTAGTCACGACCAAGATATTGAACGACGACGGCACCGAGGGTGAAGACGTCGAGTGCTCCATTTACGTCTACCGCTACGAGCACGGACTCGTCAAGGCGGAATGGGACTTCGAGCAGTTCGTCAAGGAGAAGCTCCACCACTGGGTTGGAGAATCGAAGGAGTTCGCCGGTCAGTCTGATTCGGACGGCGAGGAGGGAGGACGACGACGAGGAATGAATTCGACTAACCAATGACCTGTCGCTCTAGACAGAAAGCGACAAAATAGATCCTCTTGGTGGCCGTTAGTGGGGAAATGGCTTCACTTCGAACGAGGAGAAGTCTGAAACCACCGACGAGCTCAAGTCGGCGGATTAATCAATCAATCAATTAGATATCATCGCGTTCGCAGCCAGCGAAACACTCTTCAATGGCTGACCCCGTAATCAACTCGACCATTTTTGCCTTCCCTATTCGCTACCAGACGTGATTGAATTAAACAGCATTTTTCCCTCCTTGTGATAATACTCCGGACTTATTCAAGTCACTGCAACCTCGTCCTCATGAAATAGGTTCAGCCTCGCGATGCGACGGGGTACACAATAAGCTCCGAGCAAGCTGCTGCCTAGATGTGTAACTACCTACGTAATACGCAGTGAAATGGCTGACCCGAGTTCCCGCGCTCTTGGCGGCTGCGGTGCTATCTAGCTTAGTCCCGCGTACGATCGTTGCGCTTGCAGCTACTCGTGGTGGTTATTCTTCATCCCACGAGACTAGACACAAAATATCACTCGCACATAACTACATACATAGTACTCATACCGAGATCTTTCAGCTTCGCGGTGGAGCATCCTAATGCTCGTGGAGTAGATAGAAACAGTATACAGATTACAGTAGACGACTAATGCCCCTTGCGAAATCGCTGGCACATCTCAAGCGGGAGGTCCCAGGAAAGAAATGGCAGGAGGCCATGGCTTGGGCGGATTTTCGTGTTACTGGAAAGAAGTACCAGTACTGCCGACGGGGAAAGATACGTCAGAAACCGGACCCAGCCGCAGCAACGAGCAACGAGCAGCTGGCAGCCAGATTCTACCAGCTGAAGGCCGGTCATTGCCTCACTGGCCAGTATCTCAAGTGGACGGGGAGCAGGGCCACAGCCGACTGCTGGTGGTGCCATACCGGACCCAGACCCGAGAGTATCTATTCAAGAATCGCCCCCACTGAAAGACCCAGCAGAAGATCCTGTGGGCGGAAGTGTGGAAGGAGACGGGTAGAGGTAAAAGCCGATTCAAGGTCCGCGACCTTTTCGCCGATGAGCGGTGTAGTCAGGCGATCCTTGGCTTCCTCGCCACTACAGATGTGGGGCGACGGATATCAGATGCGGCTGATGAGGATTCCCCGAGTGAGACATCGGAGGGGGAACTTGGGGAACGGGGAGAGAAGGCGCAGGAGAGGGAGACCGCGCGAGAGTCGGGGGACGAGCTTCCTGCAGGAGTGGATGAGATTTGGGACACAGCTGGGAGGGAGGAAGTCCTTGGGACGGATTTTTTTTGAGGTAGACTAGGGCGGAGGGTAGGGGGAGCCACAGCGGGCCGCCTTCGGGTTGGACAATGGACGGGAGCTGGTTTGTACGTCTCGCCATGATCTACATAGGTCGCATGCGAATAATGAATAAATAAAAAAATAAAAAACAAAGATCCCTCAGCCTGGCACACACAGCACCAGAACAGCAATTGGTAAAACCACATGTGATATTAGTATGTTACACGGTATCGTCAACCATCCGGTGAGCGCCTCGGTTGATCCCAACACATAGCGAGAAGTCTTGCAGAATTACGGCTACAGCCCTCATGGGGGAAGGCCACCAAGCTATTACGTTTCACGGAGGAGGGCTTCAGGAGTGGAATACGTTGAGTCAGGACATAATGCAAAATGAGTACCATCTCACAGATTCTCACTCGTGAAAACTGAGTCCAGTCGGAAAAAGGGAACCCTAGGTAAATACTCTCTCCCTGTAAGATTTTGGGATATGCTGGTCCACGTCTGACCTCTTAGCTACCTTGTAAAAAAAAAATGGGTGTGAGTAAACGTTTGGACGGAGTGTGGTGATTACCCGCAGATAGACTTTTTTGGCATACACCTTTGGGGCATCGGGAGACAGAAATTAGATACCTCTCATTTGCAGACACTTAGTTAGATCCGCTGTTGTAATTGGCTGAGATAGATGAATTTCTTCTGACGAATGATATTCCAAATGCGTAGGGAAATATACAACATCAGAATTTGTTCGTGGACATCCAAATATACTATAATTAATTCGGAACCAATTTAGGCTACATTTTTCAAAGTTGTCCGTCCGCTTGACTTCTGACGCCCAAACATCCCATTCTACATACCTAGCCTCAAAATAACGTCATTTAAGTAACAACCACCACCAAAGGCTTCATCTCCCTTACGCTGACAACCAGCTCTGTGACAGCCACCACCGCGCCACTCTTCCTCCTTACTCTGAAAACTGCTGATCAATTGGGACCCATTTCCTCCAACACTAACAGCACCACTGACCTCTCATGTCTTATCTTCAGTACACACCTGCCCTGTAACGGCGGACAGATAGACGGAGCTCGAGGTACTCGCATGAATTCGACCGACAGGAGAACGGGATCGAGGCGGCATACACCGACAGCGAGCGAACGTCGAGAACAGGTGAGCACCGAGAACGTGCTGAGGACGGCCAGCACCAAGGACGGGCTCCAAGGACAGATGCCGAGGACTGGCGCCGAGGACGAGCGAGCGTCGAGAATGAGAGAATGCCGAGGACGATGGACAGCACTAATGCACGAAGGAGCGGAGTGGACACTCGTGGTGGACAGCACTGAGGCACGAAGGAACAGAGCGGACACTGATGGACAGTACTGAGCCTCGAAGAACGGAGCGAGCACTGACGGTGGACAGCACTGAGGCACGAGGGAACAGAGAAGACACTACCGGTGAATAGCAATGAGGTACAATGGAACTGCGTGAACACTGACGGTGGTCAGCGCATCTCCACACTGCTACGCCGCTAGCAAACCCTACGCCGGTCTCCATTTCATGATACGTCTCGGTAAGTCATCCTCACCACCACAAGCCATACTTTACTGACTTCCCATCCACAGCGCAGTTTGAATGTACATATCACCGGAGCTGTAAGTTCTCATTACCTACTATTAGACTACACTATTCCCGCAGCATCTTCGCCGCTCTCGGTTTGCGAGTTGTGAGTGGTAGTGGTGGAGGTATTGGCTGCTATAATATATGGTGGATCCGTACATACTACCTAGCTTAACTCCTATTGAACAATTCTCTGAACAAGATATGTTTCGCTTTCCAGACGTCAGTGCGACGCCTTAATACTTGGTTTGCTTTGGTTGTAAGATGGTATTTTATAATAAAAACATTACTTTTTAATGCCTGAGCTATCCAAGAAGTTTTGCTCCACGAAGTGTCGATAAAATGTATAAGTTTGTGCTTCTCAGACGCCAGAGAGACGTCTTAATCCCTCTTTTGCTATGGTTGTAAGATGGTGCTTACTTTTTAATGGTCGAGCTATCCAAGACGTTTCGTTCCGTGAAGTGTTCATATATACATTTGTGCGTTCCAGACATCCGACAAGACGTCTGAATCCCTGTTTTTCTATGGTTCTAAGGTGTTTTACCAGAAAAACATTACTTTTTAATGTTCGAGTTATTCGATGCCTTATTCCACGACGTGTCGATAAAATATAATTTGTAGATACTTCCTAGATGTCAGCGCTGACGTCAACGCCAACATTCGGAAATGCCGAAGTATATAGACATACTGCACAGCCATCTGTAAACCTGCTATGTTGTCAGCGATGTTGTGAAAATTCCAAACATAGATATAGCGTGTACGCCTTGAGTCTGCCTATGGTAGAAACTTGGTATCTATTATTCCGACTATTTGTCGTAATTGATGATCGAACTACCTAGTTACAGGTTTTCTACAGTTTTTTCTGCACCCCTTTTTTTCACAAGGGTACATACATATGCAATGCATTTCAACGTGAAATTATGTATTGCGATGCTAATGAGTGGGGAGTTGCCAGCCATAGAATGTATGTAAAGTACCTGTTCGGATATACCGATCGCGACGCCGAGAAATCTCATGTGTCGCGGAAGGGGAGAGGGCTTCCTAGATAGAGCCAAGACACCTTGCCTCATGCATACACTTACCAAGGTACATATATACGACATCTTGTTTGCTTGCCTTCCCATCCCCACATTCCCCACATTCCCCACATTCTGCTTACCGCCTCGCCTTTTCCAACTGTCCACCACGTTCGGGCTTCCGCACTCTCTCGCACCAAACCCATCAAGCTTGAACAACCGTTTCCCTACACTACTGCGGCAATGGGGGCCGGAGATAGCAAGCTTTCATTCAAGAAAGGCGTCTTTCGACTCTCAGAAGAAAACGTACATTCCCGCATCTCTCGCTTGTCCCCCTCCTCTCCTCTCCTCCTTCCTCGTCGGAAGCTATCCGGCGCGATTTCTGACTTTTGTTGCGGCCGACCGACAGGATATTCCGGCGAACGATCCGTACTGGCTTTCGTTCTGGGAGCTTCCCGAATCAGTCGATGACGTTTTCACACTCTTTTCGGCAGCGGACATCCGGCGGGCGCGCGATAACCACCGCCCGAACCTCGAAACTCTTATTCTCGCCTTGACATCGCGGTTGTTCGCACTACGAAACCATGCGTCGTTCCCCAATGACTCCGCTCCTGAGCGACATGCGCTGAATTGTATCCGCATCTTGACCCGGCTGATGCCGTTTATCTACGAGAGCGAGCAGCTGGATGCGTGGGAGAATCAGTTCTTTTGGGGAGCGAGGCGAAGGCGTGTTCGGCGTTCCCTTACGGATATGCTGTTCGATGATAATGACGCGGATGCCACGGTAGTGGAAACTGAGGGTGGATATGAGGATGCGCCGCCGTTGATGGAGGAGCTGGTCGACTGCCTTATCGACCTACTCTTTTATCAGGGCTTCACGCTGCCCCCTGCGGCTAGTGGAACTGCCGCATTGACGAGGGTTTCCTATGCGATCTGGCAGAGCGGAGTGGGATGCAATGCGCCAGTTGGGACCACGCGGGAGGGCGAGAACAACAAGATTGAGATTTTGAGGCTACTATTGGCGATCACCAGCAAAGCCATGTTTATGCCAGCGAGTGTGTTGCCGGTCAAGGGTGTCAAGGTGCTGACGTACATGGTTACCTATCCGGATAAGAGGGTTGTATTATCGATGCTTTGTTCGCTGCTTAATACAACGCTGAAATACAATCCGGCGAGCTGGAGAGTGCCGTACGACCATGTAGTTTTCACGGATCCGCGACAAGTTCTAGTTACCTACAGCTTACAATTGCTTCTGGTGCTATTGCTTTATCCGGTTCCTGAGACACCTGGTTCGGTCATGAAGAACAATTACCGCCACTACTTGGGCCGCCTGCATAGAACACAGGACTTTCAGTTCTGTGTGGATGGAATGACAAGAATCCTCAACCAACCGGTAGGAATACGTGCCCTTCAGATCGCCTGCGGGTGTTAATGATTGAATAGATACAAGCAACCACATCCTACCTCCCTGGAAGCCAAAAATCGCTCAAATGGGCGCCGGAGATGATGATGCTGTTCTGGGAGGCTCTGCAGTGCAACAAGCGATTCCGGAGTTTCATAATCGACACCGACCGGGTCCACGACTTTGTAGTCTTGATTATGTATTACGCGCTGGAGCACCGCCTGGACCCTTCCAGATCGGGAGTGGTGCGAATGTGTGTCTTCGTCTTACAGACGTTGTCGACGGAGCCAAAGTTTGGCAAGAGCTTGAACAAGCGGTTCGAGGGACAGGATAGTCTTCCGGCCAGTGTTCGGATACCGTCCTTCAGCGGTAGCTATGCAGATTATCTGATAATCGTTGGTCCTCCCCGAGACTCTAATTTACCTGAGCGGTGCATTGACCGTACTCATAGTCCATATACACCCTGATCACCACGAGTAAAGGGAAACTGAGTGCGGTGTATCCAGCGCTCTTGGCCATCGTTGCAAACATTGCTCCTCACATCCAAAACATGTCGTCAGCGGCAAGCGCAAAATTGATACAGCTTTTCACATCGATGTCTGCCCCCACATTCCTGCAAGCAAACGAAACTAACCACTCGCTGTTGTACTCGTTGCTGGAGTCGATAAATGGAATCATTGAGCATCAATACTCCGGTAAGCTTCCGCGTTCTCGCCATATGTGGCTTACGACTGATTCGTACCGGCAGCGAATCCCCACTTCATCTACGCCATCTACCGTCAACACAAGCGCTTCGAAGCTCTACGAGACTTCACCTTAGAGCAGGGACAAGAGGAAGTGGATCGTGAGAACAGGCTCAAGAAGGACCGAGGGGAGGGCGTCGAGAGTTCGCCAAATGTGTTCAGCATGACTGAAATGCGACGGCCTAAACGAGGTGAAGCGCCAGATACACCAACAGCGCCGTCATCGCACGACGCCTTCGAGATTGGGGAGGATTCTGACGACGACGAGGGGGAGGATGAGGAAGGAAAGAAGGAGCCAAAATCAGCAAAGACGAATGAACCAGTACCGACGTCCCCAATTGTGACACCACCGAGGGCAATGTCGGAAACAGCTTCCACTTCGGCGCAGGCGGAGGATGCAGTCCCATTACAGCTCCGTGGCATGTCCGAGAAGGCTCGTGGTAAACTGCCGGAGGGTGCATTCCAACGGCAGGGAAGCACCACAAGCCTTTCCAACCACGTTTCCGGAGCAGCAACACCAACAACCGGTGGTACCGGTTTCGTAGCGACTGCTGCTTGGGTAGGTACTGGACGTTTCTATCGGATGATCTTGAAACTGACCGTTCCAGATCGAGACGTGGCTCCCGCATCTCCCCCTGCACACGATCCTCACAGTGATCCAACAGCTCCAGCCCGAGCTTCGCACTCTCCTTGCCCCCAAAGCCAGCGATAGCGCCCTCCAAAGCACGCTTTCACCCCTCCTCGAACGCATCCGCAAGACCGAACTCCGCGGGATCGAACCCATCCCTGTCAAAACGCACATGTTCGAGTGGAGTCCTCTGGCACTGGGCTGGTACGAGTCACTCTTGTGGGGCTTCATCTTCGTGGGTGAGCGGCACGTATCAAAGGGTACTGGCACAGTTGGTGTATGGAATGGTACCGCCGTGCGGCTGTTTAGAGTCCAGGAGACGGCGCCGGAAGGGCCCAGTTTGCTCGCGCCTCGAGGAGGTGTGGACGCCATTGGAAGTAATCTGATCGAACGGCTCGGTAGTGTCACGCTTGGCGGGAGGCGGGATAGCGCCCAAGTGAGTAGGAGAGAGAGTACGGATTCGGGAGCTGGGACGAGATCCCCGACGGCTTAGGACGCTGTCAGGTTTCTATGGGATAGGAATCCGCTGTGGTGATGGCTCAGGGGGAAGCTGTTTGGTTTGTGGCTGGTGCCCCTTTCCTTTAGTTGGTGTTAAGGTTGTTTCGCTCGGATTGTATCTTTCAAATTTTTCACCCAAGTAACTGTACCGCGAGACCGTGGTCCATCGGTCAGAAGCAAAGCGCAAACACGCCTGATTCCGGCAGAGTAGAAGCACCTGGTCTATGTACCCACCTTTCCGTCATGGACGTGTTTCCCCCCCATCATCCTTCAAAGTCCCGATATCCATCTGTTGGGCGGCGGGGGGGGGGGGGGGGGGGGGGGGGGGGGGGGGGGGGGGGGGGGGGGGGGGGGGGGGGGGGGGGGGGGGGGGGGGGGGGCGGGGGGCGGGC
>Ga0307508_10003060_pt1 | contig 17199 bp, 12 predicted proteins | sample 9_EM_MG_FD_203089 | JGI IMG/M metagenome (GOLD analysis project Ga0307508, IMG submission 203089) | Populus trichocarpa ectomycorrhiza microbial communities from riparian zone in the Pacific Northwest, United States - 9_EM | ecosystem: Host-associated > Plants > Roots > Unclassified | place...
CAGTCTTTGGCAGTCCGTCCAAATCCTATCCCAGGACGGACTAGGGCAGTGGGGACCCTGCCCGGGACGGGACCGTCCTAAAAGACTGCCGGGCCCGGCCGGGCAGGACGGACTATTGCGAGGCCTGAGAGTCACACACCAAAATTGCGCAAGCCTGCCTCTCGCTGATCTGCTCACGAACAGCGTGGGAAGACTACGACCAAAACGTCACAACCCGAGAAGGACAGTATAAAGATCGTCACCTGTTATTGTACTCTGCAGCGTTCTGGCCATGGCATTTCGCGCGTGCGAAAGACTGCAAGGTTTTAGATACAGTTTGGGACGCTTTCGTGACAGGGTCCAACCATCAACAATGGTGTGAATACAGCAGTGAAAAGGTAGAACGTGGATGGCACCCGGGTGGTGTGCTTTGGCGACGGGTTCGGGCTCACAGAGAGCAAGAGAATTCCATCCTGTCGTGTGTATGCGTATTTGACATCAGCCGGAAATTAGTCAGAATATTCGATTCATGCCCTCCACCGACCATTGATGTGAATGCGCTGCTGTCCACGGCGTGTTGTTTCGGCGATCTTGAGATTTCGAGGCTGCTGATCGATAAGGGCGCTGACGTTTCCGCCACCGACGAAGTCGGACGGACGCCCCTATATTGCGCCGTGGAATGCGAAAATGAGGAGGTGGCAACGGAGGTGGCGCGACTTCTGATCGAGAAGGGCGCAGACGTTTCTGCCACCGACGACGACGGACGGACACCCCTTCATTGCTCTGTGGAAATCAAAAATGAGGAGATGGCAAAGGAGATGGCGCGACTTCTGATCGAGAAGGGCGCAGACGTTTCTCCCGGCGACAAAGACGGACGGACACCCCTTCATTGCGCTTCGGGCGCCGGAAGGGAGACGGTGGCGCGTCTTCTGATCGACAAGGGCTCTGACGTTTCCGCTGCCGACAAAGACGGACGGACGCCCCTTCATTGCGCGTTGATCGCGGGAGAGGAGGAGATGGCGCTACTTCTGATTGACAAGGGCTCTGACGTTTCCGCCGCCAACAAAGACGGATGGACGCCCCTTCATTGTGCTTCGGGCACCGGAAGGGAGAAGGTGGCGCGTCTTCTGATTGACAAGGGCTCTGGCGTTTCTGCCGCCGACGAAGACGGATGGACGCCCCTTCATTGCGCGTTGATCGCGGGAGAGGAGGAGATGGCGCTACTTCTGATCTGCAAGGGCGCAGATGTTTCTGCCGCCAATAAAGACGGATGGACGCCCCTTCATTACGCGTCGAGAAGGGGAAGTAAGCAGGTGGCGCAACTTCTGATCCGCAAGGACGCAGATGTTTCTAGCGCCGACAAAAATGGACGCACGCCCCTGCATTGGGCATCGATCGGAGGAAGGGAGGAGGTGGCGACTTCTGATCGACAAAGGCGCTGACGTTTCTGCCGCCAATAAAGACGGATGGACGCCCCTTCATTGCGCGTCGAGAAGGGGAAGTAAGCAGGTGGCGCAACTTCTGATCCGCAAGGGCGCAGATTTTTCTAGCGCCGACAAAAATGGACGTACGCCCCTGCATTGGGCATCGATCGGAGGAAGGGAGGAGGTGGCGCGACTTCTGATTGTTAAGGGCGCTTACGTTTCTGCCGCCGACAAACATGGATGGATGCCCCTTCATTGGGCGTCGCGCGGTGGAAGTAAAGAGGTGGCGCAACTTCTGATTGACAAGGGCGCTGACGTTTCCGCCGCCAACAAAAGCGGATGGACGCCCCTTCATTGCGCGTCGTACAGGGGAAGTGAGCAGGTGGGGCGACTTCTGATTGCCAAGGGCGCAGAAGTTTCTAGCGCCGACAAAGATGGATGGACGCCCCTTCACTGCGCGTCGAGCGAGGAGGTTGCGCGATTTCTGATCGACAAGGGCGTTGAAGTTTCTGCCGTCGACAAAGACGGACGGACGCCCCTTCATTGCGCGTCGCGCAGGGGAACGGAGAAGGTGGCGCGACTTCTGATCCACAACGGCGCTGACGTTTCTGCCACCGACAGAGACGGACGGAAGGCCCTTCATTCCGCGTCGTTCGGAGGATGGGAGGAGCTGGCGCAACTTTTGATCGACAAGGGCGCTGACGTTACTGCCGACGACAAAGACGGATGGACACCCCTTCATTGCGCGTCGAGCAGGGGAAGGGAGGGGGTGGCGCGACTTCTGATTGGCAAGGGTGCTGACGTTTATGCCGCCAACAACGATGGACGGACGCCCCTTCATTGCGCATCGAGCGGGCGAAAGGAGCAGGTGGCGCTACTGCTGATTAGCAAGGGCGCTGACGTTTCTGCCGACGACAAAGACGGACGGACGCCCCTTCATTGCGCGTTGATCAAGCAAAGCGAGCTGGTGGCGCGTCTGCTGATAGACAAGGGCGCTGATGTTTCTGCCGCCGACAAAGATGGACGGACGCCCCTTCATTGGGCGTCAATCGGAGGAAGGGAGGAGGTGGCGCGACTTCTGATCGATAAGGGCGCTGACGTTTCTGCCGCCAACAAAGACGGACGAACGCCCCTTCATTGCGCGTTGATCAAGCAAAGCGAGCGGGTGTCGCGACTGCTGATCGAGAAGGGCGCTGCTGTTTCTGCCGCCGACAAAGACGGGCGGACGCCCCTTCATTGGGCCTCAATCGGAGGGTGGGAGGAGGTGGCGCGACTTCTGATCGATATGGGCGCTGACGTTTCTGCCGCCGAGAAACACGGATGGACACCCCTTCATTGCGCGTCGAGCCGGGGAAGGGAGGAGGTGGCGCGACTTCTGATGAACAAGGGCGCAGATGTTTCTGCCGCCGACCAAGACAGACGGACACCCCTTCATTGCGCTTCGAGCGCGGGAAGGGAGGAGGTGGCGCGACTTCTAATCGACAAAGGCGCTGACGTTTCTGCCGCCAATAAAGACGGACGGACACCTCTTTATTGCGCGTCGAGCAGTGGAAGTGAGGAGTTGTCGCGACTTCTGATTGAGAAGGGCGCTGAAGTTACTGGCGCCGACAATGATGGATGGATGCCCCTTCATTGCGCGTCGAGCGGGGGATGGGAGGAGGTGGCGCGACTTCTGATCGACAACGGCGCTGACGTTTCTGCCGCCAACAAAGACGGACGGACGCCCCTTCATTGCGCGTTGGTCAAGCAACACGAGCAGGTGGCGCGACTGCTTATCGACAAGGGCGCTGACGTTTCTATCGACGACGAGGTCGGACGGACGCCCCTTCATTGGGCGTCGATTGGGGGAAGTGAGGAGGTGGTGCGACTGCTGCTCGACAAGGGCGTTACTGCTGCCCACTATCGTCGGACGGACACTACTGTTTCTCATGGAGAGCCTAATGCCGATGATGGCAGCGCCGCTCTTTTTTGACAGTGCTGCCAGAAACCGGCGAGGTTCTATGGCCATCAAGGCTCTCTGTGTTTGGTTAGGCTTTAAGTTCCGTGTTTCTTTCCTTGGATTTTTACCTTTTCTGATCCGCAGTAATCTTCGGTAGCTCATTTTGTCGCCACTATATATTTTCTGTAATGCCCGCATTAACCGTCTCTTGTAACTATTGGGGCGTGAACCCGGACGGGATGAACTACTTTCATCCGGTCTGGATCGGATTATGTAGAACACTGTGCCGCGCCGTCCAACATGCAGCTACTACACTCGCCAGTGACACCGTCACGCTCGTCGCGGCAACCGTGACCGAGACCAAGCGGGCGATCACGGCCGGGTCCGTGACCGCGCTGCTGTTAAAGGTTACGGCAATGGGGGTCGTCGCCGCCTCTCGCCAGGCGAGCTTTTCTCAACCCCGCCCTTCCATTTTCGCAGGGGGAGGACCTGTCCCTGTTGTCTGTCTGCGCTGTTTCCTGTAATCATCTGCAACGATGTGCTTTCCTATTCTTCACCGCATTCCATACCGTAACGCACCACGTTCCCCGACTAGAATCCTACCTGGTCGGCCTCGTCATCAGACACCAGTACGCAGTCTACTGCTGTCTCCCAGGTCTCTCGAATTGAATGGGTTGGTTGCGAGCAGCGAAGCCAAGCCCTACATCACATACTACTAATGCAGCCATACGAAAGCGGGCAGGTGCCGCGGCTGACCTCGGATTAGTTATGTGCATCGCCACGACTGTAGAGTCCACACTCCGTCCGCAGAGCCGTGTCCACACAGTCCCGCGGGATGAATGTCAAGGTTGATTCGCAGTGGGGAAGAGCTACAGCATAACATTTACCCGAATGCTTCCTCCACAGGTGTCGGAGTTCGAGGGCGGTGCGGCGGAAGTCGCGGAGCAGGCCGGGTGGCGGGGGGGAGGTGTGGTCGAAGGGTCACTAACTACGGCAGCCGGTCGTGCCTAGTCCAACTTGACACACTGCGTTTAGGTGCGGTTGCCGCCGGCCTCAGCCGGGATCGACCGTGGGCCGTGGTCCGTTGGTTGCACTCGGTCGAGGCTGCCGTCATCAAGGCTGAGGTGTTCAGGCATTGGGGTGCTGCCATTGCCGCTTGCTGCAGTGTATATGTTCGACCGAGTTCCCGGAGCGAGAGGTTGCATGCCGTCAGGTGACGGGTAAGGTGCTGAAACTAGCGCGGAAGCGTTAGCCGAAGAAAGAAAGGGTGAATGATATAGAACCTGCAATGCTCGCCACGGGCGAGTAGGGTGATGGCAGATGCAGTCGTCACTCGGGGAGAAACTCTCAGAAAGCTTGCCCTTCCTAGTAGGGCGGGCGTCTCACACCCCGCAGTGGTGTGATCGTATCGAGCGCGTCGGGGTTGCCGCGGCCGAGTCAGTTGGAGTACGGAGCGCTTGGCGGCTAGTGTTACTTCAAACTTGGGCAGCCCAGCGGGCCCTCGGTCTTGAGTGTGTTGAAGGACCTGTTGGTCTCGCATGGGTGACAGCAAAAGGATCGTTTGACCGTGAGGCAGTGGGAAGAGACGTATCGGTCCAAAAGAAGAACCCTAAATCCGCTGCCATTATCTCGTCGCTGTGCTTCGACTGGCTCCCGCCGCCCGCCGCCCGCCGCCGCCCGCCGTTCCCTCCTTCGCCAAGCTTCCCACATGAGACCAATCCGGCCAGGTCAGAGGGTGGTGGGGAGAGCTCCCCCGCTCGGACGCAGTGCTGTTGCGTCCTGGTCACTTGGGTCTCTGCAGTCTGGCTTGACCGCCCGGACCTCGGACTAGACTGGTCTGGGAGGGGTAGTCTCCTCTAGTCTACAGCCCGCGGGCCAACAAGCCTCCTTAGAGCTGGCAGGCTGGGCGGACCAATGGGACCTCCTGATGCATTACCGTCCTGCGGGCTTTTGTGGGGAGGGATCGGCCATCATCACAGTAAGAGACGGGGAATTGTACTAACGCCGGAGAGCATCAGAAAGAAAAGAGGAAAAAGGGTATCTAAAAATTCCGTTCATCGGAGAAGATATGGCCGAGCTGTGAGTAAAATACAGTAGGCGTTTCTGGGGGCTGTGAGCGGGTTCCCGGATTTTTGCTAAGCGCAATTGAGTAGCGTTTAAGGGATTATACCTTACCTAATATCACTGTCCGGCAACATGGTTACGTTGATGGCTACTTTCTGTGTGTTGGAATATAGAGATCGATAGAGATGAAGATAGTGAATTGATTGATTGATACATAGTCGAAGGCAGAACATTCTCTCTATATACAACGGGCCTGAGGGACTCGACAAGGGGAAAGGACGGAAGACTGTCTCTCGAGCCGGTGCTCGGAGACTCAGGCAGCTGTCATCTCCAGAGGCCGTCTCCGGTCCGTCATGTCCGGACGCCCATTATTCTGGCACTGTGCGAGGGCTGGCACTTTTTTTATGGCTGGGTTGCTGCGGGGCGACTGACCTGCAGTTCTCGGAGGAGTCGCTTGATGAGATTTTCTCTCAAACTAGTAGTATTCGTCGGGGGCCCGCCGCCGGAATGGGTCATCAGAAAGCACGGACCTGAATGGCGCGGTCCCAAAAGTCCACGGGCTGCCCGCAGACCAGGGAGTCTATTGAGACCACTACCTGGATGTAGTACGACCAACGGGCTGGGTCGGCGGCGTGGGGGACGTCATCGGTGCCGCCCGTAGGGAGCGGATCTGCGAGACTTCTCTTCGGCCAGATGGTCTCGGTCACTGGCAGCCGATGTGGGGCGAGGCTGTGGGGAGCGACTCGACAAGGACACCGGTATGTCTCCGGCATCTGGGTTTCGTCCTCGGTGGCTCTCACGACGATGCGTTGGCGCAACGCATCTGGGGTGGCGACGGCTGTGTAGACGCTGCCACCGAGTCACTCTGAGGCTTTCTTTGGTGTCACCGCAGCAACAGCGGCGAAGGTCCGCCTTCTGTGGCGCCCTTACAAAAGTTTCCTCGGACGCGGGCGGTAGTCGGGCTGGTGGCGTCTTGTTTCCGTGGTGCCCCGACACTGGGGCGACCTTGGGTGGTGGAAGGCTTTCTCGTCAGGTGCAGGTTGAAACAGAATTTTAATGCTTGTAGATTTGCGCGGATGTCGCGGGACATGACGCGCGCAGCGATAACGTGCCGCCACCGCGCGGACAGCGGACGGGAAAATCGGATAAAATGCACACCGCCATAGTCTAGACAGGCTCAATGCGAGTATGATTAAACCAAAAAAAAAGACGTGCACAGCAATGGAGAAGACGGATTCGAGCGTGCTGTCGGGTGTCAGCTCCGAGTGGCGTTGTGGGAGTGGTGTTAATGGTTCTAGAAAGGGGCTAGCGCTGGGATGCAGGTCTGAGATGTTGGTCAGGAAGAGTGGACGAACCAGACCTGTACACATCTCCAAATAATAAGGTGGGTCACGAATCCACTCGTTGTCCCCACCATCAGTCCCAGTTCTCTCCCGCACCCCTTCCCAACTGGTACCATATGCTGGATAGTGATAGAGTAGTACGGTACCTGCGCATCCTGGGAGCGTGGGCGGCTACACAGCGGGAGCGCAGTGGGGGCCAATCTCTGGCTGTCGATCCCGCACTGGTGGGGGCGGTCTATCGAGCGCTGTCGCTGGTATCCAATTCGGTCCAGCAGCGCCACGAGACTCGCCCAGATCGGTCCGACACCGTACACGATGAAGTTCATGGCGCTCCTCCGCTCGCTGCTCCCCGGCAGCACCACACTTTTCTGACGGCGGGCGCTCCCAGTGCGTGACCGTGTCCATGGAAATAACCGATGACTCGGCAGGAGTGGTCCGTCTCCGTCCCCCCTCTCCCAGATGACGGCGGCGCTCTGAGCATGAAGCGAAAGATCAACTATCTCGACGCCGTCATGTGTGTCTGATGCACAGTCGGGGGCCATCACGCACTCCACTCCGAAGACTACCTGATCGAGCACCAGCAGATGGCGCCGACCGTGGCTCCACCAGCGTGTTTCCGCCGTGACACTGCCTGATGCTGCTGGAGATGGACCGCGCGACCCCACCATGCGGTGCCGTGAGTGTCTTCCCACGCGAACGCGAGTCTCACGAGCAGACAGAGCGGTTTCTGACAGGCGCGCGAAGGTACTGCGACTTGAGGCGCGATGCGGCTGACTTCCTGGGTGCAACCAGCGCTGTATCCGATGCATCTCGAAAAGAGAATAGGTATTTCCACATAGGAGATGACGCACCAGTTATTTTGTTTTCCTCTTCTTGCGGTCGTTCTTTACCGTCAATACACTTACAGGACAAAGAACGCACTGTGGAAGCGAAACCGACTGCTGAGACCAAATGTAACACGGCAGAGTTTTTTTTTGTTTTTTTTTGTTTTTTTTTGGCTTAATCCTTGCTCGCATGCGGCCTTGGTAGATCATAGTGAGGGTATGTATGTGCAATCCGTTTCCTGTCCACTCCGCGTGGCGAGTAACAAGGCTGAGTGTGCCGGGTGGATATACGTACAAATTGCTGACGCCCGAACCACCATCCCCGAGCTGGGGATCGTTGGCTGCGAGGTGCACGTGAGCCACAACAGGAACAGAACGCGGGGGCACGAATGCGGTCTTAAACCGCAGACATAAGCATCAATGCCGTACGGAGGTACGCATTTCTGTGCTAGTACGCTTACGTATTGTGGGAGCGATTAAGTTCTGTTGGGGATTAGTCACCCAATTCTGTGTACTTTTAGCGAGTTGCGGAGCGGGGTATTTACCGTAGAAATACTTTCCTGTATGATGTACATTATCCACGCCGTACAGAATCCGCCAATCCTAGGGTAGCGACAACACCCCCCCATTCTCTTTTAATTCTACCTTCCATTTCTTGTCATCACATTTCACAGGCCTGCCGTAGGTCGTACAGTATGTAGATAGTTTACTCCTATCTACATATCTTCTAGATATCTAAGGAGATCATAGTCCGAGCAATCCAGGTTTTTCGGCTCGGGCCGTGCCATGCGCTATCTCACCGAAGTTATCTGATCCCTGAGCCTTTTTCCCCGCCACGTGAGATACCCCGCACTTTTACCCGGCTTTTGTCCAGGCAGTGCACGGACAAAGAAGCAACGATACAGATACTTGGACCTACACTCCCTCCACCAGAAGTACCCTCCTCGCCGCTCCGCCAACATCCTACAGCTACCCATGCGCACGCATAATCCTGTTGGGACTTTCGCCGCGTGGTAAGACCCGTACACTCCCCCTGACGGGCACTGAGTGCAGAGATGGTGGACGGCCAATTGAATGACTCGCAGTGACACTCGATCAACCGCGGCAGTGCGGTTGCCCTGCACACCTGCGACCGACATGCTCGCGAACGGCCTTCAGCCTCCTGTCTTTCGATCGAACTAAGTCGACGGCTGCAAACTCCACTTCTGCGGTGAATCCAGTCCGGTTGTTACTCCTCCCTGGCAGAACGGATGATTAGCACAGCGGGAGTGAGGGGCGCTATGGCTCAGGGGAAGGAGCGGACGTACATTGTGAGGAGGAAGGCGGACGGGGAGCGGGTGCGTGTAAAGTTGTAGGGAGAAGAGGGAAACGGTCAGAAGAGCAGGTGTCCTGTAACTAGATAGCGGGCAAGAAACCTGTGGGGATCTCTGCTGGTAGGACCTCGAGACAAGCCTCTTGGTGCTACCGGCGACTGTTTCGTCAGGCCGCGGCAGCTTGGAATTCTTGTCGTGGGCCCTGCATTCTGCCTCCTGCCCATGGCTGCGCCTCGACCCACTTCTTCTCCGAGACTTCTCGCTTGGGGTGTGCAAGTGACCTGGGCAGCGGCTCTGGCCACACACTGCTGCGATCCGAGAGCCGCATCCACTCCAGTCTCACTTCCTGCGTTCATTTCCCGTCGCGACATGCAGATCGCCGCCTCGCTCCTCGCTACCGCGCTCCGCTCTCCGCAGCGCCAAGCCACGCGTGCAGCTACCGCCAGCAGTGGCGCGCCGTGGTGATCACCGAGACCCCCGCCCGCGACACCGTCACGCAGCCAGCGCAGGGCATCGGCGAGACCGCTACACTCGCGGCCGACACCGCCACGCTGCCCGCAGAGGCTATCGCTCGCACGGCCACTCTCCTGGCTGTGACAGCAACGATGTCGCTGCCTCCCCGCCGTGTCCGCCGGGGGTGGATACAGCGGACGGGAATCGGGCCGCTTGATTTTCGCCATGATCTCTATGGTCGGCGTGCGAAAATGACAAAACCAAAAGAAACATGAGGATACGAAGAGGCGAGATCAAAGCCGTTTGGGCGGAGGTCGTGGAGACTTCGATATCACGTTGCAGCTGCTGATTCGTCGCGATGAATGTGGTCGTCCACCCCTGTGGGAGCCCGCCGTCAGAACTGCCGCTTATGGCCTAGCAGCAAAAGTGCATTACGTACATGCTCCGTTCGTTAAGGATAACGCCTAACTTCTGCCATCCACCGCGAGCTTGTGGTTGACGAATGCGGTAGTTAGCCAGCACGAACACACCAGCCTCTGGGTAATCGCCTGTCATCCGATACCCAAACGGTCTCGTTATGTACATATTTGCACCGCTTCGTTTCACATACTGGCTACCACTGCCTAGGGGGCTTTTAGCTAAGCGGACGAGTACGATCCAGCACACCTCAAACATTGGGAAAGCGTCGACCAGTTAGGACATCCAGCCGTGCAGGTTGGTTATGAGGGCTGCGTGACTCGAGCTCCGAGGCACCCACGCAAAGGTGCCCTTCTACACGCCACCTCTTCTTGCACTGCACGTATGTCTATATAGTCTGCGCCGCTTGCTGCCTTGCCCTTACCCGTCAACGACAGAGGTATTCTCATCAGTTTCGAAATAGCGGCAAGTATTGCTTTCTCGTAAAGATTGAATTGGATGGTGCGGGGAATGTCACCACCGCCCCCGCCGAGCTAACACTTGCTGCTAAAGCACAACCTAGCTTGAGAAATAACTGGTTCTGCAAAATCAATTGTTTCCAAAAGTAAAGGGTTTTTCTCCTCAGGTAGGAAGGTACATACTACGGCGAGCGTGCAGCAAATCGTAAAGATCGCCCCCACCAATAGAAATTTCTCTGCTGCGACCGCTTACCTGATCATGCGAGACCTCACGCTAGCGGAACTGGCAGGGTTCCTCGCCGGCTGTTTCGGGAACCAACAACAAACCGCTGATTGGCTACATGGTACCGACAACATCTCCCGAATAGCGTCAGCGGAGTCACAGAGATAGGCCGCATCCCCGCGCTTCACCCTACATTATCGCGTCCTTTCGCCTCTTGTCCACACACACGCACCACGTCCACCGAACTGCAGTCGAGACATCATACATACAGGGTCCGACTGTTGCCAGCTTTCGACGCGAAGGCAATCATACCAGTCTTACCATCGATTTACAAGTTCTTGCAGGTCGGTGGTCAGTCAGCCCAAACTGCGCGCAGGTCGATCAGCTACGTTCACTGAAGGGGTCCGCCTGCTTCTCCTCGGCCGCAAATACTCGATTTTCGGGACGATGTCCAAACGTGTCGAAGACAAAATTCGGAGCGTCGGCAACAACTTCCGGAGGGCGATTGGAGGGCCACCGAAGTTACGAGATCTGAGCCCACGACCGTCATCGCGACAGTCGAACCTGTCAATCCTCGCGCCGGGCAATGCAGACGGTCGGTCGGCATCAACACCAGTCATCGGTTTGCCAGACGCACTGCGCGAGCCTCCGCCGACATCTGCCACCACAAAGACGACACCGGATAGCGCGCAAACGGTCCGGCGATCGAGGTCAGTTTCGTCGACGCGTCACGCTGCCGCGGCCAGAGCCGAAACCCCGCCAACCGCGACGCAACCAATCACCTCGAGTGCGCCGTTGCCTTCCATCACTATCGGAAGCGAACCTGCAGCAACGGCTATCACAGCTAGCGCGGTCTCCGACACCGCGTGCCAGCCGGAGACCAAGGAAGCACCTCCATCCTTGTGGCAAGAAGCTTTGCACAGCCTCGAGGGATTGCCCGAGCACCGAATCCTGTTGGAAAACTGCGTTGGGGAAGATGTGCGCCAGATCACCTCTTCCATTGAAAAAATAGTCGACAGGATTAAAGAAGGCAGGAAAGGAAAGGAGTGGAAGATTCCTTTCCTCGGGAACGTGATCGTCATGAAGGATATAGTTATGAAGATGCTTCGGTGGGTGCACAAGTTCCGCGCGATCGGCGACATCGCCATCCAACACGACCCCGTTCACGCGGCGCTTCCCTGGGCAGCGTTCCGATTTCTCCTGACGGTAAATATGAGCTTCCAACTCCTGCGAACGGAACCAGAAAACTGACGACAGTCGTCAAAGATATGCGTGGAGAAGGAAGATGTACTGGACGCCATCCTGATCGGATTCGAAAAGACTGCCTGCATCATTGCTCGGTGTGCTATCTACGAGTCGCTCTACCTCAACAATGTCCGAACCGAGGCTGCGGATAATTTGCAGAAATCAACTGTCCGGCTCTACACAGTGATCCTGGTGTTCGTAGCTAAGGCAATCGTCAAGTCGAAAGGTAGGCCGTCTGAATAGCCTTCGGTGGTGGTGCTGACTGTTCCACCTCCCAGAGGGTCACCTCAAAGCAGCTCTCGCGACGGAGCTGACGAGCAACTACTTCAATGATACCAAGGAATTGGAAGAGACGGTGGAAAAGGATTTTGCGGCTGCAGGAGCTCATTGTACTGGTTTAAACCTCTGTGAAGTCGCCGCTGCTGACCTGAGGCAGATACAACGAACGAGTTCGCCGAACTTCGACTTATTCTGAGTGACCTCTGCACAACATCATCAAAGATCGGGCCGCAAGTGGACAAAATGCAAGAATTTTTAGAAGGTGAGGAAGCCCAACGACCATTTATGTACATTCATCGGCTCATACTGTGCTAGAAGCCAGGAGGTCCGAGATCTTGGAATGGATATCCACCATTCCATACACCGAACACCACTCCCGGATCAGCACAACACAACTTCCGGGCACCGGAGACTGGCTGTTCAAAAAGGAGGAGTACAAGGAGTGGCTATCTTCAAGCGTTTCTAGACTGCTATTGTTGCGAGGCATTCGTAAGTTCCGACTTCACCCAACCGTCTAGATCTTGCAGCTAACGTCTGACTCGGAAATCAGCTTGCGCCGGAAAGACCTTCATTGCATCGGTAGCTATCGACTCTTTCACTTCGGATTCCCGGCTGGGAAAATTGGCGTACTTCTACTGTAACCGCGCCGAAGGGACCCGACGAGACCCGGAGACGATCCTGAGCGCACTCATTCACCAACTCGTCCGGACCGAGTCGGATAAGATGCTACGGAAGCCGATCGCTGACGCCTACAGGAAGAGGACGTCTGACGGCCAGCGGACCTCAAAACTCAGCCTCTTGGAAAGTCAGGCTCTCCTCGTGGAGTTGGTGGACGTGTATGAGCAGACAACGATCTGCATCGACGCTCTGGACGAAGTCGAACCTTCCACCCGGAAAAACCTGCTGCAGGCGCTGAAGTTTGTGATGGAGAAATCAAACAGCCTAGTCAAGATCTTCGCGACGACTCGAATGGATGTCGACATCGCCCTACAGTTCGAGATGTTCCCCAGGATTGAACTGCAGCCGGACGACAATGTCAGTGATATTGAGCGCTTCATCAAGGAGAGTATCCAGACTGGCATTGACGATCGAGAGTTGCTCGACGCCGCCGTTGGCGATGACCTTAAGGCTGAAATTTACAAGGTATTGGGTGAGCGATCAAAGGGAATGTGAGTTAGCCATGTTAACGCTTCACGATGTACACCACTGACTCATCGCCAGGTTTCAACTAGCAGCCCTTCAGATTGCATATCTCTACGGCATGACCACTAAGGAAGATGTGAGGAAGGGTCTCCGGCACCTCCCTGACACCCTACGGAACGCCTATCGGCAAATATACGATCGTATTCTCGCCCAACCACGAGGGGCACCACGAATAGCACTTAATGCGTTCCGATGGATTAAGTTTTCCTGCGAGCCAGTACGGTCGGAGACACTCCATGATGCCGTCAGCGTTGATATCAGCTGCTCTGGCGAATTTTCGCACCAAGTGATCCAGCCGAATGTCCTCCTGAAAGCCTGCCAAAACTTGATCATTCTGGACAAAAGCCTGAACGTGTTTCGCATTGCACACCTCTCTGTGGGCGAATTTTTCGTTGCCGAACTTTCTCCGGAAGATTCGCACACCGAAATTTCGCAAGCCTGCCTCGCCCTGATCTGTACACCAAGGGCTTGGGAAGGCTACGACCACAATGTCACAACCCGAGAAGGACAGTACAAAGAACACCACCTTTTATTGTACTCTGCAGCGTTCTGGCCATGGCATTTCGCGCGTGCCAAAGACTGTGAAATTTTAGATACTATTTGGGATGCATTTGTGTCAGGGACCAACCATCAGCAGTGGCGTGAATACAGCCGTAGGTGGACGGGGGGATGGTGGCACCCGCGCGGGGTGCTTTGGGAACGGGTTGAGGCTCACAGAGAGCAAAAGAATCCGATCCTGTCGTTTGTATGCGTATTTGACATCAGCCGGAAATTTCTCAAAATATACGATTCATGCGCTCCGCCATCGAAGGATGTGAATGCGCTGCTGTCTACGGCGTGTCGTTTCGGCGATCTTAATATTTCGAGGCTGCTGATCGACAAGGGCGCTGATGTTTCTGCCGCCGGCAAATACGGACATACACCCCTTCGTTGCGCGGTGGACGGCAAGGCTGAGGAGGTGTCGCGACTCCTGATCGACAAGGGGGCTGACGTTTCTGCCGCCGACAGTGACGGACGGACGCCCCTTCATTGGGCGTTGTTTAGGGGATCTGAGGAGATGGCGCGGCTTCTAATCGGCGGGGGCGCAGACGTTGCTGCCGCCGACAATGACGGAAAGACACCACTTCATATCGCGTCGATCGGAGGAAATGACGAGGTTGCGCGACTTCTGATCGAGAAAGGCGCTGACGTTGCTGCCGCCGACAATGACGGAAAGACACCGCTTCATATCGCGTCGATCGGAGGACGTGACGAAGTTGTGCGACTTCTGATCGAGAAGGGCGCTGACGTTGCTGCCGCTGGCAAAGACGGATGCACACCCCTTCACTACGCGGCGGACTGCGAGGCTGAGGAGGTGGCGCGACTCCTCATCGACAAGGGCGCTGACGTTTCTGCCGCCGACAGTGACGGACGCAGGCCCCTTCATTGGGCGTCGTTGAGGGGATCTCAGGAAGTGGCGCGGCTTCTAATCGGCGGGGGCGCAGACGTTGCTGCCGCCGACAATGACGGAGAGACACCGCTTCATATAGCGTCGATCGAAGGAAGTTACGAGGTTGCGCGACTTCTGATCGAGAATGGCGCTGATGTTGCTGCCGCTGGCAAAGACGGACAGACGCCGCTTTATGACGCGTCGAGAAGCGGATATGAGGACGTGGCGCGACTTCTGATCAACAAGGGCGCTGACGTTTCTGCCGCCAACAAAGACGGGCGGACGCCCCTTCATTGCGCGCTGGACATGGAAACTTGGGAGGAATGGGAGGAATGGGAGTGGAGATGCGAGGCGTACTGCGAGGTGGCGCGACTTCTAATCGAGAAGGGCGCTGACGTTTCTGCCGCTGACAAAGACGGACGGTCGCCCTTTGTTTTCGCGTTGGACATGGTGGGATGGCAGGAGGGGTGGGAGGAGGGAGGGGAGGAGCGACGCAAGGCGCTCTGCGAGGTGGCGCGACTTATGATCGACAAGGGCGCTGACGTTTCTTCCGTCAACAAAGACGGGCGGACGCCCCTTCACTGCGCGTTGCAGTCGGGATGGGAGGAGGTGGCGCGACTCCTTATCGACAAGGGCGCTGACATTTCTGCCGTCGACAAAGACGGACGGACGCCCCTTCATTGCGCGTTAAACAGCGAGGCTGAGGAGATGACGTGTCTTCTGATCGACAAGGGCGCTGACGTTTCTGCCGCCGACAAAGACGGACGCACCCCCCTTCATTGTGCGGTGGGAGGCAAATTGGTGGTGGTTGAGGAGGTGGTGCGGCTTCTCATTGGCAAGGGCGCTGACGTTTCTGCCGCCAACAATGAAGGACAGACGCCCCTTCATCGTGCGTCCAGCGGAGGAAGGGAGGAGGTGGCGCGACTTCTGATTGACCTGGGCGCTGACATTTCTTCCGTCGACAAAGATGGACGGACGCCCCTTCACTTCGCGTCGGGCCGGGGCAGCGTGCAGGTGGCACGACTTCTGACCGACCTGGGCGCTGACGTTTCTGCCTGCGACAACCACGGATGGACACCGCTTGATCTTGTTTCGAGAGGTGGAAATGAGGGCGTGGCGAGTCTGCTGATTGGCAAGGGCGCTACTGCTGCCCGCCATCGACGGACGGACACTGCTGTTTCTCATGAAGGACCGAGTGCTGGTGATGGCGGCGTGGTTCGTTTTTGACATTGCTGCTGGAACCGGTGGGATTCTATGGATTGCGCCTCTAGTTATCGAGGTTGTGTGCGTTAGTGGGACTTTAGTTTAGTAGTTCTTTTCTTGCATTTTCATCCTTTTCCGATCCGCCGTATTTTTCGGTAGCTTATTTTGTTGCTGTTGAATAATTTCTTTGTAGCCCACATCGATTGTTTCTTTCTATTTCCTCATACCCGTATGTAGCCTATCTTGGCCATTGCGGCGCACTTTTTATCCAGGTATCCCTTCCGTTGTCAGCGCTGTGGCGGGCACGTTGTAAGCACCCCTTTGCCCCCCGCCCAGGCCTGACTCGAGGAAAAAGTAAAGCGCACCAAAGAGACTACAAAAGAAAAACAAAAGAGAGAACAGCGGGCACCGTGACCCGCTCCCTGGTCCTCATCTGCGGATGCCATGAAGTCGGGCGTGGGGAACAGAGGTAGCTCCCCCCCCCCCCCCCCCTGCACCTCCTCCCGCTCCCGAAGCTTCGCCCCCAACATCTCGCTCACGGTGTCCTCTCCCTCCGCCGGCACCGGTCTCCCCCATCCGTAGAAGTTAGGAATTCCAGCACTGCCCAGCTGCACCTCTCGTCCGCCAGCGGGTCCCGGATCTTCCACCTGTCCTTCCACCTCACGGGTCTCCTCCTTCACCTCCGCCCACAGGATCTTCTGCTGGGCTTTCCACTCCGGGCACACCTTGAGGTGTTCCCGAGTCTGGTTCGGATACCGGCACCACCAGCACTGAGGGGTGGCGCGGTTTTTCGTCCAGTGGAGGTACTTCCCAGAGAGGCAGTGCCCTGTCTTGACCTGGTATAGGAGCCTCTTGGTGCTCCCAGCAACCGCGCCGTCCGGCTTCTGGCTTTTCGGCATTTTATATTTCGTCTTGGACGTGCGACCAGATCTGTCGCTTGAGGTATGCAAGAGACCTGGGCAGTGGCATTTGCCGTACGCTATTGCGATCCGAGAACGTCAGGCTCACTTCCTACGTTCATTTCCCGCAGACAGCCAGATCGCCGCCCAGCTCCTCGCTACCGCGCATGCAATTACCGCCAGCAGTCGTGCACCACGGCGACCACCGAGCGGAACGAGAAAACGTGAGTTCTCCCTCCATGCCCACAGATGCGGACGGGAAACGGGTCGCTTGTTTTTCGCCATGATCTCTATCCTTTGTTGGTGAACATTATGTGAAAACTCATGACATGCATTAGCGCGAAAGTTAATGTCATGAGATGTGGCTCGGACGGGGTCCGGGCACATTCTCGGAGATGAGACTGATAGCGTCAGCGCATTGTCCGGTGGACTAGCCACCGAGACCGATAGCGTCGGCATACCGGCCTCCGGTGGAATAGCCACGGAGACCGATATAATGGGGCG
>Ga0307508_10003061_pt1 | contig 17199 bp, 11 predicted proteins | sample 9_EM_MG_FD_203089 | JGI IMG/M metagenome (GOLD analysis project Ga0307508, IMG submission 203089) | Populus trichocarpa ectomycorrhiza microbial communities from riparian zone in the Pacific Northwest, United States - 9_EM | ecosystem: Host-associated > Plants > Roots > Unclassified | place...
GAAAATAACAATTTGGCAGGCTTCAGTGCAATCTAATTTCTGGTGAATTTCAGATGAAATTACCTGTAAATTACCAGTAAATTACAGGAAATTCCTACCAAAAACTGGGGCTAGTGACATGTACTCGTTTGTCAACAGGAACTGACCAGAAAAAGAAAAAGACATACACGAATACAATGAAGACGAAATTTGATGTGGCTTGTCACCATACAACTGGCACACACCAACAAGCAGTGAAGTGCTTGCTGCGTAAGTGACTGTGAAACTAACAAAACTAACCCAAAGGTAACCTTGAGTAAGCTAGCTAGCTCCATAGGCAGACAATATGCTTGCGCCTCAACAAAATGTATATCAGACCCTCTTTGTGAAGAGTGTCGTTGGGGTGATTTGTCCAAATACAATACAATCCAAACACTTTTATATAATCAAAGAATGCATAACCGACTTTTTGAGTAAGCTAGCTAGCAAATCTAACCGTTAGATCGACTCCAAATTACTGAATTCAAGTCACTGAGAGTGGTATACACCTTTCTGCAGCTGGTAGGCTCAAAGCACTGCATCAAACGACATAGAAGCGCACCAAAACTCGGTACTACAGCAAGCTAGGCCCTTTCTTATGGTCAAAATCCGCATAGATCACCACTCTGAGCAAGCTAGCTCCTTGATATATGGGGCATGATCGCGTTTTTATGGTTTTTGAAGCATAGCTTCGGGTTTCTTTCTTATTCTCTTCGAAAAGCTGCACTAGCTTTGTCACAATAGACACTGGACTCTTAAAACTCAGTAACTTGAACTTCTAAATCGCTCTAGCTGAAGATACAACTGCGCTTCCTCTTCTTGAGGCCGCTAGCTTGCACTTATCTGAGGTTACAACTGCACTTCCTCTTCTTGAGGCTGCTGGCTTGCACCTATACTCACTTGCTTGACTTATGCTCTTTGCTTTCTTTGTTTCAAAAGGCTCTCTGTTTCTTTGTGAACTACATAGCACAAAAAGCACTATAGCTTTGTACAACACCCAGCTAGTTAGACTGGAAATAATGTACTCCACATCTAGGCTCCTTTCTACTTGTTCAGGTTCTTTGAAGCAAGACACTCCCCATCCGTCAGCCTGTTGGGGCCTGGGGAGGGTATGAACGCATCTGCTTGCTTTTCTCTGTGAAAGCGAAGGTCTTTTATACAAGCTAGCCCCGATTTGAATCTAGATCGCACTTGAATCTACATTCTCTTGTGCTAGCCCACATGTAACACCCACATGGATATCACACCGAGCTCGCCGAGGATTTCTCCATGGCATATCTTCGTTCTTTTGCTTTTTGCACTTGCGGCGATGGTACACACTGGCATGCCTCCTGCATTTCTAGCTATCATGCTTGATCATTTCCGATCAAGCTAGCTTTATAATTGGTTCATCGGATACTCGGCCTGTTGCCTCTGCACATGTCACCAAATGTCCCTTATGGCTCGCTAGCATCATCTGACACAGCAGCTTGTGTTTCTACAACAAGCCATGCGTGTTTGATGCTAGCATCATGCTACATCATGCTACATCACGCGACATCATGCTACATCCCTTTTTGGAGATGTGCTGATGCACCTGACACATTGTGTCAATCATTCTGATCTAGCTCGGCTCTATTAGTCCGAGATACGCGTAATTGATCATGTGTGCTTCCTAGCTTAGTCTTGCGTCATTAGATGCGCAACCTAGATTAGATACACATCCGTTTAAGGAAATTCGACTTTAACACCGCGCTAGCTTGTGCTAGCTCGCTCTAGAACTTGCAATAATGCTTCGTCCTTGGTGTTTATTTGAGTTCTAAGACCTCTACCATATATTATTAGGTATAAGGCTGTGTTCTTTAGAGTCTTTTGCGATATAAATGATTTATCATGGCTACTTTGTTAGCTAGCTGCAATGAACCAAGTCTGTGCGAGCTCTATCATGGTTTCCTTAGATAACTCTGGGGCTAGCTTCATCGGACTATTGGAACGAGACTAGTACCATACGGCTATAGTATGCTAGCAAGCTATATTATTCATATACTCACGAAACATATGCCAATTGCGAAAATACATGGCTAGCTTGATGAGGGACTCATCAGCGGTCGCCACAACTTCTACACTCGTATTCTCCTCGTCCAATGTCGCACATCGCACAGTTGTCAGTAGCCCAGAGGGCCCGCCCATCGTGCCCCATAATTTCATGTGCAAAGAGGTCAACCTGCACCTCCCAGGCATGCAATGGTTTGTCCTGCACAACACACAAACATTAGCAACAGGTAAATTATTCCAAATATGGCTGTACTCCTTTGAATCTCACTCGCTTTACCTTCTCCACAGTTTCGAAATCATCTTGCTCTTCAATGTGGGTGAGATACACTTGATCAATAGATATCTCATCAGCCTCACCACCGTTGCTGCCTAGAATGTCAATTCATTTGATTTCTGGATCTGATTGGATCTTGCTGGGGTCACCTAGCTGATGCATGACCAATGGGGTCTGCACCGAGGACGTCGAAGCCAAGATCTACCCTGAATTAGAAGAATAGCGGATATAGCGATGGTTCTTAACCTTTTTCTCTTCTTTCGGAGGGATGTGATAATAGAACTTTGAATTTCTAGCGGTTGTTTTGTTGACTGGAGGAGCCATGTTGGGGGTTTTGGAAAGACTGTCCACAACGACGTTGCTGTGGATGAAGTAGGCCTTTTATAAGTCTGTGCGTATCTCGATAGTGACGAGCGAATGGTAGCTCGGCACAAAGTATGATTCAATCACAAGAATTACAATAGGTCCATATCAAAGCAAAAAATTACACAAGGGGTCTCGATCTTCATTCGAAGTCGGACTGATGAGGCGATGGCAAGGGGGTGGATGGACGGTGATAGCAAGGGTGCGGGCGAACATAGGGTTAGTGGTTGTAGTACAGAACAAGGTTCCATGTGAACCTTGCTTTCGGTGGCCAGGGCCGACATGCCGTTCCAGACATTGATCAATAAGGGCAATATCTATAAATATATGTTATTATCTTTAGTGCAAGAGAGAGTACGACGATAAAGGCTGGATGCAGTCTTAAGTGTTTGGGTGGAGGTGGAGACAACCGAATGCCATAAAAAAAGTAACCTCAAGAAGCCCATCGAATTACAAATCTATTTAAAGATAAGCTACACTGGAGGTGTTAACATATAAATGCTGAAACAAATCAACAAGTCAGTATTCTGGGCTGAAAACATCATATTCGAGACCAGCGGAAATCTCTGAAATCAAAGAATATAATTTTTACAGTGACTTTATAATGGGAAAATAAAAGTCAGACGAAGACGGCACAAGTGAGGCAAGCCAAACAAGTTATGCTATTGTCATCTACTTCCTTTGACTGAGCCTTCTTCATGGGCCGCCGCAAACTCTACCTAACTTCCGAGGAAAAGGCCATAGCCAATCGTATCAAGAGCAAAAAATATTACGAGAGGTACCATATCATTTATTCATTATCCTTTTTGTTTATTTGAACAATGTATACGACTTGAAGGTGCAAAAGTGGTATCAACCGAAAATGTCGCTCAAAATATGCGTGAACAGAAAGGACTCGAAAACAAAGCCCTTCTAACAATACAGTATGTTAAGTGACAAAGTAGGCTTATATTCCCAGTTCTGACAGAGTTATTGATACAGGACAATCGAGAAATGAAGCAACCAGAAAAGGTATCTGATCCCGTTGCTGGTTGGATGGAGCTCAGTGAAAGGGTCCAGAAGCGTCTCGAAAAGATTACACATGGCTCCTCTCACACATTTGTGGACACTTTGTGTCAACAGTTACTCCGTGATGGTGACAAAGACCGGGTTCTAACCTTCAGCACTAAATTGGGAGAATTACGGAAGTTGGTTTACCTCTATCAGCATGAAGTCTTGCAGGTCAAGGGTTGGGGAGAAAATTATCAGAAGTTGGAAGATCTAGTACAGAACATACAGATTGTACTGGGGTGGGTGGATGAGGTGTTAGTGCTTGCGATGGTAGATATCTCCGAGGTTTGATGCCTTTACGACGCCTCTGAACTCCTGAACCAAAAAGAGTAGATCTGACTCCTGTATGTCCACAGTTCTAAGCTTGCACCAATAGGGTTAGATTGTTGATTCCAAGTGCCTATTTTCAAAGTGCAAACATAGATGTTATTCCGAGTCAAAGTTCAAACGTAGATGTTATTCTATTAATAGGTTCTGAGGCCATCACACCGAACAAGCCTATATTGATGACAGATGAAAGCAGTACAAATCTACACAAACAGTTGCGTCTACATGATGATTCAGACAACACGATGGACAGTGCCCTTTTCGATAGCACGTTGAAAGGCTTCCTCGGCAGCCTGGCAGGAGGAATAACGAGGATAACATGCTCCTGAAACGCAAAGGACGAGTGGAGCAACAATGTTCCTGGGACAAAAACGTGATACACTCCAGGCAGAGGGGTATTTCTTGGGACAATAAATACCTCCTTGCCTGGAGTGATAAGGATGACACAAGGTTTAAAAAACCAAGATATTACCAGTCAGTGAATATGCCAACTTCTCTACCAACGGTGACAGCATACCAGTGTCTTGCCGAAGCGTCCGGCTGCACACCTGAAGTACCAACCATAGTCACAACCGCACCCTCAGTCACAGTTCCTGCCACTGGAGCCTGAGTAACTGCAGCGACTGGCACAAAGAGTTAAAAGTATGAAGGGACATAAAAGTTAAAAATACATACTGTCAGGTGCACCCGTAGATATGACAGCTCCACTTCCAGTACCTTGGCTAGACTCGGATGCCACGGCCTTTACCCGGGCGGAGAAATCTAAGGCACCAATCACAAAAGCATATAACGAAACCATGACCAACAATCTCACCTTTGCTGAAAAGCGAGTCAGGTACCGCAAGGAGATCGCGCACCGTCAGCAGGGAGTCCATATCTTTCTCAGAGATGGATTTGCCGATGACAGGGTGGTCGGTCATAGTTGCGAGTATGAATGTTGAGCTTGAGTTTGAGGCAGGAGGTTAATTTATACCCAAGTATACATCAGTGGCTTGATGCCGGATTGTAACACTGAACAACTCAGCAGTTTGGATACTGTGCAGTTTATGGACTTCTTGCAAACCTTAATTCTTGGTAAAAATTGGCTATCCGCCTTCATAGTCCTTACATTACACTTTTCCTTGCTTTTCTGAAAGGTAGATTCAATTCCATCAAGATGTGACATAATGACAGAGATTAACTGATGTTGTAATAATAGATGCCGCCACACGGTTGGCCAAGTGAGGACCAGGAACGCTTACTCCATTCGATGCTCCCCAAATATATGGAAATCAACGCGGGGAGCAAGGACTATGGAGATTTCTGGGCGAAGCTCAGGCAGGTGTGGTTTCAGAAATACTCGGAATGCGAGATTTTGTTCCCTGGCAAGTCAGAGAATGAGCTTAATGAGGAGGAGGCCACTTGAGTCACGGGGGTCATGAAAAAAACCATGAATGTATGTCGCTCCATCTCCTATGCGTACGTGTTTGATGTGTTTGTGGTAGCGCTTGATGGCATGGTACCGCTGGAGGGCCAATCCTGCAGCTAATGCTGGACAACGCGCACGGCAGAAGCCTTCTTTGCAGGGAAAGGACTCAATGCCAGTTGAAGAATTATGAGCTGTATTCCAAAATGTACTACACAGAACGAATTCTACCTCAAGTCCAGGCAGATATTGGAGGGTTAGACAATCTTCCAAAAAAAGAACGCCTTCCTTTTATCCAACGAATTACATGTCAGATGTTTGAGAATGAAACTGAGGAAACCAAGGCGGCCGTAGAAGCAAAACTCGGGGAGTTGAAGTCCGCATCGGAGGAATCTGATGATGAAAGCGCTATTTCTCCGAAATGTTATCAGCGGTTCGTGCTTGTTCATCTAAATCTAGAATAAGACTAAACCCTTTTCAGTGCAATTGATGAAATCCCTGGTTACCTTGGGAAGGTATTGTCGGACTTGAGCGATCGATCGGGTTGGTCTTTCAGCGTCTTAATGGGGGGTCCATGTCCCAAAAGCAATGGTGACATTGTTGTTGCCAGGTTCGTGAATCGTTGCAATGCCCGCCAACTTGTTTCCTTAATTTTGTTAGTCTCCATGAGGGAATGACATCCCTCTCCTTTGACTTTGGACAGGCATACCCTGACTTCTGCAAGGACTGCCTAGTTCTGTTTACCCAATTTCTTGAGAATGTGTATCGTGAGTCCGTATATTTTCCCCAAAGATCATGTGTGCTGATATATAAAAAAAGCTGAGGCTATTCGTCGCACTCGAGCATTGAATTGTGTGAAGAGTAATGAATCGACAGACAAGGCAACTTCGCCAGCACCAGCTTCTCCAGACGTTGTTCGTGCAGATCAGTCATCGACGAAGGAAGCACATATTCAGCCCAAGGATAATGCGACGCAAAACAGTGGTGGAGCAGATTCAGATGATCTCCCCAGTATTCCCTCGCTTTCTACCGATTGTGATGTATCACTTGACGGCAATGGTGCCTAGGGTTCTTCCCCACCTCCTGCCAACTGTAATGCATCACTTCACAACAGCAATGTTGTTCAAACACCAGCAAAGGAGACCGTTGGAGGCAGTTTCGACTCTATTGCATCACTCGAGCCAGGTACTGATCATGATGTATCACTCGATGGCAGTAGTGTCCCTGGTTCTTCCCCACCTCCCGCCGACCGTAATGCATCATTTCATGACAGCAGTGTGTCTCAAACACCAGCGAAGGAGACCATTGGAGGCAGTTTGTGATCCCAAGTCGACTCTATTGCATCACTCGAGCCAGGTACCGATCATGATGTATCACTTGACGGCAGTGGTGTCCCCAGTTCTTCCCCACCTCCCGCCGACCGTAATGCATCAGTTCATGACAGCAATGTGTCTCAAACACCAGCGAGGGGGACCGTTGGAGGCAGTTTGTGATCCCAAGTCGACTCTATTGCACCACTCGAGCTGGGTTTGACAGCGGATGTTACAAGCAGTAAGCTTTCCTCGTGTTGTTGACATCTCGTTGTATGTTGATGTGTTTCCAGCAGTAGACACGAATGGTCGTCGAGATCTTGGTTTCCCAACTGCTCAAGCTGGCAGATTGCTTGACACTGGGGGTGGTACCCACGGTCTGTTGTATCCCAATCGTAAGCCCTAAGTTACTGGTCTGACTTCGTCCATAGTGCCAAGTCAGAACTTTGGATTCGGAGACCCGTTTACTGGAGTTGCTGGCAATAACCATCTCAATATAAGCTCTGTGGGTGTAAATGGGAAAGGAAACACATTTCATGGTGAGTGTACTGGTCTATTCCATCAATGTCAACTAATTTCCACCTGCCATGCAGGATCCGAATACGCCAATGCATTCTTGGATGGAAATAGTGGTTATGACTTTGCAAATCCTATTGGCACGAATTTAGCCTGGGATCTAGATCTATAGACTTCAACTATGTCACTATGGGGAGAAATTGGTCAGGAAACCCCGATCTTGTAGGATCGGCCACCATCAACAGCAACATGCTCACCTGGCCAGTGTCTGGCCTCGATCAGGGAACTAGCCCTTCGTTTGAGGCAACCACTCCCTCAATTGCATCGCCTCTCACCCCAAACCCTCTCTTTCCATCACCTCTCCCCTTCGGCAATATGTTTCATACCCCAACTAGTAACTCTGGTGTTTCTGTTGTGCAGCTTCCCAAAGCACCTGGCCCATACTCTCAACCTGGAGGCGCACCAACCGTAACATCTATGTCAGCCAATCCTAGCCATCTACTGGCGATGGCACACCAACCCACTGCGATCGATATGGATGCTACCAACATCAGTCCTTTAGGCTCCAAACCTGCCAACAATCAGAGTGAGGTACAGAAGGAGAAAACACAGAAAGGAAAGGCAAAGGCTTCTGGTGTCATGATGGAGTCCAGCAACAATCTCCTATTGCAGCTCAGTAGCATCCTTCCAGAAGCAATCCCTTCCATAATCCCAAATGCCCCAGTATCCAGGCGGAGACATGCCGATTGACACGAGCAGTTGTGCCATCTAAGCGCAGTGAGCAGATGAATCAGATTGGGTCAAAGAACGTACCAGTCTTGTTGGTCTCTGTTGAGAAGGAAAACATCCCCCCTACGTCCCCGCCAACCTGGGCGATTGCTGCTAAAAACTACCTGCTCGGTACTGATCTCAGAGTGGACTGGGGAGCATGTGTACAAGGTTGGATCGAGTTGAAAGCCATGTTGGAATATGGGTCAGTTGCCAGGTCAAGGGTACATAGTTATTATATGTTCTATATTTTGATGTCCTGATTAATGCATCACAGGCAGCGCTCCTGGCCGTCGCATTACGTCCTGAGGAGGGGTCACGAAGACGCGTGGAGGTGAACGTCCATACCAAGATCCACCACGCATTGCCGATTCAGCCGAGTTTGGAATCGCATTCGTCAAATGGTGGAATGCAATACAACCAGAGTTCCGCCAAACACCGCAGGGCATGCCTCGAGCCCTGTATACCCCACCAACGACTGACACCAGGGATGCGTGGGCTGTACTGCAACGTGCGGGACCAAATGGCTTCGTTATAGTGGTGACTATGCTGTTCTGGTGGGGAAAGGCACTGAACGGACGGTTCCGCTGGCAAGATGACAGCAGCTCATCATGGAAGGAGGCTGTGAATGATGTTGCCCATACGCTACAGTCTTTGAAGGAAGCCTCGGGTTCATGCAGCAAGAAGAGAAAGGCAGCCAGTACAGGCCATTCAGGCAAGGGGAAACAGTGAGTCATGGTTGTGCTCTTGACCATTATCTCATGTTTATGTCAGGCCTCATCTGTAATGTTTCTTTTTTTAATCATTAATTTCATCTTGTGCTTTCTTCTGTCGTAATTCTCATTGTACCTGCCATTTTTGGCATCTTATATGTATCTCTTGCACCCTTAATAATAATTTCTTGCCAATCATTCTTTCAGCCAGGAAATGCCTGTACTAATGCATTAGATTTGCAACGAGTTGTCATCGTACGGCAATGCATCACTGAAAATGCGGTAAGCTAATGCGGTCCATTTTAATGCATCACTCAAGGCCAGGCTGATGATGCATCATGCCAACGGACATGTTTGTGTTCGGGTACTGAGGCTTGAGGATGCACTGCGAGAAAAGACAGGTAAGCTAATGCATCACACGGGAGGTAATGCAGTACTTACTGTCCAGGCTGATGCATCACTGAGGGTGCGCCACGAGAAAAGACAGGTAAGCTAATGCATCACACAGGAGGTAATGCAGTACTTACTGTCCGAGCTGATGCATCACGCCAACGGACATGTTTGTGTTCGGGTAATGCATCACTGAGGATGCGCCGCGAGAAAAGACAGGTAAGCTAATGCATCACATGGGAAGTAATGCAGTACTTACTGTCCAGGCTGATGCATCAGGTCAATGGATATGTTTGCGTTCGGGTAATGCATCACATGGGAGGTTATGCAGTACTTACTGTCCAGGCTGATGCATCAGGGCAATGGACATGTTTGTGTTCAGGTAATGCATCACTGAGGATTTGCCGCGAGAAAAGACAGGGTAAGCTAATGCAAGGGGGCACCAGGCCGGAAATCCCGTACCGGTAGCTGGTTAGTTAGTCCAGCTATAGGCCCCGAAAAAAATTTTGGACACCTGGGTAACTTGCTCTCAAAAAGTTATTTTGAGGCTTTCTCAACACATTAGAATATATATTATTGCTACTCATAATATATGTACTTGAGATAGTGTTGGAATTTGGCAATTTCGTAGGTATATCCCGATTTGGTAGTAGCTTAGTCATCACATAGTTACGTGTGTCGTCTGTATTGTTCCTTCCCTCATGCGTTTGCAGAGCTCAGCCAAACGCAAATACATACTGTTTCATTCATACTCGGTGGCTCCCCTCATAAATTCAACAAATAGACCACCAAGACACTTGCAAGACACAAAATGGGTAAGTATATTGATTTAATTCTCTTCACTTGGTGTCATTTTCTCATTTCCTTAATTATCTAGTATCATTTAGAGTGTGTCTCACTTGAGAAAACCCCACGAAACTGGGTTTGCGAGGCCTGTTTGTCCTCTGGAAGGGCACGGGAAGGGAAGCAGTCAAGAAAATGATGTCATATTACTTAATATTACCAAATATAGAAATGTGCCTGATTAGTAAGTTAGTTAGTCCACCAAGAGTTGGCAAAAAAAATAAATTTGACCCCCGGTCCGGGTTTCTGATCCCAGTGCCCCCTTGAGCTAATGCATCACACGGGAAGTAATGCAGTACTTACTGTTCAAGCTGATGCATCACAGAGAGAACACTTACCACTAACAAACATGAACTTTCCAATCTTTCAACCATGTAGGCAAATGTTAGTAACAAATAGAAAACCTCATAGAACAGCCTACAGTGCAGTGGTGTGTCATGAAACCCAGACAAACAGTGCAAGTTCCAAGTGAAAGGGGAACAGTAAATGCGCGGTGAACAAACAGACGACGGGTGGGAATGCCGTGGGAATAGGTGTGATGAGCCAGTGAGCCGAACGTGAATTATGACCTGGTTCAAGGGCGGGGCGCAAATTGAAACATATGTTAGGCGCGTGCATCAAAAGGGCGCATTTCAAGAAGGGACGGGTCACACAACGGAAGTGATGCTTAAGGAGTGATGCAAAAGTAATGCAGATGTAATGCATCATGGGCCTGGTACTGGCTGGGGCAATGTGCTTAGAAGAACCTATGCTAATCACAGTGAATTTTGCATCAAAGTTCTATGCTAACTAGCTACATTTATGCATCACTCTGGCAATGTCTGGTGGAAATTCTTGCTGTTTGATGAAACATCACGTCAAGTCACAGCGCGGCTTCACACAAATGTGCCCAGGCGGAGACTGAATTTCATCACGCATTGTCACTTCTTTTTACCATTCGTTAATCATCTCTGCACTTATCTGCTTTCCAGGATCAGAAAGCTTGCAGAGGCATTGAGATAATGTCCTTCTTTACTTTTTTTTGAGGTTTGTAGATATAGGACCTTCTTCCGGCACTGCCATCTTGCTCAACATGTCATTACACCTACCCTTTTTGGGGTAATGAAAAACTCATTTTCACAATTGTACAACAACATGTGAATTTTTCCTCAAAAGCATTAGGTAGGTCTATTTGTATTAGTCATTTGGATTTTTGAGATTTTTTGGGGAATGAGCCGGTGAGTGAGTGAAGCGGAAATTCAAAGTATCAAACTCTGTGTGTAGAAAGGAAAACTGGCGACTATCGAAGTCATGTTCGCATTCTTATACTAGATTACAACATGTTATCTAGATCTACTCTACCAAATGCAGAGCAAGCAAAAAACGTAAGAGTCCATGAGCATAAAGGATCCCAAAGGGATCAGCAAGGTACAGAAGCACAAGAAGAGAATGTTAATAGTAAACTACACATAAACTACGTACGAAGACGAGAATGTGTCCAACAAGGCTAACAAGCCTTTATGTCCAAATAAGGTAATAAACAAAGCATACCAACTTGTATTGAGTTTGCCTGCGGAATTCCTTCCAACACTCCCCCTCAAACCGATATGAGTCCAAGCGCGTTGGCAAAGTGCTTGACCTTGGGGGATGGTAAGGCTTTCGTGAGGGAGTCCGCCACCATTTCGGCAGTGGGGCAATAGATCAGACGAATTTTGCCTTCCTCAATGATCCAACAGATGAAGTGGTATCATACATCAATATACTTGGTTCGCGCGTGATATTGGTGTTCTTTCGAAAGTGCGATAGTGGATTGGTTGTCAGAGTACAAGGTTGTAGCCGGGAGAGCGGAACCAAAGAGTTGAAAGATGAGGGTACGAAGCCAGAGTGCTTCCTTCGCCGCGTGTGTTGCTGCAATGTACTCGCTTTCGGTCGTTGATAAGGAGACGATCTCCTGTCGTTTGGCGCTCCACGAAACGGCTCCCCATAAATGATGAATGTGTACCTGGAAATGGCTCTCCTGTCCTCCATCATGCTACCATCAGCATCTGCATATCCTTCCAGGTCAACCTTCCTTCTGCCAAACGACAACCACAGCTCCTTCGTTCCCTTCAGATAACAAAAAACCCTCTTAACAGCTTCCCAATGGGCAAGGCCGGGGTTCATGGCGAAACACGATAAGGTTTGAATGGCAAAGGTGATGTCAGGTCGAGTGCCTAGCGACGCGTACATCAATGATCCCACAGCCTCATGGTAGGGCACGTTGATGATGCCGACCGTCTGCTGTGCATGGAATACACACACACAATGACCGGAGTGAGGTCACGGAAGGGTCTAAGTGGCTCTGATGTGCGAGTAGGTGTTTCTCCGAGTCTTCTATCAAGGAAAGCGCACTAAGCGCAAGGGCTAGCGAGTGTAGGGGTGCTGTATGGGAGCTGGGGGAGGCCTATTCGAGGCCTAGAGCGCGTCGCTCTATCGCTAAGCTGAGGTCAAAGGTCGTAAGTTGTAAAAGCACGCGCAGCGCGTATCGAAAAGCGCTACTGGTTCTGTGGATGAAGCGGCAGGTTCTGGGCAAAGCAACGGGTCCGAAGCACTGTCGGAGAGGTCTAGGAAGGACTAGGAAGCGACGCACTGCAAGGCGACGCTAAAGCGGACGATGGGGAACAAAAGTCGTACCGATATCAATAAATGTTGACTCTGGTGAGTAGTGTTTGAAAGTCCGGTCCCAGGACTGGAAAAAGACTGGGACTGGACTGGACTCGGACCAGTCAGGACCGGAAATCACAGGACCGCATAGGACTGCAACCGCAGTCTGGTCCGCGGTCCTTCGCCATTTCGAAAATTCCAGGACTGCACAAAGACCGGTCTGGACCAGTCCGGACTGGTCTTTTGATAGGTAAGTTTATTAATATCCTCAGCATCACCTCCCACTCAAACCACCACCACGACCACCCCTCCCTCACTCAAAACGCGAGACGGAGGGGTTGGCTTACTTTATGACACCTCACTGGGGTGGGCAGGAATGAGAGAGGGCAAAGGTATGCCTGTAAATTTTCACTTCCTATCTATCTACTGACAAACCCCTAGTCATACCAAGGATTCGACGCGCCATCGCATCAAATTCCTGTCTCCGCCCCTGCCAAGTGTCCCCTCCCATCCCCCACATCCCTCCAACACAACCACAAACCCTCTGTCGCGTCGAAACGTGAGACGGAGGGGCTTTCTGCCACCCACCCACCCTCCTTCTCGTGTTTCGACGCGATGGAGGGCTTTCTCTAGCCCCACCACCCTCCCTCATGTCAAAATGTGAGACAGAGGGGCTTCCTGCCACCCACCCACCCTTCCTATCGTGTTTCGACGCGACGGAGGGCTTTCTCTAGCCCCGCTACCCTCCCTTGTGCCGAAACGTGAGACGGAGGGCTTCCTGCCATCCACCCACCCTCCTTCTCGCGTTTCGACACGATGGAGGGCTTTCTCCAGCCCCACCACCCTTCTAATTAGTATATTTATTATTTAATAAAGTGTATATAATATTTAATAATACAGTGTATATAATATTTTTGTAATGAATGACCAGTCCAGACCGGTTGCCAACTGGTCCTGTGACCAGTCTGGACCACGGTTTTGCACTGGTCCAGTCCTACATGGGTCCGGTCCAGTCTTTTTGAACATTCGAATTTAGTAGGACCGGTCCCAGTCCCGGTCTTAGGCCTGAGAGGCCAAAAACCGGACTGGACCGGACTTTCGAACACTACTGGTGAGAGAAAGGGGAACTCTGGCCCTAAAAGTCTCTGTTGTGCTAACTACTACATGCCAGCATATAATAGCTAGGTAAATATGCTAAGGAGAGGCACCAACAAGTGGCTTAAGCCGAAGTATGGAGCAGTGGGAGTAATGAAGGCTGCATTGGGCCTTATGCTGTAGCTAGGGCTGTAAGCAGTCTGAAGCGGTTTGAAAGTGTCGAAATGGTGATAGGATGATGATGGAATGCATCCTAGAGCTAAAGCGAAACAAAGGGAACAAAAGCGAAGTGAAACAAAACACATAGGTAAGCTACATTGTACAGTCTTAACCACCCACCGAATAGACACACTGTAGCCGTTCCGAATACACTGTCCACGGTCTGGTCCGGGTCAGGTCCGGGCAAATTTTGCGGACCGTGGACCCAAACCTCAAGGTCCGGTCCACTGTTACTGGACCTGGACCCGGTCCACCTCAGACCCAGTCCAGAAGGTCCAGTCCAGGTCCGGTCCAGGTCCGAACCCGGTTCCATATACGAAATTGACAAATTTCATTTAAATTAAATATAGTAATACAAAAATATCAGGAAAATGAAGAAAAAAGGGCGAAATGGATAGAGAGAGGGGTTGCTACTTCTCCTGGCATCATAATAGGGATGAACGAGGTGGGTGGAGTATTAGCCCTCCTCCTGGCATCAAAATGAAGGGGATTGAGGCAACGAGAGGTTCACCACCTGGAATTGAGTTGAAGATAAACAAAGGGGGGACCTCTTCTCCTGGTGTTGAGATGGAGATGAACAAGGTTACGAGGGGCAGAGGGGTCAACTTGCCGTCATTGAAATGGAGGCATTTCCCCTGCTCCTGGCGTTGAGTGTGAGACAAACAAGGGGGGAGGGGGGTTGGCATTGAGAAGGAATTGTCGCGTCGGTCAGCCCTCTTCCTGTTGTGGGAACGGCGATGAATGTGGTGAAACGAGGGTCGAAAACACGCGAGGGTTGAGCCCTCCTGTTCACGTTGAAAGGGACTGGGAGGATCGAGCCTTCTCCGTGTTGTTGTTGTTGTTGTCCCTCGTTGTTGGCAGCTGTGTAGTCATCAACATCGATGTCGGCAGCTGCAATTGCAGCTGTTGTTGTTGTTGTCCTTGTTGGCATTGACAACTGCAGGTGCAGCTGCTGTTCACGTTGAAAGGGACTGGGAGGGTTGAGCCTTCTCCGTGTCATCGTCGTCGTCGTCCCTCGGTGTTGGCAGCTGTGTGGTGATTGACGTCGATGTCAGCAGCTGCAATTGCAGCTGTCGTTGTCATTGTCCTTGATGGCGTTGACAGCTGCAGGTGCACCGTGCAGCTGTTGTCGTCTCCGTCAGCGTTGGCTGCAGCTGCAGCTGTAGTTGTCCTCGTTGACATTGGCAGCAGCAGCTGTCGTCTCTGTTTCCGTCAGCGTTGGCAGCTGCAGCTGCAGCTGTGGTTGTCATCGTCCTCGTTGGCAGGTACTGTTGTGGTCTCTGCCATCGGCGTTGGCGGCTGCAGCTGCAGCTGTCATCCTGCTGTCCGCAGTGTTGTGGTCGACGTTGACTGATGTGGCAGGTGTGACAAAATGGGACGTATCAGTTGTCACTCTCTTTTCCTGAGGTCCAGACCAGGTCCGAACCGGGTTCGACCCTCAGGTCCAGTCCACTAAGCCCTGGACCTCGGACCTGTAAATATGGGTCCAGTCCGCCCTCACATAGGACCGAACCCAGGACCTGTGGGTTCAGTTCGGTCCGGACCTCGGTCCGCATCGGTCCGGACCGAACCGTGGACAGTGTAGTTCCGAACCATTCGGTGGAGCTCTACCGAATGCCTATAGGCCGAATCGGGCATACAGTGTAGTGTTTTACCTATTCCAGTGAATAAATTGTTCCGAACATGTGTGAATCAGATTCGGAATGGTTCAGACATTATCCGGGGTGTCAATCGGATTGAATAGATGCCGATTCGGGGTAGTTTACAATAAAATAATATTTTGGCCCTTCTGCACATTATGTAGTATATAAATGGATTCATATCATCCGGTTCCGACTTTTAAGAATTTAAAAGTTATTTGGAATGGTTCGGACATTTTCTAGGATGTCAGTTGGGTTGAATAGCATCTGATTCGGGGTTGTACCGATCAAAATAATATTCAGGGTGATCCAGACATTATTTAGCATGTAAAACAGTTTATTACATCCGATTCCGACTTTTTCCGATTTAAAAAATATTTGGAATGGTTCGGACATTGTCTGGGATTTCAGTCGGGTTGAATAGACTCCGATTCGGGGTTTTACTGATTGAAATAATATTCAGGCCCATCCAGACATTATTTGGCACATAAAGTGAGTGTATATATCCGATTCCGACTTTTTCGGATGTAAAAAATATTTGGAATGGTTCGGACATTGTTTCGAATGTCAGTCAGGTTGAATAGCATCCGATTCGGGGTTGTACCGATCAAAATAATATTCAGCTTGATCCAGACATTATTTAACATATAAAGTGAGTGTATATATCCGATTCCGACTTTTTCAGATTTGAAAAATATTTGGAATGGTTTGGACATTGTTCGGAATGTCAGTCGGGTTGAATAGCATCCGATTTGGGGGTGTACTGATTGAAATAATATTCATGGTGATCCAGACATTATTTAACATATACTGTGAGTGTATATATCCGATTCCGACTTTTTCGGATTTAAAAAATATTTGGAATGGTTCGGACATTGTTCGGAATGTCAGTCGGGTTGAATAGCATTCGATTCAGGGTTGTACTGATCGAAACAATATTCTGGCCCTTCTGGACATTGTGTAGTATATAAATGGATTAATATCATCCAATTCCGACCTTTGAGGATTTAAAAAATATTTGGAATGGTTCGGACATTGTTTGGAATGTCAGTCGGGTTGAATAGCATCCGATTCGGAGTTGTACCAATTGAAATAATATTCAGGGTGATCCAGACATTATTTAACATATAAAGTGAGTGTATATATCCAATTCCGACCTTTGAGATTTAAAAATTATTTGGAATGATTCGGACATTGTGTTGAAGGTCAGTCAGGTTGAATAGCATCCGATTCAGGGTTGTACTGATCAAAACAATATTCTGGCCCTTCTGGACATTGTGTAATATATACATGGATTAATATCATCTGATTCTGACCTTTGAGATTTAAAAATTATTTGGAATGGTTCGGACATTTTCTGGAATTTCAGTCGAATTGAACAGCATCTGATTCGGGGTCCGATTTGGACCTTTGAGCATTTAAAAATTATTTGGAATGGTTCGGACACAATTCTACAATTTCTATTGGGCTAAAATGTGTGAGTCAGGTATTTTCACTCTTCCGAGTCGGCAAAATGTTTTTTTACAACTCCGAGTCAGAAAAACATAACAGTTTAAGTTGGGTAAGTTGCATATTTTTACCATTCCGAGTCGGAAAATTGGAATTTATACCA
>Ga0307508_10003062_pt1 | contig 17199 bp, 26 predicted proteins | sample 9_EM_MG_FD_203089 | JGI IMG/M metagenome (GOLD analysis project Ga0307508, IMG submission 203089) | Populus trichocarpa ectomycorrhiza microbial communities from riparian zone in the Pacific Northwest, United States - 9_EM | ecosystem: Host-associated > Plants > Roots > Unclassified | place...
GCATTGGGAGGGAGTAGAAGGAAAAGAAATCTGTAATGGTATTGGTTTCCGACTCCTGTGATCCCCGGGAGTTCGCCGATGATCAGCTTCAGAGTCAACTCGAAATGCAAATCGGATGTAGAACGGAAGAAGTTGCTCGACGTACTTCTACAACGTAACTCCAAACGACTTGCCCATCTCTTCGCCCCCCGTTTACGTTCCCACGTCCACGCCCGCCGATGAGGTTGTGTCGCAACTCATCTTCGGTGAACTCGGGATACATCTTGAAGCGCTTGATATATCGCTCCCATAGAGTCTTCACGTTAGGAATATCTTTCTCTTCCATCTCACGCAACCCCCCAATCAAGGTAGTTGAGGGAAGTTTGTGGTGTTGAACGAGCTGTGCGAGTGTCGTGTTTCGTGGGATGTATGTGAACCTAACGTCAACGAGTTTGGGGATGTTCAACGAGCGGTGGAAATACCTGAACGTTGGACGTCAGATTTATCAGGCAGAGAGCCACCTCATCATGGGGAGTTTCTCGGAATGAGCTTACCGACAAGTGGACACTGGGGTAGGAAGGACGACACCACCCGTGTATATCGCTTGCCAAGTCCCTTTGAGACGGTATTGACGAGTAACTTCTTTGAAGAGGGCTGGAGTCAGGCGTTTCGAACGCCTCTCCTTGTGAACGCACAGGAAGTTGATCTCGCACATGTTAAGCAACCTTGAATATCACCTGAGTCGTTCGTAGCAATGTTTGATTTCGATAGATCGTACGTTTCTCTTACACGTATTTTGACGGGTATACCAGAAATGAAAGCAACGAGTTTCTTCGTAGATTTGACGCGAACACCAAGGTGCCATTCAGGATGGTAACCCGGAGGCATCATAGCCCTTGACACGAAGAGGGATCAGCATAGACAAGTGGTTTAGGCACTCCGTACCAGTTCAGGAATTCTGTGGAGTACAGAAAGCGGAATGCCTCGTCGTCATCTTCTACATAGTTTGCAAGAAGCAGCTCGTAGACCTCCTTGGACTGGGAATGCTCCAGTATGGCTAGCAGTTGCAGAATATATCGTCACTTTACCTGCGAGGGCTCAAGAAGATCAACTGTGGTCCATTCGAGATCTTCTAGACCTTCAGGAAGGGGATCCGGCTCTTTCTGTATTTGATCCCACGGCTTGGATGGCTCAATCGCGCCATCTTCCTGAGGTGGGGCTTCTCCTAGAGGTGATGACGCCATAAATTCGTTTCAGTCGTTACAAGGATTGAGGAAGGGCGGCAGTATGTATGCACCGGGCTGGGGAACTGGCTGCGTACTCCAAAACTACAAATGGACGATCTAAGTAAGTATGCGACATAAATATCGCAGCCAGGAAACACCTTATGCTCCCCCATGTCTGTTCTGTTTCAAAGGGCTCTGAGTACCCTGTGTCAATTTTCACAGTCGAGCAGCTCCTGGAGGACAGGATCGGATCGGATCGGATCAGGATGTTATCCTGGCAATTTCCTATCCGATCCTGCACGGAATTCAAATCCGACTAGCATTTGAATTCAATGCGAGTAGGGCTCCTGAGAATCCGAAACGGGATCCTGCGCCCAGTCAATCTGGGGATCTGTCTGTGCTTTGTTAGCGCCCGCGACGAGCAAACGTCATTGGTACTATAAGAGAGTCAGGAGGTGATAAACGAGAGATCATTTCCGATTTCAGCATGCGTAATGTTTGGGACGTTCTCCCAGATACCAAGCAGGAAGCAGTGTGCGACTTGATTGCAAATGCAAGTCATTACCCCGTGTGTCGCATATCGGCGCAGCCATCAGAAACAAGCATATAGCTCACGAAACGTCTTTAGAAGGTTATGCGAGGCACGCCAATTTGCGTTACGACAGTCATAAGTGGACAGACGGCTGAACTTGATTCGTTGAGGCACAGCATTTTGACGGCGCGGGGAGCACATTGAACCCTCCATATGGGTCGGTCCGATGGTCGTGATATTGCGTCTGGAGTGCGACTACAGACCGAAACAGCTGAGCCCAATGGTGACGAAAGCATGACTGAAACCATAACAACGAAGTGTTCCCTTCAACTCTGCCCGCTCGTATGATGTTATGGAACAAACGTCATTACGCAGGAGCGCCCTCTTGCGTGATACACTACGATAACACCCGCTAGGGGACCGTGGAAAAGGGGATGAGAGCGCGACTGCAAACGGCCAGATTGTTTACGCTTGTTGTTAGAATCCGCGACCCTGACACTCTCTCCAAAGCCTAATTGGCTCGCCGCATTTGAGCACGCCGTCAGTTTCGTCGTCATAGTTGACATGCGGGTTTAGTTTGTTGGGCCCATCACCAAGACAGTCGACGCTGATGCTAGTTTGTTGTCATGCACTATCATCTTATAACCGTGCGTGTCATAGTACCCCAGCTAGCGCTGTTCATCAACGTAGCCACCAACGCTGTGGCACCAAATTTTCTGTGGTTACTGGTCACATTGGGATGGGATGGGGTGGGATGAGATGGGATGTGGTTTCGTCGTTTTCGCGCCGATGGCATTGTAACTAAGTGCGAACCTCGTACAATGCTGCACACCAATGTCCAACACGTAGTCAGTCAACGGAAGGAACTCAGCTCATCGTGTTTCGGCCTGCCCCCTCCCCCCCCCCTTTTCCCGAGTATACGTATATACTCTTCGCGCGCGGACAAGCTGCCAAACTTGAATCGTTCATCTCGCACTGCCCGTCCATGCATCAGCCATCGTATTCGACATACCTGTTGCTATTATTCACCGTTCGTGTGTTGCCGGAAACAAAAGCAGCGAGAAGGACATAAGTAGCACGTACACTCTCGCAACTCACTGTTCATTAGACAAGAATTCCGGAAGTCATGGTGCACAGAGGAAGTGAAACTCGAAAAGCACCGCAGCCACAAGCAAATCATGCCGACACTGCGTTCAGCACCAATATTGAGTGGAACAAATATTTGGTGCTGTCCACATTTCTAGACTTCGTGAATGATGCGTTTTCCGAAAAGTGATTACTCCTGTCAACAATAAGACATTGAAACCAGTGGATGAGCGACTGAGCCAAGTTTCCCACCAGCGGCGAACCTCCCAGTTTAAGCAACATAGTTCGCAAAGGAATCAACCATTCCCTTAGCCCCTAACACCAAAGCGATGCTCCGTGGGGTTTCCAAGAAAGATGCACCAGGAACTTGGCCAGAGAAAGTAGCCATTGCGAGCGACCCAGGTGTTCACTTGCATCGCCAACATGGTCAGGAGGGCAGCGACATAACAAATGGCGCTGAATAATGTCGGAAAGCCGGTCAGAGACAGCCGAAACAACGCCCTCTTTTTTCAGCATACACAGGCGGAGATACAGTCCTTCCGAATACCAGGTCTTAGGTTCCCTAGAATCCGCGCATCCGCGAAGTCACGCAGAGAGGCGTTTATTCGTTTTCAATTGTGGTAGGCTATCACCGTTCATGTTCGGGGTTTAAAAGCTTCGAAGGTGGTGCGACAGAAGGAAAGGCCCCATAAACCGGTGAAAACCTGGAATGGCTGTTATACGTGAGGTATGAGTGAATCTCAATCCATCATTATTGGCGCAAGGCTTTCCGTTGAAGTCACGTTGCAATCAAGTCTTGGAAGAGGGTTGCAGGGTTTCGGATCGCTTGGTAAATTTCCGCCAACTTCAACCAGGTGCCGCATGTCTTGCGGTCCTTAGCTATATAGGCCAAATCTTTCCGGCGCTTCCTCGACGACAGTGACGACATTCGTTGTTCGGTTGGTGCGGCGGCCTATCCAGTCTTTTCCATATCACGAAAGAGTCTCAGCGTAACGGCGGGTATCGCTAGTGCCTGCTCTGCGCGACTAACTCTTGGCCCGGATGTGTGGAGTACGTTGTCGCTCGAAAACTTGCGATGGCAAACATGTGCGATATATCTCTGAGATTCCAAACACGAATAACGCTGGAGAGCTCGACCCGGCTCTAAACCGTAAAGACCAAAGCATAGTGTCCACTGAGAATGCATGTCGTGTATAATCGGGTGTAATGTGGCGTGTCAAAGCATGACGACGGCAACGCCTCGCCCGATTCCTCGCCCGCCCTCCTGCACTGGTAACGCCTTGAATCCTTCTAAGGGCGCGGTGCGCCAGTTGTACAGGTAGTAGTTTAGATACCCGTCGCCCGGCCCGAACTGTTGCACGACATGAGAATGAAATGCATGCTTATGACATGCCGTGATAGACTTACTTTGAGATCACTGAGGAAGAGGTTGTTGTCCATCAAAGTGAGCGCGTTGAAGACGTCGAACTTCGCCTGCAAAAGGGTGAGATGACGTCAAATGAAATTGTATGTGAAACGGTAGTGCCCCACTTGATCTGCGATGACAAGGGCATCGCCGAGGAGGTCCAGCAAACGCCGCTTGAGAAGGCCCAATGACTCAGCATTTTCCTCGAATGCAACGCTTGTTGCGTAGTAAAAAAGATATGCTGCTTGCAGCAGCTCATGTTTCGTACTCTGCACTACCCGCGACGGGAGGCAGTAGAATGAAAAGAAATCCGTAATGGTGTTAGTCGTCGACTCCTACGATCCCCGGGTGATCGCCGATGATCAGCTTGGGACGTGACCTCGAAATGCAAATATGACGTGGAACGGGAAGAAACTGCTCGACGCACCTCTACAACGTGACTCCAAACGACTTGCCCTTCTCTTCTTCCCTCTATCGCGTCCCCACGTCCACGCCCGCTGATGAGGTTGTGTCTCAACTCATCTTCGGTGAACTCGGGATACATTTTGAAGCGCTTGACATATCGTTCCCACAGAGTCTTCACTTTAGGAATATCCGCCTCTTCCATCTCACGTAACCCTTTTATCGAGGTAGCTGAGGGAAGCTTGTGGCGTAGGATGAGCCGGGCGAGTGTCGTGTTTCGTGGGACGTGGGTGAACTTGATGTCAACGAGTTTGGGGGTGTTTAACGATCGATGAAAATACCTGAATACCGCGAAGGACGGTTAGATTCCTCAGAAGGGCCATCTCGACGTCTCAGCGTTTTTCGTAATGAGCTTACCGACAAGTGGACACTGGAGTGGGAAGGACGACACCGCCCGTGTATATCGCTTGGAGAATCCCCTTGAGATGGCATTGACGAGTCACTTCTTTGATGAGGACTGGAGCTAGGCGTTTCGAACGCAATTTTTTGTGGACGCACAGGAAGTTGATCTCGGACATGTGAATCGACCTTGAATATCACCTGAGTCACTTGTAACAACATTGTGTTCAATGAATCGTACGTTTCTCTTACGTGTAGCCTGACAGGTACACCAGATATGAAAGCAACGAGTTTCTTCGTGGATTTCACACGAACACCAAGGTGCCATTCAGGATGGTAACCTGGAGGCATCATAGCCCTTCACACGAATTAGGGCTTTGGTGAATGCGCAGGTCGTGCACTTCGTACCAGTTCAGGAATTCTGCGGAGTACTGAAATCGAAACGCCGCATCGTGATCTTCCACGTAGTTTGCTGAAAGTAGCTCGTAGACTTCCTTGGACTGGAAATACCACAGTAAGAATAGCAATTGCAAAACATATTTTCACTTTACCTGTGACGGGTCGCGAAGATCAACTGTGGTCCATTCAAAATCTTTTGGTAGAGCATCCGGCTCTTGCTTAATTTGATCCGGGGGCTTGGATGGCTCAATTGGCCCATCTTCCTGCGGAGGGGCCTCTCCTAGATGCACGAACGCCATAAATTTGTTTCAGTGATCAAAAAGATCGAGGAAGGGTGTAGGATGTATGCACCCAGCTGGGGAACTGGCTGCGTCCTCCAAAACTGCAAAGGGGTAATTTCAGCAAGTATGCGGCAGAAAATTATCGCAGCACAGGAAATACCTTATGTTCTCCCATATCCTTTCTGTTTTTTCCTCCTAGCCCAGACTTGCCCTCAATGACATCCATGATTTTGAGCGCCGCCAAAGTCTTCCTGACCTCCTCACTGTTGAGACCCCTCGACTCATCCGGATTCTCCTGTCTCATCCGATCAAGAACCTCGCCCACGATTTCATCAGGGATGTTGGCACCACCGTTATCTTTCCCGGAAACCTTGTCAACGATCGAATTCAGCGCCTTGGATGCCTTGGACTTTTTCTTCTTTTTCTTCTTCTTCGCCGAGTCGCCGCCTTGGGATGATGAAGTCCCTGCTTCATTTTTTGTGACTTCAAGCTCTTCTTCAGATGCAGAGGAAGCCTGTTCCACTTCTTGTGCAGACATGGCTTGTGGAGCGTGTGAATTGGTTTCCGAGTCGCCGCCTCGGAACTCACAGACCCAAACTGTCCGACGTTCCTCCCCTCCCAGTATGCCGTCTGGCGGCGCTCCGCCATTACCAGTGAGCTTGAGTGACGCAGTCGTTATTTGCAATCCATATCTCAAACGTACTAGTCGTCATCGTTGTCAATCTCTGTCATCGCGCATCATGTTAACTTTACGAGGTGCTGTTCTTTCCATTAGGCAATAAAACTGTGGTGTGCGCAACACTCTCTAGCCTTTCTGCGACTCTTTTCGGCTATCCCGTATGTTCTTCGCACGTCGACCAGAGTAGCACTTTATCCTGTGCTCAGCACAAAGCTCCGCTTTCCGCCCCCAGCTCGATTCCCTGAAAAGCCGACTTCAAGCTAACAGACAGCAGATAACACTGCCGAGACTCGCGGTCAAGGTCTGGATGGAAGAAGGAATAGGTTGTACTCTCAGTGCATGCATCTATGGTTCGTGTCACTAATGTGCATATGACAGCGGGGTACTACCGTGGTATTGCGATCCCCCTGCTCACTATCAGCGCTGTTCGCGCTGCCTCGTTTACGATGTATACTGAAACAAAAAATTTCGTGCATAAAAATGGATTTTTAAGACGAGACCGGCTGCGGGATATCGCCCTCGCCGGATGGCTGGGGGGAGCTACAAGCGGATGCTTATTGTCTGTGTGGAGTGCCCGTGCGTCGCTGGGCGCATTTTCTTCAATCATCTGCTGATGTCACTACTGATACATTTTCGTTTCAAAGCTTTCGAGTTGGTCAAAGTCAGTGACTGCTACGGAAACGTCGAACAAGCCTTGTTCACCACCTAAAATCAGATACGGCGCCAGCTCGAGTACTCAATAGCAGAGCAGCGAGGTGAGCAGCTCATCAAGGCTCCAACAACTCGTGAGGCGGTGAACGATATCGTAAAACGGTCTGGAGCGTTGGGGTTATTCAACGGATTCAGACTGCACCTTGGCAAGTATCTTAGCATTATACACGTCACACGCATGAATTTAACTGGTTTCATTGCATCGAATCATCAGTCCGGGATACACTGGGCACAGCCCTTTATTTCCTCGAGTATGACACTCTTCGCACCATCTTTGGGCGCCTACCGAACGGGAGCCAAGGGCCTCAGCCAGCTTGGATGCCCTTCAGGATCCACGACGAGATTCTTCCCTTCGCCTGTGGGGCGACTGCTGGGGTCACGAGCTGGGCCATCATATACCCATTCGACGTTGTCAAAACGAAGGTCCAACAGAGAGCGCTCAGTGGCGAACGATACCGTTCACCTTCTGAAACCTTCACCCGACTAGTGCGAGGTACAGATCCTAAAAATCCCAAACCATGGCTGGTAGGGTTTGCCCGACTGTATCGGGGTTTAGGTAAGTAGATATTTCCGTATAATATTTTGCATCACACCGCGGTTAAGCTTAAATCGGTTTCACGTCGTCAGGGGTCAGTGCCGGACGTAGCATCATAACTCACGGCATGCTCTGGACACTCTTTGACAGGATGGATCGCTATATTGATAGCCTTCCAAGTCCCACTGGCGCCTATCCCTCTGGGGCTATACCGTTCAACTAGGTGCAATTGTGGCCCCCACAACACCGCTATACGTATTTACCACTTAAGCGTTAACGTTCGGTTGCTCTATTTATCTTCGCGCGACTCCACATTTTAACATTTCCTTGGGCCGCATTATCTGTGGGGCATCTGAACCATAATCATAGACATTACTATAGGGTTACTCCGCATATGCTAGATGTAATAACTGCAATCACACATGAGCTCGCCTAGGCAGGCAAGCGTACAATATGACACTAGTGCCGACAATTGTCATGTGCAATGAGATAGCATTTGTGTACTGCATTCATGGACCCAGCATTAATCTGTGCGCCGACCTCGTGAACGCAGTTTTATCCGTTCTGCCAAGGACGTGCCAGCCTGGGGGCCACCTGTCAAGTTCGGAGGTTTAAGATCATTCACAACAACAGTTGGAGTGGTGGAGGCAGTCAATCGCAATGATAGGGAATCAACACTCGCGTGTGCCCTCGACTGGCCGGCGCTTATGCTTTGCACCTTTCGACGCGAAGGTGAAGGCGAAGAAGTAAGGACGCCATCAAGCTTTCGCTTTCTCGTACGCGACGGCGTGTTCGGCTCAAACTGGTCGGCGTCGTCCGTTTCCCCATTAAAAGGCACAAGTGAAACGGGTGGTATGAGAATTGCGGATTTTTCCTGGTGAGCTGCAAAAGCTCTCAGGTCCGCTGTGAACAAAACGGAATGTGCCCATCCCGCATATGGGCCCCAAATATGTTGCAGCTTGGAGGACACCTCGACGTGGAGTTTTGGTGTCATGGGTAGTATTGACTTTCCGGAATAACCAGGCACGCGGAAATTATAGTGCTTCATAGCAATCTGTAGCATGTGAGTGTCTATCGGTACGACCTCATGCTGCGAACATATGAGAATTATTCTTAAGCCGTTTTACGACAGAGTGAGAAGAGAGCGAACCTTATCGAGAGACATGAGTAATATACAGTCGGCCACTTTAGGGCCTACGCCAGCGAGTTTCAAAAGCTCCTCTCGTGCCTGTTCTGTCGGCACCTCTCGAAGTCCGAGCAGCCATTTTTGTGGGTCGTCATGTGCCGAACAGAGCAGAGCAGCAGTCTTTTGTATATATTTGGCGCGATAGCCGAAGCCGAGACTACGCAGGGTCGCTTCTACCGAATGGTCCGCAAGTGATTGTGGGGAAGGGAATGAGTGGTATGGAATTGTAGTATCAGGGGATTCAGATGGAAGGCTTATAAGGGCTGGAGAAAAATGGGTGCAGAGATTCTGAACCATGCTTGTAATACGGGAAATGTGATTATTCTGTGAGCAGATAAATCTATCAAACGTTTATGGTCGGAAAGAATGCAAGGAATCGCGGGAAACCGAAGGTTTGCGTACGAAATGAGGGTCTCCCAGGGGTCTTGTCGAAGCATTCTAATCGCACCCTCGAAGCGGCCCAGCGCGCTTTGAAAGACAGGATCATCGACTGCAGAGAAAAGCTTCACGAGATCTACATCCAACTGGAAATAATCTTTTAGCCAAGTGAGTGTTGTATCACGGGCATCGTCGTGCGCAACATCCTCTCCAGCCGCAAATAAAGCCCGGTAATAGAGGGTATCAGGAGTTTGTCGAAGACAAACGACACGGTCTGGCAAAGTCAGGCGCCACTCGATTTGCGAGCTGTCATGGTCAATGATTTTCCACCAACGAAATGACTGCCCGCAATTCAAGACTACAGGAAGACTTAGGTGGGCAATTGAAAGCGGAAGCGCCTTGAAACCAGCAGGCACAGACGCGAGGACCATTCGCGGGGCTTTTAGCGCCAAAACAATCGTCACCAAGCAAAAGCATTCGCGTTCTCCGATTGTAAAATGTCTAAAGTACCCTCCGTCAGCGGTTCCAATGCCTCATTTAATGACAAGGTGCGCAAGAGCTCCGAAACGAAATTTTCAGTTTTTCATGAGCGCGGCTAGGGTAAACCCATGGAGGTGCGCCTCTCCAATATGACGGCTGCGAAAGGTGCGCGATCTTATTGTGTAGTTGTACGTGTTCTGACACCGTGTGATTATAGCCATCGGCGATGTTGTGCGAACCTCGTTGGGCCCAAAGGGTATGGATAAGATGGTATCGTATTCATGTTGCATCGACGTTCGATCCGAAAGTCATTCATTCTCGTGCAACAGATCCAGACATCACAAGGCGAGGTGATCGTTACGAACGATGGCGCGACAATATTAAAGCACATGGCAGTGCTGCATCCTGCAGCAAAAATGGTTCGTTTCATACTCTCATTCCATTGAAAGTTCAATTTATAACTTCCAAGACTGGGACACTAGCTCGTCGATCTTTCTGCTGCACAAGACGTCGAAGCTGGTGATGGCACGACCAGTGTCGTTGTGCTTGCAGGGAGTCTGCTTGGTGCGGCGGAGAAGATGCTTGCTAAGGGCATGCATCCTACCATTATAGCCGAATCCTTCTTGAAGGCGTCTGCAAAGGCCGTTGAATACCTTGGGGAAATTTCCACTCCTGTCGATCTGAAGGATAAAGCAAGCCTACTTCGTGCCGCATCTACCAGCTTAAGTTCCAAAGTGCGCAATGGCGTTTTCATGTTGCTAGCGCGTGGAAGACGAGTGCTCAACGGTCCCTCCGCAGATTGTATCACAATATTCCTCAATATTGGCACCTATTGCCGTATCGGCTGTCACGAAATTGGTGACACCGGATTCATCTAACATCGATCTACGCGACATTCGAATCGTCAAGAAGGTTGGGGGGACGATTGAAGATACCGAATTAGTCAATGGAGTCGTCTTGAATCAGACCGTAGTATCGAGCGAGGGTGGGCCAACGCGAATGGAAAAAGCAAAAATAGGACTGATTCAGTTCCAACTGAGTCCACCCAAGCCCGATGTAAGATCTTTCCATCTCTCAGCCACGACGTCAAGTGCGCTGAATTATTCACAAACACCAGATGGACAACCAGATTGTCGTGAATAATTATGCCCAGATCGACAAGATTCTGAAGGAAGAGCAAGCTTATATTCTGAACCTCTGTAAGAAGATCAAGAAGGCAGGCTGCAATGTCCTTTTGATCCAGTAAGTCAATGATGTATACCATGGCGAATTGAGTGCCATCTATTCACCTTTCTTATATCCCGCCACTAGAAAATCCATATTGCGGGACGCCGTAACGCCGCTCGCTTTGAACTATCTAAAGCGACTAAAGATTCTCGTCGTCAAAGACATTGAGCGTGACGAGATTGACTTCCTGTACAAATCTACCGGCGCAAGGCCCATCGCCGACATAGAGGCATTTACAGAGGAGAAGCTCGGATCCGCAGAGGTTGTCGAGGAGACTGAGAAGGAAGGCGCACGGATCGTCAAAATCACAGGTGTCAAAAACCCCGGGAGGACCGTGTCCGTGCTCTGCATGGGGAGCAACCACTTGGTGCTTGAAGAAACCGAGCGTAGTCTACATGATGCACTCTGCGTTGTGAGATGTCTCGTTAAGAAACGGTGTGTACCCCAGTGCTCGTTCCGTCATTGAGACTAGCAGGTCTTATGATGAGATCTTCTCTAGGGCTCTACTCGCTGGGGGTGGCGTGCCGGAGATTCACATGTCCCGCATGCTATCACAATACGCGCAGACGCTCAAGGGCATGGAAGCATATTGTTTCCAAGCATACGCTGACGCTTTGGAGATCATCCCAACAACGCTCGCCGAGAACGCAGGCTTAAATCCAATCGCGATCGTCACCGAACTTCGGAATCGTCACACATTAGGGGAGAAATATGCGGGGATCAATGTTCGCAAGGTGAGTTTTGTTGCTTGCCTGTTTCAAATCCGTTTCTGTAATCCATGATCCATGTTGTGTTGACTGATGACGGAATGCAGGGCTTGATCTCCAATATATTGGAGGAGGATGTTGTGCAGCCGTTGCTCGTATCTACAAGTGCAATTGAACTGGCGACTGAGACTGTAGCGCTACTACTTAAAGTAGACGACTATCACTTGACACGGTAGCTACAACCAATCAACAATCAGATCAGTGCACGTGGGCCACGAGATTGGTTCGGTGCTGGATACATGTATATCCCGACGATCGCGCCATTAATATTGGCTGTTCGAAAGCGTGACTTTATCATGGGTCTGTCCACATGGAGTTCATTTGATGTCCAGACTCTCCACCCTCCACAGGGCTCAATATTTTGAAGAAGTTGCGCCTCAAAACCATCTGGTTTACTTACCGAAAGTGGTGGCCTTCTCTATTGGTTTTGGACACTCGCCAGCATCCTGGAGCATCAAAGCCTTGCAAGAAAGGTGTTCAGGAGAGGGTTTCAATCTTGAAATACAACAACACGGCATATCGATTATAATATTCGTTGGACCTGAAGAAGCTCAATGTCTTTGCCGAACGGGGAGATTCATTATTCATTTTGACTTTGGGGCTGGATCGTTCAACTAACCACCAAGGTGATGGAGCTAACATATAATATAGTGCCGCTCGGAAACCCAAACTGTGACTCATGCTCAGTTGTGAGGCGTGTGGGCGGCACAGCGGCGCCGGTTGGCTTATTTTGGACAAACCAGCACAGCACAAGGGTCACGGTCGAGCACTCATCGCGCGATCGCATCACATCACCCCGCTCGGCCTAAACTGAATGATAAACGTAGATTTGTTCCACTCGCAGCAGGGTCCAGCTGGGCCGCGCGCCATGCCTGGGCATCGATAAGCGATATCGAAACTGAAATCGGCGCTGCGTTTCCCACAGCCAGAGGGTGGGACACAACTCCCTACATAGGAGAACCGCTGTTTATCGTGCAACACCCAAACACAGATAACGCCATCTTGCTCTCGACCGACAGCGCCTTTATATTTGTTCTGTTCGCCATGGTTTCGAATCAGGACTTGTTCTATTGTACGTTGTTTGTCCAGTCAGCACCTGGCAGTCGGCCGAATAGATCGTTGTTCCATCCCATTGCCGCTTCCTACAGTAGTTTGCGTCTTAAGTCTTAGTCGAGAAAGGTGCTGTTATATCATCCCCATCATTTATTGTGAGTTGCGTTGTATCATGAGACTGAATCCAATCAGGAGAACGGGACGAGCGGCTCAGAGAGGGGAAAGGCTTTGCCAAGCATACGAGCACATATATAAAGAAGTTACAAGACGTTGCATCCTATCCTAATGAGAACTGTGTTCGGAGTGAGACCGGAGCGAGCAATAGCGGCGGGTGGGTGGGTGGGAAAGTGGCGTTGGCACGGTGGTGTCAATCAATCCTTGTCTTTGGCGGGGCAGCTTAATAAACGCATTCAACTAGCTAAAAAAGCGGGCGTGCCGATATATTTTTTGTGCGAGGGAGGATTAAGATAGGAGCGTTGAGTGTCGAGAAATAGGCGCGATATTGAATAATACGGTGGCGAAGTCGGTCGAATTGGCGAAATCGATCGTCGAAGCTGTAAGAGAAGGGATGAATGGTCGAATGCTGGTTGGTTACTAGTACAGTCGGCAGTTGAGCACGGGTCAAGGTGAAGGTGAAGGGCTGTGTTGCAAATTATTGATTGTTGATTGGATCACCGACAAAGCTAAAATAGAGCTGTATTTTGGAAGGGTGGACGTTAAAGGTTGTTGATTAGTGATATACTGCCGCACTGCATGCACTGCGAGAACATGGCTCGGCGGCCTTCGAGACCGGGGTAATTTGCGATTTGAAGACGGGGTAGTTGGGTACAGCTGGCCGCGAATTGTTCAGTAAGTTTGAACAACAACGGGTTCCGTCACGAAGGGACAGCGCCATCACGGAGGGGCGAAGGCAGAACCGCCGACTTACTTGTTGTGTCTCTCGCCCAGCGCTTGGAGTCCTAGAAGACCGACGTGCTCTTGACTGGGGGTTTCGGGGGGAGACTGGTCAACATCCATGGCGTCAGGGTCGGGAAGGTCGGGATAGAGTTGAATGAGAGGATATCGGGAGGGGGGAGTGAGGTCGGAGGGAGTGGAGGGAGTGGAGGGAGTGGGGGAATTTTGTAAATCCCCCGCGGCTACCGCAGGGCTAGTCTCGAAGGTTGGCAATGACATGGTGTGGTCATTGTCCAGCTGGTAGTTCTTGAGACGACGTGGATGCTAGAGGGGCGAGCGGGTTATGAGTTGTTGACATGGTGTCGCCGGGGGACAGCGGCAGCAATGAGACTGACCTTTATCACCCTGCAGAGCGTGGGCACATGCTCAAAAGACGAGTCGTCTTCGACTGATTTGCGCTTGCGGAGTACGGGCGCTGGAGAGGAGCTGATGATAGACATGTTTAGTGAGGGGGGAAAGTTGGAGCTGTTCGAGATCTTGGGAATACATATATTGCACCTCGAACTGAATTAATGACTGTTTGGGAAAACTTGCGTAAACAAAGTACCGCCGCGCGGTTACGCCCTCCGCCAGCGCACTATGGGCTTCGATAAGCAGTCCTGGAAGTACTCCTGGCGTCATAATTGGTTCACCTACAATTTTCTTCTGAAAAATCAGCATTTCTATGACACATCATGTGAGAGATCATCTTGGAGCACGTTCGAAATTCTTGAAAAAACTTGCGGGAAGTCTTAAGACTTCTCTCAGAGTCATAGAAAACCTTGTATAGATGTCTGAAGGCTCTGAGAGGCGGTGTGACGCGCGCCAGGGCTGACTTAATTCAATATAATATTACTAAATTTATACAGAATGTGCTTGAAGCGCTGTGACACCTGCCTCGTGATCTCGGAAACAACCAAAAATGTATAAGCGCTGGACTACACTTCCGGATCAAAATATTACGTAAGTTTTCTTTTTGAATCAGCGAGCGAGGATTGCCAGTTGAGGGGTGGTCACGTGTGATGCCTACAATCGGGTATCTTTCGTACCCCCAGCGACCGACCTCGTACGATGGTATTTTGGATAAAATGAAAATTTTGAATCTTGAACTACATGCCTCAACATCTTTTCCCAGTGAACTTGCTCGCCACTTCAAAGCGAGGGAGCAACATGATCTGCCATATTGGAACAGCCCCTCAATTTGACGTGTTCTCGTGTCGGCAAAGGTTTTCACTCGAGAGATATATATCCATGTTCTCATCAAGCCGTTTCGAATTCCCAGATGATGGACGAGTATAGTCGACGAACTGTGGCGATAGCAACGGTTCAGGACTCACGCGCTTGAAAGGAACTTTCCAACAGCGAGGGCATCACGATCGGCATGCCAACGGCACGAGATTGCCACGAGAGACCCGCGAACCCCCGCACCTTATGTGCACTTGTCTTGCACTTGCATATCCCCTTCTTCGCGAACGGCGTGCGGATTGACGGTCTGACGATTGAGGTCTCATCCCGACACAGGTATTGCGACTTGGAGCCGGCTGTGTGTGGACACGGGTCGTAAGGGTCGGGGAATATTGATGGTGCGGGTCAGCTCTATCGCTATGTTGCAACTCACGTCCTTTTTGGTCATTTCCGAGATGGCCGTATTCACAAACTACAATTTTCAAACATTAACGTGGGTATTGTCACAGTTCACCTTCCTACAGCCGGGTCTCGCCGTTCCGAGATAAGGCCTTGATTGACACACCTCTTTTCTGCAGTTTATCTTCGGCCGTCACCAGCCGTCCGAGGTACATATCGTGATCTGTTTCCACAAATTCAAAACGAATCGGATTTGTGTTGTTAGAATGGTTGGTTTCTCTCGTTATCGCATCCAACTCACACAGGCAGATCTCGAATAAAACATCGACATTCTCCCGAACAACTCGGACTTCCCGCCAACGTGGAAGTACGATAAGCCGTCTTCCGGCAGTTGAAGGTGGCGTTTATGAGATCGAATGCGATTCATAAACTCTTTGAGAACTGGGAAGGGTGTCTTGCTGCGGAGGATGAAGCATGCCTACAGGAGGGTGGCTTTGTCGTGGGCTCAGCATGTGCCAGATTTCGAGAAACGAGAACCCCGCGATGTTTTATTGTTTATCGTCGTCGCTTACACCGGATCCAGATCCAAATTGACAGTTCCGCCATGGCACCGGCAAGATGAAGAGGACTATACAGCGGCGGATGAGCCGGTGCGGGACGAGAAAATGCACAGGAATCGCTTTCGTGAGAAAGAGACCTTCACAAGAAGGCAACGGCCGGTATGCGAGAGTTCTAATCTTGCGCCGGCTTTTGAACGGCCCACGGGAGTGTGCGCGCGGGAACGTCCGTCAGAGTCTCGGCCCACAGATCCTAAAATAGGGGCAAGTTGATGGTTGTTGACGGCCGCTAGGAACTGTTAGTGTGAGGACGAACTCTCCGAAGAACATCCGCTTTTTTGAGAACCTTCTCATCTCATCCCTACCGGCACTAGTTATATCCGGGAGCTACGACTTTTAATCGCCACTCCGTAACGAACATGGTAGGTGCGAACACAGTTCCTGCGGGCACGTGAGCAAATGGGGATCTGACACCCGGCGTGTCTCGTACCGTGATACCGTGAATTTATATCCTGATTCACATGTAAGAAGACCCCTTGCCGAAGCCATGTACCATTGTACATGACTCGATGTGTGCCCCCGCGCCCGGCACTTCTCAGTTTGCCCCGAGGCACCCTTGGACCGCGTGACGTTTGGCGAGGTCACACTCGAGTCCGGATTATGGAAGGATGCGCGACTGTGGTGGTCAATTTGAGGCATTCGTATGCATCAATAACGAGCTTGGTGTGTACCCTCGTCCAAGATTCACTCTCCGTTGGTGCAACGCGGAATTTCTACCCGGAAGTCACGGTCAACATGTCGTCTGGGCCACTCGGAATTTTCTACTCTGGTGCGGGCCTCCCCAATCACTTCAGCACGCCTTCTTTCCCGGGCTCTGTCGTCGGTGAACACGAGTGCGAACTGAATAATGCTGACGGCGGATACTTGGTGCCCATCACTGAGGTATGCACAAACCTGTTACAGTAAATCTGTAATTGAGATGTACTCATCGAACTCGTAGACAACTTTTCGCGTACGTATTAGTGTCTGGCACAAGTGATTCTGCTCCTATTGTCGCTTCGTGTATCGCACTTTTGAACGATCTGCTCATTCGAGCGCGGACGGCATCGGTTTCGGGTCGAAATCATTCGACGAAGACTCAAAGAGCTTCACGAAATCGACCGATTGTTGTATGCGAGAGATCTAATTTTACACGACGATGGTTACCGGGCAATTGGAAATATGACCTCACCGCGAGACCTCTCGTTGTGAGAACCCCGAAGCACGAAGTTCCATAGCCCCCTGTGAATCATCCCCCCGAAACAACCGCGCGTTGTTGTCAACGACTGTTGTGTTAAAGGGACAGCAGTCCTCCACGTGGTATGAACCGAATATTAACCTTTACCCGCATTTTGTCAAGC
>Ga0307508_10003063_pt1 | contig 17199 bp, 15 predicted proteins | sample 9_EM_MG_FD_203089 | JGI IMG/M metagenome (GOLD analysis project Ga0307508, IMG submission 203089) | Populus trichocarpa ectomycorrhiza microbial communities from riparian zone in the Pacific Northwest, United States - 9_EM | ecosystem: Host-associated > Plants > Roots > Unclassified | place...
TTGAGCCGGATGTAGGGGCGGGTTGCGGGTTCGTCGGGGGCTGCGGGTGCGTCGTGGTTGCTCGCGCAGTTCCCCGCGCCCCTAAAGGGGCGATCAGGTGAGGTCTTTCAGGGGCGCGGGGAACTGCGCGACCAGCCCCCACCGGCCCGCAGCCGCCCTACAACCAGAAGCCCCGAGCTCCTAGGCGAACACAACCGTCCGCCGCCCGTTCAGCAGAATCCGCCGCTCGGCGTGCCACTTCACGGCCCGCGCCAGCGCCTGGCACTCCACATCGCGCCCGATCGCCACGAGCTGGTCCGGCGTCACGTCGTGCCCCACCCGCTCGACCTCCTGCTCGATGATCGGCCCCTCGTCGAGGTCGGCGGTCACATAGTGCGCCGTCGCGCCGATCAGCTTGACCCCCCGGGCATGAGCCTGGTGATACGGCTTCGCACCCTTGAAGCTCGGCAGGAACGAGTGGTGGATGTTGATGATCTTCCCGCTCAGCTGCTTGCAGAGGTCGTCCGAGAGAACCTGCATGTAGCGCGCGAGAACGACCAGTTCGACATCCTGCTCCCGCACCAGCTCCAGCAGCCGCGCCTCCGCCTCGGCCTTGTTCTCCCGCGTCACCGCGATGTGGTGGAAGGGAATGTTGTACGACCCCACCAGCTCCGCGAAGTCCGTGTGGTTGGACACCACGGCCGCGATATCCACCGGCAGCGCACCGATCCGCGCGCGGAACAGCAGGTCGTTCAGGCAGTGGCCGAACTTGCTGACCATCAGGACGATCCGCATGCGGTCCTCGGCCCGGTTGATCTGCCAGTCCATGTGGAAGGCGTCACCGATCGCCGCGAAGCTCGCCCGCAGCTTGTCCACCGTCACCGGCTCCTCCGCCGAGAAGTGGACGCGCATGAAGAACAGACCCGTGTCGTGGTCGCCGAACTGCTGGCTGTCCTCGATGTTGCAGCCGGTCATGAAGAGATAGCTCGACACGGCGTGCACGATGCCCTGCTTGTCGGGGCAGGACAGGGTCAGGACGTACTGCTCGGCCGGGGCCGCGGCTCGGGTGGGCTGCGCGTTCATGCAGGACAGGGTCTCATGAGCGCCGATCCGCGCAGGACCCCGTCCGTCACGCGGACCGGGTCATGAGCTGGAGCACCTGGAGCGTGCGCGGCGGCTCCTCGGGGTTCTCCCCGTCGGCCATCGCCATCCGCACGTGCGCGTCCCGCGCCGCCCGCACCGCGTCCGGCCAGCCCGGGTTCTCCATGTACACGGAGACATGGGCGTCGGGACCGGCCTGGTGCATGATCCGCAGCACGCGCAGGACGGCGGTGTCGACGAGGGCCGCCTCCTGGGAGTCCCGGAAGATCGTGCCGACGTACTTCTCGGCGGACCAGTTGTCGAGCCAGGTGTCCTCGACGAGGCGGTACACGGCGTCGGTGACGTCCCCGTACCCCTCGACGCCGGCCAGCCAGACGTTCTGCTGGAACCCCGGGTCGGAGAGCATGTGCAGCGCGGAGCGCACATTGCTGCGCCAGCGCCACCACGGCATGTCGTTCAGTGGCATGCCGCCCATGGTGGGGGAGCGACGGCCGCGACGGGAAGAGTTCTCCGAACCTTGCACGGTCATCGATCGTACGTTCTTCCTCACACGCGCCTTACAGGCCCCCGTTGTTCACCTTTACGTCACCCTTCGTTGACCGAGGGTCACTCCCGAATTGGCGATGTGGCGAAAGCGTGTATGCCCATGACCGGCAGGCGATTCATGCGAAGCACCTTCCTCCCCAAGCACCACCGGCCCGTCAGAGCCACCGTCCTCGCGACGGGGGCGCTGGTGGCGTGTGCCTCGCTCGCCGCCGGTTGCGGGGTCGTCCCCGGTACCACGGGGGGTTCCGGGGACGGCCCGATCAAGATCATGACCTGGGCACCGTCGGACACCAAGGCGACCAACAAACCCGGCATGCCCGCCTTCGCGCAGGCCTACGCCCGCTGGATCAACTCCAAGGGCGGCATCAACGGCCGTCAGCTCACCGTCCTGACCTGCAACGACCACAACGACGGCGTGGCCGCGGCGAAGTGCGCCCGGCGCGCGGTCAAGGAGAACGTCGTCGCGGTCGTCGGCTCCTACAGCCAGTACGGCGACTCCTTCTTCCCGCCTCTGGAGAGCGCGGGCATCCCGTACATAGGCGGCTACGGCGTCACCAACGCCGAGTTCACCAGCCCGCTGTCCTATCCCGTCAACGGCGGCCAGCCCACCCTGCTGGCCGGCCTCGGCAAGGAACTCGCCTCGGCCTGCGGTCCCGTCACCCTCGTACGGCCCGACACCATCGCGGGCGACGAACTGCCCGTCCTGCTGAACTCCGGCCTGACCACCGGCGGACACCGGGCGGCGAGCGACGTGCGGGCGGCGGACGACGCCACCGAGTACTCGGCGCAGTCGACGAGGGCCCTCGACAGCACCCCGGCCGCCAGCTCGGGGAAGGAGGGCTGCGTGGTGCCCGCCCTCGGCGACCGCACCAGCACCTTCATGGACTCCTTCCGGCGCGCCCGCGAGGACTACCCGACGGTGCGGACCGCCATGGCGATGGGCAGCGTCGACCAGACGGTGATCGACGCCTCCGGCGGCAAGTCGGGGCCGTACGAGGGGTCGTACATCACCGGCTGGTACCCGGTGGAGAGCGACGCCCGCTGGGACGCGATGAAGAAGGTCATCAACGAGGCGGCCTTCGGCGACAACCGCATCGACTCGGCGGACGCCGGGGTGCAGACCACCTGGATCGCCTACACGGTGTTCAAGGCGGTCGTCCAGTCGCTGGGCAGCGGTGAGGTGTCCGCCGACACCGTGCGCGGGGCCCTCAACGACGGGCTGGAGATCAGGACCGGCGGGCTGACGCCGACCCTGCGGTGGACCACCCGGGACACCTGGAGCTCCACCGACGACCTCGCCTCGGTCGGCTTCCCGCGCCTGGTCAACGCCAACGTGACGCTCCAGGTGGTACGGCAGGGCCAGCTCGTGGCGGCCCGCGAGGGCTTCACCGACGTGACGAAGACCCTTCAGAACGCCGACGTCGACTGACCTGCGGGGCTTGCGGGGCCTGCGGGGGTCGGCGGGGGCACCCTCGGTGCCCCCGCTCGCCGGCTACAGCTGGGTCGCCCCGCGCTCGGTCAGGCCGTACTTCTTGGCGATGACGTTCCACAGCCGGGCCGCCCTGGCCTTCTCGGTGCTGGCGGTGCCGCTGTCCCGGTTGCCGGCCTGGGTCTGGCCGGTGGTGCGGGCCTGGCCCTTCTTACAGCCCTTCTTGCCGGCCGCCTGGTCGGCCCAGGCCGCGTAGTGGTTGTCGGCGGACGCGGACGCCTGCCAGGCCTTGGTGAGGGCGGTGGTCAGCTCGGCGTGGTTCGTCAGCCGGTCGACCGCGAGGGCGTCGAGCCGGGTCACCAGGCCGGTGCGCTGGGTCGCCGCCGCCCGCAGGTCCTTCGCCGCCTGGCCGAGGTTCTTGCAGGACTTCACGTTCGCCACCGCGCTGATCACCGTGGAACGGCTGTTGCCGCTGTCGGCGAGCAGCTTGTCCAGCTCGACGGCCTGGGCCTTCGCCGGGTCGGCGGCCGGCGAGGACGAACCGTCGGTCGCGGGGGCCGTCGCGGACACGGTCTGGTTCTTGTCGCCCTGGTCGTCGCCCCCGCCACCGGCGAGCAGCGCGCCCGCGCCGATGCCGAGCACGACGATGCCGATGCCGACGGCGGCGATGACGGGCACGCGCGACCGGCGGCCACCGCCGCCCGAACCGTGCCCTCCGTCGTCGTAGCCGCCGTCGCCGTACCCGCCGCCGGGCGGGGTGTACGCGGGCTGCGGGGCGTAACCGGGATGTCCGGCCTGGGGCTGCGCCCCGTACCCGGGCGCCCCGTACTGCGCGGCCTCGGGCTGTGCGAACCGCGGGATCTGCTGGGTGGCCGCGGCCCCGCCGTCGGTGCCGGGACCGCCGCGGAAGAGGTTGTCGAACTCGGACGGCGGCTGCCGTTCCCCGCCGTAGGGCGCCCCGGGGGCCTGGCCGGTCACGGGCGGGATGAACTGCGTGGGCTCGGCGTCGGGGCCGGCGGGAGCGGTCGGCGGCAGCGGACCGGCACCGGGTCTGGGAGCGCCGGTCCGCCCCAGGAACTGCGTCGCGTCCGAGGGCGCCTCGGGCGGCAGCGCGCCGGGGCCCACGGGCGGGATGAACTGCGTGGCGGCCGCGTCGGGGGACGGCTGCGGCGGGGCGCCGTAGGCCGCTACCTGGCCCTCCTGGGCGGGCAGGGGCTGGGACTGCGGCTGTCCCGCGGAGGGGAGGGGCTGACCGACAGGCGGCAAGTAGTACGACGTCGGCTCGTTGGTGTCATAGCCCGCGGACGGCTGCTGCGGGGCGTCGTAGGCCGCCACCTGGCCCTCCTGCGCGGGCAGCGGCTGGGACTGCGGCTGCCCTGCGGACGGGAGGGGCTGACCGACGGGCGGCAAGTAGTACGACGTCGGCTCGTTGGAGTCGTAACCCGCCGTCGGCTGCGGCTGCGGCTGGGCCGGTGACGGGGACTGGGCCGGTATCCCGCCCTGCTGCTGGGGTGTGCCCCAGGTCTGGGCGGGCGGTTGCGACCAGTCCTGGGCCGGCGGCTGCTCCGTGTTCTGGTGCTGCTGGTCGGGGCCCCACGGGGTGCCCCAGGCCTGGCCGCCGGGGGGCTGACCGGGCTGGCCGTACGCCGCGTCGGGCTGCGGGGGGCCGCCGTAAGCGCCCGGCTGAGCCCCGTAACCGGGCTCGTGACCGCCCTGCGGAGCGCCGTATCCGGGCTGCGGCTGCGGGGGCCCGTATCCGCCGCCTGTCTGTCCCGGCAGCAGGGGTTCCCCACCGTCGGAGGGCAGCACGATGCCTTCGCGCGCTTCGCGCGCCGAGGGCTGCTCGCCCTGTCCACTCTGCGTCACCGGGACTCCTACTTATGGGGGAACTTCGGAATCGTCGGCTCACGCTACCGGGTCCCCCGAGCCCGGTGCCACGTAGCACAGGACGTGACCTGCGTCCCTGTGACCGTCGTAACAGAACCGGGCTCCCCAGCGCTCTACACGGCCCCCCTCACGCCGCCGCCTGGAGCTCCAGGCGGGCCCCGAACTCCCTTACCACCGGCTCGTCCCGGAACGGCTCGAGCCGCTGCTGGAAGTCGTCGAGGTACTCCGCGCCCCGGTTGGAACGGACGGTCTCCAGCAGTTCCACCGCCCTCAGACCGGTGGTGCAGGCCTGTTCGACCTCGCGCTGCTGCACCTGCGCGGTGGCGAGCAGGATGTAGCCGATGGCCCGGCGGCGCGCCTTCGTCTCGGGGAGCCCGTCCAGGGACTCCTGCGCGCACCGCGCCGCCGCGTCGGCCTGCCCGAGGTCACGGTGGCAGTGGGCCAACTCGTCGGCCAGATAGGCCTCGTCGAAGTGCGCGATCCACGCCGGGTCGTCGCCGGTCGACGGATCCGCCGCCTCCAGCGCGTGCACGGCCCGCCCGGACGCCACCTGGGTGGCCCGCGCGTCGCCCATGAGCGCGTGCCCGCGGGCCTCGGCCGCGTGGAACATCGCCTCCGCGCGCGGTGTCACGCGACCGCGCGCCCCCTCCTGCGCCGCCCGCGCCAACTGGGCGATCTCCCGCGGGTTTCCGAGCTGCGCGGCGAGATGGCTCATGGACGCGGCGAGCACATAGCCGCCGTATCCGCGGTCGCCCGCCGCCTGCGCGAGCCGCAGCGCCTGGATGTAGTACCGCTGGGCCAGGCCCGGTTGGCCGGTGTCGATGGCCATGTACCCGGCGAGCTCGGTCAGTCGGGCCACCGCGGCGAACAGATCGCGCCCCACGGCCTCCCGGTACGACCCCGCCAGCAGCCCGGACACCACGCTGTTGAGGTAGTGCACGACGACCGGACGCACATGCCCGCTGCCGTACTGGTGGTCGAGGTCTACGAGGGCCTGCGTCATCGCCCGCACGGCCGCCACGTCGGACTGGCCCACCCGGGGGCCCGCCGCGCGCGCCACCTGTGAGTCGGGCGAGGAGATCAGCCAGTCGCGGCTCGGCTCGACCAGCGCGGACGCGGCGACGGAGGAGCCGGACAGGAAGTCCCGGCGGCCCACGTCGCTGCGCCACAGCTCACACACCTGCTCGATGGCGCCCAGCACCGTCGGCGAGAACTGGAGCCCGACGCCGGAGGCGAGGTTCTTGCCGTTGGCCATGCCGATCTCGTCGATCGTGACCGTACGGCCGAGTTTGCGGCCCAGCGCCTCCGCGATGATCGCGGGCGCCCGGCCCCGCGGCTGCTGTCCGCGCAGCCAACGCGCCACGGACGTCTTGTCGTAGCGCAGGTCGAGGCCGTGCTCGGCGCCGCACATGTTGACGCGACGGGCGAGCCCGGCGTTCGAGCACCCCGCCTCCTGGATGAGCGCCTGCAACCGTTCGTTCGGCTGCCGCGCGACGAGAGGCCTTGCGGCCATGGCGTACCCCCTGTGGCTGCGGTGCCTGCCCACGCACCGAGTTGACGTGTCTTCCACCGAAAAGTTCCGGCCGTGAAGATCAATGCCCCGCGGACGTACCGAAAATGCGAGGCATGCGAGGATTGCCGGGGTAAAGGCGGTTGCCGCCCCCACACCTGGTTACCCAGCTCACGCCGTCGTTCCTCCTGCGCGCCCCCACACATGCATCCATGCGCCCCAGATGCGGAATCGATGCGCTTCCCCCGCGCGCGCTACGGCCGTAACCGGAGGTGGGTGCGGGAGTTGTGTTGGGCGTGGAAGAGACGATCGCGGGTACCGAAGCCGCTCAGATTCCGAAGCAGCGCGGGGAATCGCTGCTGGAGACAGCCGTACGCTACGCCGAGGAGCGCCACTGGGACGTCTTTCCCGGCACCTGGCTGGAACCGGTCGAGGGGGTGCAGCGCTGCTCGTGCGGGGACGTGGCGTGCGCCGCCCCGGGGGCGCATCCCTCGCGGGAGGACTGGGCGACACAGGCGACGGGCAGTGCGACCGTCGCGCGCCGGATGTGGCAGAAGCAGCCGGGGGCTTCGATTCTGCTGCCGACGGGGCGTACGTTCGACGCGATCTCCGTTCGGGACACGGCCGGGTTCCTCGCGCTGGCCCGTATGGAGCGGATGGAGTTGACGCTCGGTCCCGTCACGTTGTCGCCGGACCGGCGGATGCACTTCTTCGTGTTGCCGGGTGCGTCGGTGAAGGTGCCGGACCTGGTGCGCAAGCTGGGCTGGGCTCCCACCTCTCTTGACCTGGTCGCGCTCGGGGAGGGGGCGTTCGTGGCGGCTCCTCCCACGCGGTACGGGTCTTCCGGGGCTGTGCAGTGGGCTTGTCGACCCACGCCCGCCAATCGGTGGCTGCCGGACGTGGAGGAGTTGGTGTCGCCGCTTGCTTATGCGTGCGGTCGGGATCGGTGATGTGCGCGGTTCCTCGCGCCCCTAGGGTTGGCGTTCATGACGTCGGCTGTGAGTGTGCGTGGGCTCTGGAAGCGGTTCGGGCAGCAGGTTGCCGTTGCCGGGATTGATCTGGAACTGCCTGCTGGGAAGTTCATCGGGCTCGTGGGACCGAACGGGGCCGGGAAGACCACCACCCTCTCCATGGTGACCGGGCTGCTCCGGCCCGATCAGGGGTCCGTCCAGGTCGTGGGGCACGACGTGTGGCGGGATCCCGTCGAGGTGAAGGCCCGGATCGGGGTGCTGCCGGAAGGGCTACGGCTGTTCGAGCGGCTGTCCGGACGCGAACTGCTGGCGTACAGCGGGCGGTTGCGCGGGCTGCCCGGTGCCGAGGTGGACAAGCGGGCCGGGCAGCTGCTCGACGTGCTGGACCTGGCGGGGGCCCAGCACAAGCTGGTCGTCGACTACTCGACCGGGATGCGCAAGAAGATCGGGCTCGCGGCCGCCCTGCTCCACAATCCCGAAGTGCTCTTCCTCGACGAGCCGTTCGAGGGCGTCGACCCCGTCTCCGCGCAGATCATCCGGGGCGTGCTGGAGCGGTACACGGCGTCCGGCGCCACGGTCGTCTTCTCCTCGCACGTGATGGAGCTCGTCGAGTCGCTGTGCGACTGGGTCGCCGTGATGGCCGCGGGCCGCATCCGCGCCCACGGGACGCTCGACGAGGTACGGGGCTCGGCGCCCTCGCTCCAGCAGGCGTTCCTGGAACTCGTCGGGGCGCACGGGCGGGACACCGGGTCCGACCTCGACTGGCTGGGCGGAAAGCGATGACGGGGGGAGCGGTCGCGGGGGACATCACCCCGGTCGTCGTACGGCTGAAGCTGTCGCTGCTCAGGAACGGGCTGCGGCAGTCCGGCGGGCGGCGGGCCGCCTACATCGCCTCGGCCGTCGGCGTGCTGCTGTTCTCCGTCCTTCAGATGCTCGGCTTCGTCGCCCTGCGCGGCAACGAGCACGCCGCCTCCGTCGTCGTCCCGCTGATCGCGGTCCTGGCGGTGGGCTGGGCGGTGATGCCGCTGTTCTTCGCGGGCGGCGACGAGACCCTCGACCCCACCCGTCTGGTGATGCTGCCGCTGCGGCCCCGGCCCCTCGTCCGCGCGCTCCTGGTGTCCTCGCTGATCGGCATCGGGCCGGTGTTCACACTCTGCATGCTCGTCGGGTCCGTGATCTCGGTCGCGCACGGCGGGGCGGCGTACGTCGTCGCGGTCGTCGGCGTGGCGCTCGCGCTGCTGGTCTGCGTGGCCCTCGCACGGACCGTCGCCGTGGCCAACCTCCGGCTGCTGACCAGCCGCAAGGGCCGCGATCTCGCGGTGCTGAGCGGACTGGTCATCGCCATCGGGGCGCAGGTCGTGAACTTCGGTGCGCAGCGCCTCGGTTCGGGCGGTCTGGGGCAGCTCGACGGAGCGGCGGGGGTGCTGGCGTGGGTGCCGCCCGCGTCGGCGCTCGGGGCGGTCGACTCGGCGAGCGAGGGGTCGTACGGCGTCGCCGTCGCCCAACTCGCCCTGTCCGCCCTGGCCCTGGCCGGCCTTCTCGCCCTCTGGTCCCGTCATCTGACCCGTCTGATGACCTCGCCCGACGGCTCCACGCTGCCCTCCGCCGAAGGGGCGGCGCGGGAGCAGAGCTCGACCGGGCTCGCGCGGCTGCTGCCCGCCGGCCGCACGGGCACCGTAATGGAACGCAGCCTGCGTTATGTGTGGCGCGACCCCAAGACCAAGGCCGCGTGGGTGACCTCGCTGGCCATCGGCCTGATCGTGCCGGTGTTCAACGCGTTGCAGGGCACGGGGGTCATCTACTTCGCGTGCTTCGCCGCGGGCATGCTCGGCGTGCAGATGTACAACCAGTTCGGGCAGGACACCTCCGCGTTCTGGATGGTCGCGATGACGATCTCCTCGACCCGGGACGCCTACGTCGAACTCCGCGCGCGTGCACTGGCGTTGCTGCTGATCACCCTGCCGTACGCCACGCTCGTCACCGTCCTGACGACCGCGCTGATCGGCGACTGGCCGAAGCTGCCCGAGGTGCTCGGCATGTCGTTCGCGCTGCTCGGGGCGATGCTGGCGACCGGGGCGTGGACGTCGGCGCGCTTCCCGTACTCCATCCCGCAGGAGGGCTACAAGAACGTCGCGCCGGGGCAGTCGGGGCTTGCTCTCGCGGCCGTGGTCGGCGGGATGGTCTCGGCCGCGCTGCTGTGCGCGCCGGTGATCGCGCTGACGATCTGGGCGAACGTCAGCGCGGACGGCGACGAGTGGAGCTGGCTGCTGCTGCCTCTCGGCGCGGTCTACGGGACGGCGATCACGCTGGCGGGGCTGCGCCTCGCGGCCCCGCGGACGGCCCGGCAGCTGCCGGAGATCCTGCTGGCGGTCAGCAAGGGGTGAAGTCCCGTCACGGGCACGGGTGTTCGGCCGGGGTGCGGGCCGGCAGACCGCGCAGGAGGGTGTCGAGGTAGAGGTCGAAGCGGGGCACCTGGACTCCGAGGTCCAGGTCCCCGGGGGTCGCGCCCAGCCACTGGGTGACGCCCAGACCGAAGACGTACCAGCTCTGCTCGGCCTCCTCGGGACCGGCACCGACCATGCGGAACGCGGCAATCACACGCTCCCGCAACCGGGCGAAGGACTCCGGGCGGTGGCGGTGGGGGGCGCGCCACATGGGCGGCGTAGCCGGGCACGGCCAGGAACTCGTCATGCATCGACCAGGCCAGCCGGGCGAGCCATGAGCGCCAGTCGGCGGCGGTCGGCTCGCGGCGGTGGTGGTGACGGCCTCCGCGGACCCCGGCACCGGCCTGCCCGCCGAGTCCGGGTACACCACGGCGGTCGCGGCGGCGGGGGCGCCGGCGGTGTCGTACGTGCTGCCGGGGGCCGGGCGGGCGGTGGGTGTCAGCTCCTGAGGGGCGGGGGGACAGGAGCTGACCGTCGGCGGGTCGCCGGTGCGGGTCAGTCCCTGTCCAGGGCGTCCAGGAAGGGCTCTATCGCGGCCCGCCAGGCCTCCGGCTGGTCGTAGTGGACGAGGTGGCCGGCGTCGGCCACCTCGGCGTACTCGCCGCGGGGCAGGACGCGGACCATCTCCTGGGCCTCGGCGCGGCCCAGTTCGCCGTCGAGGCCGCGGACGACCAGGGCGGGGCACCTGACCTGGGTGAGCTCCTCCCAATGGGCGTCGTACACCCAGGCCTCGCGGGACTCCAGCATCTGCTCGGGCTCGAAGACGGGCCGCCAGCCGTCGGGCGACTCGGCCATCACCTCGGCGTAGAACTCGCCGCGCGCGGGGTTGGGCCGCTCCACCCAGGGGTCGTCCTCGCCGAACCACTTGCGGACGTCGGCGAGGGTGGCGAAGGGGACGGGCCAGGACTTGAACCAGTCGCCCCACTCCCGCTGCGAGGCGGCGCCGAGCGCGGAGGCCCGCATGTCGCAGATGATCACCCCGCGCACCAGGTCGGGGCGCCTCGCGGCGAGCTGCCAGGCGGTCAGGGCGCCCATCGCGTGCCCTATGAGGACCACCGGGGCGAGGCCGAGCTGTTCGAGGGCGGCCTCGGCGTCCTCGACGTACGCGTCACGGGTGAAGGCGGCCCGAGGGGGCTTCTCGCTGCGGCCGTGCCCCCGCTGGTCGAGCGCGACGGCCCGGTACCGCTCGGAGAGCCAGCGGGCGGTGTACGCCCAGTGCGAGGCGCGGCCCATCAGGCCGTGGAGTAACAGCACCCCGGGTGATCGTTTCTCCCCGGCGGCCTCCGGTACGGCTTCCCTCGCCAGGTCGGTCGGCTCGGTCGAGCCCGTCTTGGGAGGGTCGCCGAACTCCCAGGCCGCAAGACGTACGCCGCCCGCCCCGGTCACGTCGATGCGCCGCGCCATTGGCACCCCCCAAGCTCCGCTCGGACCGCTCACTCCCGCGTGAGCCGGCCGGCTCTGTGAACCGCGTTCTGACTGCCGTGCCTGTCGTGTCTGTCCCGTCCGTCGTCTCTTCGGCGCACATCTCTGTAGCGCACATTCCGTGGGCCCCGCCACCCTCAGATTATCGAAAATCTATTCGAAAATGAGGCCTTGAGCGGCAACACCCCTCGTTCGAGTGACCTCGCTCAAGGAATGATCGCCGCCGCCGAGGGGAGATCTTCAGCGGGAGGCGGACCGCTCGGGGAAATCGGTCCGAGGGGAATGACCCTGGGAGCTCGGGGCTCCGGGTCAGCACAGGGGAGGACCGGCCCCGGCACCGTGAGGTGCCGGGGCCATCCACACGTCTACGGCACATCCGCCCGCCCCCCTCAGGTCATATGCCTCACGCGACAGCCTCGCACGGGAAGCGTCGAAGCGCTGCGATTCCGCACACTGAATCTTGGATCCGACGGACACGGGAACACCACAACTTCCCCACGGATCCCAGCTATTGAGACCCCGCGCGCCCCCTACGCGCCCACGTACCCGCTCAGCGCTTGGCGACGAACACGTGCGAGGCGACGTCCGACTCCAGCTCCGCGGCCTCGCCACCGCTGCCCACCAGCACCCCGCCGGCCGACTCCGTCACGCTCACCACCGAACCGGGCTGCACACCCGCCCGGCGCAGCGTGTACATCAGCTGGGCGTCCGTCTGGATCGGCTCACCGATTCGGCGTACGACGACCGTCTTGCCGTCGAGACCCGGGTCGAGGTCGGCCAGCGACACCATGCCCTCGTCCAGGAACGGGTCGGCCCCGTCCTTCTCGCCCAGCTCCTCCAGACCCGGGATCGGGTTGCCGTACGGCGACTCGGTGGGGTGGCGCAGCAGCTCCAGCACCCGGCGCTCCACCGCCTCGCTCATCACGTGCTCCCAGCGACACGCCTCCGCGTGGACCTGCTCCCACTCCAGGCCGATCACGTCGACGAGCAGGCACTCCGCGAGCCGGTGCTTGCGCATCACGCGCGTGGCCAGCCGCCGGCCCTCGTCCGTCAGCTCCAGGTGGCGGTCGCTGGCGACGGACACCAGCCCGTCGCGCTCCATCCGCGCCACGGTCTGGCTGACGGTCGGTCCGCTCTGGTCCAGCCGCTCGGCGATCCGGGCGCGCATGGGGACCACACCTTCCTCCTCCAGCTCGAGGATGGTGCGGAGATACATCTCCGTGGTGTCGATCAGTCCGGACATACGTGCCCCTTGATGAGATGTGCCGGAAGCACGACAGCTTCCCGGCGCGTGCGCTGGCCCTGGCATCAATTCTGCCGGATACCACTGACAAGCGTGCCGCGCCGTTGAAACCAAGCGGTTACGACCAGGCTCGCGGCCGTATTGACATCCCACTGGTCCAGACCGCACGGTGATCCGCGACACGGCGACGAAGGGTTGGGCGGCACATGGGCGAGACGGGCTCCGCGGTGGGCGACGGCAAGCTGTCCGAGCAGTTCTTCGACGCCGCGATCGGGCTGCTCCAGCGGGTCCGGGACGAGGAGGGCGAGGCCGTTTCGGCGGCCGGGGCGCTGCTCGCCGACACCGTCGTCTCCGGGGGCCGGCTCTTCGCCTTCGGCGCCGGGCACTCCTCGCTCGCCGCGCAGGACATCGTCTACCGGGCCGGCGGACTCGCCCTGATGAACCTGCTGGCCGTACCGGGGGCCGTGGGCGTCGACGTCATGCCGGCGACGCTCGGCTCCGCGCTGGAGCGGGTGGACGGCCTTGCCGTCGCCGTCCTGTCCACATCACCGCTGCGCGCCGGTGACGCCCTGGTGATCATCTCCCTCTCCGGCCGCAACGCGCTCCCCGTGGAGATGGCCCTGACCGCCCGCGCCCTGGGCGTGAAGGTCATCGGCGTCACGTCCGTGGCCTACGCGAGCGAGACGAAGCCCCGGCACTCCTCCGGCACCTTCCTCAAGGACCACTGCGACGTCGTCCTCGACTCCAAGATCGCCATCGGCGACGCGGAACTCTCCCTCGACGGGATCCCGGCCCCCTTCGCCCCGGCTTCCACGGTCGTGACCTCGGCGCTGCTCCAGGCGGTCATGGCCACGGCGGCGGGCGTCCTGGCGGACCAGGGGGTCGAGCCGCCGCTGTTGCGGTCCGGGAATGTGGACGGCGGGTTGGAGTGGAACGAGCGGGTGTTCTCGGAGTACGGGGACCGGATCTTCTATCGGCGGTAGGAGGGGGTTTCGGCCGCGGGTCGGTGGGGCGAGTCGTTCGGCCGCGGGCCGGTGGGGCGAGTCGTTCGGCTGCGGGCCGGTGGGGGCTGGTCGCGCAGTTCCCCGCGCCCCTGGGTGGGTGCGGCTGCCGTCAGTCACATGTGACCGCAGCCCGGCTCAGCCGCCCCGACCCACCGCCCCACCCAGATCCAGCGCCGAAGCGATCCGTACCGCCACGTCCTCCGCGTACACCGCGTCGCCCCGCTCGAACTGACTCCTCCCGGGCCCCCGCAGAAACGTCACGACGCCCAGCGTCCGCCCCCGGCTCCGCAGCACCGCGCACAACGCGTGCACCACGTCCCCGGGCCACTGCCGGGCCAGGGCCCACTCGCGGGCCCGGTCCCCCGAGACCGTCCCCACACTCGCGCGTACCGACCCGATCCGGTCCACGCACTGCAACGCCGGATGCCCCGCCGCGTACCGCACGGGCAGCCCGGCCGCCCCCGACGCCTGGAGACTCGGCCCGGGCGCCCCGGAGGGCGTCGCCGCGACCCGCACCAGCCGCACCGGCGCGGTCTCCTCACCATCGGCCACCGCACCCCCGGACACCCGGTCGATCAGCGCGTGATCGGCGAACCCGGCGAGCGCGAAGTCCAGATGGACCACGGCGGCCTCGGCCGGATCCTCACATTCCGCGGCCGCCCGAGCCGCCCGGTGCAGCTGATTCGTCCGGAACCGCAGCAGCGACGCCTCCTGCTCGCTCTGCTTGGCCTCGGTCACGTCCTGGAACAGCCAGCCGACACCCAACGGCACCGGCTCCTCCGCGAGCGGCGAGGCCAGCCGTACGAAGCCACAGCGCCAGCACCGCCGCTTCTCACCGTCCGGCGTCCGCACCCCCACCCAGATCTCCGCGGGAGCCGGCGGCGCGCCCTCGGCCAGCACATGGGTGAGCGCGCTCTCCAGCTCCTCCACGCCCTGCACGAGCAGCTCCCCGAGGGGCCGCCCCAGCACGGACGTACGCCCGACACCCAGCGACCGGGCCGCGTGCGCGTTCACCACGGCGGGCCGCAGATCGGCGTCGACCAGCACGACACCCCAGCTCGCGTCCTCGAACAACGCCTCGCTCAGCGCGATCGACCGCTCCAGGTCGATCTGCGTGTGCACCTCGCTGAAGGCGCAGTACACCCCGGCGGGCTGCCCGTCGGGCCCGCGCACCGCCGCGGACTGCGTCCGCACCAGGACCCGGCCGCCCTCCTTGGTCAGCAGCGCGAACTCGTGCACCTGCCGCCCGGGCGCCTGCATGGCGGACATCAGCCGCCCCTGGATCTCCTCGGCGTCCGCCGGCCGTACGGCCCACCCGGCGAACCCGGGCCGCCCCACCGCCTCGGCCGCGGTCCAGCCGAGAATCCGCTCGGCCTCACGGTTCCAGTGGGTGACGACGCCCTCCGCGTCGAAGGCACACAGGGCCGCGTCCATGCCGTCCAGCAACGCGGCGAGCAGATCCGAACCGGCCGCGCCCTCCGGACCGTCCGGCCCGGGACCGTCCGGTCCCAGCTCGTCGGTGATCCCACTACGCCGGGAAGCACTCACCTGGACCCCCTGCCAGCGTCGCTCACTAACAATCATTCAACTCGAACGTGACGCAGCACACACCGGGTTCCCGCAAGATTGAGAGAATCGTTGTACGCCGGAAACGCGCCGCATCCCCTCAAAAGCCGCCCCAGTCCGGCTCCAGCCGCAGGTCGACCCACTCGTCGCTCCCGCCGTCCAGCACATACCGGTCGACCTCGACGAACCCCCGCGCCCGCGCGAACCGCACCCCGTCCCCGTTGACGGCCAGCACACAGGTCTCGATCACCCGAGCCCCGAGCACCCGCGCATGATCAAGACCCTTCTCGTACAGAGCCGCCCCGAAACCTCGCCCCCGGTACTCGGGCAGCACGCGCGCGATGACGGTCGCCACGGCCCCCTCCCCCTCCGGCGGCCGCACCGTCGAACACCCCACGAGCACGTCCCCGAGATACGCGTTCTCCAGCCGATACCGCCGCTGCCGATCCCGCACGTCCTCCAGCCCCATGGCAGCAGGCGGAACGATCGCGTTGTGCACGAACCGCCACTGCTCGACCATGCCGTCACCGACGACGGGCTCGACACGAAGACCAGTCATGAGACCCCTTCCCCCGCTCCTCTGAAAAAGAGGTTGATCGGTCGCCGATCGGTTCCTAATGTGTGGCTCACGCCGAAAGGAGGTGATCGGGTAAATGTATGAAACCCGGGCGCGCGAGGTGGCTGCGGGCTAGCGGCCTGCCACCACATTCAGTGCGGTGCCGGACCAGCGCGTACGAGTTGCGTGCAGCCGGCCAAACCAACGCAGTCACCCGACCCGCGAGCTCGCCGGTAACGTCCGGCCGGCTCCCCCGCCGTGAGGTGGAGGGACCCGAGCTCGCGGGTCGTCTGCGTGCAGGAAGCCCTCAAGGAGTCAGGGACTCAGGCGTTCCACGCGCCACGATCCGTCCGTTCCCGCCACGTACCGCAGGCGGTCGTGCAGGCGGTTTTCGCGGCCCTGCCAGAACTCGACCGTCTGGGGGGCGACGCGGAAGCCGCCCCAGTTCGGGGGGACCGGGACCTGTTCGCCCTCCGGGTAGCGGGCGGCGAGTTGCGCGTAGGCGGTGTCGACGGCGTCGCGGGTCGGGATCACCGAGGACTGGGCGCTGGCCCAGGCGCCGAGCTGGGAGCCGTGCGGGCGGGTGCGGAAGTACGCGGCGGTCTCGTCGCGGCCGGTGCGGCGGGCGAGGCCGGTGACGATGACCTGGCGGGCCATGGGGTGCCAGGGGAAGAGCAGGGAGACGTACGGGTTGCGCGCGAGGTCGCTCGCCTTGCGGGAGCCGTAGTTGGTGTAGAAGACGAAGCCCTGTTCGTCGAAGTGCTTGAGGAGCACCGTGCGGGAGCTGGGGCGGCCCTCGGCGTCCGCGGTGGAGACGACCATGGCGTTCGGCTCGAAGAGGTGCGCCTCGGTGGCCGCCTGCTTGAACCAGCGCGCGAACTGTTCGACGGGGGTTGCGGCGAGGTCGGTCTCGGCGAGGCCCTCCGCCCGGTACTGCTTGCGCATCGCGGCGGGGTCGGGCGCGGGGTCGGGGGAGACGGCTTCTGCGTCGGTCACGCGGTCATCTTGCCGTACGGATGACTCCTCCACAGATGACGCCTCCACAGATGGTGGCACTGAGTGCCGCATCACTCCCCAAAGGTGGCACTCGGGGATATCGTGGCGTTACCCGTCGTTCACATCACGAGGAGCCGCCTGATGTCCGACCTCGACCCCGGCTTTGTACCTGGCCTCGAAGGAGTCGTCGCGTTCGAGACGGAGATCGCCGAACCGGACAAGGAGGGCGGCGCGCTGCGGTACCGGGGCGTCGACATCGAGGATCTGGTCGGTCATGTCTCGTTCGGCAACGTGTGGGGGCTGCTGGTCGACGGCGCCTTCAATCCCGGTCTGCCGCCCGCCGAGCCGTTCCCGCTGCCGGTGCACTCCGGCGACATCCGCGTGGACGTCCAGTCCGCGCTCGCCATGCTCGCGCCGGTGTGGGGTCTCAAGCCGCTTCTCGACATCGATGCCGAGACCGCGCGTGACGACCTCGCCCGCGCCGCCGTGATGGCGCTGTCCTACGTCGCCCAGTCGGCCCGTGGCCAGGGTCAGCCCATGGTGCC
>Ga0307508_10003064_pt1 | contig 17194 bp, 28 predicted proteins | sample 9_EM_MG_FD_203089 | JGI IMG/M metagenome (GOLD analysis project Ga0307508, IMG submission 203089) | Populus trichocarpa ectomycorrhiza microbial communities from riparian zone in the Pacific Northwest, United States - 9_EM | ecosystem: Host-associated > Plants > Roots > Unclassified | place...
AACGGGAACGGGAAGGGAACGGGAACGGGAACGGGAACGGGAACGTCAACGGACGTTTCGACAGAGACGGACAGCGTCAGACGGACGTGTCGGACAGGGAGACGGACAGCGTCAGACGGACGTGTCGGACAGGGAGACGGACAGCGTCAGACGGACGTGTCGAACAGGGAGACGGACAGCGTCAGACGGACGTGTCGAACAAGGAGACGGACAGCGTCAGACGGACGTGTCGGACAGAGAGACGGACAGCGTCGGACGGACGTGTCGGACAAGAACGGACAACGTCAGACGGACGTGTCGAACAGAGAGACGGACAGCGTCGTACGGACGTGTCGGACAGAAACGGGCGGCGCTAGACGAGCGTCGCCGATACGGAGATACGGTGGAAACGGAGGAAACGGAGGAAACGGACACGAGGTTGATATTCTGAATAGAATACAAGAGGTTGCATGAAGAGAAGAAGAAGACAAAACACGGGAGACAGCCCTCCTTATATACACAGTTCTCGCAACTCCCATACGTCCTCCTACTCATACCCGCCCAACTCACATATGTACTCATACTCACATATGTGCTCATAACCACGCAACTCATACAACCTTCTCTTATGCAACCAGGGCCCGTAACCGACACCCTTTCCAAGATCGAGACATCCGGAGCGAGGTGACGACACTCTTTCCAAGATCGAGACATCTGGAGCCAGGTGCCGGCATCAACAACGAAATCAAACAACAAACCCAAATCGAGCGCCGGGACCTACGCCGTGACAATCTTGAGCCGAACCACAAGTAACTAAATAGGATGCGTGGTGAATTAATATAATCGGGGTGGAGAATAGATAATTCCAGCTGTCGCCTAATACGGCAATACCAAGCCACACTAGATCCAAATTCCTGGGTGCCATACTTTCCCCTGCTTTTGGGGAAGGACAGCATTACGCACTCCAGGTGCGAAAGCACATCGATGTGCTGCGCAAGGCCAGGCCGGGAATCATCATCGAAATACGGTGATGCCCACCTCACAAGGGAAACACTGGCAACGAGAAAGCCGACGAGTGGGCCAAGATCGCAGCGGAGGAGCCAGACACTCACGTGGTGGAATGGCTGAACTACGACTACGACGGCCGTTGGAAGAGCATGCAATGCCCCTCCCACAGTCCCTCGCCAACCTCGGACAGGAGATCTCGGAGAAGAAGTGGGTGGAGACTCGCCAATGAGCTGGGGGCCGGACCTCCAAGATGAAATACCAAATGCCAAAAAGCCAGAGGCCGGACGGCACGGTAACTGGGAGCACCAAGAGGCTCCCCTCACGGTTCTACCAGCTCAAGGCGGGGCACTGCCTGACTGGGCAGTACCTCAATTGGACGAGGAACCGGCCCACCCAGAGTGCTGGTACTTACATCTTCTTGGGACGGGCCTGGGTGGAGGGCAAAGGGGAGCTTGCAATGTGCCGCGCCGCCATGATCTAGGCATATAGGTCGCATGCGAGTATGAATAAACAAAAAAAAAACTTTCCCCTGCTTTGTCAGTCTGACAAACACGGATATTCGCGGCTGTCACGATTAGTGGATTCTCCAAGACCATATCACTCACTGCTAGATCCTGAAGCTGTGCGAGCATAAATTCCCAAGCTTAAACCAATACAATGCGGACAAGCAAAAAACAGTACAATCCTCCATGAATTTACATAGGCCTGTCAGTCTGTTGGGACGGCGGCCGGCGAAATATCTCTATCTCTGCATTTGCCGCCCCATGGACAGCCTGACGCACGAACCCATCCTGCATTAGAAACCGATCCGCGGCCAACCCCTGAACCTAGTCAGTCGCCTGTTCAGCCTTAGCGACTGTCGCTTCCACCTGAGCGACCGCTACCAAGCCTACTGCCACTAAACCAGTGCAAGCAAATGCCGACCATCCGAACGCGACATTTGCGTAGACGATCTTGGATTCGAACGCGCCAGCGCTGAGTTGCCCCACCAGGTTCACAAGCTTCGAGGTGACATGCTGGAGTATCATGCATCCCAGCAGTAGCAGCATTCCTAACGAAGTAGTGGCACTGGCGATCGTGCGGGTGATGGCGGGGACAGTGAAGGTAGGGATACAATTGATGATTACGAGGAGGGCAGTGACAACGAGTGTTCCGGTTGTGGCCCGTAGCGAATAACCGACGACGGACGCCCCACCGCCACAGTTCCAGTTCTCATTGGTAGTGTTGGCATCTGATTGGGACTCAATGCAGATGCCGCCAAAGCCAATGCATGTGTGGCCAGATTTGTATCGGAGGGAGAGTAGGTAGAATTTATGTATGCCAGCAGTGGGACTGCTGCAGCCCGCCAGGAGGAGGGAGGTGAAGATTTAATGGATCACTAGGTTGGCGAGGGTGAAAGTATAGATTTGCTTGGTGAACTTGGGGAGAGTGACGCGTGAGAGCTGCATAGTGTGATGTCACCGAAAATGTCTGTGCTTGTTTTCTCGATATCTCGAACCACTTAAATGATGTTGCGCATTGTAGCTATTTCATGTTATGGCTGTTTCACGTCAGTTTTAGCTCACACATTTCCTTGGTTTCGACTACTGGTATCCGCGATACAAGTCATAAGGTCCCCCTATAAACCCCAATTCTATAGGTCCTGATGGGCTGGGCACGCACTAGTCTTCTTAGGGTTATCACGCTGAGCTTTTTTGCAACATCAGGTGATTGGAACACGCTGCCCCCCGACGAGGCAGGGGGGGGAGGGCGGGGGCCGGTCGAAGCGGGGCGACAAGACAGTAATTAACAGCAGAGCTGCACCCTCCCAGCAAGCGTTTACTGGTTAAGTTCAAACAACGCCTCTGCCAGCGGCCTCTCAGTGCAAGGATGGTAGGGAAACCTCTGTGCAGTTATGTCATTTCTTTCTAAAGGTGAGGATGCAGATGAGATTTAGTCGGATTTGTAGATGGTAGATTCTACCGGCAGAGTGCGGTGCTCTCGAAAATTCACAAGCGCGATTTGTGCGCTAGTGTGCACTAGTGGCGCTATTACCTATAACAGTGGCATTTATAGGGCGGACCTTATAAGTGAGATAATACATACGGTACATGACCCGACCTTGCCATGGCTGAACGCCATGGGATGCACTTCTCCAGAGTTCATCGTTCGGATATCGATCTCTTAAATCTCGGTCTTGATATCCCTCTATAGAGGGGGTGACTGCTGGCCCAGCCACCCTGCCCCCCCCCCCCCACGGCCCCAACCGTGTCAGCCAAATTTCGGGTGGGGATTCCGTGTGTTGGCAAGCGACGGCAGGCGTCTATTGGACAAAATACATGTCACATATAGTCTCGGCATGTGGGTGTAACATGATATCTCGTTTCCACCAACTTCAACTTGCAGAAGCGATAACGCATACTGAACAGCTTTCCTCGCTCCCTTCGGCGGAGAGGACCCGGGGGGGGGGGGAGGGGGGGGGGGGCCGGGTGAAGCGGGGCACTTGACTACATATCTGCTGGATGTATTGTACTTGCCTCCTGGACAGGCTCAGGTAGCCACTTCACCGTCGAGTTCGATCAGGTTCATTGCAATAATCCTGTGGTCTGAGGGCCCAGCCATCTATGCGAATGTATGTGAGTTATCACATGCAACAATGGATTCGGAATCTAAATCAATTGGTAAATAGATCCTTACTTGCTAGCTGCGTGGCTGCTGGGGCCTCCTGAGGCTCCGGAGGCTCCGGAGGGGCTGAAAAGCGACGTAAGGAGTTAGAGATCACGGAGTGAGAACGAGATATAGAGCCGCGCGTAGCCCGAGCAGGCGGCATCCTCAACGCAAACCCCCCATACGCAACCCACCCAGGGGGCATCCTCGACGCAACCTGCCATACGCAACCTCAACTGCGGCCAGCATTGCACAAAACATCCATCGCGGTCAACTCGTACGGAGCCTCATACACATCCACTACATCCACCTATTCTCCTTTCGAGGTAAAACAACTGGTCTTCTATTGGCTGTTGTTCGGCCGCTCCCAGAACCCGTGGGACCAGATAGCGCAGAGCTTCAACTGTCTGTTCGGTCAGAATAGAACAAAGGAAGCCCTTTGAAAGAAATTCTTCGAGATCGCCAAATCTCACGTTGAGCACTACTGCGACCTTTCTGCCCAAGATAAACGAGGTGCCGTCGCTGCCATTTTCGAGTTTGATCTCCAGTGTACATGGGATATTCAATTGGAGGATGGTCGAATCATCCCCATCAACCTGTCTCGAGGGCCAGAACACTTTTTTGAGACCATTAGTCTGGTCCTGCATCATGTCTCTGAATTGCATACAAGAAAAATTCAATACAGCATACCTGGGTTGGGGAGAAGGGGAGAATTTACTCTGCAGGATGGGTTTGAGAATTTTCAAGAGGCATGCTACTCCTCTGGCTTACGCATTCAAATCTGGGAGCTGCCGACGGTACGATGTCGATTCCAGCTACACCATCTATCACATATTTATCTATTCTGATACCTTAGGACCTCGTCGACCATACCACCGTACACGCTCATGAGATAGCCGTCCGTCTACCTCTCCCCTCCTCTCCCCCTCTCGTCTCCAAGGCTCATGCATCGAGCTGATTGGGAACAGTTTCAGTCTGAACTTTCTATGCCTTCACAGGTTCTTTCTTTGTTTCCGCGTTAGGAGGTGGATTTCTTATCACTCTGAAGGAAAACTGCGGGGTAGAATTAAAGATGGATTTCCTATCACTATGTAAGGATAAATAACGGAACTTTTTCCTTTTGCGGGGTTAGGTCAAAGCGGTTCTGTCGATGGACTCCAAAGCTTCTTCAAATAAATGTTTTAAGGTTCCATTGGGGTTCTTGTCATGCAATATATTTGGAATCTACAGTACAATGCTGACAGGTTCACACATCACTCTCCCTCACTTTGTAGTACTTGCAGGATTTCAAATCGACAGTCCCGAATCAATGGACGGAGTATCCCCACCAGTAATGCTGACTTCACAAACGTGCTCTACAGGAAGGTCAGCACGTTTCCTACCAGCTTAACAGAATATTAACCTCCAGAAGGCTTTTAGAGTTAAACGAATCACCTGTCACCAGATTGGTGCAAAATTCGATCAATTCCACCGAACCTGACTCGGGTATTTGGAGCTCTGGATCAATCGACAAGGGGTTCAAAATCTGAGAAAGGCAGCGGGAAAGACCCAGAAGATCGGCTTCGAAATTTCGGCTACTCACTGCCCCCGCGAAGTTTGCTGCCGACAGTGAGCAGAACTCCCCAACACATTTCTGTTGCACTTTCCATACAGATTACCAGATTGCCACTATCCAAGAACAATATGTTAGGGGGCGCAATTGCACCCTGGGAAATTTCCATTTCATGAATATAGCCAAGGCCTTGAATAAGCTCCCGAAAAATTACTGTGGTGTGTTGTTCTCTCAACTCCAGACATCCTGTGAGGGCATTTAAGGATGTTCTAATAATGTCCCTGAAGACCAAGAAATCCTCAAAGACGGCTTGGAAGCTGATGATATTCGGGTGAATGCATTGGCGAAGAAGAGCAACCTCCCGCTCTATCCTGGCGTGCTTTTCTGTAGAAGACCTGTTGTTCGTAGCGAGATGTTTAATCAAAAGTGGGGAGAATGAGGGGTCCCCAATCCTATGAGCAGCGAAAAAGGCCTCCCCATGGGGTCCTCCTGGATAAACCATATACGTGCTTTTGTATAAACTCCAAATTCCGCTGCGAGGCGGAACCCATGCAGACGGCTCATCATTTGTTGAATCTCTGGATAGATGGGATGGATCTGGAAATGTGTTCGCCAACTGCTGCTGTGAGCTGGGTGATTTTCTGGCGAGATGATTAATGGGGGTATTTGGAAAGATTGTCTGCCTAGCTATAGAAGTGACAGGCTTTGATGGGGTTGAAATCACCATTGTATGCCCCGAGAACCCTGGAAATGTTGTCAGGCGGTGGATATCCATCTTTGAAGGAAGAAGAGAATCAGAGATTTGTGTCCCCTGAAATAGGCTCTGACGATTTGCTGAAACTCTATTTTATCAGGGGACAGCCGGACAGGCTATTTCTATTTCAACCCTAACTTAGGATTTAGCATCAAATACATTTATATAACATCCCCTGTATATCCCAACAAATTAACTAGAGTAATTTCTTTCGCGCGCCACAGCAATGTCTGAACCAACTGAACCAAGGGAATACAACTTACGGCGTAGAAATCCGGAACAGGAAGCATGAGCGAGATCTGCTGAATTGCATAGAAATGCGGGACAGGAAGCAACTGTGAGAACTACTGAATTGCGGAGAGGAAGGTGGGAAGCACGTGTTTCCGCAACTCCATTTCCTTCCGCCGCATCGGGCCAACCGGGTCCTTCCACCGCACCTCCAAGTCCTTCCACCGCACCACCAGGTCCTTCCACCGCATCTCCAGGTCCTTTCACCACATCTCCAGGTCTTTCCGCCGCATCTCCATTTCCTTTCACTGCACCTTCAGGTCCTTTCACCGCATCTCCAGGCCTTTCCGCTGCATCTCCATTTCCTTCCGCCGCATTGGGCCAACCGGGTCCTTACACCGCTTCTACCATGGCATTTTCTCCATCGGGCTGGCCAGGTCCTTCCACCGCACCTCCAGGTCGTTCCACTGCATCTCTAGGTCTTTCCACTGCATCTCTAGGTCCTTCTACCCCTCTAGGTAGTTCCACCGCATCTCCAGGTCCTCACGCCGCATCTCCAGGTCCTTCCTCCGCATCTCCAGGTCCTTTCACCACATCTCCAGGTCTTTCTGCCGCATCTCCATTTCCTTTCACTGCACCTCCAGGTCCTTTCACCGCATCTCCAGGCCTTTCCGCTGCATCTCCATTTCCTTCCGCCGCTTTGGGCCAACCGGGTCCTTACACCGCTTCTACCACGGCATTTTCTCCATCGGGCTGGCCAGGTCCTTCCACCGCACCTCCAGGTCGTTCCACCGCATCTCTAGGTCTTTCCACTGCATTTCTAGGTCCTTCTACCCCTCTAGGTCTTTCCACTGCATCTCCAGGTCCTTCAACCGCTCCAGATCGTTCCACCGCATCTCCAGGTCCTTCTACCGCAGCTTCCACCGCAGCTTCCACCGCGACATTATCTCCACCAGACCCACCATCATCCCCCCCACCAGGAGCTCAGCGGCAGAACTCACCAAGACCGGCAACCCCAATGGATGTGGATGAGGATATGCCAGAGCAAGTTCCAGGTGCCCCTCGATACCTTAGCCCTTTCGGCGAAAGAGAGTCCCCAAGAATGCAGGGCATAGTGGAAGGTTATCTACCCCTCAGAAATCGCAAGATGCTTGTTACGAAAGGCAGTTCACCAGATTTCCCACAGTACAGTCTCCATTGAGGTACACCTGCGATTGATGTATGGAATCTTCGTGGTCAAGCACCTGAGGTGTTGGATCTCTTAGTCACTATCAACGGACTTGCATACTACAAACAGCATAATAGGACCCTAATTTGTGTTTCAATTTTACGAGACAATATCCTGTCGTGGATAACCTGGACCGAACTGACAAAAGCAAGAAGTGGTGGCAGGTGTTTGGGGCCAGATGGGGCCAATGATGCCATTAGACATTGGGTAGTGCAGAGGTACCAGAACATGACCACAGCGGGAGTGGCCGACATTGCTGGCCCCAGCCCGAACGACTTTGACAAACTGGTAGCACTTAAGCAGCAGCGGAGGGAGTATAACAAGGCTTTTGTGCCCGGCAACTGGCAGCCCGGCTTACCAGGCAACCGGCAGCCCGACTTAACAAACAACAGGGTGGTTCTTGATTCAGAGATGTTGGATTCTATAATGGGGAATGTGGGAATGCGAGAAACTTTCCTAGGTCGCCTGACGAGATCTGGAGCATTGGAAAATGTTGTTTGAAAATTGTGAGGGAATGCAGAGTTTGACGAGATTGAAATATTGTGAGGGAGCATAGAGTTTGCATTTGTTTTTTATTTTGTTTCTACTTGGTTTGTTTTGTATTTTGTTTCTAGCTACCTTGCCAGTCAAGATTATCAAAAATATTCTCGTGTCCAGCTGGTTGCTCCGCGCATTGGGTGTCTTTGATTCGAAGTATTTTTAGGTTGGCTGTAGGTCTCGTCGCCCCGCTTTGTCCCCCCCTGCGCGGACAGCGGACAGGAGTAATCAATAATAATAAAAAAAAAAAAAGCTTTGTCGCCCCAGGGGGGAGGGCGGGGGCCGGTCGAAGCGGGGCGAAGAGACAGTAACATAGCTCAAAAACGACGGGGCAAGTTTGGGCTGCAGGGGCCATAGCAGGGGCCTGGTTGAAGCGGGGCAACGACTGGCTTATGACATCCCTAGGTCGGTGGACCGACGGCCCTACCTAAAAACAAACAGTGGGGTGATGATCTTGGCACCAACGAGATGGACAAACGGACGGCGGGAGGCAGGGGCAATGGATTTCTCTTATGCTGTTACTGTCTCGTCGCCCCGCTTCAACCAGCCCTCGCCCCCACTGTTACTGTTGCCCCAATGTTCGACGTTACTGGCTTCATCTTTGTTCACCTCTGTCTTGCCGTTTTACAAGGGGCTTTGATCCACATATCCAAAGTATCCTACCCCTACAAGCCATTGTGGAGGACGCGGAGGACGTGGAGGACACGGAGGACGAGGATGTGGAGGACGTGGACGACGCGGAGGATGAGGATGCGAAGAACTCCGAGGACGTAGAGCACGTGGAGGATGTGGAGGACGCGGAGGACGTGGAGGACACAGAGGACACAGAGGACATGGAGGACGCGGAGGACGCTGAGGATGTGGAGGACGCGGAGGACGTGGAGGATGCGGAGGATGGTTGTACTGGTGAGAGTTTGGTACCGATATTACAAACTAGGGTGGAGCAAGGTTTTTTAGCTTGTCTACAGCTATCACACCTTGCATACCACGCAGACAAGTTGAGGGACTGCTGCTGCTGCACAACCCTCCACGGCCAGACCACGCTTTCTAGTTGTACACGCTGTTACACCTGGATACGTCACATGGTCTTCAATCACGGAGATACAGACATTTGTACGTGGGTCATTTGTTGGTCGCTACGAACAGTCAACGACCGTGGTGAAGAGCAACTGCGAACGGTCGAGGGTGACGAAGAGGCCAGCGTCGAAGGGGATGGTGTTTGAGGGGCCTTTTAGTTCCTTTTCTTTCTTTTGCGGTGGTGGTCAATAGTGGAGAAGATAGATAATACAACAGGGTTGTCTGCTCAGGATTGTACATTCTTCCATACTATCGCGTATCGCCCACAGCTGCTGCTCGTTTGCCTGGCTGGTGACCCTTCCACCACAGCTCTGATCCGACATGGCGATCAACTGGTTGCAGGCCGCGGTGGGGGGTCTTCTTCCGCGAAAGATCATATGCAATAGGGGCTCGTTGGTATTCACGACCCGTTGCCATCCTTAAGGGGAAGCCACGTCATGTACCCTTTTCAGTCTTGCCACACCTATAAGATCAAGACTGGGCACTGCCTTACCGGGGAATACTTGGAGTGGACAAAGAACTGAGCGTCAGCCCAGTGCTGGTGGTGCAGGTGTAAGAAGCAGACAAGGGAGCCTGTCTTCAAGAACTGCGGACGATGGAAGGAACAGCAGAAAGTGCTGTGGAAGGAGGTGTGGAAGGAAACTGAGAGAGGGAAGAAATGGTTCGCGATCCGGGACCTCCTTGCCGATGACAGGTGCAGCAAGGCAGTACTGGACTTCCTATCAACCACGGAGGTCTGGTCCCGCCCCAGGCTGAGGAAGACGGGCAGAGTGAGGCATCAGAGTGGGAACTCCGGGAGCGGAGAGAACGAGAGGAGGAGAAGGGAGCAGAAGCTGAGAGGCTGGGTGCTGAGGTCGAGGAACCGCTGTTCCTCCCCACGTCTGCCTTTATGGCATCCGTGGAAGAGGAGTGAGAACAGGTTTCTGTCTTTCATTCGTCATTCCCTTGGTCACCTTCTATCTTCTGGGGACAGGCCTGGGTGGAGGGCAAAGGAAAGCTTGCAACATGCAGCCACCGGGCGGACCGCGGCGGGGAAACGGTCAAAATGTACGCCACCATAGTCTAGATAGGCTTCATGCGAGTATGATAAAACAAAAAAAACTCTCGCCACACCAACCATCCCTGTCCAGGACATATTTGGGTGGAGGACATTGAACAGCATATAGAATACATGGTTTTAGAAGAAATTGTAAAGATTTTCTCGTATAAAACATAGTATATCGTGGTATGTACTTAACACTGTGCAATTCTCCATCTTTTTATAAAACGCACTGCTTCAACAAACATGCCTCAACCACACGGATATCCAACTAACCACCCTTCCAGATCAATCCCACTTACTCTTCAGCCCAATGATTTCAATCCCGAGTCCTGACTGTCTACCAATGTTCATCCCCCCACCAATGCTCGGCGCCTTCACTGCTGCGACAACTTCATACCCGATTTTCCCACCGGCAGCGCACGGAAACGGTGTATTAGCACTCTTAGAGCCCTCTCCTGGGCCATAGATGAATTTGTACAAGAGTTTCTCATTCGCCGTCCTTGCCGCAGGATCGCTATTGTCCAGGGTGACTGTTGCGACCACCTGGTCCCTAGCACGCTTATTCCACCATGTCGAATTTTTCGTCACCTCGCCCCTACCAGGAACAAAGCTCCAGATGTTGTAGATATTCGGAACGCCAGTCGTGTTGTCACCTGTGTCGCTAACAAATTGGAAATGACACTTCTTATTGGTGTGTCCCGCCGGGAAATCGCAAATTGTCAGGATATAAGTCTCGCTGAGGCCATAACCGCCTGGGACCGGTTTGAAGCCCACGAAGATGATGTTTGACGGCTTAGAGACAAAACCGGTCACATCATTGATCACCACATTGAGGGACGTTACGAGCGCATTTCCTCTGGGGAGACGCGCGGGGCAAATGTTGACGGAAGGGTTGGCGGTGCAGTCAGTGGGGATATCGTCCAGGCCAGGGGTGAAACTGACTGCAGGAATGGCGGTTGCGATTGCCAAAGCTGTCGAAACATGAAATAGAACAGTTGTGAAGAGTTGCATTGTGCAATTTCAGAGTGTTCAGGGTATCTGATGGAAGTTTACTTGCCGTTCTGGGGAGGCTGTGGAATGAAGATGTATGTCGGACTCGTAAACGCGACAGGGACACTGAGATATAGTTACCTTCTAAATGCCTAGCCCTTGGCACTAACGAATCCTGCCGAAGTCTAAATCAGATTTAAAGATTCTAAATCACTTCGAGCAACGCACCTATCGTGCGACGTGAGGGGCCCCCAGACGCGACAGCAGACGGGAACTAGTCAAAATGAATAAACAAACCTGATCTCGCATGGGTGATGCCGCAGACACTCGTACCCGCTCAGCCACAGATCAGTTGCTGCAGCGACCCAAGGGATGTTACCGAGCTGAGCTAAAAGTGAAATAGATTTATATACATATCGCCGACAACGATTAAAAGCCACCTTATTCTTCCCTTCTTTCTAAACAAGAACAATATCCACGGACGAGCGACAACGAAAACATCACCATGCTACTCTTACCCTTCGTAACTCGCTATATTTCCACACCTACGATACCAGTCTACCTCTTCCCCCTTATCAATCTGGCCTTTTCTTTGGTGTTCACCTCCCTCCTGCTAACTGGCTCCATCAACCCAATCTTCGGCCTTCGCAATTTCTACCTTCTCTGTCTCCAGTATGGATCTGTGTCACCGGACACACTCCTCTCTGACCCCAACACTCGGACGGGAAAAATCTTCACCGACCCTAACGACAACGAGCTTCTAAAAGTCGTTGATCTCTACAAAGGTAAAATCAGTTTCTTGGCACCTTTGTGGGCTGCAAACGTAGCACTCGCAATCGCTGCCCTCCTGGTGCTCATAAATTATCTTCCCATCATTACTGCTCCAGCCATCACCTGTAAGATTGCCAGTGTTGCCGCTTCTGTTGGGATGCTATTACTTCTGGGAGGCATAATACTTCAGCAAGTCACCTCAGAGGTCATGCACGTTGTCGCACAACTCACCCTTGGTACCACCGAGGCCCATTCCGGCTGCGGTAATATCGTATTCAGGTGGGTGGGGTTCATCTGCTCCATTTTAGCGATGGTGGATTTGTTAGCGGACGTGGCGGTACTGATGACAGCGGAGCGGGTGCAGTCTGAGGCTGAGGCGGCAGCGGCGAACGAGGAAAAGGCAACTGGGGACTGCGTAGATTTGACTGATGCCAGAGTGTTTACAAATGAGTAGTCACCGCTCAGCAATGTGGGCAGGAGTCATGTACAACTGGGGCTTGAGACGCAGCCAATCGATGCGGGTCCGGTGCCGGGCGGTGGCGGTTCTGGAAAAGAACGGTTCACTGTGGATTTAGCACTGGGGCCGCCACCTGCAGCACCGTAGGGTAAGGGCGATTGGAAGAAGGATGTTGCAATTACGGGGGCCACTCTGGCTGGAGATCTTGCGCAGGGGATGCTTGATGTGGACCAGCCGTCTGGTGTAGTTGATTGGAAGCAGGCAGGGGTAACTTTGGAGCTTACTCTATTGCTGAAGGAACTTATGAACCGCGGGCGAAGGTAGGATAGTGATTTGGACCTGATCCATAGGGTGTGGCTGTTTTTTGTCTGTTTTCGTGAGAATGGAATATTCATCTTCACGGTATCACTTTTCCAGATTCTGGTGGCCTTTCTAGGACATCAATAGTCGTGCTCTCCAGAAGATGATCAACATATTTTTCCTGACGTTTATTTATAGTGTGGCTCAGTTTTCTCAAATCATGAACTCAGGGCCTTCAGACTGTAAGTAGACGGTGGAATCTACCTCGCTACATCGAAACCCGTATTGATAATACCCTGTATTTAGTGGCATGTTACCCGGCCGTCTCACTTCGCGGCCTACCCCGCCTACACTCTCGATGGTTGCCATCGCCTTGTACCCTATTTCTTCCCTTGACCTGAGTCTTGTCCTCAGTCTTGTCCTCTGTCTCGTCATCGTTCTGCTGCTTGCAGCTTGCCACTTGCCACTCGTCGCCACTCGCCATTTTGCCCGTCTCCTATCATCTGGCCGCTACCTGGAGCCGTGTTCTGGTAACTGAGAACTCTCCTACCCAACAGACTTTTCGTATAAATACAATTGCTAACAAAATCCTCAGCTACCCAGTTTTCCCTCTCCCTTCCAATGATCCCCCATCAATCCACTTGCATTGATCTTCCCCGTTGCGTGCATGCCTGTTGGGCATGAACTTAATCAATTGGCAGGTAATGATCTTGACGTCGTTGTTGATTTGACAATTACTAGACCGGAAAGACCATCAAAAGCTAGCGCTGCAAAAGCTAAGAATCTAGCCCGCTTCGACCAGTCCCCGCCGCCCCATTCTTCTTGCACCATCATCTTGTACTCTATCACCTGTACCTAGTTCCCACATATACACCGCGTAGCACCTATGCTATGTTGGTGGTGCCCATACAGAAAGCAGACGCGGGAGCATGTCTTCGCTGAAAGCCCAACAGGGAAGGAAGATGGGAGGGGGAAGGACCGGTACAAGATCCAGGACCCCCTCGACACAAGGTGCAGCAAGCCGGTACTGGACTTCGGATGTGGGAAGGCTGGTCTCGGCTGAGGTGCAAGAAGTGCAGGGAGCAGGAGCACAGGGTGGAGGCTGAGGAGCTGGGTGTGGGGTGAGGAACTATCACTGTTTCTTCCTACGCCCTCCAGCTCTGCTGTTACTGTTTTGTCGCCCCGCTTCGACTGGCCCCTGCCTTCCCCCTCAGGCAGGCTGGAGCGCACACTTTGGTCCTCAGGTAGATGACAGTTCTATTGGAGGAGCCGGAGTGGTTCGATACCGATACGATACAGGAGGACAAGGTAGCGGCCAAAACACTGGCAGAGACTCACCTTGTAGACGGATCACGACGAGACAGCGGAGTGTGCTGCCCTCGCCAGGGCACTGGTAGTGGCGGTCAGGCGGTAGACTATACCGGAGAGGGTCACTATCTTTACCGACGCCCAAGCTGCCATCAGGAAGTACACCGCGACACTACGGAGCCAAGATCTGGTGGTGCCTGCGGCGGAGAAGCCGGATGCACAGCTGGGAAACAAAACCGTAGTAGTATTAAAGGCACGCCCGAGAAGAAATCCTTCATACTGGTGATGGGGAATTAGGACTTGTGCGTTTTTTCAGGATCTAGTGATGGTTTAATCAGTGAAACTGAAGAGAAAGAAAAAAAAGAGACTAACCAAATATTCTTCGTTGTGCAGCCTTCCTCCTCGCTAAGATGCTTCCTATCCATCTCCAGGTGATCATCCGTGCCATAACCGCGATCCCCTGTACGGACTAGCGTCTTGGCAGACACAACACGACGGGTGCTAAGACATATCGTGCTCCGCTGACTGCTTGTCACCAATCTACTCGCCATTCTCCGTACTCCCACCAGCGTCCTCACCGCCATCCCCCTCATCGGCATTGTGGTTGTTGTGTCTTACTCGCCAGAGCGGCGCGTCACGGGGCTCGCCAATCTTACTGAACTGTGCTACTCATGTCAAAAGCAGCATCGCGATGGTGGATGCAACGCGAAATGATCCACCGAGCGGTCAGACAAGCGTCGAGCGAGCCGCTGTGCGACGAGGGTGAGCCGTTGACCAAGCCCCAGGGCACGTGTCGAAACCCCCCCCCCGGGGAGTGATACAAGTGCGCAGTCGGGCATGCCGCTGGACACGCATCGAGTCTTGGGGCTGTCCCAACGGACAGACATGCACGGTGGGCGGGCGGAGTGTCGTGTGCCCGCGGAAGTGGAGGAGTGCCAGGACGGCGGGCAGGTGTGTACGGGGCACCGCAGGGTAGTCCGAGTGAGGGCCGTTCTCATGCCTGTCTATTCCTCGTTTTGATAGATAGTAAGCATCCAGTATGACGTACAGCAGGTGCAAACGAGTGAATTCCAATGATCCCATCCCATCGCCACCGAGTGTCAGCGGCCTTGCTCCAAACGACATCACCACCTCCTACAACCAACAGAGGTAACCTCATTCCCCATCCCACCCGTCTTCTCCACTCGCTTCTCCTCTCCTCTCAACAACTCAGATTATCCCTAAAGCACTCCAATTTGTCCGCCACGGGTTGTGTGTTCCCCTCATCAGCCAATATACTCGTCAATCTCCTCATCGATATCGTAGTCGTCGCGTCTTACTCGCTATCGTGCTCGCCACCGGCATCCTCACCGTCGTCCTCAAGGCTACGCATGCCATCATGGGGGAGGGCGGGGGCCGGTCGAAGCGATCATCACCATCCGGCGGACAGGGTGCTACGCCCTTGGTCCCTCAGCGTGAGGTGGGAGTCTATCCAGATTCCTAGCCAGTGCGTCGCCTCCTTGTTGAACTGAATCTCCCTGCCACCAGAGCTGACCGGCTCTCCGGAATGATGATGATGATGATGATGATGATGATGATGATGCTTCATTGATCGCATGCGACTCTATCAGATCATGGCGATATTATATACAGTCCTGTCCCGTTCACCGTCCGCCACGACCTCTCGCAGTCCACTGGCGGCCCATGGTAACTCACCCTGCCCCCGCCTGGCCTTCCTCCCCCCCGAAAAACAGCAGTAACGACAGACCCAAAGAAAAGACGCATCTCGACCTAAGGAAATGACGCACCACAAACAAACTTTCCTCCCCTACTCCTCCCCCTCCTTCCCCTTCCAGTTCCTCATCCTCCACCTTCCGCGCTCCCCTGCCTCTTCGCCCCCAGGTTTCGGCGGGACTGCTCTGGGTCCTCTGCGGTGGTGTGTAGGAAGTCCAGGATGGGTCGGGTGCGGCGGACTGAGTGACCATCATGATCTAATACCCCCACACCCGCTACGCATCTATTTTACTCGCAACACACTGCAAACTTTGGAGGAGATCATGGGACGAGGAGGGCGATGAAGGACAGCGAGGAAAGCGAGGGGGTCGAAGCGGGGTTACGAGACAATGACAAACGCAACGAGGGCGACGGCGAGGCGACACTTCGGTGGGTTCATCCCACTCTCGGTGTCTCTGGGGGGTGGCAAGGGTCGGTCGAAGCGGGACGAGACAATGACAGCGGGGCTAGGGACGGGTGGAGCTAGTAGGCCGAAGGTGTTCCCAGTGTAACGCAGTAAAGGGAGACATGGTGAGTATCGGTGTTACGGCTGGGTGGCTAGCTCCACAGTACCGCGAGGGTTCGGATACGAGCGGGTACCCGGGAAGACAACGGGCGGGGGCCGGTCGAAGCGGGGCGACGAGACGGTGGGGCGACGAGACAGTAGAGACAGGAGGTTGAGTGAAGAAGGTAGAAAGAAACCACTGCCGGCACGGGCCAAAGCTGAGTGATGCAACAAAGTGTGATGGAACTGGGCTGGCTAGGCTCCAGGTAGCAGGCAAGGACAACGACAACCGGCGAGCGGGCGGCGGGCTGCCTGATTCTCGGAACCGGCTCGGGAGGTAGTCTTCCATCCTTTCTCCTGGTGGCACTTCTGTATATAGAGGCAACTCACTCTCACATAAAGACTATCTTCACCCTATCTTCACCATGTATTCCAACACCGTGAGAACCCGCCATTCGTCGGCCCTCCCGGCCCCCGGGACCCCCCTGCGCGCCGGGCACCACCAGAAGGCCCGGCTCCTCCGAGGGCATCCGTCAACCCGTTCCGGTGTCGTTTGACTTCTCGAAGCGATCTCCAGCACTCGGGCGAGGGCGGCGCACACTGCGTCGTATGCCTCCTGGTTGTAGCCCATGTGGGTCTTGATATCCGCCCAGGATTGCCCATTTCCATACCACCGAGTATCCAGCAGCTCCATCAAGTCGTGGGCCGTCCGCGAACATTGTTAGCGAAAACGAAGACGGCGAGAAAGGACGGCGAGGACGGCGGAGAGAGCAGGGACAACAACAAGGATGACGAGGACGACGAGGACGACGAGGACGATGAGGATGGTGAGGATCTGCTGTCACTGTCTTGTCGCCCCGCTTCGACCTGTCCCCACCGCGACGAGGGCAGCGAAGACGATCGGGGCGGGGGTGACGAGAACGGCGGGGGAGACGGGGGCGGGAGGTCAACAACAGACGTGTAAGGAGACGTGGAGTAGGGATGTCAACTTGGCGGTCATAATACTGAGCAACAGGCCATCCACGTGACTGCGGATAATGAGGGTGGGGGGAGCCTCAAG
>Ga0307508_10003065_pt1 | contig 17187 bp, 12 predicted proteins | sample 9_EM_MG_FD_203089 | JGI IMG/M metagenome (GOLD analysis project Ga0307508, IMG submission 203089) | Populus trichocarpa ectomycorrhiza microbial communities from riparian zone in the Pacific Northwest, United States - 9_EM | ecosystem: Host-associated > Plants > Roots > Unclassified | place...
ACACAACAGGCATCTGTTGTACTTACACTTAACCTTACCAATGCCAAAAGATGGTCTAATCTTCCCTGCGGCTTATCGTGCAGGAATGGCTTAGCCTTCAGCAGCCTTACCACCGCACAGCTTACAGCGGCAAAAGCCGTCATAGCGGCAGCGGCCGGTGCAACAAGCGGAGATGGCTATGACGAGTTTATTGGCATCAATACGGCAGATGACTATTTAGGTCTTTCGGCCAGCGGCTATTCGTCGGGCAATTATATCATTGCCTTTTTAGGCACGCCCAGCACTACCGGCAAATGGATGCTCCAGTTTGGGGGTCACCACTATGCACAGAATATTACATACGATGCAGGCTCCGTTACCAGCATCACCCCATTGCACGAGGGTGTTGAGCCACATGGCTCGTTCACCTATAACGGAACCACTTATGCATCTCCCCTGGCATCTGAAGCATCTGCCATGGCAGATATGCTGGCTTCCTTTACCAGTAGTGAACTGGCCACCGCAAAAGTGTCGGGTACATTCTCCGATGTACTAATGGTGCCGGGCTCAACGACCAATACATTCCCCACTACCAAACTGGGTATCAAGGTTAGCGCACTTAGTACGGCGGCCCAGGCAAAAGTGCTGGCAGCAATGGCTCCCTGGATAAACGATGTGGATGCCACTTCCGCCGCAGCATTCACCACTATCTATACCAACGAACTGGCCAATACCTATGTTTGTTACGCCAGCAATGCCAGCGGTGTATCGGGAAGCACCAGCACCTTTTTTACCGCCAATACCGATTATGTGCGCATCGACGGGCCCAGCGTATGGATAGAGTTCATTTGCCAGACAGGCGTGGTTATTTCAAGCCAGATTCACTACCACAGCGTGTATCGTGATCATACAAGGGATTATATCGGCTTATAATCGTCAACGAAGGAAAACCATGATAAACAATCTGTTTACCCACAGCCGCCTGATGAGAAGATGGCGGCTGTTTTTTCTCTTAATCCTGTTACCGGCCAGTGTCCTGTTGCCGGCTTGCACCTATGCGCATCAAACCCCTACCACGATTGTACTACTCGATGTGAGTCCCGGCAGGGTGGCCATGGAGCTGCAGTTACCTATCAGTGAGCTGGAGCTGGCTTTCGGACACGATATAACCAAAAGCCCTGAAACGCTGTTGAAAAGGCTCGGGCCGCAGCTGGCAGAATACCTGAAAGCGCATATACATCCATTTGTAACAAAAAGCCAGCCATGGATGGTGGACATTACCGGTATGAAAATCGACACCGGCATACAGGCCGCCAGCGGACCTGCTTACCGGGAATTGATCGCATATCTTGTTTTAACACCGCACCCCGGCGAAAGCACCAGGGCGTTTATGCTGGATTATGATGTAATCATGCACCAGGTGATAAATCATGCTGCTTTTGTATCCATTCGCAATGACTGGGAAACAGGAAGCACCGGTGCAGCACCCGCCGAAGCAGGTGTGATTAGATGGGATACAAAAGACAATGTAATATACCCGTTGCAAATAAGCCTGGAAAAAGGCAGTTGGTGGAAAGGCTTCAAAGGCATGACGAGCCTGGGTATGGAACATATCAAAGAAGGTACGGATCATTTATTATTTCTTCTTGTACTGTTGCTGCCCGCCATGCTTTTAGTAAATGGAAAACAGTGGGGAAAAAGCGGGGGCACCAAATACAGCCTGGTTCGGTTACTGAAAATTATTACTGCATTCACTATCGGGCATTCCGTTACTTTATTGATCGGCGCATTGGGTTGGATAAGACTGCCCACACAGCCGGTGGAGCTATTAATTGCCTTTTCGATACTGGTTTCCGCCATACATGCCATCCGTCCCCTGTTCCCGGGCAGAGAAGCCTGGGTAGCTGCGGGTTTTGGCCTGGTGCATGGTCTGGCTTTCGCCTCCATATTATCAGGCCTTCAATTGAGTGGAGGTACTATGGCGCTAAGCATCCTGGGTTTTAATATCGGTATAGAATTAATGCAGCTTTTTATCATTGCCCTGGTGGTACCGTGGTTAATTCTTTTAAGTCAAACGCCGGTTTATAAATGGATACGGGTAACCGGCGCCGTCCTGGCCGCTATAGCTGCCTTAGCCTGGATAGCAGAAAGAAGTTCGGGCCGGCCGAATATGATTGCCGGCCTGGTACAGAAAGCGGCCCAATATGCCACCTGGTGCATTCTTTTACTGGCCGTTATTGCCCTGGTATCCTGGCTCCTGCAACGAATAAAAGCAAAAGCACATTTACAGTAGTTTAAATGCGTGCGGCAACACAAATATGTTCCGGACATAAAGGTGATGGCTATAGGTGAATGAAAAAATGATTACCTTAGTTTAGAAGCCTTCACTATGTACTTTACTAGTTTACCAGACCATAGTAAACCGGGGTTTGATGAGCAGTTGCATTTCAGCCAATTCAAGCGACACAATGTTATTTTCAATGCGATATCGGGCAAAAGTTATTGTGATCGTCATGTAGGCTGTCTTTCCATTAAAACAGTGTTGCGTGGTGAGGAATGGTATGGCATAGATAATCACCAATTGGCGGTAAGGCCCGGGCAATTCCTGCTCTTAAACAATGACCAGGACTATTCCTGCAGGATTGATTCGGCCGGTGATGTTAGGATCCTATCTGTTTTTTTCAGGAAAGAATTCGCATCCTCTGTGTTTCGTGACGCCCTGAACAGGGAAGAAGCATTGCTTGATAACCCTTTTGAAACAGGGGAGCCCACACTTGAATTTTTTCAGACACTGTATGATACCAATCCCGGGGTGGCGCAAAAGTTACAGGGCCTTGTGACTTCGCTGAATAAATATGGATATGATAGTAATATGGTGGATGAGCAACTGGTTTTTTTACTGCATGATTTGATTCGTGTACATAAGACGGAGACCAGGCGTGCAAGCCAGGTAAGCGCAATCAAACCGGGTACAAGAACGGAAATTTATAAACGGCTATGCATTGCCAAAGACATCCTGCATTCTTCCTTTATGGACAAACCGGATCTGTCTGTGATTAGCAATACCGCCTGTTTATCTGTACCACAGCTGATCCGTCAGTTCAAAACTGTTTTTAAAACAACGCCCCATTTATACCTTACCCGGATCAGGCTCGCGCATGCTGCCGGTTTATTGAAACATACCTCTACGCCCGTACACGAGATTACCTGGAAGTGCGGCTTTGAAAATTCCAGTGCATTCTGCCGTGCATTCAAGGCAGAATATGGCGTCCCTCCTCTTCATTTCAGGTTGATAGACTGATAAAATTGAGCATTTCTGCACATTTCTTTACATTCCCAAAGTATATTTTTAACCAATAATGGATTAAAGAACCATTAGAATATCCCAATAATGAAAATAAATAATATCCTTAGCATGCTTTTAGCCCTGGAGCTTTTAACCGGTTGCCAGCCGGGTAAAACAACCGATAACCCTGAATTATTGAAAAAGGTTTTAATCAGCTATTTTGAAGGTATAGAGAGCAAAGACTTTGTAAAAATGAAGGCGGCAACGACTGATGATTTCATGCTGTATGAAGATGGAGCAGTATGGAACAATGATAGTGTATTCATGAATATCAAGGCGCATCTTCCGTTTACGGTGAAATACAAATTTGCCAGCTTTAAAATAAATGTCGACAATATGTCCGGAGACATGACCTACCTTAACCATGCAGACTTTGTATTTAATAGCACAACCAAAGAGAGCATTGATTGGGTTGAAAGCGCGACTTTTAGAAAAAGTGAAGGCATCTGGAAAATGAATTTTCTACAAGCAACTGTAAGAAAATAATACAATGCGTACATTTTCAAAAACACTCTTATGAAAAAAGTATTCCACGGGATTTTTTTTAACCTGGCATCAATTATAGCAGTAAGCCAAAACACTGCATATGACACTACACTTTATCAAAATGAACATTACAGGGAGCGGGTAGCTGTTTTCAACAACGAACCGGTAATAAAAGGACAAATTATATTTTTAGGAAATAGCATAACCGAGTTTGAAGACTGGCGGCAACTGCTAAATGATGCAAGTGTTATTAACAGGGGGATTGCAGGCGACAACACCTATGGTGTTCTGGCTCGTTTAAAAGATATTATAACACGTAAACCAGGCAAGCTTTTTATCGAAATCGGGGTAAATGACATTTCCCTGGATATCTCTTCAAAAAACATTGTAAAAAATATCTTATCAATTGTTAAGCAGGTACATGCAAAATCACCAGGAACGAAAATATATGTCCATAGCATTTTACCTACAAATGACCATGTCAAAAATGAGTATCCAGGCATCTACAACAAAAACAAACAGGCAAATTTTATCAATAATCAATTAAACCGGAATGCAAAGGATAATAAATATATTTATATTGACTTACATAAGGAACTTAAGGATAAGAACGGCAAGCTCGATTCAAAATATGCAATGCCCGATGGGCTTCACCTGAACAATACCGGGTATGACATATGGGCCAAACTTCTAAAAGCAAAAAAATACCTATAGTTTGATCAAAATAAGCGTTTAAACAAAAATAAAAAGGATAGAATGGAAATTTTCCGGTTTGTCCTATATTTACCTGCCTTTTAAACTACCATTCTGTTAAATCTTTCCTGATTACCTGGTGCTTCCTATCCCGGCGGCTTGTCTTCATTTACGCCTGTTTATGTATGATCAACTAAGTGATATTGAACTGGTACAACTGCTGAAAATCAGTGATGAAGCCGCTTTTAATGAAATTTATAAGCGCTTCCAGGGCTTGCTGTATGTATACGCCTGCCGCATCACCCATGAGGAAAACGAAGCCGAAGATATCGTACAGGAGGTATTCATCTATCTGTGGGATAAACGGGCATCCGTTGTATTGAATGTCCTTTCCAGCTGGCTGTACCAGGCCGTCCGCTATCGCTTTTTCGACCGCCTTGATCGCCGGAAAGTACGGGCCGGGCACCGTACATCGTTACAATCTTTTCTTGAGGGAGCCACTTACGGCCCCGATGAGTATGTTCGTGAACGGGAGCTGATACAGCTTGTTGAAAAAGGCATTGCTGCGCTGCCTTCCAAAATGCAGGAGATATTTATCCTGAGCCGCCGGGAGCAGCTTTCCCATAAGGAGATCGCCTCCCGGCTCAACGTCTCCGAAAAAACCGTTAAGAACCAGGTGCATAATGCACTACGCATCCTGAAAACCCGCATCGGCACGCTTTTCTCCCTGATCCTGCTCACCAAATTATAAAGATTATCTTTTTTTTAATTTTCCCTGGGCCCACCGGGTTGTTCAACCTACATCATACAAACCTTGCGGTTCTTAACCCCAGTACATGCAACCATACAACGCGGAAGAGCTTATTCGGAAGTACCTGGCAGGCCATTGCACAGCGGAAGAAAAAAACCTGGTGGAAAGCTGGCATCTTACCGAGCTTTCACAAAGCACCTATACCCCTGCCGAAGAACAGATCAATGCTGTTCATCAGCGCATGCAGGTAGCCCTGACCCAACATATCCGGTCTTCGCTGCAACGCCCTGTTACACAAAAGATATGGTTCCGCATGGCCGCCGCTGCGGTCCTGGCAGGGCTCCTTTTCACAGGTGCTTACTGGTTGTATACGCAATCCCGCGGGGCCGGCGCTCCTGCTGCGCTTGCCGCGCATTCCACTATCCTGCCAGGCCACGATGGCGCTGTGCTGACGCTGGCAGACGGCCAAAAAATGGTGCTGGACAGCCTCGGCAATGGTTTGCTTACCATACAGCAGGGAACAAAAGTGTTATTGAACAACGGGCAATTGACCTACCAGGCCGGCAGCGCCAATGCCATGACCGGCGCATACAATACCATCAACACGCCGAAGGGAAGGCAGTTTAAAATCACCCTGCCCGATGGAAGCCGGGTATGGTTGAATGCTGCTTCGTCCATTCGCTACCCGGTTGCCTTTACAGGTGACGAGCGAAAAGTATATATAGCAGGCGAAGCTTATTTTGAAGTGGCCCCCTCTACCCCCGCTGCGGGCGGAAAAAAAATCCCTTTCATTGTTGACATTCTTCCTTCCCCCGGAGACGGGACGGGAAGCAGGGTGGAAGTATTAGGTACGCATTTTAATATCAATGCTTATGAGGATGAAGATGCTGTGAGAACCACCTTGCTCGAAGGAAAAGTAAGAATCGTTCGGCAGGAACAATCAGTCATACTTTCACCGGCACAGCAGGCTGCCATACATTCATCCAACGCTACCTCTCCCATCCTGGTACAGGCAGCAGATATAGAACAGGTGATAGCCTGGAAGAATGGTGTATTCAATTTCCAGAACGCCACGCTGGAAAAAATGATGCGGCAGCTGGCCAGGTGGTATGATATAGAAGTGGTGTACGAAAAAGTCATTCCCGACATTGTGTTTGAAGGAGAAATCAACAGGCAGAACGAACTGGCAGATGTGCTTCGCATACTGGAACGTATGGGTGTGCATTTCAAACTGGAAGGACGCCGTTTAACAGTACTCCCTTAAAATACAAGATCCTATATCCCCGGACATTTAATTTTTTACCAAAACTAACAAACATGAACGTCTGTCTTTTTACAAAAAGCCCATAAAAAAAGTCGCCTAGCCAAAGCATCGGCGACCGGTGCCCGTCATGCTACGAACATGACAGGCGGCGTGCCTGGGCTTTTACAACAAATTTTCCTGGTTAGAATCATTATTGCAACCCAAAACACTATTAAAGTTATGAAATTAATCTTTATTCATGTTCTGCGCGGACTTGTCGTGCGTATGTACGGGCATTGCCGCGCAGGGCGACTGTTAACGATCGCGCGGGCAAAGGCGAATTACCCGCACACGAATAGCAGAAATATATTGTTAGGTATGAAAATAACTGCAGTTATGCTGCTGGTAACCTGCCTGCACGCTTCTGCCGGAAGCTTCTCGCAAAACGTGACGCTGAAAGCGGACAATATGCCCCTGAAAGAGGTGCTGTCTACCGTAACAAAGCAAACGGGGTATTCTTTCTTTTTTAAAAAGGGTGCGCTCGATCAAACACGTGCCGTGACCCTGCAGGCACAGGATATGCCCCTCGCAGCATTCCTCGACCTGGCGCTGAAAGATCAGCCGCTGACATACGAACTGTCTGTAAAGACCATCATCCTGCTGCCGAATCCTGTCGTGCTCAGCTATGACCGGCAACAGCGTAAATGGGGCGCTTTCCAGGAGATCAAAGGCACTGTTACCGGCGATGGAAACGCACCGCTGGCAGGCGCTTCGGTTAAGATCAAAGGCGTGGAAGCAGGCACGTATACCGACGCCAACGGCCGGTTTGCCATCAATGCCGAGTCCGGGCAGGTACTGGTGATCTCTTATATCGGGTACCAGGACAAACAGATCAAAATTGAAAAAGAGACCACGTTCACCATTCACATGGAACTTAAGGCGGCTTCCCTCGACGCCGTGGTAGTGAATAAAGGGTATTATACAGAACAACAACGATTTTCGGCCGGCAACGTATCCACCGTGAGAGCGGCAGATATAGAAAGGCAACCAGTAAGCAACCCACTGGCAGCCCTGGAAGGAAGGATACCGGGCATGGTCATCACCCAAAACACCGGTATGCCGGGCAGCGCCTTCAAAGTACAGATACGGGGCCGCAACAGCATCAACTACGGTACCGATCCCTTATATATTGTAGATGGGGTTCCTTATCCTTCCACCATGCTGAATGGCATGTTTGGCGCCCGGAACGATGTCACCCTCGGCGGAAGCCCGTTGAACTTCGTCAATCCGCAGGACATTGAATCCATCGATGTGCTGAAAGATGCGGATGCCACCGCCATCTATGGTTCGCGGGGCGCCAATGGCGTAGTGCTGATCACGACAAAAAAAGGGAAGGCAGGGAAAACGCAGGTCACCGCCAACGTATCGCACGGCGCAGGCAAAATTGGCCGTTATATGAAATTGCTGAGCAGGCGCCAATACCTCGACATGCGTTATGAAGCTTTTAAGAATGACAAGCTTGACTGGACAAGTCCTACCGTATACACGGCCGCAGACCTTAAATCATATGACACCACGCGTTATACCGACTGGCAGAAAACGCTGCTGGGTGGCAACGCCGATTACACCGACGCCCAGCTCAATATGTCGGGAGGCAGCGCCAATACACAATATTTTATCGGCTCCGCTTACCATCGTGAATCGACCGTATTTCCCGGAAATGCAACCGACCAGCGGGGTTCCATGCACTTCAACATCAACAGCTCAACCAATGATCAAAGGTTGCGCGTATTCCTTACGGGAAGTTATACCATCGATAATAACCAGCTGCCCCGGGATGATATGACCGACTACGCACTGAACCTGCCACCCATCGGCCCTTCCATTTACAATGCCGACGGCACTCTCAACTGGGCCAATGGCAACTGGCAGAACCCGCTGGCCCGCTCCAATGCCAAATTCAAACGAAAGACCAATAGTTTTATCAGCAATCTCGTAACCAGCTACCAGCTACTGAAAGGACTGGAGCTGAAATCCACTTTTGGTTATACGCAGATGCTGGTGAACGAAACCTCCACTACGCCTATTTCTTCCTACAACCCCACTTCGGGTGTGCAATCCGGCTCGGCCGATTTTTCCACCTTTACCAATACGACCTGGCTGGTGGAACCCCAGCTCAATTATAGTATCGATATCTGGAAAGGCAGACTGACGGCATTGGCAGGAACGACCATCCAGCAGAACGCCACCAGCGGACTAATGGTGAACGCTACCGGCTATGTGAGCGACGCGCTGCTGGGCACTATCGGCTCTGCCGGTACGGTCACTCCCATGGGCAACCAGTCCCGGAGCTACAAATACAATTCTTTATTCGGCCGGTTGAATTATATCCTGGCTGAAAAATACGTTATGAACCTTACAGTGCGCAGGGATGGTTCGGACAGATTCGGCCCCAATCACCGCTTCGGCAATTTTGGCGCCGCAGGCGTGGCCTGGATCTTCTCCCGGGAGAAGCTGGTGGCCGATCATGTTGGCTTTCTGAGCTTCGGTAAACTGCGGGCCAGCTATGGCACCACCGGCAATGACAAGATAGAAGATTACCAGTTTATCCGCACTTATTCCGTAACGACCAGCACCCTGCTGTTTCAGAACGTAAGGGGCCTGGCGCCCAACAACCTCTTCAACCCCGACTACCGCTGGGAAGAGAACAGGAAGCTGGAAGGCGGACTGGAGCTGGGTTTCCTGAATGATAAGATTACCACAAGCGTAAGCTATTACCAGAACCGTTCAGACAATCAATTGATAAGTACAAAGCTGCCAGCGTTTACGGGTTTTGGACAGGTCACCGCCAACTGGCCGGCCCTCATTGAAAATAAAGGCTGGGAAATCACCCTGAACACCAGCAATGTCAGGATAGGCCAGGTAAGGTGGAACAGTTATTTCAATATCAGCTGGTCGAAAAATAAGCTGGTGGCCTTCCCGGGTATTGAAAAAACTGCTTACGCACAAACGCTGTTTATTGGTCAGTCACTCGATATCAGCAGGACCTATGATTACGCAGGCATGGACCCCAATACCGGCCTCTATCAATTCAGGACCAAGGCCGGCAAGATCGTGGACGGGCTTTATCCTAATTATCTTACTTACGGAACCGACATGACGGTGTTGATAAACAAGACGCCTGAATATTATGGAGGCTTCCAGAATAATTTCAGCTATAAAGGGTTTGAGCTGGATTTCATGCTCCAGTTTGCCAAACAAATCGGACAGGCTTATCGTGCCGCCATCAATGCAGGGGCAGGAACAGGCACACAGGGCAACCAGCCTGTAGAAGTAATGAACAGGTGGCAAAAGAAGGGCGACGATACCCCTTACCCACGTTTCAATGCCGACAGGAGCACGGCTACCAATTATAGCAATTTCAGGGATAGCTGGGCCAATTACACGGATGCGTCTTTCATCCGGCTGAAGAATGTGCAGCTCGCCTATGATTTCACAAAGCTCATTGGCAAAAAGATAGGTGTGCAGTACCTGCGGGCCTATATACAGGCGCAGAACCTGCTGACTATTACGAGTTACCTGGGCTTCGACCCTGAGAATCAAAATGGCACCACGCTCCCACCATTGCGTATGGTAACAGCCGGTATTAAAGTAACTATTTAAGAAAAACAACTATGAGCAGACTATATAAAACAATAACAGGCGGCGCACTGCTGGTACTGTTGACCGGAATACAAACCAGTTGCAACAAACTCGTAGAACCCTCCGCACCGGGAGAAAAGATCGGCGTTGAAGCGGTATACAGCAATGATAAAACAGCTGCTTCCGTACTCACCAGGCTGTTGGCGGAAATGTCGTTCCAATCCGAGGGAGCAAATGGTTATCCTTTTATTTGCGCCCTTTCGGGCGATGACCTGAAACTGGGCGCGTCTGTAGACCTTACCACGCAACAGATCTATTTCAATGCCCTGAAAAGCGATCCTACCCAGTGGTGGTCCAAACTGTACAGTGAGATCTATACCGCCAATGACGCTATTGAACAGCTCACCATCTCCAAAGGGGTATCAGAACGCGTGAGGAACCTGCTGCTCGGTGAAGCCAAATTTTGCAGGGCGTTCTGTTATTTCTATCTCGTAAATACCTATGGCGGCGTTCCGCACGTACTTACCACAGATTATACGCAAACAATGGGCTTCGGCCGTACAGAACCTGCGAAGATCTATGCCCAAATCATAGCCGACTTGCAGGATGCGAAAGGGTTGCTGAGCAGTGAGTACCTCAGTTCCAATATGCTTGCAGCAACGGCCGGTGACCGCTTACGGCCCATCAAAGCCACTGCCGCCGCATTGCTGGCACGCGTTTACCTGTATAATGGTGAGTATGCAAAAGCCGAAACGGAGGCCACCGAAGTGATCAGCAATCCATTATTTGGATTAATTGATCCGAACGCCGTATTTAAAAAGAACAGCAAGGAAACGATCTGGCAATTGCCGGTTATGCAGGTGCAGACACAAACGCTGGATGGCATGAAATACATCCTGCGGAAATTATATCCCACAGATCCCAACGGCCCCAACACCACCACGCCTTTCCTGGCCAGCGATTACCTGCTGAATGCTTTTGAGACCGGCGATCTCCGCAAAACAAAATGGATCGGCGATAGCGCAGGCTACAAGTTCATCAACAAATACAAGGAGTGGGACGCGTCCAAACCAGTGGTGGAAGCGACCATGATGATGCGCCTGGCAGAGCAATACCTGATCCGCGCCGAGGCCAGAATACAACAGGATAAAATAGCAACCGGCGTGACCGACCTGAACGCCGTGCGGCTGCGTGCCCGCGGCGCCAATCCCGGCGACCTGCCCGATCTATCTACAGGCTTATCCAAGCCCAATGCCTTGCTGTCAGTGGAACATGAACGCCAGGTGGAACTGTTCACCGAATGGGGACATCGCTGGTTCGATTTGAAACGGACCCAACGCCTCGATGCGGTGATGACGATAGTAACGCCTGTTAAAAGCAACAATACAGCCGCATGGAGCCCCTTCCGTGCATTGTTTGCCATCCCTGCCGGAGAGGTACTCAATTCTCCCGGCCTGGTGGGACAACAAAACCAGGGGTATTAGTTCACCATCTCATTATGTAACTGTAAAGCAACGGTCCGTGTTAATCGCACGGACCGGGCTTTATTGCTTTGATCATTTCAAAATAGTTCATAAATAACAACCAATGACGAACGAGCCTATTGTGCGTGTCGAAAACCTCTCGCATCGCTACAGTACTGCCTGGGCTATCAGGGATATCAGTTTCGATATCCATAAAACCGGCGTAATGGGATTACTGGGATCGAATGGCGCCGGCAAATCCACCACTATGAATATCATGTGCGGCGTACTCAATCAAACCGCAGGAAACGTGTACATCGATGGCATTGATATGCGCAAGCACCCCGAAGCAGCCAAAAGAAAAATCGGTTTCCTGCCGCAGGCCGCTCCCCTGCATTTGGATCTTACCGTAGATGAATACCTCCGGCATTGCGCCTTTATGCGCCTGGTTGATAAAAAAAATATCCCGGCCGCCATGGCGGAAGCCAAGGCGCGTTGCGGCATTGCACATTTCAGCAACAGGCTGATCAAAAACCTTTCCGGCGGCTATCGCCAGCGGGTGGGCATAGCACAGGCCATCATACACCAGCCTACACTGGTGGTGCTGGACGAACCTACCAACGGCCTTGACCCTAACCAGATCATTGAAGTACGGTCGCTCATCAAAGAGATCGCTGTAAACAGGTCGGTTATTTTTTCCTCGCATATACTGTCCGAAGTACAGGCCACCTGCAAAGACATTAAGATGATCGAGAACGGCGAAATGGTCTTTGCTGATACCGTAGAGGCTTTCAATAATTATATATTGCCCGACAGCCTGGTAGTGGGGCTCGACAATCCGCCATCCTTACCCGAACTGGCAGCCATCGATGGTATTACACAGGCCAGTTACCTGCATGGCAATTATTACCGGCTGCATTTTTCAGGCCCCTCCGCCATCACCAAAAAAATTATTGAACTGAGTATAAACAGGGGTTGGCAGCTGGCGGAGATCAGCCTGGAAAAAAGTTCACTCGATGAGGTATTCGCTCAATTATCAGGAAAAAGCACCAAACAAAAATGAAAACTATTATAAGACTTGCACGACTGGAATTAAGTATCTTATTCTATTCACCTATAGCCTGGCTGGTACTGATTGTGTTTGCATTCCAGTCGGGGCTTGCGCTTACCGACAAGATAAAACTCTATGAAGGCTGGCAGGCCGCCGGCAGCCGCCTGAACTTTATTACCTCCTCCATTTTCAGCGGGCCGACAGGACTCTTTGCCGAGATACAGAAAAATGTATACCTGTATATTCCGCTGCTTACCATGGGACTGATGAGCCGGGAAACCAGCAGCGGCTCTATCAAATTATTGTTGTCCTCACCGGTTAAGCTCAGAGAAATCGTACTAGGCAAATACCTGGCCATGATGGTGTATTCTTTGCTGCTCATCGGTGTGCTGGCCTTATTTGCAGCGGCAGGCGCCTGGTCTATTGTATCCTTCGACAGCGGGCATATCCTTTCGGCCCTTATAGGCATTTACCTGCTTATCTGCGCCTATGCCGCCATTGGTTTATTTATGTCGAGTCTTACCTCCTACCAGGTGGTGGCGGCTGTAAGCACCCTGGTAGTATTGGCCGCACTGAATTATGTAGGGCTGTTATGGCAGGGAGTGGATTTTGTTCGTGACATCACCTATTTTCTTTCCCTCTCCGGCAGGGCCGACCAGATGCGCGATGGATTGATAACCAGTAAAGATGCTTCCTATTTTATCCTGGTCATTGTGCTGTTCCTCGGTCTTACCATTATGCTTTTGCAGGGCGCCCGCACTGCCCGTCCCTTACTTGCAAAGATGGGCCGCTATACCTTATTTATAGCCGTCATCCTTCTTGCCGGTTACCTCAGCTCCCGGCCAAAGCTGGCGCTTTATACAGATATGACCGCTACCAAAACCCAAACCCTCACGCCGGCCACACAACACATCATCGGGTCACTGCAACAACCACTGAAGGTAACGACCTATGTGAACCTGCTCGACGATTTCTGGTATATGGGCATTCCCTCCGCAAGGAATAAAGACATTGCTTTCTGGGCGCCTTATCAGCGCTTCATGCCCGATATGCAATTGAGTTATGTGTATTACTATGATTCTTCCAAAGCAGACTGGATGTATAAATACAACAAGGGCATGGACAACCTGGCGCTTGCACAAAAAATGGTCAAAGCAAGGGAGCTCGACCTCAACCTGTTTAGGCCGCCTGCGGAGATAAGGAAAATCATTGATCTTCGACCGGAGGAAAACCGGTTCGTTCGTTGCCTCGAATACAATGGCAAACGATCTTTCCTCCGCGAATATGCCGGTGAAATGAATCCCAACCCGGGTGAGGCAGAATTTGCAGCAGCGATAAAACGCTTAATGGTGACGCCTCCCAGGATAGCTTTCCTCAGCGGCAACAACGAACGTTCACTGGAAAGGGCGGGCGACAAAGATTATCAGACCAGCACAGTTACCCTTACTTATAGAAAAAGCCTCATCAACCAGGGATTTGATGTGGTACAGCTTACCCTGGAACAGGAAGAAGTACCCGCGGATATTGCTGCCCTGGTAATAGCCGATCCCCGGAAACCCATCAGCCCTGAAAAGCTGGACCGCCTGCAACGCTTTATTGACCGAGGCGGTAACCTGCTGATCGCTGGCGAACCCGGGCGACAGTCATTGCTGAATCCCCTGCTGGAAAAACTGGGTGTTCAATTCACGGATGGCATTTTAATGCAGCAAAGCAGGGATTTTTCGCCTGACCTTGTAATGGGGTATTTCACAGCAGCCGCAGCCGGTTCGGGGCAGCATTACAGGCAATTGTGGGCCGATAGCTCGCGCGTGTCTGTAACAGGCGCTGCCGGCATTCATTACAGCAGCAGCAGTAGCGCACCTTATAAGATGATGCCCATTTTAGTAACTGATAAAAATAAAAGCTGGAATAAGCAGGGAGCCCTTAACCAGGATACAGGTTATGTGCAGTTTGACCCCGCCGCGGGAGATACAAAAAGTTCGACGCCTGTTGCTGTGGCATTAACCAAAAATGTACCGGGGCGGGAGCAACGTATTATGGTAGTGGGAGACGCTGATTGGATGAGTGCGGCGGAACTTTCCAGGTACAATATCCGGGTGGCCAATTTCTCCTTTATGATGGAGGTGTTTAAATGGCTTACGTACGATCAATTCCCGGTGGATGTATCGCGCCCGCCATCACCCGATAATAAAATGACCATCGGTAAAGCCGGCGTTACGACCCTAAAAATAACTTTCCTGGGTGTCATACCCGCGCTGCTGTTGTTGTGCGGGCTGACAATACTGATTGCCAGGAAAAGAAGATAGCCTCTTTTTATCCCAATTGAAAACCCAAACTAAAAAAGGCTTTAAGTTCAATGACTTAAAGCCTTTTTTAACCTACGGGTATATGGGACTCGAACCAGTCAATGTACGCACTACCGGGAAAGCATTAGCGGCAGCAAGGCCGCGGAGATTGCCCATCAATAAACCGGCTCCTGCCATACCTGTAGTCTGTATAAAAGTAGATTTGGGCCTTTTTTGGTGCCGAATACGCTTTAACTATGCCTCTTCCTAGCAGTTCCCTACCCTCTCATAGACTTTGCCGGGCTCCTCATAAGGCCAGAAACGGCCGCACAAGTTCCACCGCCAGGCCGGTAAACTGGCAAAATTCTACAATAGAGACAAATTCCCCTTTCTTTTTCCTATCCTTTTTTCTTATGCGGGCAAGCAGCGCCCGCGCCGCCCGATCCCGAAGGCCAGTGATATTCATCACGTCTTTGGTGTAAACGACAATTCGTATAGTGGCAAATTGCGGCATATTCCGGCACATTCGGATCGCTCCCGTTCCGGTGACCTGCCCGGAGAATTGATTGCGTTTTCTTATTATGGCTGTATTTTCTTTCTCCGGGCTGGTGACCGCCGGCCGCGGAGATGAGGGCCGGCCGATGGGGGGTATGCCGATGAACGTAATGCAACGCAACAATGATCAACCGGAGTTACTTCAGCTGGTTACATATAAATAATGATTTCCTGTACTGTGCTTATATTAATGCCACAGCAAGATTTGCAAAGTAATTCACAGGTTTTGCAAAGTGATTGCCGGTATTGTGCATGAACTTTACGGACTATAAAAAAACCGGAGAAGAAATGAATAGTCCTTTTAGAAGCGCTCTTACTATGTCGCCTGGTTCACGCAGGTTTATGCTAACGGTGCATTTGATTTTTTCTGTGGGATGGCTGGGGGCGGTGGCAGTATTCATGATGTTATTGGTAAAGGGCATGACAAGCCAGGACATGGGTATCGCCCGTACCGCGTACGCTGTACTGGCGGTCATTGGCTGGTGGGTAATTGTTCCGGCCTGCTTTGGCTCACTATTAACCGGCCTTATATTGTCGTTTGGAAGCCAATGGGGGCTATTTAAATATTATTGGGTATTGGTGAAATTCCTGCTGACCGCTGTTTCGACCATCTTACTGCTTATGCACATGCAGCCGGTTGGCAATATGGCAAAAGCGGCATCAGCTGATATGCAATCTTACACGGCATTCCGGCCGGTGAGCATCCGGCTTGTAGCTGAAGCAGACGCTGCGATGTTGGTTTTGATTTTCGCCACAGTAATATCTGTGTATAAGCCGTGGGGGAAAATCGGATATTGGCTGTCTGAAAAGAACGAACGGCAGAGTGTGACGAGGGGCAGGAAGGCTATTACCCGGAATGGTTGGGGCCGGTATTTGCTGCCTGTGCTTATTGGCCTGCTTGTGCTGTTTGTTGTCCTGCACCTGGCCGGGGGCGGCCTACATAAGCATTGACCCTGCATTTAGTAATATCTTTGCCATACACCCATCATTAATTTTACCTATGCACGGCAACGAAACCATTAATGAGCGTAAAAAAAGGATCGATACGATTATTGATTATATTTTCAAAAACCTGCATGGTGACGTATCATTACAAACGCTGGCTGGTATAGCTAACTACTCCCTTTTTCATTTCCAAAAATTGTTTAAAGATATTATAGGTGTATCGCCCAAACAATATATCATTAAAATCAGGCTTGAAACAGCTTTGCACCTGCTGGTGATCCACCCGCAAAAATCTGTTATGGAAATATCCATTGAATGCGGTTTTTCGTCGCCTGCGGTATTTTCAAGAGCGGTGAATAATTATTTCGGTGTGCCTCCTGAAGAAATCCGAAAGCTTCCGCCAAAGGAACGGATACAAATTTTTAATAGTAAGAATCCACACGATTTGCCAAATGATATTGCACTGACCAAACAAGTGGATTCGGGAACATTGGAAGTTCGGTTAAAAAGGGTTGAGGCACTAAACGGCATATACATGATAACCCCGTTTAAAAATTACCTGTCTATTCAACAAACATTCAATCAACTGCTGCAAACAGCGAAGAACCATGATCTTTTGAATGGCGGTGCTAAAATGCTGGGCATCCTTAGTCCGCATGAGGGAAATATTTATAAAGCGTTTATATCGGTAGAGAATACGAAGGCAATCCCTGCAAAATACAATCAAACAAAAATAAAGGCGGGGAAA
>Ga0307508_10003066_pt1 | contig 17185 bp, 8 predicted proteins | sample 9_EM_MG_FD_203089 | JGI IMG/M metagenome (GOLD analysis project Ga0307508, IMG submission 203089) | Populus trichocarpa ectomycorrhiza microbial communities from riparian zone in the Pacific Northwest, United States - 9_EM | ecosystem: Host-associated > Plants > Roots > Unclassified | place...
TATCGCTTTCAGACTCGGCGATATACGAATCGTCCGAACGCAGGCCCACTATCACCGGGTCGTCTTTGTATACGCTGCGCAGAGCGGCATAGCAACCGATAACGCCCGTTTCCACTTCGTTGGTATTGGTATAATAATTCCCCTCGGTAGAAGTGGATATCGGCTGGCGGTCCAGGAACTTTTTACAACCGGGGCCGGCCAGCGCCATTACTATAGCAGATGATAAAATGATATAGGATCTCATCAGGATAGTTTTAATACGTTTACAATTCTACGTTTATGCCAAAGACAATGGTTCTCGATATCGGTACCGCCCCCCGCTGGTAGCCCCTGCGCAAGGGGTCGTTGGGAAAGCCGTTGTCGGCTTCCGGGTTATAGCTCGCATAGTTATTGGAAAAATGATACCAGAGGTTGCCCGATGACATATACAACCGCAGCTTTGACAGCGTCATTTTGCGCAGCAGCCTGGCGGGCAGGGTATAACCCAGGTTTACATTGCGCAGCGCGATAAACGAAGCGTCCTCGATATTATAATCGGTTTGTGTTTTCAATACCGTCATGGCCTTCTGTGCGGGGGTATAGCCCTGCTTGTCGCGCGCTTTTGAGCCGGTCGTGCCGTATTGCGTTTCAAAATAATAGGGGTCCACGTTAAACACCTGCGCACCATGCGATCCCTGGAGGGTGATGCTCAGGTCGAAGTCGCGGTATTGCATATTGCTGGTAAAGCCCCAGTTGAATTTGGGATAAGGAGTACCCAATACGATACGGTCGCTGTCGGAAATATGGCCATCCTTGTCAATGTCTTTTACAAACGTATGCAGCGATGTTACGCCGATGGGCCAGTAATTGGTGGTATGCATGGTGACCGCGCTGTCCATTTTATAGCCGTAATACTGCACCAGCGGACTGCCCACTTTGGTGAGAAAGAAATTGGCCCGGCTGGGGTCGCCCTGGTTTATCTGCTGGTCGGTGCCGCCAAAATCGAGCAGCTTGTTGCGGTTCAGGTAACCATTGGCCGTAATATTCCAGTGAAAATTGTTGACGCTGATAACGGGAACGGCTATTTCAAATTCAAAACCCTTGTTGGCCAGCTTTCCCTTGTTGGTGGGGTAAGTGGTATAGCCGCCCGAGGATACCGCCGCCAGGTTCAGCAGCAGGCGATTGGTCACCGTACTATAATAATCGAGGCTAAGGCGCACTTTGTTGTCAAACAGGCCCAGGTCCAGCCCCACGTCGGCCGATAGGGTTTTCTCCCATTTGAGCGTATCGTTGCCGTAACCGGTGAGCTGCATGCCGGGCGTAGGATTGTCGTCGCCCAGTATGGCCGACACCGGGGTTACGGTAGAATAGTACCGGTAATTGCCGATGTTTTTATTACCCGTGGCGCCATAGCTGGCTCTTACCTTAACCTCGTTTACAAACCGGTTTCTTGGAAAGAAGGCTTCGTTGCTCATACGCCAGCCAACAGACGCCGAAGGAAAGAAGGCATAGCGATTGTCAGGGCTAAACCGCGAGCTGCCATCGGAGCGGTGGCTCAGGGTAACCAGGTACCGGTTGTCGTAGGTATAGCTCGCCCGCATCAGGTACGATACCAGCGCTTCCTCTTCCGTGGTGCTGGTAAGCGATTGCATAGTGCCCGCATTCAGCGTGGGGATATCGTCTGTTGCAAAATTGAAACCCTGGGCGGAGAAATAGCTGGTATTGGTATACTGCGTGGTAAATCCGCCTATCACATCAATCTCGTGCAGGCCGATGCTGCGTTTATAGCCAAGGATATTTTCGTTGGAAAGGTCCAGCATCCTGTTTCTCGACAGCACGGCCCGCGACGTCTTGCGGGCGTTTATCTCGCCGTCGAGCGCCGCTTCCGACTGGGCCCAGGAACGCTGAAAATAATCGCGCTGGTTCTCGCTGTACAGGAAACCGACAGACGATTTCAGGGAGAAATAATTGCCGATATCGATCTTCACCGAGAAATTGGTGATGTTACGGATCTGTGTATTGCGATCGGTGGTGCCGTTCAATTGCTGCAGCGGATTGTTGGTCGTGGTAGAATTGAGGCCCACGCCGCCGGTATAACGGGGGTTATAGCTAACGTTGAAATCCCGCTGGTTGGCAATGCTGCCTACCGACATACCGGTGTATTTGGACGTCGTATCGTTGTGATAGGTAGGCATCCACGAAGGCTGCGTTCTTATCGCCTCCTGTACCGAGATGGGCACGTTATAAAACAGGGTATAGGAAGGCGTCACGCCGAAGTCGATGGTCACTTTCGGGTTTACCTTGGCCGTGAAAGCGGCCTTCAGTCCAAGCTTTTTGTAGTTGTTGCCTATTATCACGCCATCGTCCTGCGTGGCGGTACCCGATAAATAATATTTAAAGGTCGTATTGCCGCCGCTGGCCGCCAGCTGGGCCGTGGTATAATGCACCTGGCGGAAGATGACATCCTGTGCGTCTATATTGGCGTCATATTTTTCCGCCGCGGTAATCTCGGCAGGTATTACGCCATTGTTATCACCTGCCACGTATTGTTTCCAGCGTTGCAAATTATACAATGGCACCGTACGGTAAACGGTTTTTATCCCGCTGCTCACATTCACGCTCAGCTTTCCCTTGCCGGTCTTGCCCGACTTGCTGGTAATGAGTATAACGCCGTTGCCTCCGCGCGAACCGTAGATGGCCGCCGAGGCGGCATCTTTCAGCACCTCGATGCTTTCCACATCATACATATCGATGGCCGATAAATCGGTGGGCACGGGGTATCCGTCTATTACAATAAGCGGGTTGGTGCCGGCGGTCACCGAGTTGGTACCCCGTATCTGTATGGTGGGCGCGGCGCCCGATTGTGCATCGGTTTGGCTAACGGTTACACCGGCCATCTTGCCCATCAGGGCCAGGTCGGCGCGCGATACGGGTGTCTGCCAAAGATTATCGTTGATGATTTTCGACACGGCGCCGGTAAGATGGGTTTTCTTACGGATGCCGTAACCGATAACCACTACTTCATTGTTCTCATGGGTATTGATACGCATCGTTACCACCAGTGACTCCGAATGGTTGATTTTCATGGAAGGGGCTTTAAACCCCACATAGCGGAATTCCAGCACCTGCCCCTTTTCCATGCGCATGGAAAACCTGCCCGCGCTGTCGGTAGCCACACCAATGCGCGTGCCCCGGATTATAACCGTAACGCCCTGCATGGGCGCACCCGATTCAGCAGATATAACGGTGCCTGTTACCTGTATAATACCGGAAGATTGGCTGTAGCCGGCATAGGAAGTGAGGAGTATGAGCAATAACCATACTGCTGGTTGCAGCACACGCTTTTGCATAGAATATGGGTTTAAACAGAATATAGGATTTACTGACTCGTCCGGCGCATCGTATAAACGATTGATTTTCAAATCAAGTACACCATGCGCTCCACGCCTGCGCAAGCTTTTACGCAAGTGGTTAATGACATAAACGACTGTAAGCCAATTTAATTGCACGATGGTGGAAAACCTATAGTACGACCCGGTTACGCCATGGGTGGCCAGCTGGTAGCCCGCGCGGCTTATCTGCCCGGTAGCGCATAAGCCCTGTAGCTGTCGCCTGAGCGGGCGCCCAGTTTTCCGCCACCACAGGCAATGACGATGTATTGCTTACCATTGACAGCGTATACCGATGGGGTGGCAAAGCCGGCCGCCGGCAGGCTGGTTTCCCAGAGCAGCTGACCGGTGCGTTTGTTGTAAGCCCTGAACTTTGCATCGCGGGTAGCCGCAATAAATACCAGTCCGCCGGCCGTTACCACGCAACCGCCATAATTCTCCGTACCAGTATGAATGCCTTTGGCTGCAAATTCGGGGTAATCGCCCAGCGTATCTTTCCAGGCCAGGGCGCCCGTGCTCAGATTGATGGCGTTGAGCGTGCCCCAGGGCGGGCGCACCGCGGGATAGCCCTCTTTGCTCAGGAACTTATTGTAGCCGGTAGTAGAATAAGAAAGATGGGTATAGGCATCCGCCGGCCTGGCAGGTGCTGTAAACTTCTTTTGCTGCGCTGCTGCAAGCCCTAATACATAGGAGGCGATGGCATTGCGCTCGCTTTCTTCCAGTTGCCTGAAAGAAGGCATCATGCGGCGGCCGGTGCTGAGCAATTGCAGGAACTGCGGCTCATTGTATTTTTTATTGACGCCCAGCAGCGTGGGGTAATTGCCCGAGCCTTCGCGGTTGGCCCCGTGGCAGCTCATACAATTGGCCTTGTACAATCTCGCTCCTGCTTCACCGTTGGTTTCCTGTCCCGATGCCTGTGTTTTTACATCTACCATGGTGAGCACCCAGGGCATTTCATTGGCGTTTACGTACAAGAGATTGGAAACAGGATCATAAGCCGGGCCGCCCCATTCCACGCCGCCGTCGAACCCAGGGAATATGACCGTGCCCTGCCGCGAAGGCGGGGCAAACATATGACCGGTTTTATACGATGCCAGCCGTTTTTTAATATCCTGGTAAGAAGAATCGGGTACCAGGTTATTGATATCCGCTTCTGTAAATGTTTGCCGTACAAAAGGCGCGGGCAGTAGGGGCATGGGCTGCACAGGCCACAGCTTTTCATCCTTTAGTTCCGACTGTGCAGGTACGGGCCTTTCTTCCACGGGAAAAAGCGGCTTGCCGTCTGCCCTGTCCAATACGAACAGCATTCCTGTTTTGGTGGCCTGGGCGATGGCGTCCACCGGCTTACCATCTTTTGTGATCGTTACCAGCGCCGGCGGCGAGGAAAGATCCCTGTCCCACACATCATGGTGCACTTCCTGGAAATGCCATATATATTTACCCGTGGCCGCGTCGAGCGCCAGTATGCAATCGCTGAATAAATTGCTGCCGGTACGCTTACCGCCATAGAAATCAAAGCTGGCAGAGCCGGTGCCTGCAAACATGCGCCCTGTTTTTTCGTCTATGCTGATCCCGCACCAGGCATTGGCCCCGCCGGTATGCTTCCATGCGCTGCTATCGTCCCAGGTATCGTAGCCATACTCGCCGGGCTGTGGTATGGTATGAAATATCCAGCGCCGCCGCCCGGTATGCACATCGTAGGCACGTATATGACCGGGGGCGGCGCCCGCCGCCTCATCCACGCGCGTGCCCATGATGATAAGATCTTTGTAAACGGCGCCGGGAGAGGTAGCGGTGACAAACAAATTTTTTGCATCCCTGTCGAGCCCCTCGTGCAAATCAATTTTTCCCTTGTCGCCAAAAGCCATTACCGGTTTTCCCGTAGCCGCATCAATGCAGTACAGGTAAGCGCCGGCGGTATAAAAAAGGCGTTTATTGGCATGACCGTCCGTCCAGTAGCTGAGCCCCCGGCAATTGTTGAGCACAAAAAACATCCGCCGGTTGCCTGCCAGTGAATCAAAGGGATTGAATACCCATTGCTGCCGGCCGGTAGCCGCATCGGCGGCAAACAATTTCATTTTGGGCGACACGCCATAAAAGACCCCGTCTATCACCAGGGGATTGCACTGTATTTGCGAATGGGCGGCGGTATCCGCATCGCCGGTATGCAGTTCCCAGGCAGGCTGCAGTTGCGACACATTGCCTGTATCGATGGAGGCCAGCCGGGAATAATGGATATTTTCTTTGGAGCCGTTATAGGCCGGCCATGAATCGCCGGCCCCTGCCTTGCTATCCTGGCGGCAGGCACAACACAAACAATACAGCAGGAAGGCAATGGCATATGACCAATGGATTTGGGCCGCAGGTTTTACAGGCATGGCAAACGGGAAATGATAGGATTAAATATCGGCAATTTCCGGCTTACCGGACTTCGAACGTCGCTATTGTACTCCCGGCCAGGCCGTCTTTGCTAATTCCCTGCACCACTACCGCAAACGTCCCCTTCAAATCGCCGGTATAAAAGGAAAGCTGCTGCGGGCTTTTACCGCCCGTTTTGATATGCGGCGCCCAGTACAGCGCATTCCGGGTATCGGGTATGCGACTGCCGGCCTGCGCATCGGTTTCGTATACCGGCGCATAAAATGCGCGCTCGCGTTGCAGCCCATCGTATTCCACCACCACGGCATTGGCATCGAGCTGGTAACCGGCCAAATCGCCTTCATAGGTTTTAAAGTGTACGATGCCATCGGCTGTAAGGCCGCCGAGATAGTATTTGCGGGCGACGATCTCTATCTTTTTTACCCGGAGCGGGTCCATAGCCATGACCTTATTTACATCAAAAACAGGAAGGCCGTCCAGCAACACGAGCGGGTCATCGTCGAAAAAAGCTTTGAAATAATCATTTACCACCCTGAAGCTGAATTTTCCCGGTTGCCCCCGCACCCTTACCTCGGCTACGTACTCGCGCATCACTTCTTCCATGCTGGTAAAGCGGGTATACTCATCCAGGTAGTATTGCTTATCGGGCGGGCCGTAAAAATGCGTTGTATCCATCCCTGCGGATAATATATAGCGCTCCCTGTTTTTCAGCCCGTAGCTGTTCTCCGCCTGGCTATTGATGCTGCGGTATTCCAGCTGATCTTTCCATTGCGGCCAAAGCCGGAAAACCGGCAAGGGGTTGGTGGAAAATTTATCCGACCAGGGGGAGGCAATATCCACCTTGTACAGGCTGTCGGTAAGCGGGTTTGTTTGTACAATGATCTCATTGCGCCCGTAAAAATTATCCAGGTTAAAACGGGTATCGCCGCCCGGACGGGCGGAAGCCGTGGCCAGCACAAAATGTTGTCCCGGCACCGATAGCCAGGCCGTGGCATTCCCCGCCGGCCGGCCACTGCGCCTATCCGTTAGCCTGGCATTGATAACAGGCCCTTCTTTTTCCGGCAGGTACTCAAACAGCGGAAGCCTGTTTTGTAATACATCTTCCCAGCGAAACCTGCGCCATCCCTGTGTAAGCAGCAGGTTGTCGATAGCCGTATCACTTTCCGCGCGGGTATTATCCAGGTACCAGCCCGGGTCTTCGATAGCGCCTTTAATATCCGATGACAGGAGCAGCCAGCTCAGCATATCCGTATAATGCGGTGATTGCAATGAATCCACCATGAACACCGCCATCGACATATCGGCATCCGCCGCATGCCCCGGCCTGTCCTCCGCCGATACCGCTATATTTATTTTTTTTCGCGTGCCATATACCGCTTGATCCAAATGCGCAGCTACCAGCAGCTTTGCCGCGGGCCGTTTAAAATACAGGCGCTCGCATACCGGCTGCCGGGCGGCATTAAAAACCGTGACATGCGAAATACCCTCACCCAGTTTGTTTTTATCTATGATAAATACCTGCTGCCCATTGACTGCCGGTATACCGGTCTCCATGCTTTTTACCAGCTGACGCGTATGCGCCAGCAGGTATACGGGCAAGGCGGCCAGCGAAGGGCTGGCGGAAACGATTACCTGTAAGTGGCCTTCGTCCTTATCCACCAGGCGCATGGTATATCCCTGCGCGTACACCATCGGGAGGGACTGCCGCAATACCGTATCGGCGGTATTTACCAAAGCGGTATATGTTTCATCCTGTTGCGGTGTAAATAAAAAGCTGCCCATACCCGCATGCCCTGTTTCAAAACGCGCTACGGTGTCTTTTCGGCTATTGATAATGATGCCCCTGCCGGGCAGGCCCTGCCCATAACGGTTGGTTATTTTAAACGCCGTTCTTGAAGCAAGCCCGGCCACCAGGTTGCCGCCTTCCGGGAAGAACTGCACCGCGTACACCGGCGCGCCGGAAGGCGCCGGCGCGGCAGGCGCTCTCAGCGTATTGACGATGGTAATTGTTTGCTCATAATAAAAATCGGGGCTGAAATTCCGCATCCAGCTGGTATAAGCCCGCAAACGATAATGACCCGAAGCTATCGAGGTGGGGATAAGCAGGGAACCATTGCCGCTGCCTTCCTGTAGCAATATCCTGGCCTGTACCAGGGGCCGCTGGTCTTTGTCGAGAATCTCCACATGGGCGATGGCGCTGGCGGCGCAGGGCCTGTGCAGCCAGCCGTCGATATCATATACTTTATACCAGGCGGTTTCACCCGCGAGGTAAAAAGTCTTATTGATGTGCACGAACAGTTTTTCCTGGAAGGTATTCAGCTGGTAGCGTGTAAACAGCTGCTGCAGGCTATCCGCACCTGCCTGTGAAAATACCGGCATCGCCGCGAGGCAGTATAAAAAAATAAGTATTCTTTTCCGTATGGTATCCTGCATGTAATAATGAGTTGGTGCTTACCAGTAAGCGGGTTTTTGATTAACGCCTCCCTCCAGCGTACAATCTGTACATACCAGCCTTGCGATGGCAAGGCCGCCGCCCGACTGAAAGTATACCGGCCCCCAGGCTTTGTCGGGATAGTCGAAAATTGCAAAATTGGCCGGGTTCTGAAAGATGAACTTCAGCTCGCAACCATAATCCGGCGGCACCGATTGCCAGCTGCCCTGCAGGTCGTGGTGGTCAATAAATATCCTTGCCTGCTGCGTATTGCCCGCGGTAATAAAACCTATCACCGGCTCACGGGGATTGCTCAGGCAGTATATATTGCCCACCAGCTGCGAAGGCTGCTCATCAAAAAGACCGCCCAGCTGCTGCGTGTTTTTCCGGATGATTTGCCAGTACGCATAGGCTTCCGCGGTAAGCGCATACTGCGTTACCAATGTGCTGTAGCGGATATCCAGCCGCCCGTCGTTGGTAAGCAGCTTTGCCAGCGGCTGCAGGCTTATCAGGTCCTGGCTAAGCGCCACCGAAGTGCCCAGCAGTATATCGGTTGAGCCGGCCGTTTTCCAACAGGTATGCACCTGCTGCGTAGCAGAATCGCGGTGATAGATCATATTGTCCTTTAGCCCCCATTCGGAATATACGCGCGATTCGTATTGCCAGGTCTCTGTATAGGTCCACCTGTAATACAGGGTTTTGTTGGCCGGGTCATGTGTATTGGCGTAAATGGTTACGCCGTCTGTATCCTGTTTCCATACAATGCTGTCGATGGGCGGTGTGGGGCGGGGCACGGCATAGTCCGACTGGTATTGTTTTCCGTCGGCCGTTTTAATCGTCACCCTGTATTTATCGCCCGGGCTGAGGGTCAGCGCCGCGCTGGCATACAGGCCGCTGCTGAGCTGTTCTGTCATGGCATAGCTGCCGCCCGCACTGCCTTCGATGCGCATGGAAGCGCCATGCTCGGGCGTATTGATCACCGTATCGCTGAGATTGGCGGTGCGGGCCAGGCTGATGGTCGTTGACCCAGCGGGGTTGATATTGATAAAACCGTCCACCACGATATAGTGATCCCCTTTTGTAAAAACAGTCGGCTCAAAAGGTTTCCTGCACTGTGCCGCCATGATAAGCGCCAGCGCCAGCCATCCTGCTGCTTTCCTGTATTTGGCGTTGTAGTATAACATGGCGTCGTTAAAATTTAATATTATAAGTAACAAAAGGAATCAGCGTACCGAATATAGACAGCTGGTATGCTTTTATCTTACCGGCTTCCTGCGTGAAATAAACGGAATAGGCATTCTGCCTGGCCGTTAGATTGTATACGCCGAAGGACCAGGAATTATGCGTTTTCCGGGTCAGCTTATGATTGCCTTCCATGGTAAACGATACATCGGCCCTGAAATAATCGGGCACCCGGTACTCGTTGCGTTCCGAATACAGCAGCGAGCCGGAGCCGCCGAGCGAAAACACCGCCACGGGCAGCGTAATAGGGCGGCCCGTACTGTACAAAATATTGACCGAAAGGCTGTAGCGGTGCGAAAACCGGTAATTGCCGATAAAATTGGCCACATGCGGTTTGTCGAAACCGGCCCGATAATATTCGCCGTGGTTGATGGATTGGCCTGCAATGGGATCATCCAGCTGCAGGAAGGTCCTGGAATAGGTATAGCTGAGCCAGCCGTTTATCTTTCCCGCAGTTTTTTTGATAAGGAGCTCGATGCCCCAGGCTTTTCCCCTTGTATTGACCACATCGGTTTCTATATGGTGATTGAGCAGCAGGCTGGCGCCGCTTTTATAATCCAGGAAATGCATCATCTGTTTATAATATACCTCCACCGAGGCCTCGATGGTATTGGAGCGGAAATTTTTATAAAAGCCCAGCGACAGCTGCCTGCCCTGCTGCGGCTTGATATTGGGATCGCTGAGCTTCCATATATCGGTAGGCGAAACAGCCACGGTATTCGACAGCATATGAATGTATTGCTGCAGCGTGTTAAAGCTGAGCTTCACCGAAGCGCTGTCATTGAAAGCATAGCGCAGGGCCAGGCGTATTTCGGGCGCCGAATAAGTAGTAATGACCTGCCCCGCATTGTAATGCGCCGTATCGCGTATCGTCTTTACATCCCTCGGCAGGCCGGGCGCATAATTATATACATCGCGCGCGCCGAGGTAATTGTATACCGAATAGCGCAGGCCTGCATTGACCGACAGCTTTGGGGTAATGGCAAACTGGTCGCCCAGGTACACGGCGCTTTCCAATGCCTGCTCCGCCGGTAAGATATTTTGCACGACCAGCGACTGCCGGTCAACGCCGTTATAAGAGCCCGGATGCAGCTTGTAATAAATGCTGTTGAGCCCAAAGCTGATGGTATGCCGGTAACCGGGCGAATAGCTGAAATCGGACCTGAAATAAGCCTGGTTGATATCGAAGGCCATGTTAAATGCATTGATCTTGTTTTCCGTGCTGGACACCGAATACTGGTAACGGTCCAGCCCGGCGGTGAAAACGCTGTAAAAGCTATTATTGAAATGGTGCTTCCACTTGATATTTGCATTGCGGTTGCTGTATGTATAGGTGGTATCGTTGCGCAGGTTAAACCGGTCGTTGCTCATATAACCGGTGAGATAGAGAGTATTTTTTGCATTGATGGTATGACTGATACGCAGGTTGGCGTCATAAAAACCGGCCTGGCTGTTCCGGTAATCATCCTGCGGCAGCGCCCGGAGCAGCCAGTCGGAATACGTGGTGCGGAAGCCTGCCACCAGGGTAGTGGTCTCTTTTTTTATAGGACCTTCTATCGTTATCTTACTGGTAAGCGGGCCCAGGCCGATATTGCCGCTCCATTTTTTACTGTTGCCGTCGCGGCCCGTTACATCGAGCACCGACGAAAGCCGGCCGCCGTATTTTTCGGGGATAGCGCTTTTATACAGCTCGATCCCTTTTACCACATCGGGATTGAAGGCGGAAAAGAAACCAAACAAATGCGAGGGATTGTAAATGGTGGCATCGCTGAAGAGGATAAGGTTCTGATCGGTGGAACCGCCGCGCACATTAAATCCGCTGGCCGCCTCTCCTACCGAGGTGACGCCGGGAAGTGTAAGCACCACTTTCAGGATATCGGCTTCGCCAAATACCACCGGCACCTGCTTAATGGCTTTGATGGTAAGCCTGCTCACACCCATTTGCAGGCTTTTGGTATTGGAGGCTTTTTCGGCCGATACCACCACGGTTTTCAGGCTCGATACGTATTCCTGCATTTCGATGACCAGCTTGCCATCGGCATGTACCAGCAATTGCCTTTGGGTATCTTTCATACCGGCGCTGCTCACCCTAAGCATGCGCCTGCCGCGGGGAAGGCTCAGTGAATAATAACCGTATTGATCGGTAATGACGCCGATGGCCGGCGTATCTGCGTATACAGAAGCGCCGATGATCGCTTCACCGCTTTTACCATCGCGTATATAGCCCGCCACGGTGGCATATGCCCCGCTGCTTTTGCCGCCGCGGGCGCCTATTTCATATATTTTATTTTCCGCCGACGCCTTAAGCGTTTCTTTTTCCGGCGCTTCCTCATCGGGCAGGAGCGGGTTGACGGTCCTGTTATCGCCGGCGCCCGAAGCGTTAAAGAACCCCGCGGGCAGGCGGGGATGAATGACAAACCTTTTTGTGATAAACACCCGCCCCGTGCTGTCGGCTGCAAAATGGAACAGCGTTTTTTGAAACAGGCTGTCCAGCAGCTGTTCCAGTGTAAGCCCCGCTGCCTGGATGGTAATACGGAAACTATCCAGCTCCTCCTTGTCATAATAAAAATGATAACCCGAACCGGGTTCTATCGCCTCCACGAATGCAGGAAAGGAAATATTTTCAAAATGGGCGTTGATGCGTTTGCCCTGCTGGGCCATGGCCGCGTTGCCGCCCGAAAAGGCCATGATAAAGAGTATGCAGGACAGGCAACGGCAACGCATATCAGTGGTTTAGTTGATCATAATAGCCAATCGTTCCGGCAAGAAATCCCGCCGGGTCTTTTTTGAAATTCAACTTATTGGTTTGAATGTATTTTTCCAGCGCTTCTCTTTTATCGCCTGCTGCCATCAATACGGCGCGCCCGCTTTCAACGGTGATAAAAGTCCCGTCGTTTTCCAGCAGCCAGGTATAGTATAATTTATAGCCTGCCATGTTATCGCCTGTGCCGGATGTTCCTTTCTGCCATCTTGCATAAGCGCCCAGGCGGCCTTTGTACAGGCTTTCATAAAAGCCGGCCGCCGGGAGCCCTGTCCCCGCTTTTATATGCACAAAACGGTGACCGTCTATCATGAACCAGGAAACCTTGTTTTTTACCAGGCGGATGGAAACATTACCGGTATAATCATTCACGATAAGCTCGTCTTCCGCCAGGTCATATTGCATGCCAATGCCGGTGTACAAATGGCCGTCGTAATAAACATCGCCTTTCAACATATTGTCCGACTGGAAAAAAGGGAAGCCTTTTACACCATGCCCCCCACGCAGGTATTCACTGCCATTGTATAAGTGAAGGTTTTCGCCTGTTTCCCTGGTGTATAGCTGCGATAGATGAACAAGGGCCTGCTGCACGAAAGCCGAATCGGCGGGAGCAGACTGCGGCAAGGCAGGCAACGGCAGCACCAGGCCGCCCGGAAGAAAAAACAACAAAAAGTACAGCTGTTTCATAAGCAATCAGCCGGCGATGGCAATCATGTTAGAAGTACACGAATCGTTACTTACTAAAGTTAACGGAATGACCGTTACCATCAAACTATTCCCCGGCAGGCAGGAATGGTTAAGCATATTTTAATAGTATAGCTTAATACAGCTTAAAAACGGGTTAATATAATTAAAACATTGGCAGGCAGGCCCGGCAATTGCAATAGGTTTATGGTTATCTTCAGGTAGTTAATTCGGATACATGCAAATACCGGCTTTCCCGCTCAGCAAACAGGTTCTTTACGCATTCGGCATGATGGGCTGGAGCATGATGATCAATCTTATCAGCGTTATCCTGGTGTACCTGTATATACCGCCGTCCGGCAGCGGACTGCCCATTCTTATCAGCCAGGCGGCTGTTTTCGGGCTGTTCAATGTTATCTCGCTTATTACGGCCGGTGGCCGCTTTACCGACGCCATCTTCGACCCCCTGATAGCACAGCTAAGCGACCGAAGCAGGAACCCCGAAGGCAGGCGCATTCCTTTTATGAAAATGGCCATACTTCCTTCGCTTGTTTTTTGCTGCCTGGTATTTCATCCGCCGGAGCAGGCGGAGAGCAGGGTCAATATAGCCTGGCTGGTGTTTGCGCTGACCGGCTTTTACCTGTCTACGACTACCTATATCATTCCTTACAATGCGCTGCTGCCCGAGCTCGCGCCCAAATCGCACGATAAGGTGCGGCTCTCTACCTGGCAAAGCGTGGGATATGTAACCGGAATCGGCATTGCCTCCAATGCCTTTAATATCGCCGATTTGCTACAGCGGTCTTTTGGCTTTGGCTCCAGGCTGGCGGCATTGCAGTATACGGTGATGATGCTGGCCATGCTGGCCGCCGTTTTCATGGCCGTCACCGCATGGACCATCGATGAAAAAAAATATGCGCGCAGCGTTCCCAGCGGCGTACCCATTATGCAGGCGCTGCAGGAAACGCTTACCAATAAAAATTTCCTGCTGTTTATCGTAGCCGATTTCGCTTATTTTATCGGCATTACTATTATCAGCGCCGGCGTGCTGTATTTTGTAACGGTGCTGCTGCAGCTGCCGGAAACCATCGGCAATAAGCTCATGATCACCATGATACTGGTGTCATTCCTGTTTTACCCCGTGGTCAACTGGCTGTCGCCCAAAACCGGCAAGAAGCCCATCGTGGTGGTATCGCTGCTGCTACTGGCCATTGTATTCGCCGGTATTTATTTCCTGGGCAGGCCCGCATTAGGGCCCCGGTTGCAAATCTATTCGCTGGTGATACTGGCAGCCCTCCCCATGGCGTCATTGAATATTTTGCCGGTGGCGATACTGGCGGAGGTAATTGCGGAAGATACACGAAAGACCGGCGCCAATAAGGAAGCGATTTATTTTGCCGTCCGCTATTTCTTTGTAAAGATTGCACAGACATTCGGCATCGCCCTGTTTTCGATGTTCCTTATTTACGGCAAGGATGTGGGACACGATTACGGCATCAGGCTGAACGGGCTGCTGGGCTTTGTGCTTTGCATCGTAGCCGCTATCATATTCAGCCGGTTTAAAGAAGGTAAGAATAGCTGATGGTTGTTAGTTGATATCCTCTATCAGCTCTTCTTCAACCGGATAATCCTTACCCTGTCGAGCAGCAGTATTACCGGGTAGGTAGGGTCGAACTCATACCATTTCCTGGCAAAATTGATGCTATTAGGGCTTTTGTGGTGATTGTTCTGCATCAGCTCTCCCATCAGGAAGATATCGATGGGGAGGGTATTCTTGCTATGGTCGTCGTTGTCGTAGTTGGAATAGCCGTATTTATGACCGCACCAGTTTACAATAGCGCCATGCACGGGGCCCATAAAGAAATGAACCGGCAGCAGCAGAAACATCCACCAGGCAGTGGCAAACTGCCAGTAAAAGGCCACATACCCGAGGGCGAATAGGATGCGCACGGTCCACAAATTGCTCAGCCTGTCTACCCATTTCCATTCGGGGTATTTGCCGCGGAAGGCTTTTTCGGGCTCTACCTTGTTTTGGGCATAGTTGATGTAAATTTCCTTCGTCTGCATGGTCATCTGCCACACATCGCGGAAAAAATGGGGCGAATGCGGATCTTTTTCCGTGTCGCTGTAGGCATGGTGCATCTTGTGCATGATGGCATAAGCCCGCGGATTGAGAAAAGAAGCGCCCTGCACCAGGAAGGTAAAACCGTAAAAAAAACGCTCCCAGGGTTTGTTCATCGTAAACATCTTATGGGACGCATAGCGGTGCAGGAAAAACGTCTGGCAAAAAAGAGATAAAAACCAGTGTGCCAGGAAGAATATTAAAATAGCCATGATAATCTACAAATCTTTACTTGCATTTACGTAATAATAAGGACCGAAAGCTGAATAAGGCGTTATCTATGCGGTTTAAGCTGGGAAAAGCGGTGCAAAGATATAGGTGGTAACCCATCTATTCCAAAAAAGATGCCATTGATTTTCAATCCTTCCGTATTGCGCAAGCCGGGGTCGGGAAACCATTGCCGCCAGGCGCCACAATGCCCACCTAAACGACTGGCAGCCCGCCGGTTATTACGATGTGCCCGCGCTGCTGCATAAGTACAGGTAACGTACTATTAATACCCTTAATAAAATTATAATCCCTATTTTTATCCGAACCTATTGAAACTCTTATGGATACCCGTCGTTCCTTTATCAAAAAAGCCGCCGCCCTATCCGCCGGCGCCGGTTTGCTCAATACCCTGCCCCCCGCCATTCAAAAAGCGCTGGCCATTAACCCGGCGGCCGGCAGCACCTGGCTCGATGCAGAGCACATCGTATTCCTGATGCAGGAAAACCGTTCCTTCGATCATACCTATGGCACCCTGCAGGGCGTACGCGGCTACAACGATCCCCGCGCCATTCACCTGCCCAATAAAAACCTGGTGTGGCTGCAAAGCAACCAAAAGGGAGAAACCTATGCGCCTTTCCGGCTCAATATAAAAGAAACCAATGCCACCTGGATGAGCTCCCTGCCCCACTCATGGACCAACCAGGTAGACGCGCGCAACAACGGCAAATACGATAAATGGCTGGATGTAAAACATTCCGATCACGAGGGCTATGAAAGCATGCCCCTCACCATGGGCTATTACACCCGGGAGGATATTCCCTTTTATTATGCATTGGCCGATGCGTTTACCGTGGGCGACCAGCATTTTTGCTCCTCGCTTACCGGCACCACGCCCAACCGCCTGTATTTTTGGTCGGGCACCATCCGCGACCTGGCCTTTCAGCAACCGCAGGCCAATGTATGGAATGAAGATGCCGATTATGGCAACTGGGCGCGCTGGACCAGCTTTCCCGAGCGGCTGGAAGAAAACGGCATTTCGTGGAAAGTATACCAGAACGAGCTGAGCGTGGGCGTGGGCTTCGAAGGAGAAGAAGATGCCTGGCTGGCCAATTTCGGCGATAACGCGCTGGAGTATTTCAAACAATACCAGGTAAAGCTGCACCCGGCGTATATTAAAAACATCCCCCGGATGATAACGCAGCTAACGGAAGCGATTGTTAAAGAAGAGCCACGTCTGTCTTCCCTGTCGGCCGGCTCAAAAGAAGCGGAGCAAAGCAAGGCAAAGCTGGCCTGGCTGAAAAAGCAGCTGGCCATAGCGCAATCCGACCAGAAGGTCTATACACAGGAACGATTCGATAACCTGTCGCAACGCGAGAAGAACATACACCTGAAAGCCTTCGACACCAATAAAAACGACCCCGCTTATCACCAGCTCACTTCACTCAAATACAAAGACGGCAAAACAACGCGTGAAGTAAAACTGCCCAAGGGCGATATACTGCACCAGTTCAGGCAGGATGTAAAAGGCGGGCAATTGCCCACCGTATCATGGCTGGTGGCGCCGGAGAACTTTTCCGACCATCCCTCTTCGGCCTGGTACGGCGCCTGGTATATCAGCGAGGTGATGGACATACTCACCCAGAATCCCGAGGTATGGAAGAAAACGATTTTCATTGTTACCTATGATGAAAACGATGGCTATTTTGATCACGTGCCGCCCTTTGTGGCCCCGCACCCGCATAAGGCCGGTACCGGGAAAGTATCCGACCCCATCGATACCACGCCCGATTATGTAAGCAGCGCCGACGAACAATCAAAAAAAGGCGCGCTGGCAAGGGAAAGCGCCATTGGCCTGGGCTACCGCGTTCCCCTGGTGATTGCCTCCCCGTGGAGCCGCGGCGGTTATGTATGCTCGGAAGTATACGATCATACCTCCTCCCTGCAATTCCTCGAAAAGTTTTTATCACATAAAACCGGTAAGAAGATAG
>Ga0307508_10003068_pt1 | contig 17182 bp, 12 predicted proteins | sample 9_EM_MG_FD_203089 | JGI IMG/M metagenome (GOLD analysis project Ga0307508, IMG submission 203089) | Populus trichocarpa ectomycorrhiza microbial communities from riparian zone in the Pacific Northwest, United States - 9_EM | ecosystem: Host-associated > Plants > Roots > Unclassified | place...
CCGCTCGACGCGCTCGACGTCCACCCCGAACCCCAGGCCGAGCTCATCGCCGCGCTGTCCGTACTGCAGAAGGAGAGGTGACCGGTGACCGCCGTCACGGATCAGGACCACACGGAGCAGGCGGGGGACGCCGTATGCGACGACGAGAAGCAGGGGCAGGAGCAGGCACAGGAGCAGGCACAGGGGGAGGTGCAGGTCGAGGAGGCTCGGGCGGAGGGCGAGGCGGCCTCCGACGGTGAGGCCCCCGGGGATGAGGCCTCCGAGGACGAGGCCGAGGACGAGCACGCGCGCGTGGAGGCCTCCCCGGCGCCGGCCGGCACCGACGCCCCCGGTGACAGCGGCTTCTGGGACGACGGGCTCATCGCGCGGCGGGTCACCGCGGAGACCGAGCACGTCGCCGTCGTGGAGGCCCGCGGCCACAACGCACCGCCCGCCGCCCCGCTCGCCTACGACGGCCCCCTGCGCTCCCGCCTGGACGCGCTGCGGGAGCTGATCGGGCTCTCGCGGACCCGGCTCGACAGCCGGACGCTCGCCGAGGCCGGCCAGGTGCTGGACGAGGCGGCCGCCCGGCGCAGGCTCTCCGGGCAGCACACCGTCGTCGCCATCGCGGGCGCGACCGGCAGCGGCAAGTCGCAGCTGTTCAACGCGCTCGCCGGAGTGACCATCTCGGAGACCGGCGTACGGCGGCCCACCACGGCCGCGCCGATCGCGTGCAGTTGGAGCGATGGTTCGGCCAGTCTCATCGAGCGGCTCGGCATCCCGCCCCGGCTGCGCCGCCGCCCGCTCCAGAGCGCCGAGAACGAGGCCCAGCTGCGCGGACTCGTCCTGGTCGACCTGCCCGACCACGACTCCGCCGCCGTACAGCACCGCGAGCACGTGGACCGCGTCCTGGCGCTCGTCGACGCCGTGATCTGGGTCGTCGACCCCGAGAAGTACGCCGACGCCGTCCTGCACGAGCGCTACCTGCGGCCCATGGCCGGGCATGCGGAGGTCATGTTCGTCGTCCTCAACCAGATCGACCGGCTGCCCGGGGAGGCCGCCGAGCAGGTCCTGGACGATCTACGACGGCTGCTCGACGAGGACGGGATCGCGCTGGGGGAGTACGGCGAACCGGGCGCGACCGTGCTCGCGCTGTCGGCCCTCACCGGGGACGGCGTCGGCGAACTGCGCGAGTCGCTCGGCCAGTTCGTCGCCGAGCGCGGGGCCGCGGCGCGGCGGATCTCGGCCGACGTGGACGCGGCGGCGTGGCGGTTGCGGCCCGTGTACGCGACGGGGCGGCGCACCGGGCTGAGCGAGGAGGCGCGCGACGACTTCGCCGCCCGCCTCGCGGACTCGGTCGGTGCCACGGCGGCGGGCGAGGCGGCCGAGCGGGCCTGGCTGCGCAACGCCAACCGCGCGTGCGGGACGCCCTGGCTGCGACTGTGGCGCTGGTACGAGGACCGGCGGGAACCCGCCACGGGACGGCTGCCGTTGCGCGCCCCGGCCGACGAGGAGGCGACCGCGCGGCAACGCGTCGAGCAGGCCGTACGGACGCTCGCCGACCGGGCCTCGGCGGGGCTCCCGGCGCCGTGGGCGCAGGCGGTGCGCGAGGCGGCCGTACGCGGCTCCCACGGGCTGCCCGAGGCACTGGACGAGCTCACGGCCCGCGCCGGACTGCCGCCGGGCAGGCCGCCGCGTCCGGGCTGGTGGCCGGCGGCCGTGCTGGCGCAGGCGTCCATGACGCTCCTTCAGATCGTCGGCGGGCTGTGGCTGGTGGGCCAGATCGTCGGGATGATGGCGCCGAACCTGGGGGTTCCGGTGCTGCTGATGGTGGCGGGCATCATCGGCGGCCCGCTCGTCGAGTGGAGCTGCCGGATCGCGGCACGGGGGCCCGCGCGGCGGTACGGCGTGGAGGCCGAGCGGCGACTTCGGGAGGCGGCCGCCGGGTGCGGGCGGGCGCGGGTGCTGGATCCGGTGGCGGCGGAGCTGCTGCGGTACCGGGAGGTCCGGGAGCAGTACGGGAGGGTCGTCGGGGTGTGACGGGGGCTACGGGGATGGGGTGACGGCCGTTCATGTGGACCGGGTCCCTCGTTCGGGTGGCGGGGTTTTCCACAACCCGGGGGCGGTCCACAGGGCTCGGCGGGCTCGGCCCGGCGGAGGCAGTCTGGCTTCGCGGCGATCGCGGTGACGCGGTCGGCACGCAGACAGCAGCAGCCGTACGGGACGGGCCCGTACGTGTGTCCGGGAGGGGTTCCAGCGATGAACGAGACGATGATCTGCGCGGTGGGCAACGTGGCGACGCAGCCGGTGTACCGGGAGTTGGCCACGGGCGCCTCGGTGCGGTTCCGGCTGGCGGCGACCGCGCGCTATCTGGACCGCGAGAAGAACGAATGGACGGACGGGCACACCAACTTCTTCACGGTGTGGGCCAACCGCCAGCTCGCCACCAACGTGTCCGGGTCGCTCAACGTGGGCGATCCCGTGGTCGTGCAGGGCCGCCTCAAGGTGCGTACGGAAGGGCGCGAGGGGCAGCCCGCCTGGACCTCGGCCGACATCGACGCGGTGGCGATCGGGCACGACCTCGCCCGCGGCACCTCGGCCTTCCGGCGCACGCAACGGCCGGAGACCGCCGTCGGCGGGTCGCCCGCGCAGCCGGAGCCGGCCTGGGAGACACCGCCGGGTGAGACCGAGGTCCGACAGGAGCAGGAAGCCGTCGCAGTGACGTGACGTCGGCCTCGGCCTCGGTTCTGACCGAAGTACGGCTTATCGGCGAATGCGTTCCGGATGGCACCGGTCGACTTGTCGATAAGCCCTGCCGGTGGGAGGCCTTGGCGATAACGATTCCGAGTCGGATCGATCTTCCGACCGCCTCCCCGGGAAGAGGGGTGCGACCGCGTCCCTAGGATGCCGAACACAGCTCCCGGGGCTACAGATTCTGCTGGTGGGACCGCCACCCCGCTCGTCAACGGGTCCTGTTCGAAGGGGAATTCCGTGTTTTCTGCGTTCTCTGCGCTGTCCGTGCGCGGACGGAGTGCGGCCCGCCTCGTGGCCGCGACGTTCGTCTCCGGCCTGCTCGCCGCCGGTGTGACGGTGGCCGCTGTCGGCACGGCGTCCGCGGACGAGGCGGCGCAGAGCCAGAGAGGGGCGACGGCCACCATAGGAGGCCTGAAGACCTACGGCGACGCGGTGATACACGACACCGACGGCGATCTCCCGGTGTCGGCCGGGCTGTTCGAGATGTCCGTCGAGGGCGGCGGAACCCTACAGACGTACTGCGTCGACCTCTACAACCCGACGCAGAAGGACGCCAAGTACCACGAGACCGACTGGAGCGGCACCTCGCTGGGCGCCAACAAGGACGCGGGCAGGATCCGTTGGATCCTGCAGAACTCCTATCCGCAGGTCAACGACCTCGCGGCGCTCGCGGCCAAGGCCGGTGCCGCCGGTCTCACCGAGCAGGACGCGGCGGCCGGCACGCAGGTGGCGATCTGGCGCTACTCGGACGACGCGGACGTCGACGCCGTCGACCCGCAGGCCGAGAAGCTCGCGGACTACCTGCACAAGAGCGCCCGGAACGCGGTGGAGCCGGCCGCGTCGCTGACGCTCGACCCGCCCGCGGTCTCCGGCCACCCCGGTGAGCTGCTCGGCCCGGTGACGGTGCACACCAACGCGGCCGGTACGACGGTCGTCCCGCCGGCGGACGCGGCCACCAGCGGAGTGCGGATCGTCGACAAGGCCGGCAACGCGGTCACCTCCGCGAGCGACGGCTCTCAGCTCTACTTCGACGTCCCCGAGGACGCGGCGGCGGGCGCGGCCGATCTCACCGTGCAGGCCTCGACCACCGTGCCGGTGGGCCGTGCCTTCGCCTCCGAGAGCCGGAGCCAGACGCAGATCCTCGCCGGCTCCAGCGAGTCGACGGTCTCGGCCACGGCGAGCGCGACCTGGGCGAAGCAGGGCGCTGTTCCGGCCCTCTCCGCGGCCCGGAACTGCACGGCGGGCGCTCTGGACATCACGGCGGCCAACGAGGGCGACGAGGAGTTCACCTTCGAGCTCATGGACACGGAGTACGTCATCGCGGCGGGCGAGTCCCGCACGGTGACGGTCCCGCTCCAGGAGGACCAGGCGTACGACTTCACGATCAAGGGTCCCGACGGCCTCGCCAAGCGCTTCGCCGGGGTCCTCGACTGCCGCACCCGGAGCAGTGAGACGGGCGCCACGACCCAGACGCTCAGCGAGCCCAGCCCGGCCACGGTGGCCGCGCCCGTCACCGACGTGAACCTCGCCGAGACGGGTGGGTCCAGCACGACCCCCGTGATCGTCGGCACGGCCATCGCCCTGGTCGTCGTCGGTGGCGCGGCCCTGGTGCTCACGGGCCGCAAGAACCAGCCCCAGGACTGACCGCGGCGGGGCGGTGCCGGGCACAATGGAGCCATGTCGACGCACCGCACCTCCCCGGGCTCGGTCCTGTCCCTGTGGTCGCAGGACTCGGTGCTCTCGATCGGTTCGGTGGGCTCGGTGCTGTCCATCGGCTCCGTGGGCTCGGCCCTCTCGGTCGGCTCGATCGGCAGCGCCCTGTCCGTCGGCTCGATCGGTTCGGCGCTGTCCCTGATCTCGGCGGGCTCATGGCTGAGCACGGGCTCGGCGCTGTCCGCGCAGTCGAAGTGGTCGGTGCTGTCCTGGCGCACCTCGCACGGCATGATGCGCTCCGCCGCAGCGGTGGGAGCCGTGACCGCGGCCGCCGCGCTGTGGGCCGTGCGGACCGGCCGGGACGACTAGCCGGCCGCGCCGCTCTGTGACGGGTGGGTCACCCGGGGTCAATGGTGAAGCCCCAGGTCACAGGTCCCCGGCCATATGGGTTACCACCCAGGGGTGGACCTCAGGCAAGATGGGGTGTATCTGCCCACTGCCAGAATTCAAGCTGCCGGACGGTTTCTCTTGGCTGAGTACATCTACACCATGCGCAAGACGCGTAAGGCGCACGGCGACAAGGTGATCCTTGACGACGTGACGCTGAGCTTCCTGCCCGGCGCGAAGATCGGTGTGGTCGGGCCGAACGGTGCCGGTAAGTCCACCGTTCTGAAGATCATGGCGGGCCTTGAGCAGCCCTCCAACGGTGACGCGTTCCTGTCGCCCGGCTTCAGCGTCGGCATCCTCATGCAGGAGCCGAAGCTCGACGAGTCCAAGACGGTCCTGGAGAACGTCCAGGACGGCGCCGCCGAGATCATGGGCAAGCTCACGCGCTTCAACGAGGTCGCCGAGCTCATGGCGACCGACTACTCGGACGCGCTGCTCGACGAGATGGGCAAGCTCCAGGAGGACCTGGACCACGCCAACGCCTGGGACCTGGACGCACAGCTGGAGCAGGCCATGGAGGCGCTGGGCTGCCCGCCCGGCGACTGGCCCGTCATCAACCTCTCCGGTGGCGAGAAGCGCCGTGTCGCACTCTGCAAGCTCCTGATCGAGGCCCCGGACCTGCTCCTCCTTGACGAGCCCACCAACCACCTCGACGCCGAGTCGGTGAACTGGCTGGAGCAGCACCTCTCGAAGTACGCGGGCGCTGTCGTCGCCGTCACTCACGACCGGTACTTCCTGAACAACGTCGCCGAGTGGATCCTCGAGCTCGACCGCGGCCGCGCGATCCCCTACGAGGGCAACTACTCCACGTACCTGGAGAAGAAGGCCACCCGCCTCAAGGTCGAGGGCCGCAAGGACGAGAAGCGCGCCAAGCGCCTCAAGGAAGAGCTGGAGTGGGTCCGCTCCAACGCCAAGGGCCGCCAGACCAAGTCCAAGGCCCGCCTCGCCCGTTACGAGGAGATGGCGGCCGAGGCCGACAAGATGCGGAAGCTGGACTTCGAGGAGATCCAGATCCCGCCGGGCCCGCGTCTGGGCTCCATCGTCGTCGAGGTCACCAACCTCTCGAAGGCGTTCGGCGACAAGGTCCTGGTCGACGACCTCTCGTTCACGCTGCCGCGCAACGGCATCGTGGGCATCATCGGCCCGAACGGCGCGGGCAAGACCACGCTGTTCAAGATGATCCAGGGCCTTGAGCCCGCGGACTCGGGCACGGTCAAGATCGGTGACACGGTCAAGATCAGCTACGTCGACCAGAGCCGCGCCAACATCGACCCCAAGAAGACCCTGTGGGCCGTGGTGTCGGACGAGCTGGACTACATCAACGTGGGCCAGGTCGAGATGCCGTCGCGGGCCTACGTCTCCGCGTTCGGCTTCAAGGGTCCCGACCAGCAGAAGCCGGCCGGCGTCCTGTCCGGTGGTGAGCGCAACCGTCTGAACCTGGCGCTCACGCTCAAGGAGGGCGGCAACCTGCTCCTCCTCGACGAGCCCACCAACGACCTCGACGTCGAGACCCTGTCCTCGCTCGAGAACGCGCTGCTCGAGTTCCCGGGCGCGGCCGTGGTCATCTCCCACGACCGCTGGTTCCTGGACCGGGTCGCGACCCACATCCTCGCGTACGAGGGTGACTCCAAGTGGTACTGGTTCGAGGGCAACTTCGAGTCGTACGAGAAGAACAAGATCGAGCGGCTGGGCGCCGAGGCCGCGCGTCCGCACCGTGCCACCTACAAGAAGCTGACCCGGGGCTGATCGATCTTGCGGCATATCTACCGCTGCCCGCTGCGCTGGGCGGACATGGATGCGTACGGCCACATCAACAACGTGGTCTTCCTCCGCTATCTGGAAGAAGCACGTATCGACTTCCTGTTCCGCCCGGACAAGGATTTCCAGCAGGGGTCCGTGGTGGCACGCCATGAGATCGACTACAAGCGGCAGCTGGTCCACCGGCACGCGCCGGTGGACATCGAGCTGTGGATCACCGAGATCAGGGCGGCCTCCTTCACCATCACCTACGAGGTGAAGGACGACGACCTCGTCTACGTCCGGGCCGCCACGGTGATAGTGCCGTTCGACTTCGAGGCGCAGCGGCCGCGCCGGATCACCTCCGAGGAGCGTGACTTCCTCGAGGGATACCGGGACGACGACGAGGAGGAGGCCGTCGCCGCATGACGGTGCTCCACCTCGCCGACGAGGGGGAGGCGGCGGATCTCGCGGCCTTCCTCTCCCGGCTGCTCCACTACGACCGTTCGGCCGCGGTACGCCTTCAGGGGACCGGGACCGCCCTCGCCGTCTTCGGGCGCCCGCCGTCCTTCGAGGTACTGGCGATCCGGGCGGTGCGGCTGGCGAAGCCGTACGAGAACGGGCTCGACGTCAGTGTCGATGTGACCGTGTCCGCCGGGGAGTTGCTGGAGTCCGTCGACGAGGCGGCCGGCACGGCGCTGGTGCCGGAAGCGGTGACCGGGCCGCCCTGGGCCGGGGTGCTTCCGCCCCGCGGCGGGTGGTCGGCGGTGCCGGGGCTGCCGGCGGCGGATGAGCTGCGGGCGATGGTCGGTGCGGGGGTCGCCGAATTCCGGTCCCGTACGCAGGAGTTGGAGCCCGAGGCGCGTACGCGGGCCGAACTCGACCGGATCGGGCGGGAGATCTGGTCCCGGACGGTGGGGGACACACGGCTTCCGGTGCGGGCCGTGCACGCGGCCCAGTCGCTGGGATTCCTGCGGGCCGGTGGGCAGTTGGCGCTCTTCTCGTCGGGCGCGTGGCTGCGGCTGCGCACGCCGTACGGATCGATCGCCGTACGCAGCACGGGACTTGGGGTGCTGGGCGTCAGCGTCCGCTGATCCGTCCCCTCAGCCCCGTCGGCCCTCCTCAGTGCCGGTCGGTGCTGTCGTCCGGCCACACGCCTATGTGGTCCGGCTCCAGTTCCAGTGCCACCCGGTCGCGCATGCCCAGCGCCTCCGTGTACTCCTTCGGGAGCTGGAGGCGGCCCGCGCGGTCGAGCATCGCGTACTCGCGGGCGACCAGGGTCTCGTGGCCGGTCGTCGCGTCCACCTCGCTGCGGCGCAGGACCTCCGTGGACGTACGGCCGTCTCTGATGGCCACCGTGCGGCGGACCTCGCCCGCCACCGCCTGGTCGTGGGTGACGATGACGATCGTCGTGCCGAGCTGCTCGTTGGCCGTACGGAACGCGGCGAAGATCTGTTCCGCCGTGTGGGAGTCGAGTTCGCCGGTGGGTTCGTCGGCGAGGAGCACCGCGGGGTTGTTGGCGAGGGCCACGGCTATGGCCACGCGTTGTTGCTGGCCGCCCGACATCTGGTGGGGGCGGCGGTCCCGGCAGTCGGCCACCTCCAGCAACTCCAGGAGTTCCAGGGCGCGTTCGGTGTGGGTGCGGCGTTGTCTCCGGGCGCCGGAGAGCTGGAGGGGGAGGGTGATGTTCTGGGCCGCGGTGAGGTAGGGGAGCAGGTTGCGGGAGGTCTGCTGCCAGACGAAGCCGACGGTCTTGCGGCGGTAGGTCAGGCGGTCCTTCGCGGTCATGGTGAGGAGGTCGTGGCCGGCGACTCTGGCCGCGCCGGCGGTGGGGGTGTCCAGGCCGGCGAGGATGTTCATGAGGGTGGACTTGCCGCTGCCGGACGCGCCTACCAGGGCCAGGAGTTCGCCCTCTCGGACGAGGAGGTCGAGCCCTTGGAGGGCTTGGACCTCCACGCCGTCCGTGGTGAAGATGCGGACGAGTCTGTCGCAGGTGATCAGGGCGTCGTGGCCGTAGGTGGGGGCCTTGCGGGCGGTGGTCGCCCTGTGGGCGAGGTCGGTGAGGGTGGGGTGGGTGGTCACTGGCCGCCTCCTGGACAGGTGCGTGGGGTGAGGGCCGGGCGGGGGTGGGTCGCGCTCGCCGGTGCCGGCCGGCCGCCGCCCCAGCGGCACGACCGCCCGCAGCCGCGGAACCGCCAAGTACTCAAGGTCATCTCGCGTCCCCCGCCCTCAACTCCCGCACCGACCCCCGTCTCCCCGACCACCACGCCTGCCCGATACCCATCCCCACCGCCAGCAGCAGCACCGAGACCGCCGGTATCGCCAGGGACAGGGCGTCCGTGCGCAACTCCGCCCCGCCTGAGGAGGGTTGGGCCGAGGGCAGGGCGATGGCGGTCAGGTCGATTCCCGGGGAGAGGAGGTGGATCGTGGCCCACCCCGTGAGGGTGCCGCCCAGGGCGGCCAGGAGGGCCTGGGGGAGGGACTCCAGGATCAGGAGGCGGCGGCCCGACGCCCGGGTCAGGCCCATCGTGCGGAGGCGGGCCAGGAGGGCCGTGCGTTCCGCGGAGGTGCGCAGCAGGGAGAGGAGGAGGGCCAGGACCGCGTATCCCGTACCGGCCGCCACCGCTGTCGTGTAGACGCGTTCCGCGCCGGACTGGAGGGGGGAGTCGACGTAGCGGGAGCGTTCCTCGGAGCGCAGGTGCACGGACGTGTCCTTCGGGGCCGCCTTGCGCAGTGCGGCCGCGCTCAGGTCATCTCCCGTCAGCAGCAGTGCTGTTGGGCGCCCCACCGTCCCGGGCAGGGCCGCGCGGTTCACGACCAGGAAGTCCGACTCGGTCACCGCGGGGGTGTGGTCGAGGACGGCGACGACGCGGACGGTGACCGTGTCGCCGTCCGGGAGGAGGACCGGGAAGGGGCGGGTGCCGTAGGTGCGGGCGGTGGCCGAGGAGGCCAGGGCGGGGAGTGCTCCGCCTGCCGCCGGTTCGCTCAACCGGGCCCGGTCGAAGGCGCCCAGGCCCGTCCCGGACGACAGCGTCGCGTAGTCCGCCGGGTCCACCCCGACCAGCGGCACCGTCTGCGGTCCGTTCTCCGGCTTCGCCTCGTACGTCACGCTCACCGCCGACAGCGCGCTCACCCCGGGCGACCTGCGCAGCTTGTCCGGCAGTGCGGACGGGAGCGGCGCCGCCGTCTCCACGCGCGCGTCGGCGCCGACCGCGAGGAGGGCCGCGTGGTCGCGGGCCTCGCGCACGCCCGCGAGGACCGAGCCGCCGAAGGCCGCCGTGGTCAGGGCGGTCAGCAGGGCGAGGAGCGGCAGCACCGCGGAGGCAGAGGTGCGGCCCGCCCTGGCCAGGGACAGATGGGCCACCGCACCCCGCAGTCGGGCCGCCGGGCGGGCCAGGCCGCGCAGCGGGAGCGGGTACAGGCGGACCAGGACCAGGGCCGCGATCACGCCCACCAACACCGGTGCCAGCGAGACCAGTTCGGTGGACGAGCCCGAGGTTCCCCGCCGGCGCAGGCTCTCCACCGCCCCCGCCGCCAGCACCAGCAGCGTCAGCTCGGCGACCGTACGGCGCCGGGACGGTCGTACGGCCGAGATGTCCTCGCGGCCGGTGTGGACGCGAACGCGTCGGTGTGCGGCCGCCGCCCGGAGGGGGAGGGCGGCGCAGGCGGCGACGGTGACCGCCGCGGCCGCCGCGAGCGCGTACGGAACGCGGCCCTCGGGGACCGTGAGCAGCGCGGCGGCGAGGCCGAGGGCGCCCGCGGGGACGGCCACGATCGCGGTCTCGGCGAAGAGGCGGGCCGTGAGGCCGGGGAGGGAGGCGCCGCGGGCGCGCAGCAGGGCGAGTTCGGTGCGGCGGCGGTCGGCGGTGAGGCCACCCGCCATCAGGAGGACGACGACGGCGACCGTGCCGGTGCCGAACGCGGCGACCGCGACGAGCGGGGCGACGCCCTCGCGGAGCCGGTCGTAGGCGATGAGGACCTCGTCGAGGTCGGTGATCACGTCCGTCTGGCCCTGCCACGTCATGTCCTCGGTCATCGCGCCGTCGATCTGAAGGCGCACCTTCCGCAGTGCGGGACCGGCCTCCAGGGAGGCGAGCGCGGACCGCAGGGCCGGGGTGTCGCGAGCCCGGAGTGCTGCTTCGGAGGGCGCCAACTGCCAGTAGCGTTCCGGGTCTCCGGGTGTGGCCAGCAGGACCGGGGCGGCCTCAGGGGCGAGGAGCAGGGCGCCGAGCCAGTACATGTCGACGGACGGCGCGGGTTCGTGGATCAGGGCGGGGGTGCGCAGCAGGGACTTGGCGGACCAGTAGGCGCCCTGCGGGTCGCGCGGGGTGACGATGCCCGTGATGCGCACGGCGACGGTGTGGTCGGCGGCGGGCGCGTGGATCACCGAACCGGCCTTGATGTGCAGGGACTTGGCGGTCTCGGCGGTGACCGCGGCCTCCACCTCGGAGGTCGTGGCGGTCACCCGGCCGTCGGCGCGCGGCAGCCGCCCCCGGTCGACGGAGGCATGGGCGGCGAGGCCCGCCTGGGCGACCAGGGTGACCTCCGCGGGCTTGCCGGTCGGCCGCGGCAGCCAGGGGTCCGGCACCGCGATGTTCACGGTGGTGCGCACGCCGTACGCCGACTGGTCCGGGTCGAGGACGAGCGGGCCGGGGACCTGGGCGCGGACCTTGGCGTACTGCCTGGCCAGCGCGTCGGGGCGCAGGGCGTCCTCGCGCATGCGGGCCGGTTCCATCGCGGACGGTGGCGGGGCGTACACCTCGATGCCGGTCCGGTCGGGGCGGGCCTGTTCGGCGGCCCGGCGCAGTCCGGCGTCCTCGTACCGGTCGACCGCCCGCGGGAACGCGGCCGCGAGGCAGGCGGTCAGCGCGACCAGCAGCGCCAGGGCGAGCGCGGCGCCGGGGGCGGTCCGCAGCCGGGTGCGGACCCAAGGGGCCGCGGCCTTGGGGGACTTGGAGACTCGGGAGACTTTGGGACCCCTCACCTCACTCACCCCCCTCACGCAGCGCCCGCGCCGGATCCGCCCGCCGCAGCGTGAGCGCCGCCGTGACCAGGAGCGGGGCGAGGGCCACCGCCGCGAGGAGTACGGCCGCCTGCGGGAGGGGGAGTTGGACCAGGACCGCGGGGACCGGTCTGGCCGCCTCGTCCGTCAGCACGATCAGGGGGACCACCGCCCGGGTCAGAGCCGCGCCCAGCAGAGCGCCCACCAGCAGCGCGAGGAGCACCAGGACACCCTGCTCCACGGCGACCGCGCGGGACAGCCGGCGGCGCGGGGTCCCCAGGGCGCGCAGTACGGCGAACTCGGCGCCCCGCTCCCGCAGCGACCCCGCCGCGCTCACCGCGAACCCGACCGCGGCCAGCGCCGCCGCCACGCCGGCCGCCGCGGCGAACGCGGCCTCGGGGCCCGCGCCGAACGGGTCGTCGCGCAGCTGCTCGGCGATCTCGTCCCGCACCACGACCTGCGCGGGATCCATGTCGGGCCGGGCCCGCAGCGCCGCGGCGACCCGGTCCGCCGCGCCCGGCCGCGTCGACAGCCACCACTCGGTCGGCTCCACGCTCCGGCCGTACCGGGACTGCAACACCCGGTTCACGGACCGCAGATCGACCAGCAGGGCGCCGCCGTTGTCGGAGGTCGTGGGCAACTCCCGTACGGTACGCACGATCCGCACCGGCACGGTCTCGCCGCCGAGCGGCACGTCCACGGTCTCCCCGAGGAAGGCGCCCGCCGAGGAGAGGAAGCGCTCGGTGGCAACGGCCGTGACGGCGGCGGACTTCGGTTGCGGGACCCGCATGCGGACCGTCAACGCCGCCACGCTCCAGGTGTCGTCGAGCGGGATGAACCCGGTGCCGTAGTCCACCGTCAGCCGTCCGGACCCCGAACTCAGGTGTGGCTTGGAGGGTTTCGTCCTGTCGTCCGGCGAACTCAGTCCGTCGCTCTGCGACACGGCCGTCCAGGCGGTGGGCAACGACAGCCGCCGCACCGCCCCTTCGGTGCTCGTGGCCGTCAACTCGCCGGTGGTGAAGCGGTGTTGTTCGGCCTCGCCGCTCGGCACGGGGACGACCAGTTCCAGGGCGGTGAGGGTCAGGGCGTCCCCGGAGACATCGACGTCCAGCGCGTGCGCCCGTCCGTCGGCGGGGAGTTGGCCGGCCGGGACCCGGTGAGGTGTGCCGTAGCGGTCCTCCAGGGTGAGGGTGACCTCCGCCGTCGTACTCGGGAAGGGGCCGCGCAGGGTCGCCGTCAGCCGCAACCGGGCCGTGTCGGAGGGCACTTGTACGCCCGCCGCCCGGCCCTCGGGGCCGAGCCCCTGGAGGAACGGTCCGGAGCGCAGGTCGGGCCGGATCAGCATCGGGGCGCGCGAGGTGTCCAGCGCCAGCACCGTCGCGACCCGGCTGCCGGACAGCGGCAGCTCCGACCGGACGGCGGGCGCGGTCCGTCGTACACCTGGGACGGCCGCGTACTCCTCGGTGCGGCCCAGGCCGCTCTCCCCGGAGGCCAGGACCCGCACCGGCGCCCCGGCCCGGAAGTCCGCCTGGTCGGACTGCGAACGCTCCCAGGAGGCTCCCTGTCCGATCGCCAGCATGCCCAGCGCCACCGCGAGAACCAGCAGCAGCACCGGGCCCGCCCCGCGCATCGGGCGGCGGGCGATCTGCCAGCCCGCCAGCGCCGCGGTCAGCCCGCGCCCGCCGGCCGCCCGGCGTTCGGCGAGCCGGGCCAGCGGCGGCAGCAGCCGCAGCGTCAGCACCGTCCCGGCCAGCAGCGCCAGCGCGGGCGCCGCCACCAGCAGCGGATCCACGCCCAGCACCCCGGCGCGGTCGTCGGTCACGGCACCGGAGGTCTGGCGCCCGAGCTGCCAGTACGCCACCCCGGCCACGGCCAGCAGCCCGACGTCCGCCCCCGCGCGCACCGCACCGGGCAGGGACCGTGCCCGGCCGCGCGCGAAGGACGAGGTCAGCGCGGGCAGGGTCACCGCCAGCGCGCAGCCCACAGCGACCGAGGAAGCCACCAGCCACACCCCCAGCCGCCCGGCCCACGGCACCTCCAAGTGCAGCCCGATACGGGCCAGCGGCCCCCGTCCGGCCAGCGCCCGGGTCAGCGGGCCCGCCAGCAGCGGGGCGCAGAGCAGCGCCGGCACGGCGAGCAGCACCGCCTCCAGGGCGGCGAGGCCCGCGACCCGGGCCCGGGAGGCACCGCGCGCCAGCAGCAGCCGGCTCTCGCCGGCGCGCTCACTGCTCAGCAGGCCCGCGACCAGCAACAGGGCGCAGCCCGCGAGCAGCACCAGCTGGAGGGCGACGATCAGGAGCGTGGAGCGGGAGACGAGCAGGGAGCGGTCGGTGCGGTCGAGGACCTCCGGCAGCGAGGTCGACGCGGTGGAGGCGCCGCTCAGCGACGGCTCCTTGCGCAGCGCCGCGTTCCCCGCGAGGGCCGCCTCCCGCAGCGCGTCCGACCGCGCGGTCGTCACCGCCCGGAAGTCGGCCGACGCCAGCCAGCCCGACGCCCCGACGCTCACCGTCCCGTCGGCCAGCACGCCGGGATCGGCGAGCAGGGGGCCGTACGTCGTGAAGTCGAGCTTGTTGACGCCCCGCCCGCGCAGGTCGTCGAGGAGCCAGTACGGGTCGTCCGCGCGGACGGGCCGGTACAGGCCGGTCACCGTGATCCGCACCGCCGGGCCGCGCAGCCGGTCGGCGAGGGTGAGACGGGCGCCGGGTTTCAGTCCGAGGGCGCGGGCGGCGGACTGCGGGAGCGCCACCTCGACGAGCCCCTCCGCGGGGCCGGGCAGCCGCCCCTCGACCAGTCGCACCCGGCTGCGGTCCAGCGCCGCGAAGTGCGTCAGATCCGGGTCCCCGGACCGCTCCGACTCCGCTTGCAGCGACCGCGGCAGCGCGTACGGGCCCGACCTGAGCAGCGTCCGCACCCGCACCGGCAGCCCGTCGAACGTCTGCCGCGCCACCTCGCGTACGGCGGTGTCGGCGGCCGTACGACGGTCCTCGGGCACGTCGGCCTTGACGACCAGGGCGGTGTCGGCGGCGTTGCGAGGGTCCTGGAGGGAGTGGCGCAGGGCCGCGTCGCCGATCGCGCCGGAGTAGGCGGCGAGGGTCGCCAGGACCGCGGTGGTCAGCAGGACCGTGAGCAACGCGGCGGCGAGCAGCAGCCGGTGCGCCCGCGCACGCAGCACCACGAAGCGTGCGATTCCCCCGAACCCCGTCACCCGGCCCCCCGCCGTGTTGTCCAGACCTCCGGGCGAGGATGTCAGAGGGGGACCGCGCCGGGTAAGCGCTTGTAGGGCGGGCTTGACCGGATTGTGACCGGAATCCGGGATTCAGTGGTCGGTGACCGGTGCCGTGGTCAGTCGGCGGTGTTCACCATCGAGGCGGCCGCGTACGTCAGGTAGTTCCACAGCTGCGTCTCGTGCTCCTCGGACAGGCCGAGCTCGTCGACGGCGTCCCGCATGTGCTTCAGCCAGGCGTCATGGGCCGCGCGGTCGACCACGAAGGGCGCGTGGCGCATCCGCAGCCGGGGGTGGCCCCGGTTGTCGCTGTACGTCGTCGGACCGCCCCAGTACTGCATGAGGAACAGCACGAGGCGCTCCTCGGCCGGGCCGAGGTCCTCCTCCGGGTACATGGGCCGCAGTATGGGGTCCTCGGCGACTCCCTCGTAGAAACGGTGGACGAGGCGGCGGAAGGTCTCCTCCCCGCCGACCTGCTCGTAGAAGGTCTGCGTCTGAAGCGTGCCGCGCCGGATCTCTTTCACGTCAACCATGGTCTCAGACGGGGTGGACCAGGACTCAAGGCTTAGGACCCCGTCCTTCTCTTAGGACCACCGGCTGTGCGGGTGCACAGTGGAGGTATGGCCGCGCACGCTCTCGACCGGGACCTCGCCGAACTCGCCACCGCCGCGCGGGCGGAGCTGGTGCGGGAGATCGACGCGAGCGGGGCCTGGGCCGCCGACCCGGTGTGGCGGGAGGCCTTCGAGGCGGTGCCGCGGCATCTGTTCGTGCCGTACTACTACGTCGGAGTCATGGGCGGCTACGAGCGGCGGTGGGGCGAGAGTCCCGACCCGCGCACCCGGGAAGGCTGGGTGCGCGGGGTCTACGCGGACGCCCCGCTGGCCACCCGGCTGCGCGACGGCGAGCTGGTCTCCTCCAGCAGCCAGCCCTCGCTGATGGCGATGATGCTGGCCGAGCTGCGGGTGCGGGACGGCGACCGGGTCCTGGAGATCGGCGCCGGCACCGGCTACAACGCGGCGCTGCTCGCGCACCGGCTCGGCGACGGCGGCCTCGTCACCACGGTCGATCTGGAGCCGGAGATCACCGAGGCGGCGCGCAGTCATCTGGCTGCCGCCGGGTACCACCCCGTCGTCGTCACCGGCGACGGAGCGCGCGGGGTGCCCGAACGCGCCCCCTTCGACCGGATCATCGCCACCTGCACCCTGCCGTCGATCCCGCCCGCCTGGCTCGCCCAGTGCCGCCCCGGCACCCGGATCCTGACCCCGCTTGCCACCGGCCTGATCGCCCTGACCGTGCGGGACGCGGAGCACGCGGAGGGGCGCTTCCTGCACTCGCCCGCCTATTTCGTGCCCCTGCGCGGCGCCGGCCGCCACGAAGAGGGGTTCGTCGAGCTGGGCGGGGTCCCGCGCCGGGCCCGGGAGAGCGAGCGGTTCCGCTTCCTGCTGACCCTGAGCCGCGACAGCCTCGAACCGCGCGAGGCGTACGCGCTGTGGGAGCGGGAGGGGCAACCGCGCCGGGAGCGCTACGGCATCACGGTCGCGGGGGAGCGGGAGTGGGCGTGGCTCGACGACCCGGAGGGGCCGTACAGCTGGCCCCTCCGGTGAGGTGTCGGTGTCTGTTTCCTAGCCGCGCCGGACCGTGATCGTCGTCCAGGCGCCCACGTGCACCCGGTCGCCGTCCTGGAGCGGAACCGGCACGAACGGCGTGATCGGCTCCTCCGCCCCGTTCACCGTCGTACCGTTCGTCGAGTTCTGGTCGACGACCGCCCAGGAACCGTCCGGCTGCTGGACCAGCACCGCGTGCTGGTGCGAGACGCCCGGGTCCTCCGGCGGCACCGACAGGTCGACGTCGGGGGTGTCGCCGGTGGAGTGCCGGCGGCGGCCGATGGTGAGCTGGTTGCCGGTGAGCGTGCGCTGCTGCTCGGGGGAGTACGCGGGCAGGTTCAGGCCCGCGGCCTCGGGGCCTGAGCGCTGCATCATCGCCATGAAGTACTCGCGGTCCGGGCCGATCGTCGCCGTCCAGGTCGCCGGGCCCTGCTGCTGGAAGGGCGACGCGGGCGGGGCCTGGGTGGAGCCGGGCTGCGGGTAGCCGTAGCCGCCACCGGGGCCGCCGGGTGCGGTGGACGACGGCGGGGAGATGACCCAGTCGTCACCGCCGCCGCCGAAGGGCTGACCGCCCGGCTGCTGCCGGTTGGCCTCCTGCGGGTAGGCGGGCGGGGCGGAGGCACCCTGAGCCTGGTACGCCTGCGGTGCGCCGCTCGTGGCACCGGGGCCGCCGGGCGGGGTCGGGCCGGGGGGCGGCGGGACCGGACGGGAGGGGTCGGGACCGAAGCCCTGCGGGGCGCCGGGGGCGCCAGGTCCGGGCTGCGGGGGGTTGCCGAAGCCCTG
>Ga0307508_10003069_pt1 | contig 17178 bp, 20 predicted proteins | sample 9_EM_MG_FD_203089 | JGI IMG/M metagenome (GOLD analysis project Ga0307508, IMG submission 203089) | Populus trichocarpa ectomycorrhiza microbial communities from riparian zone in the Pacific Northwest, United States - 9_EM | ecosystem: Host-associated > Plants > Roots > Unclassified | place...
CGTTCTCCAGCGGTTGGTCGGAGGCGGCGGATACGTAGCCTATGAGGCTGGCTTCTGGATTCGTAGCCACGGTGTCATCCCATGTCAATGAGAAGTCGTTGGTCGCGAATTTGCCGCAGTTTTCCAGGCACCTGGCACTGTTAAATCGTATTTCTTCCGATTCCCATGCTCCCTGAGGTGGATGCTGTTCTATCCATCTGAATGGAAGAAAGGCGTTAATGCCTTCTTCCATCGGTGATATTTCGAATACCTCCCGGGAAAAGTGTTTTCGGTGTTGCAGGCACAGTGACTCCATATAATATTGCCCTGCACCTTGGACAGTGACTCCTGTGAAGCTTTCTATCGTCCGAGCTTCCTTGTGCTTCTTCTTCTGGATTCCCCATTTGTCGACTGTTTTTTGATTGATCAGGGCTACCGAGCAACCTGTGTCTAGCAGGACCTTTATTGGTTTCCTTTGTGTTCCGACATGGAGCAGCATGTTGATTATCGGTCGGGTGTTACGGGGTTTCTTTACAGGTCGTTCCTCGTTCGAGACCCCTGGCTTTCGTTTTGAGGCGCCGCATATGATGACTCTGACCCCTCCGGGCGCCGTGGCGGGGTTTCTTAAAAATCCGAGTCGGATTCCTCCCAGAGCGGAGCCGTGTCCATCGTCTCTACTGCTGCGACTTTCTGTTGTTTGGCCGGGATTGGTGCTTCGGGTTCCTCCGATCTTTTCCTTTTTTCTCCGTGTACCGCGGAGACCTTCCAAGGTGCCGTGGGTAGCGAGGTCCCCCTTTTTATGCTCCCGGCGAAACATTCGTAAGTCCTATGTCCGCTCCTGCCGCATCGCCAGCAGTCGTCATTACTCCGTCCGTATTCTTCTCGTTCCTTGGCTGGGACGCCGGTAAGTGCGGCATCTTTCGATACCCAGTGACCGGGTTGGTTGTACTGGGTCTTTCGGTCCATTCTTGGGGCGCCCCTCTGCTGGGGGTCCTTTGGTTTTTCTTCCTGATTTGGGTTTTTCGAGGAGGGGGCCTTCCGGGGTGCCTCGTGTTTTGGCGGAGCTGCCGATCGGACCAGTTCTCGGGTTGCCCTGAGGGCCTTCCTCTTTTCTACCTGGATGCCCGCTCTGTAGGTGGCATGTATGAAGTCATCGTCATCAACGAACTCTCCCTCATTTTGACTGAACCTCATGTCCAGGATTGCGTCGGTCATGGCTAGGTCAACTTTTTCCCGCAAACTTTCCCCGTTCGCCCGGGCGAAGTTATTGAGCACCCGGAGTTCCGTTATGTATGTTTGGATACATCCCTGGTATCGGAGTTGTCCCAGCTTTTGCTGAGCATCGGCTGCCTCGCGGTCATTTTGGTATTCGGTCCGAATCGCTGCCGAGTAGTTGACCCAGGTGTCCGTATCTCCCAAGTCCCTGTAACGATGGAGGTGCCAGGACAGGGCCGTGTCCATTAGGAGGGTTCCTATCCATGCAATTTTTTGTCGGTCCACGGTTTCTGGGTAGAATCCTAGGTACATTGTGACCGATTCCCACCATTGATTGAAATTGGTGGTGTTTTTCCCATTGAATGGGTCGGGGTTTTTCATCTTCAGTCGGGAGGTGTTGATCCTGGCTGCCACTTGGGCCGGGGTTGCTGGTACGGCGGCGGCTACGCCTTCTGCCACTGCCCTGGCTATGGTCCGGGCGAGTTCCTCGGTGGTCAACGTCCTTTGCGCAGGTCGAGGCGATGGCGGTGGGGATGGCGACGGCAGGGGTGGTAGCGGTCGGAGCGGAGGCTGTGGTGGCATTCCTCCTCCTCCGAACATGGGGTTTCCTTCAGTCGCTGGTGGTGGTGACACTGCGGGCGGGCGGATTCTTCTTGCGGGCCGAGACGGCACCGGGGGTTGTTGTTCGTCGGGGCTGGGGCTTCCCGAAGGTCCCGCTCGGAGATGCTGCAGGGCGTCGGCCAGGCTGGACGTGGTTGCTCGGACCGGGCTTCGCCATGGCGTCGGCCCAGGCGGTGGACTTTCCGGGGCTGGTGCTGGAGTCCTGGGGGTTTCTGGGGCCGGGATTCACGCGGCTAGGAGCTGTAGGGCCTCGGCTTGCTGCCGAGCTTCCTCTCTGGCTTCCTGTAGCTGCTGTTCCAGGTATTCCACCCGCTGCTGCTGCCTGTCTGCTTGTTTTTGGTGCTCTTCTGCCCATAGTTCCACGTTACCTTGAAAGTTCGCCAAATGTTGACTTCTTGCTACATTTGCTTCTGCTAGAAATGATATTGAGTCGTTAAGTCTCGTTAGCTGCGTAGCCTGTCCCACCTGTTTTTTGTCGGCTTCCTGGGTCCGCTCGATGATGGCGCCCCATACGTTGTGCGCGAAGGCCTGGTATGCACTGGCCGCGCCTGCTAGTTCGCTCCGGATCCATTCTCCTGTGATCCTCTGATTAGCGCTTAATCGGTCATATACGTACCTGGTTCCATCAGACAAGTCTCGGTAGGCTTGTTCGATCTGTTGGATTCTTTGGTCGGCGTGATCGACCGTATTTCCGCAGAGCTGGACCAGTTGCGCCAGGTCCTGCTCCGCTTGTTTCTGCTGTTTGGCTAGCGCGCGGAGCCACGTAGCGGGATTGGCGACCTCTAGGGTCTCCTCGGTTTGTTCCGTTCCGTCGGTGATTTGTAGTACGTTTCTGGGGGCTTCCAGGCGGAGCATGTTGAAGTCGGTGGACGCCATTTTCAATATTGGTCGAGGAAGTGTCCGGTGTAGATGGTTTCGTCGTCCAGGAATTCGTAGTCACCAATTTCTGTGAATTCGAGGCCGTTGAGGTTGGCGCACTGTCTAAAAAGAGCGCAGGTAGCCCAGTACTGTGTGTACCAGTGCCAAGGCGTGATGTCGTCGAGTTCGACAGGGGCTGGTCCGTCGTCGTACTCGTTCCACTCGTTTTCTTCTTTTAGGGCGGTTGCTATTTCTTCGTTGATCGAGCCGAAGGTATAGTCAAACTGGTAGCTGGACTGGGGTTCGAGAATCGTGGCCAAGTCGAGCAGGAAGAAATGCTCTTGTTCGAATGAGGGCATGAAAGTAGGGTGATTTTGAGATCAAGATTATAGTGTGACACTGGGGTTGCAGCGTGACCGGAGTGTATGGCAAATCAAAGGTAATCAGGCTACTTTCGATAATTCACAACGGAATAATCTTAGATCTTGTGTGTGGTTTCGGTGGTAGTGTTGAAGAGGGTGTTCGTGCTGGTTTCTCCCTTGTTTTTCGAGAGAGACCTCTTCTTTTTATGGCTGAGGTCATAGCGTGAGATCTGATGAACCCGCATGAGCGCTAATTGACTCGGGCTTGGATTCCCCCGAGGTGCAGAGACCCCGTGGGTGATTCATTGGTCATAGCAGGGTGTAGATAAGGGGAGATGAGGTTTCCATGCACCTTGCGGCACCCTAGGCTCAGAGTCCTCCGTCTCTCCCTGAGGCGAGAGCTCCCTGGGGAGCCACGTACTGTATGAGGGCCATGCAGTCGTGCGGGGTCTAAGCTCTAGAGTCTGTCGATCACCCTGAGGTGACGCAATCTCCCTCTGGAAAGAGATCCGTTCGTTTGCACTCACCCCCTCATCTCCGGAGTTAGCCTAGGTCCGGTTTTCTCGGCTGACAGCTAATCTCCGTCTCCTCGATCTCCTACCTAGATTCTCTGACATCATTACCCGTGCTTCAGAGGGCAACTAGTGCCTTTCTGAAGGCCCATGATGAGTCTCCCTTGCTACGTACTCTAGCTAATTACTAAGGTGTAACAGGGTGCCCGTGCAAAGGCTTGCATGATGCTCAGATACATTCACGATACCACCAAGATTTGGCGGATATGGGATCCTGACTTCGGCAAAGCTGTCAACTGCTCGGACCTCTACTTCGAAGAGAGCCAGACTGCCTATACGTCCTGCATAGCAGATAACGAGAGAAGCGGTGACCCACTCGGACAGCCAGAAGAGGAACCAGTGGTTACCGAGATGATGGAAGATTCACCTGAAGCTGAAAATCCGGACACAGCTCCTGAGCAGAAGAGCAATCCGGCCGCAGTGCTAGACACACATGCAGTAACCTCACCGACGAGGTCGGGGACATTGGAAGAGGCACCCACACCAGATCCACAAAGCGAGCCCAACGGGGTCATCGCTGCTATTCCCTCTCTGCCCCGCATGCTGATGAGAAGCCAGTCAAGATGGGCAGCCAAGGCCGGTACAGCCCTGGCTGCCGAGGTCAGAACTGATGACGACCCACGATCATAAAGAGAAGCCATGAACGGTCCTCTTCAGTGCCAGTGGAAGGTTGCTATGCAACAGGAGTACGCGTCTCTGTTAGAGAACCGCACCTTCACTCCAGTGGAATATGCCCACAGCAAGCCTATCAGCTGCAAATGGGTATACAAGACAAAGACGAATCCTGACGGCACCCAGAGATACAAAGCTAGGCTTGTTATCAAAGGCCATGAACAGATGCAGGGCATCGGCTTTGATGAAACATACACTCCCATCAGTAAGATGACTACCCTTCGCTATCTAATGAGTCATACCGCCCTGGAAGACTGGGAGATGGACCAGCTCGACGTCATCACTATGTTCCTGAACCCAGCAATCGACAAGGAAGTCTACATGCAGCTTCCTGAAGGTATCGAGAGGCTCATTGCTGAACCGCCCTCCTCCCCATCATCCTCCTCGTCACCGGCCGACTCTACTCACAAATCTACTCGCAATCCATGCTCCGAGGCACATTCAGTGAGTAGGGCCGCGGAGAGGTTCGTCGAGTCGACTCGGACGTCGGACGGCAACTCATGTATGAGTACGGCGCCCGGCAACTCACGTATGAGTACGGTGCCCAGCAACTCACGTATGTGACACTGGGGTTGTATTCGTAACCAGAGTGTGGAGAGAATCAAAGGTAGTCAGGCAACTTTCGATAATTCACAGCGGAATAATCTTAGATCTTGTGTGTGGGTTCGGTGGTGGTGTTTGGTGAAGATGTTCGTGCTAATTTCTTTCTGTTGGGGCGAGAAATCTTTTTCCTTTTTATCCACGATCGCGTGAGTGAGAAGTGGTGTTCCGGACCGTACTCTTTCTCTCGGGAGGAAGCGGGTGTCTCCTCCTCGAGGTGGGTCGGACTTGGATTCCTCCGAGGTGGTTGCCCCTCTTTGGAACGTGGGCGGATTCATTGGTCATGGTCGGGGTGTAGATAATGAAGATGAGTTTCCGTTTGTATTGCTGCATGTGGGATGCGGCCGAGTGGGGACTCCAGCCCAAGAGCTCCCCGCTCACCCTGAGGTGAGGTGGTCTGCATGAGGGCCATGCAGCCAAGCGGGGTCTCCGGTCCAGAGCTTCCGTTCACCCTGAGGTGACGTGGCTTCCTCTCCCTGAGGTAGTGGGGCCACTTCCGGAACTGCATGAGAAAGACAGCTGCTCGTTTATACAAATTGTTCCCCTCATTCTCGGAGTTCCTACTCTTGCGGCCGGTATCTCCACAGAGAGATAGACTCTGTTTCCTTATCTCCCGCCTAGACTCTCTGATTCCATAGCCACGGCCTGAGCCTCCTTCGTCCTTTCAGCCACAGAATCTTCTAGCTACGTACTTGTGATAATTTGTTCAGGTGTAACACTACCACCCCTCCCCCTTAGCCTCGTCCCGAGTGCTAATTCTTTTCCTCCAAGTAGCCCGTCTCTTTCTGTGTGCGTTTTTCCGTGGGGTAACTTCTGTGATGTGGTTGCCATGACAGGTGGTGCCATTTACCATGACTGTAGTCCTCCTCCCCTACAGCCCTCCCAGCCACCGGATCAGGACACGACTCTGTAATCCATTGGCATGACTGGGCCCTCTGAGTAGGCCGGTGCGTACTCGTACTGTTGTGTCATATTGAGTCGTTCTTGCCGCCGCGCTGCGTCAAGGCGTTGGCCGGCTCGGTGGGGTTCCGGGGTCGCAGTCGTCCCAGGGAATTGGGAGAGGCATGGTGTCCTTCGTGCTAGTAACCTGTATACTCGGCAGTGACCGCGCCCACGTCCTTTCGGGGGGAGACTAGTATGCTGGAGCAGTGACAGCACTATCGGGGACTCACTTCACCGCGTGTGTGATGCCTGCGCCGGTTCCGCCGGTCCGAGTCGGTCACCAAGAGGTCGACACGTCTGTTCTGAATGGTTTTCCTGACTCTGAACGTTTTTCGTTTGCGTGTACTACTTGTCGGGCGTCCGGTTGGCAGCTTTTCCGTGGTTGCCTGAGCAGCGGGTCCACCTTTTTTCGGTCTCATTTTGATACGGGAGTCCTCCGTCTCTTCAGTCCACTACCGCCAGGTCCTCGGTGAGCTGGTAGTCTTTCGGCGCATCTGGATTACGTCGGTAAAACTCCCGGAGTTTCTCCAGGCCCCCTACTGATAAGTTGTCGAACGGTTCTTCCGTCCAATCCTTGCGTTACGGATCGTCGAGTCATTTGACCAGGTAGAGGATTCGTTTGTTGTTTCCCCGGCCGCGTTCGACCAAGGACATAACCTCATCCACGTCGTATTCCTCTGACTGTTCGATGTCGTCGGCCTCTCGCAATACCTTAGATGGATCCAGAGGTGCTCGGTGCTCGCTGGTTCGGTAGGGTTCACGCAGTGACACATGGAAAACATTGTGTATTTTCCATTTGCAGGGAAGCGTGAGTCGTACCACGAGCGGGGAGACGATTTTTTCGATTTGGAAGGGACTGTGATTCTTGTGATCCAGCTTCTTCAAGGGTCGGCGCGTTTTGATGTTGCGTCCGCTGAGCATCACCAAGTCCCCTACTTGGATTGCTGGGGGTTCCTTCCGTGTTGGGTCCGTATATCGCTACATTCGTTCCTGTGCCTCTTCCAGCCCTTTTCGGGATTCGTCGTGTACGGTGTTCATCCAATGGGCGTATACTTTGCTGGCCGGGTTGAGAGGCTCCGTCGACGCCGGGTTCATGGCCACCGGGTGAAAGCCGTAGTTGGCGTAGAACGAGGACATCCCGTTTCCCGTTGTGAGGGAGTTGTTATACGTGAACTCCGCCATTGGTAACAATCGTACCCAGTCATCTTGCTCCTTGCTAACGAATGCGCGGAGATAGGCCTCGATCGTCTGGTTGAGCCGTTCCATCTGTCCATCGGTTTGTGGGTGGAACGCTGTCGACATCCAGGGCCGAATTTCCGATAGCCGTAGAAACTACTTCCAGATTTCGGAAGTAAAGCGGGAGTCTCTGTCCGATACAATATCTGTGGGGAGGCCGTGGAACTTCCATATTTCCCGTGCGAATACGACCGCTAAGTCTGCGGCTGTCTTTCCTTCCTTCCGTAGTGGGAGGAAGTGTGCCATTTTGGTGAACCCGTCGATGACTACCCAAAGCTGGTCGCATCCTTCCGATTCCGGGAGCTCTATGATGAAATCCATGGCTATCGATTGCCAAGGTGCATATGGGAGTTCCAGCGGCGAGGATAGTCCATATGGCTGATGTCAAGAGGCTTTGTTCCGCTGACATTTTGGGTAGCTTTTGACGAAGTCAATGATTCGTTCGTTCATCTTTGGCCACCAGAAGTTTCGTCGGACTAGTTCGATAGTCTTGTCCTGGCCCATCTGCCCGGCTACCTTTGTGTCATGTTCCGATTCCATTATCTGCTGTATTACACCGTTCGGGATCCAGAGTAGGTTTTTTCGGTATACCAGGCCACCTTCGATTCTTATTTCCTTGACCTTTTGGTTCTTCAGTGCCGGCTCTCCGGCCATTGCCTCCTGTTTTATTGCTTGCTCGTAGTTGCTATCCTTTTTCCCTTCTTCCTTGACCTTTTCCAGGAATTCTTTTGACCATTTTCTTGTTGGGAGCGATGATAATCGGGCTGATGAGCAGGTGAAAGTGCTTGCCAAACATTCTTCGAAATGGTTTTTTCTCAAAACCGACGTTATTGGCTGGTTTTCTACCCCCCCCTTTTCAGGGCGGTACTCCGAACACCTAGAAAGGGCATCCGGTTTTCCATTTTGGGTTCCTGGTCGGTAGTAGATTCTGAAATCAATGCCGGCCAGTTCTTGAGCCCAGCGGGCTTGTCGTCGATTCAGCACTTTTGTTGTTGTGAAGTATTCCAGGTTTTGGTGGTCTGAGTAGACCTGGACCTGGTAAGTCGCCCCCTCGCAGTACCGTCTCCAGTGTTTGAAAGCCTCTACCACTGCCAGAAGTTCTTTGTCGTGGATTTCGTAGTTGATCTGTGCTGGCTGGAACTTTCTGGAGTGGAACACCACTGGATGTAGGCAGTTTTCCTTGTCTCGTTGCGATAGTACGGCTCCGATTGCGAAATCCGATGCGTCAGTTTCGATGATTACTGGCTTTGATGCGTCAAAGTGTGCTAAGACTGGTGCTGTTGTAAAGCGCTGTTTTAACTCCTTGAAGGCCGTCTCTGCTTCTGGATTCCAAGTCCATTCCTTTCCTGCCTCCTTCTTGGTTAACTCCGTTAGGGGTCTTGCTACTCAGGAATAGTCTTGGATGAAGCGTCGGTAGAAGTTGGCGAATCCGAGGAATGATTGGACTTCCGTGAGGGAGTTCGGTCTTTGCAAACTTAGCACTGCTTCCACCTTTTCCTGTGACATTTTGATCCCTTCTTGACCGATGATGTAGCTGAGGAATTCCACTTCCTGGGTTTTCCAGATGCATTTTTCCGGCGAGACTACGAGGCCATTTTCCTGCAGCCTTCTCAGGACCTCTCTTACGGTGTTGTCGTGCTGTTCCTCGGTGTCGGCGTAAATGAGTATATCATCCATGTAGGCCAACACACCGACGTCCAACATGTCAGAGAATATGTGGTTCATCATATCCTGGAAGGTGGACGGAGCGTTCGTTAACCCAAACGGCATCACTTGAAACTCGAAGAGTCCATAGCGAGTCCTAAACACTGTTTTCCACTCGTCGCCTTCCCGAACCCGGATAAGGTGGAACCCGTTCTTGAGATCGATATTTGTGAACCATCGGGCTCCTTGGACTCGATCCTGCAGTTCCTGCATCAGTGGTAAGGGATAATGGTTTGGGATTGTGATGCGGTTGAGCGCCTGATAGTCCACGCATAGGCGGCGTCCTCTTCTGTGAGGTTTGGGTATGAAGAGGATCAGGGAGCCCGCGGGGGATGTGGAGCGTTTGATTTTTCCTGTTCGCTCCATTTCCTTTAGCCATTCTCGGAGAGTTTGGAGTTCTAAGTCCGATAGTGGGTAGATCGGTCCCCAGGGAGTCGTGCTGCCTTTCTGGAGGTCGATTTTGCAATCGTACGAGTGATACTTGGGGAGAGCGTCCGCTGCCTCCTTCCCCATGATTCTTAAGTACTGGCGGAATTCCTTCAGTACTGCCTTGATTGGGTCCTCATCTGATGCCGCCGAGATGTATCCTATGCAGCGGGCCGCTGGGTCCGTTGCTACCGTTTCGTCCCAGGTCAGTGAGAACTGCTCTACTTCGTACTTGGTGCAGCTTTCCAAGTATTGGGTGCTGTTGAACCGTATTTCGTTGTTTGTCCAGGCGCCTTGTGGTGGGTGCGCCGTTACCCATTCGAAAGGGAGGAAGATGTCGATCCCTGGGTCCATAGGTGAGACTTCGAATTTCTCCATGGAGTAGTGTCTTCAGTGCTGGAGGAGCATAGGCTTTGTATAATATTGGCCTGCTCCTTTGACTGTTTCCCCTGTGAAATTTTCGATACTGCGGGTGTGCTGGTGTTTCTTCCTTTTCAGGCCGAGCCGGCCCACTGTTCGTTCGTTGATCAAGGCTATCGAACAGCCTGTGTCCAGTAATGCCCTGATCGGGTGCCTTATATTGCCTTGGTGTAGCACCATTTCAATCACCGGGCGAGTGCCACTGCAGGGCGTCGTTCTCGGTTTTTTTGGGGTTCCAGCGCTTGGTTCCTCGTTTTTCCATTTTCGGGACGCTCCACATATTATTGCATGGGCCAAGGGTTGCGGCAGGACCCTGCCCTTTAAAAATCCGACTCAGAGTCTTCCCAGAGTGGTCGCAACGCATCCGTGTCCATTGTTTCGACTGCCGCAACCTTCTGCTGCTTGTTGGCGGGTGCTGCCTCCTCTGGTTCTTCCGATCGTTTCCGTTTTCCCTGTGCTACAGCCGAGGCTTTCCAGGGGGCCGGAGGTAGTGCGGTTCCCTTTTTGGTGTTGAAGGAGAAGCATTCATAGGTCTTGTGGGTGCTTCTGCCGCATCTCCAGCAGTCATCCCGGTTCCGGCCGTATTCTTCCTGTTCTTTTGCCAGTACGCCCGCCAGCGCAGCATCCTTCGAGGCCCATCTTACCTGTCCCCCGTACTGGCTTTTCCGTTCTGTGGTACTGTCCTTCCGGGGGTCGGATTCTTTTGCACTTTCCTTGCCCCTTCGGGTATTGTCAGAGCTTCCTTTGCCCTGACCGTCTTTTTTCCGGTCGTCCTTGGGTGGCTGTGTACCCTTCATCAGCTCTCTTGCTCCTTTGAGGGCTTTCTTTTTTTCCACTTGTATGCCTGCCCTGTAAGTGGCTTGTAGGAACTGCTCGTCTTCCACGAGATCTTCCGGATTCTGGTTGAACTGCATATCCAGTATGCTGTCCGGCATTGCTAAATCGATTTTTTCTTTCAAGCCTTCCCCTGTGGCTCGTGCGAAGTTCTTCAGCGCTCGGAATTCCGTCATGTACATCCTGATCGACCCTTGGTATTTCAATTGTCCTAACTTGAGCTGGGCATCTGCCGCTTCTCTTTCGAAGTGGTATTCGGCCCAGATGGCTGCCGCGTAGTTGGTCTAGGTATCGTTGTCCTGGAGTTCACGGTACCAATGCAGGTGCCAGGCCAAGGCGGTGTCCGTCAAAAGCGTTCCGACCCAGGCGATCTTTTGTCAGTCCATCGTTTCGGGGTAGAATCCTAAGTACATGGTGACCGCCTCCCACCACTGATTGAAGGCAGTCGAGCTCTTCCCGTCGAAGGGTTCTGGGTTCTTCATTTTTAACCGGGGAAATTTCCCCCGTTCGGGTCGTGTCGGTCGGTCCTGCCGTGCCCGTTCCACTCCTTCTGCCACTAGCCATACGAGGTCCTGCGTGGTAATCGTAGGCACGGGATTCCTAGGTGGCGAAGGGGAGCAGGGATGCCTGGCTGGCGGTCGAGGTGGTTTGGATGGCAGACCCGAAGGTGGTCCTGCGGATGATCCAGGTGGTGTCGAGGGGGGATTGCCTCCTTGTCCTGCCCCGGGCTCGGGTGCTGGTGGCCTTGGGGATATGTGGCGTTTGAGTTGCTCCAATGGCTGCCTCATTTCCGGCATTGTGGGTACCGCCGGGGGTCTCTGTCGATGGGGCCATAGTCCCGGGTTCAGTCGTAGCGTGCTTCCCAATGCTGGTGGTGAGTGGGCCGACGGGGCACTGGTGCTGGTCTGCCGGATGGGACTTCTCCATGTGGGTGGTCGCGCCGGCACTGGTGGCATCGCGGGTAGCGGGATTCTGGTCACGATATGTTGGATTTCTGCCCTTGCTTCCCAGAGTTGGTTTTCCAGGGTGGCCACTCGGTTTTGGTATGCGGCTGCCCATAGCTCCACGTTTCCCTGAAAGTTGGCCAGGTGTTGATTCCGGGCCGTGTTAGCTTCCGCCAGAAAGGACAGGGCATCGTTTACTTGGGCCAGCTGAGTGGCCTGACAAATTTGTCGCTCGTTGGCCTCGTTGGTTCGCTCGATGATGGTCTGCCAGACGTTTCTGATGAGAGATTGGTACGCATTCGCCGCTCTTGACAGCTCGCTACATACCCATTCTTCCACTATTTTTTCATTAGCGTTGACTCGGTCATATATGTACCTAGTGCCTTCTGCCAAGGTTTGGTAGGCTTGTTCGATTTCCTGCGTTCGCCGCTCGGTTCTATCGTAGGCGTCACCGCACAGCTCCATGAGCTGTTGTAGGTCGTTCTCGGCCTGCCGCTGCTGGTTCACCAGGCTCCTGATCCAAACTGCGGGGTTGGCTATCTCCACCACTTGTTCCGGCCTTGGGGTTCCATCAGTGATTTGGAGCAGGTCCCGGGGGGCCTCGAGCCGGAGCATGTTGAAGTCCGAAGAGGTCGTCATGGTTCAATAGCGATCGAGGAAGTGTCCTGTGTAGATGGTTTCTTCGTCGGTGAAGTAATAGTCACAGAGATCCCGGAGCTCATCTTCGGTGAACTCGGCGTTTTTGTGGCTGTGGGTACAGTTGAGCCAGTATTGCGTATACCAGTTCCAGGGCTTGTGGTCGCCTTCTTGGTAGGGCGTAGGGATAGGTCTGTCACTGAATGTATTCCACTGTTCATAGTCGGCTAACTCGCTATCAATTGATTGGAACGTATAGTCGAAGGAGTACTGAGACTTAGGTTCCAAGAAGGTAGATAGTTCGAGTAGGTAAAGGTGGTCTTCGAAGTAGGTGTCATCGAAGCAAGTCATGAAAGTAGGGTGATTTTGAGATTTAAGATTATAGTGTGACACTGGGGTTGTATTCGTAACCAGAGTGTGAAGAGAATCAAAGGTAATCAGGCTACTTTCGCTAATTCACAGCGGAATAATCTTAGATCTTGTGTGTGGATTCGGTGGTGGTGTTTGATGAAGATGTTCGTGCTGATTTCTTTCTGTTAGGGCGAGAAATCTTTTTCCTTTTTATCCACGATCGCGCGAGTGAGAAGTAGTGTTCCGGACTGTACTCTTTCTCTCAGGAGGAAGCGGGTGTCTCCTCCTCGAGGTGGGTCGGACTTGGATTCCTCCGAGGTGGTTGCCCCTCGTTGGAACGTGGGCGGATTCATTGGTCATGGTCGGGGTGTAGATAAGGGAGATGAGTTTCCGTTTGTATTGCTGTACATGGGATGCGGCCAAGCGGGAACTCCAGCCCGAGAGCTCCCCGCTCACCCTCAGGTGAGGTGGTCTGCATGAGGGCCATGCAGCCGAGCGGGGTCTCCAGTCCAGAGCTTCCGTTCACCCTGAGGTGACGTGGCTTCCTCTCTCTGAGGTAGTGGGGCCACTTCCAGAACTGCATGAGAAAGGCAGCTGCTCGTTTATACAAATTGTTCTCCTCATTCTCCTAGTTCCTACTCCTGCGGCCGGTATCTCGACCGAGGGCTAGACTCTGTTTCCTTATCTCCCACCTAGACTCTCTGATTCTCTAGCCACGGCCTGAGCCTCCTTCGTCCTTTCAGCCACAGAATCTTCTAGCTACGTACTCATGATAATTTGTTCAGGTGTAACACGTATGAGTACGGCGTTCAGCAACTCACAGCGTATGAGTACGGCGCCCAGCAATTCACAGCTATGTGAATATGGTGCTTGGCAACTCACGTATGAGTACGGCACCCGGTAACTCACATGTGAAAATGGCGCCAGGCAACTCACAGCGTATGAGTACGGCGCCTGGTAACTCACGTGAATACGGCGCCCGGCAACTCACAATGTGTGCTCTACGGCCTCAAGCAAGCACCCCTCCTATGGCACGCTACCATAAATGAATTCCTCCTGTCGATTGGCTGTACACGCGCACATGCAGATAAGAATCTGTACCTCCGCTCTGGCATCTTTCTCCTCCTCTATGTCGACGACACCATGATCCTGTACCTGCGATCAGCCTCTGAAGCCACTGAGGACCTCAAGACGGCACTGAAGAAGGGATACAAGATGACGGTTTTCGGGAAAGCCAAGCAGTTCCTAGGCTTGGAAATAGAGCGTCAGGATTCCGGTGCCATCACCCTTGGACAGGCCAAATACATTCAGACCATCATCAAACGCTTCAGAATAGAAGACGCAAACCCCGCTCGCACTCCTCTCCATGACAACGACTCTTGAAACCGAGCCGCAAGGAGAGACAGAAGTAGATGCTGGACACTACCAGAGTATCGTCAGCAGCTTGTCATACGCTGCCACAGCGACCCATCCTAATATAGCCTTTGCCGTATCGACATTGAGCCGCTACAGTAGCAGAGCCTTCACGTCGCACCTAACAGCTGCCAAACGAGTCCTCCGATACCTCAAAAGTCGCAGGGAGGCTATGTCTTCCAAGTCTACAACGGACCAGTCTTGTGGAAATCCTACAAGCAGTCGATGGTAGCACTCTCCACCACGGAAGCCGAATATGTCACTTGCTCAGAAGCCGCTCGAGAAGCCCAGTGGCTTGCCAAGCTTCACACAGACATTGTTGGGAAACTCGGATGTCCTCTCCCCATCTGCACCCATTCCAATGGCGCATTGAAGAACATCCAGGCAGCTGGATACAGGAAGAGCAGGAGCAAACACATCGACGTGAAGTTCCACCACTGCTGGGACCTTCACGCCACTCGAGAGTTGGAATTCTCCTACGTTTCCACCAATGACAACTTGGCAGACATCATGACGAAGGCGCTGGGACCTGAGAAGCATAGGGGCTTTACGGAGGGTATTGGGCTACGGCGTTAGCAAGGTTGTTGTTCTGGGTCTTTGTCTGTTGCGTTGAGCTGGCACTCTTTTGTCCTCTAGCAGATCAGCTTTTTCCCATGAGGTTTTGCAACTGCAGAGGTTATAATGAGACCAGTGGGGATTTGTTTTATGAGGTTGACTTTACTGTCTTGCTGCTCTTTGTTGCTTACTTGCTGCTCTGTCTTCAACGGTACGCAGCAAGAGAGGAAGTGTCATGAGATGTGGCTTGGACGTGGTCCGGGCACATTCTCGAAGATGAGACTGACCTTGTCGGCGCATTGTCCTGTGGACTAGCCACCGAGACCGATAGCATTGGCATACCGGCCTCCGGTGGAATAGCCACAGAGACCAATATAATGGGGCATCCCACGCTGGGATGTTCGCTCTACACTGAATATACTGTATACCGATACAAATATCTCGATACTTTTTATTGGTGAGTGAGCGAGTGAGGAATGGTGACCCGGACTGTAGTTTCTCTTGAGGTAGCTTCGTACTTCCCAAGAGACATGGGCGGGTCGGACTTGGATCCCTCCGAGGTGCCTGCACCTCTTTGAGAATGTGGGTGGATTCATTGGTCCTGGTCGGGGTATAGATAAGGGAGATGAGGTTCGGTTGGCTTTGCTGCATGATGCGGCCGAGCAGGGACTCTGGCCCGTAAGCTCCCCGTTCACCCTGTGGTGAGCTGGCTTGCATGAGGGTCATGTAGCCAAGCGGGGTCTCCGGTCCAGAGCTTCTGTCCACCCTGAGGTGATGTGGCTTTCTCTCTCTGAGGTAGGGGGGCCTCTTCCAGAACTACATGTGTGATGCAGCTGCTCGTTTGCACCAATTGTTCCCCTCATTCTCGGGAGTTTTATCTCTTGCAACTGGTGTCTCGGCCATAAGTTTTAACTCCGTTTCCTTATCTCCCGCCTAGACTCTTTGTCTCCCCTAGCCACGGCCTGAGCCTCCTCTGTCCGTACACCACAGGATCTTCTCTATCTCGCTATGTACTCATGATAATTTGTTCAAGTGTAACACTACCTCCCCTCTCCCATAGCCTCGTCCCGAGTGCTGATTTCTTTCTATCGAAGTAGCCCACCTCTTTCTGTATAGTTTTTTTGTCTTCATGGGGTAACTTTTGGTGCTATCACCATGGCTATTGTCCTCCACCCCTACAGCCCTTCCAGTCGCCGGATATGAGTAATCCGTTGGAACGACTGGGCCCTCAGAGTAGGTCAGTGCGTACTCCTACCGTCGTGTCATATTGAGTCGTACTTGGTGCCGTGCTACGTCAAGGCTTGGCTGAGTCGGTGGGGTTCCGGGGTTGTGAATGGCGCAGGGATTCGGGAGAGGCATGGTGTCCTTTGTGCTAGAAACCGGTATACTCGACATTGACCGCGCCCACATCCTTCTGGGGGGTGACTAGTGTGTTGGAGCAGTGACCGCGCTGTCGGGGACTCACTTCACTGCTTATGTTGCCTTTCATGCCGGTTCTGCCGGTCCAAGTCGGTCGCCAAGCGGTCGATACGTCAGTTCTGAATGGTTTTCCTGACTCTCAACATCCGCTGTTTTGGGAGTCCCAACTGGGCGCCTGGTCGGCGGCTTCTTGTGTTAGCGCGTACGAATCTAGGACAGCAGTGGGTACCAACGAGGTTTTGCAACGCGTACGAACGCAGGTCGACGATGTTGACGGCAGACGAGCAGCACGTACGAATGTAGCCAGTGGCAATGGCGGCAGACACGCAGCATGTACGAATGTAGGACAGCGGTGTGTACCAACGAAGTTCTGCAACGCGTACGAACGCAGGTCAGTGGTGTTGACTGCTTACGAGCAGCGCGTACGAATGTAGGACAGCAGTGCGTACCAACGAGGTTTTGCAACGCGTACGAACGAAGGTAGACGATGTTGACGGCAGACGACGAATGTAGACAGCGGCAATGGCGGCATACGCGCAGCATGTACGAATGTAGGACAGCGGTGTGTACCAACGAGGTTCTGCAATGCGTACGAACGCAGGTCGACGATGTTAACGGCAGACGAGCAGCGCGTACGAATCTAGCCAGCGGTAATGGCGGCAGACGCGCAGCGTGAACGAATGTAGGACAGCGGTGTGTACCAACGAGGTTCTGCAACGCGTACGAACGCAGGTCAACGATGTTGACAGTAGACGAGCAGCGCGTACGAATGTAGACAGCGGTAATGGCGGCAGACACGCAGCATGTACGAATGTAGGACAGCCGTGCGTACCGACGAGGTTCCGCAACGCGTACGAACGCAGGTCAGCGGTGTTGACCGCATAGAAGCAGCGCGTACGAATGTAGGAGAGCAGTGGGTACCAACGAGCTTCTGCAATGAGTACGAACGCAGGTCGACAATGTAGACGGCAGACGAGCAGCACGTACGAATGTAGGACAGCAGTGGGTAGCAACGAGGTTTTGCAACGCGTACGAACACAGGTCGACGATGTTGATAGCAGACGAGCAGTGCGTACGAATGTAGCCAGCAGTAATGGCGGCAGACGTGCAGCGTGTACGAATGTACGACAGCGGTGTGTACCAACGAGGTTCTGCAATGCGTACGAACGTAGGTCGAAGATGTTGACAGCAGACGAGGAGCACGAACCAATGTAGGACAGCAGTGGGTAGCAACGAGGTTTTGCAACGTGTACGAACGCAGGTCGACAATGTTGACGGCAGACGAGCAGCGCGTACGAATGTAGGAGAGCAGTGGGTAGCAACGAGGTTTTGCAACGCGTACGAACGCAGGTCGACGATGTTGACGGCAGACGAGGAGCACGTACCAATGTAGGACAGCAGTGGGTAGCAACGAGGTTT
>Ga0307508_10003070_pt1 | contig 17168 bp, 17 predicted proteins | sample 9_EM_MG_FD_203089 | JGI IMG/M metagenome (GOLD analysis project Ga0307508, IMG submission 203089) | Populus trichocarpa ectomycorrhiza microbial communities from riparian zone in the Pacific Northwest, United States - 9_EM | ecosystem: Host-associated > Plants > Roots > Unclassified | place...
AGAGTGTTGCGATTTGATCAATCTGTCGGATACGGTCCATTTGAAGCCAGGGGGTGATGAGGCACAGGACTAAGGCATAAGCGCGATAGCAGGGGGTGATTATAGATATTTTTAATATAAACATCATTGAATGCATAGCAGTATGGCACATGAGGCCATGATACGCAAATGCATCAATAAGATACTGAAAAATGAGTGAGGTAGCTTGACTGCGAGGATATGCGAGGCACACCATCAAGAGAACACAAATGCGAGACACGGTCTAAGAAGTAATGTAGTGAGAACAGGGGACAAGAGGGAAAAAAACGGCACAGATGACATACTTGAGGGAAATGGTGTGGGGGGGTGAGACGAGAGTCGTGACATAGAGGCGGTAGCAGGTGAGCAGGCAATAAACACTTATCAAACAGGATCAATGTCGAGAAGAATTTGCATGACAATGGACGTATGCACATGATCTAGGAGGATCGGCACAATAGAGCACCGGAGGAGGACAGGATGCAGGGTGAGGAAGAACGCATGGGCGACGCAGACATGGCATGGGGACGGAGTACCAAGTGATAAGAAACAAAGGGGCTGGGAGACCATGTGAACAGTAAAGTCCGTTGAATAGGAAATCGATGTGAAATGTAATTAAATGGGGATTGTTTCAACCCCCCCGACAAAACCCTTCTCTTACGTAAACTCCAGAGTCGGGGAAACGAAGAGATCTTGAAATCCTTTGATCTGGGCGGAACTTTCGCCATAATATGCGTCCAGATGTGCCTCGGGATGAGCGCTTTAATTTCGACCATTTTGACAAATCCCGCGCGATTGCCGCACAGGGCATCCTCTGCATCGTTACTATCGTTGAATACGCGTGAGGTCCAACTTCACATCAGAAACACAGCGTCGCAAATGTGTACTTGTCATGCCGGGTGAAGGTTATCAACAACGCAACTGCACGGATCGGGTATTCTGCACACCGTTCAACTAACGACCGAGAGAGAGAAGCGGCCGGAAGGAGGCAAATCTACCACCTACTGTGCTCGACAAAATTCACGGCGTTGGCGGTATCACTGGCACTGGCATGTGAAGCCTATCGGGCCTGTATCGGCCGTCTTCGCAATTTTGAGAATGTCGCGTCCTTTCTTTGTTTCAAACATTAGCCTGCATCGCTTTGTTCCTTAACTATTCCTTACATCGCTGGGATATGGCTGTCGCAATTGCAGGAATAGAATTTTCCCCTGTAATGAATCTGAATGCCCCCAGGGCCGTCTGACCCTTTCCGAAATACTGTTTTCCGCCAAAGGAGCTTAATTTCCCCCCCCATAATTAAGACTGATAATTCCCATACTATTCAACTTCATCCCCCCCTTGTTCTGTATTTTTCCCCCCAGAGTTGGTCTGATAGCCCCCACCCTCCGAGATACGACATCTGAGTAGCATTCAGCACACTTGCTGACAAGGCAAGTGGTGAAGCATTTACTAGGACATCCCTACCATCAAGGGAAATCCTCAACCGGGGTATTTTAACTTGTAAAATGTCTCCGCATCGTGGTTTGGCCGTTACGCTTTCCCCTGAGTTAAGGCTGATGCCCCCGTATTTCCCGGGTCCGAAATTCATGTAGTATAGCATGCATCTGCCAATTCACAATGTCCTTAGAGGCACTCATAATGTCAGATTATTGTCAGGCAACGTCTCACTTAAGCTTCAGATGTGGGCATGCAGCACGCCTCGGCACAATGCAAGTAGCCACCCAAGGCATATATTCTAATTTACCGTAGCGACATAAAAATCTCCGTAAAGCGGATTTATTTTACGTGTTACCGCGACGCCGTTTGGGGTTTTTGTTGGGCCAGTACGTGCTATTATAACGGTTGGATCTCGGATGCTCAGGCAAACAATGGGGGAAACAGCCTGTCAAAGTGACATTGCGCGATGCATACAATTAGCGGGGTGCTCTTATCCGTAAGCAACAATTTTCCTGTCACTAAGATGTCCAAGCGGATACTCTGAAACAGCGGGGGAGTGACAGAGACTGAAAATATGTAGCATTTCTGACTTTCAGCGTACTATGGGGGAAACAAGACACAGGTATCGGGGGGTTATATAATACATTAAGGTGTCACAGCGCCGCGACATCGGGGGTCATAAATTTTCAAATGGCCAGTTTAATCCGGGTAAGGGGGGCTTCAACATGTGAATAGGGGGGATAAGTATAACCTAGAATGGGGGAGAAATAAGGAGGTTTTGGGGGCTTTAATTCGGCCGAGGGGAGAAAAGATGGCCGCGGGGGATACCAGATTCAATACGGGGGAAAAATTATACATGCCAAGAAATGAGCGTAGTCACGGCACGTGACGGTTGATGGCAACTTGAACATTGTTCTAACTTTTCCACTCGAAAATTCAACTCAGAATGACTGGCAAAATGACGGCTGTTCCACACCAACAGGTCTGTCTCATTCAGGAAGAAATAAAAAATCTTCAAAAGAAGGTAGTCTCTAGCGAGGTATGTGACTTCACGATGGTCCTTTGAGGTTGTGGTATCATGTTCGAAACAGACACGCGTCAAGGCGATGAAAGCGAGAATCTCCCAACTGCGAGGCGAGAAGGCGCGAGCGGAAGAAGAGATCAAAAAATCTCGCGGCCGGAAGGTCAGTCAGGCCATCGTCAGGTTGTATGAACCAAGCATCCTACCGAAGTCCTCAGAAGGTTCCACAACGCACGGAAAACGCCAAAAGACCAAGAGAAACCTCACCCCATGAATCAGGGGAACGCGAAAGCTCAGGTACTTCTCTCCATACCGTCCGCAATTCATGTCAGTTAATCCTGCGGCGTTGTTATATCAACAGGTGCTGAATTCCACCCTTGAGTCATTTGTATGCTCATGTTCTCATGTTCTCACTTTGAAATGGGTGTCGCTTGAATATCGATGTTCGTGTTCCTCTCATTTCCATCAGACACGTCCTTATATGCGTTGCAGGTTTCGAACCGTCAAGAAAATCCGCCGCGCAAGCGACAACGCCTAACGATGTCCTCCCCAGACGCACCGAGTTGCATCATACACCCCAACGCCACCATTAAACACACCACCGTAGAATGCCGTCAATATGATAAATTCAGGCGGGACCCCGAAGCAACCCTGAGGCGTGCCGCTGAGATCCGCGAGGCCAGACGACGGCAGCAGCGGGCTCGAGTGGAAAAGTAGGTATACTATAGAGAATGACACGGGCTTGGACTGAAACGATAATGAACAATACCAGGTCAGAAAAATTCGTTGTCGTTCACCCTTTGCCCAAACCGCGCTAAACCGTTTTTAAGCAGCGTGACTAAAACGTGGGTATCAACATCACAGTCACAGTACACTTTGTTATCGTAAATTCAAGTGTGATGAAAACGAGCAGGAAAAGAGTAAAGATTGTTTGTGAGCGATGCGCTCGCTGATTTGCCCCCAACTCCGTCGCGTCAGTATCAGCTCTCTGGCGATCGGGCGTGAATTCGACATGGGAATGGCTGCAGGTCACTAAGATGACACAAGGTGTGTAAGAAACAACATAGAATGAAGCTCGAGGCGTCGTCACTGGCATCTATGATTTCTTGGCCAGCTTGTTGGCCATTGAACCGTTCAAATCCGACCCCCCCATATCAACTTGAGATCAACCGCGCTTGGGCGCTGGCTAAACATCACCTCAGAGCCGCCGGTGGCAGATGCATTATTAACGCTGTCCACAGCAGCTGCGCTCTGAGTCTTTTGAGTGAAAGCGGCCATCACATCTGCTACGGACCGCAGGGTGACAAGAGAGGCCACCGTAGAGACTGCCGCTTGTTTGATGACACCGGACTCGACGATAGGCGCCATGAGAGACTTGGATTTTAAATAGCTCCATCCGGGAGACGGAAATAAAGCGATGTGCGCCAGCCGGTTGGGATGCCGTAGGAAACAAGGCCACGCAGAAGGTGGTATCAGCTGTTCAGGAGTACTAGTAGGCGCCGTAAAGGCCTCGCAAATTGCAAGGCACACCAGTTGAGGACTGTCGCCCTCGCCCAGAGCGTGAACAGTGCAATCTATCACCCTACAAGTTCGAAATTTGCTACATATTAGGGTGACTAATTAGCTAACACATTGAGGTATATTCTTGGCAGCAGCGCACTAGCAGCGGGTGTTCCGCAGCGTCCAATGAGCGAAAAAAAAAAAAAGCGGACATCCGCGGAACACTCGAGAGCTTACCCTCCGCTATCAACAACTGACAGATCAAACAAACTGCGGGACCGATAGCCAGCAAGCAATACGCAGGGAGGTACGCCACGGGATACGGGGACGCGAAATCAATCAACGACATTACAGTAACCACGGCATGTTGGACAGTCATGGGAAGGCGGGATTCGCACACTGGGCCCAATCTTCTCCATACACAAAAGTAGATGCATCGCGATCGGGGAAACTGTGCGTTTCTGCATTCAGTTGGCGATCCTTAGCGCGGAGAAGAGCTGCACAGTGCTCTTGAGGTATCCACAACAAGAGTTCACCATTCGGACCGACAATCCATCCATCCTCCCTAAATTCTGCATCAGGGAATATGCTTCCAACGTAGAACTGTACTGCATAGTGCATGTTATCTTGATCCGTATTTGCATCGACTATGGAAGAATGTTTTGTGGAACGGCGTGGGTGCATATTAGCCTTCAATTCGTTGACCAGTGGTGGTGTATCTCTTACCATGACCTTGCAATGCACTTGCATCCCAAAGCCGAATAGTGCGGTGCGCGCACGATGCTATTTTCCGTCCATCGGGAGAGAGAGCGCACCCGACGCAAAAGGGGTATCTTTGAGGGGGCTTGGCAACCGGGACACGCTCCGTTATATCCCATGCGCGAAACATAGAGTCTTCTGAGGCTGATATGATTTGCTGGCCATTTGGAGAGTAGGTAACGGATTGGACCCAATCCTTGTGCCCCGTCAATGAGCGGATTAAGGCTCCCGTTTGCACGTCCCATAAGCGAACCATGCGATCACACGAGCCAGACGCCAATTGTCGGCTGTCGGGTGAGAAGGCAATAGACATGACCCAATCCTCATGCCCGCTCAGCGGCTGGCCCACAGAGGCTCCAGTTCGGGCTTCCCAGAACCGAACGGTGCAATCATCTGAGCCTGACGCAATGATTTGGCCATCTGGAGAAAAAGTGACGGAACGGATGCATCCTTTATGACTATTAAGCGGCGCTCCAATCAAGGTTGCGGTGTGAACATCCCAAATCACGATTGTGCAATCCTTCGAGCCGGATGCCAGTCGTCGACTATCAGGAGAAAATGCAACTGTTTGCACTGAGGCGGTGTGCCCTCGCAACGGGTCCCCTCTGATGCCCGTATTCGCATCCCAAAGTCGTATCGTCTTATCTTCGGAGCACGATGCAATGTATCGGTTGTCTGGTGAGAACGCGACCGCCCAGATCCAATCGCTATGCCCTTCCCACGGCGCGCCAATAGGGGCGCCTGTTTCTGAGTCCCAGAGCTGCAACTTGTGGTCGCGAGAACCGGACACAAGCCGGCGGCCATCCGCTGAAAAAGAGAGTGACGCCATGGAGTCTTCGTGACCTCTGAGCATTGGGTCCAAGTCAAACCATTTCGCCAATCGATTCTTTCCTAGGACATCAGTACGAGGGAAGGAGCTATGGAAGTTCCGATGCACTGCCGATGATCGGGGTGCGAGAGCGAGCGCGCTCAGGTAGATATGGGGAATACTCCGGGATATGGGGACTGCAAAAACGTCGACGAACCGAATTGCATCGTTGATTGTGGAAACAAGCTCCGGGTAATCTCCGTTTATCTGAAGCAAGGTGGTTAGGCTCTTGAGCGCATATTACGCGGAGTGTAAATACCTGGAACGGCCTCAAGAGAACAAGCGCCCTGAATGGGGAGTCCCCGTATGCACCCATCACTTCCAGCCAGTGAAGGAAGTGGTTTTGGAAAAAGCGTGATATGGATGCTGCCGCTTCGTTTTGGTGGCTCTTTAGCTGTGAGGCGTGGTAGGTCCAGTGCCGGCAAGCGTACGAGAGTTGACTGGGTATCGCCTCTCGGATGATGCTGTCCAAATCCGCGATGTCCGCATTTGCCGTGAATGAGGAGGGGAAGCTGCAGATATTGAAGCGCAAGTTCTCCATAATTTTGAAGCAAGCGCGAGCCACCTCCTCGTGGGCCACTTGCATGCTGATGGAGAATGCACCACTACATTCCGAATCTGCGAGGAAGGCTACAAATGAATTATGGAGAGGGGGCATGGGCACACTGTGGTGGGGAATTCCGTGGAAGAGTAATGCAAGCCGCCGAATGATGCGACGAGACGCGGTGCGAGCTTCTCCAGATATCCCGGAGAATGAAGCCAGGAATGGAGGCAGATAATAGATAGACATTGGGTCTTTCGCGCAAAGGAGCAAGGCGAAGATTGACCGCACCGCCACAGCGTCGGTACTAGGATCGAAATGGTGCTCCAGCAGCTTCTTATAGTAGATATTTACATCTTCATATTGTTCAATAGCCCGAGGCAGCTATGATCGGGAATTTCAAGCTTGAGCTGAATTACAAACTCCTACAAGAAGATGGGAGTCGCACCTCCTCAGCAGGTGGCATGCGCAGCATTAACCGCGCTTTTGCTCGTATCCTTTTTCGAATATCTTCGCCAAGAGGATTGGCATATAAAAGGCGACCGACGATAGAACCATGGCACGCCTCCCCAAGGAATTCCTGCAGCAAGGAAACCATGAACCAACAGTTTGCCTACAATGTCCCACTAATCAGATATCTGATCAAGCGGCACTTGGGACACCATTACCCTAAGTAGCTCATATTGTCGAAGTTCTTCCGTTATTGGCAACAAAATCCAGCGGAAATCACCCAACGTTGGTGCAAAGAGGAATGTTTGTATGTTCTCCCGTGATGGGGATTGGAGCGATCCGGAATCGAGCAAGCGATCCTTTTTGGAGGCAAGCATAGCCTAAAGCAGCTATCAGGACAGTAGAGCGCTGGGCTTTGGAGCACGCGTACAGCATCGTTCACTTCAGATATCCCCATACGAGCGATAAAACGAATCACGTTGCCCTTCACTCTTTGGCGATCGATACGAAGCCAGACAGGTCGTCGACCAGTTCTCTCCAATTTCAGAAGGAGAAAGCGGTGAGTAATGGATCCCGTGCTGCGTGCGTATCCTTCTGCGGCTACGATCCGCGCATGTTGCAGAGACCTATGCTTACGAATCACTTCGCAAAGTTCACCCAATTTCAGAGAGCGAATAGGACCATCCGACAGGAAGGTGTCCGTTGAGTCATATGTGTCTATCGTATCCATAGTCAATGTGCGGGACAATCCCACAGAACCAGACCTTCTGAGTCCCGAGTTGAATGAATTGGGCAAGGGGGGTAGAATGGTCTGGCCGTTGTCTTCTGTGAAGAATTGTTCCTAGATACAGCGTCAAGGTGAGATCAGGTGTTGCAGGTGGCGCAGGTGGCGATGCCTACTAATGTTGATTCATCATCATCCCTGTCTTCATCAGAAACCATAGGTTGGACCAGCGTATCAAGGCTTAACGAAGACACTTGGGTAGAGGAAGACGAATCGATCTGGACAATAATCATTAAACGGTAGTCCCACTGTCGCAGCAATGGATATGACCCACTTCGTCGGCTTCCCACAAGCCCGATATGCTACGCGGAGAGTCATGAGCCGGCTCTGTGAAATAATCGGACATTGATAAGCCGCGATCATAATGAAAAGATTCCGGTACCCTCTTCAATGTTGTACATGACTCCGCAGGACTGTCGATTAAAGACGCTAAACGGAAACTGAGGACCAAAGAGAGTAACGGTAGAGCAAGGAGGGCGATACAGGAGGAAGTAGCCCCGCGCGGTTCGCGTGCGGCCCAGGCAGTGCTGTGCCCACATACAACGTACCAAATGGAGCAAATCGTCACATTACACATTGGCACGACCATGACAGGAGATCTACGTCAAAATATAAAGATAAATTTATTGCGCACAGAGGAACGGCGTCGTAGCCCAATGGATGGGATGGCAAATTCATGCCCCGCGCGGACGTGCGCATTAGTTGAATTGAGGTCAACTGTTGACGGTTGCAGCCAGGGCATCGCCGCCTCTGAACCAACCAACGGTTACCAACCTTGCGACCAATCCGGCCGGCAACCCGGCGGCGAAGGCTCCTGTTTTGGAATCGTTGTTAATAAGAGTGCATACAGATGATCGCAATCCTCCAAGTTGCGGAGCAAAAACTTGGCGGGTGGTAGTGTCGAATTGCAAATGATGTCTTCCGCTCTTTGCTCGTGCCCAACACTTTGCAAGATCCGCCTTTGAGCATCTATCATCGGCACATGAAGCCCTCGCAATATGCTATTCTCGTGACGCCGACAATGCAGCTCCGTTTGGTGTGCTGTCTCGAGTTTGCATTCTTCGAGATGAGATGGCAAAACGGTGCCACGTTCATGACCATGAAAATTTCCGGGCGCCACACCCGAAGAATGCTGCTAGGTCCTGTAGATATATGGCGTATAATGTGGATGTGCCATCAAACCATCAAGCCTCCAAGGCGAGGAGCCCCCATTCCTCTCGCAAAGTGCGCTGCCATGCTTGCATGCTGGGATGGACGCTAACACCGATTCTTCTGGGGTTTTTAAGGCCTATGTTTTCCAAAATGTTGAGAGAGCTTCTCCCGTCGCCTACACACGTTAAATCCGCAACTATCCACAACCTGCCCAACGAAATCCTTGCAGAAATATTCCTCTACGGTCGAGATTCCCAGTCCTCGCCTCGAGAGACCGTTCGCTACCTTGCTTCGGTGTCCAAAGCGTGCTCGTGGTGGCGTAGTGTCGCCATTACTACTGCCCTCCTCTGGACGTCCATCGACTACATTTTCCCAAATAGCCAACATAGCATAACCACATTTACACGGCTGTCTAGATATCTGGCACGCTCGAAACACGCCTCTATTAACGTCTCCGCCGTCTTTGTGCCCGAGGACCCTGATGCCGCACGAGTCTGGGAGCTCATTGGACCTCACATGAGTCGTTGTCGCTACGCCAAGTTTAATTGTCCAGGAACAACAGTTGCCCAGATGATCCCGCTTCTTCCAAAACGCCTAGAGAAGCTGACCCACTTCGAATGGTGTGCCCCCCCGGAAACGGACAAATCGTCACCGTTGTTGGATGCGGCGAATGCCTCTCCGATGCAGAGTCTCACGATCTTCGGACCAGTGGGCAATTCCTCTCTGGGGAACATGTTTACCGAGATATTACCCGAGTCGCTCGCCCAGGCGCCAAATTCGAGTTGGCCCGAGGCAACCAAATTTCTTGAGCGTTGCCCAGCTGTAAAATCTGTCCACATTGGGTTCTCCCAACAAAATTCCCCCTTTCCAGATGAAGTGTCCGTCATACAGAACATCGCCGATCTGTTCATCATTGACCAATTTCCAATCTCAATTCATCATTTCGTTTCGACACCGAATTTACGGAACCTCACGATCAGAGGCGACGGTCGGCTGATCGCATCTACCCACAAGGTGTTGCAGCCCTCGTGGCCTTTGCTGCAAACTGTGAAGATCGAACATATGATATTTTGCGTCCCAGGCAACCTGGTCCCATTCTTTGAGGCCAACGAAAGCATTACCTCACTCTCCATTACGTCGTGCGGCCAACATATCGGCGTTCTCTTGATACTCTTATTGGGAGAAATGAACGACAGCGTCAACGTTGATATTACATCCAGGTGCCTGGAGAAAGGCCCTGTTTGCTGGAGGAACGACCTTCTTCCGTCCCTCAGGACATTGCGTCTCGAGAACTGTCGTAGCGGTTATCGCAGCGGTCAAGTGGGGCCCGCCCTTGTCGGCCTGTTAGACCAACGCCCGCATTTGCATATCGAGTGCGACTTGCGGAGCTTGGAGTGCACAGGATTTGAGGCAGCGGATTTCGCACATCGCCATGGCGATCGTTTCACGGTTTTGGGGAACTAAGTAATTTTGTGGGGGTACAGGCCGATGCGTTGAGGAAAGATCACAGCATGCACAGCATGCGTGATGCCAAAAACTGTTCAGAACATTCTGTCCCGTGTGAACATACAGGCTGTCTTGTCATATTCTGTCTGACAGGCGGTAATGAACTCTGATCAGAGGGCAAGTTATATTGCAGAACATTCTGCCTCTTACGAACATACGCGCTATCTGTTATATTCTGTCTGTCTGACAGGCGGTAATGAAATGCGATCGGAGCGGAGCGCAGTGTCTTTGCTTTTCAAGACAGCTAATGTATCGGGATCGTCCATGGCTGAGGTCGCGTTCGTGCGGTGCCTCAAACAAGTGGGCAATTCCAACATCGTTGGAGTAAAAAAAGCAAAACAAAAAAAAACAAAAAAGGGCAATCAAAGACGGTGGGAGACTAATTTCTGTCCATGGTTAGGTATCGCAAGCAACTGATTAAAGGTAATGTGCGCCAAGGATTAACGACGAAAGGAAGGATTTGAAGAAAGCAATGTTCAAGGGTATCTTGATAGTCGAAACAAAATTCATTCATCAGAATGTTCTGGCGCCGATGGCGGAGCCAACGAAAGCACCGTCTGTAGGTGATGGTACCGTTCCAAATCTGCGGCTTCCGACCTTCCGACGCCTGCACGATCGTTTGTCAGCCAAATTATCGGATCAGGTGCTAGAAGCTCGGGTGGGTATAATAGATCTGCGACGTCATCCGCGGGATCAGGTGCTTGCAAACGAGGAGGTGCTTCCGGGCTAGTGGCAGCAGCGCGAGCAGTCGAAACAAGGTCATTAATAGATTCGCTCGCTTTAGAACAAGTTGATGAGTTAGTGTGTATAACGTGACGGGAAGGTACGAGGACTAACGTAATGGAATGGCTTGTCCTTGGCGGGAACCAGAGCGTGGGAGAGCAAGGGTTCGGGAAATCATGTCAAGTAAGCTGGTCATCGATACGACGGCACGGGCTCGCCGAGGTGGTGTTGCTTCACCTTCGGGAGCGGCGGGCAACGACTTCTCGCTGTCGTCGTCGTTGTCGTCCCTCCTGTTCTTGATCTCGGTAATGAGATCAGTGAGTGATTCCTGTGACGCCTCGCTAAGGGATTTGACGCCTGGCTTGCGCATTCTCGCAGTAGTATACGTTTCTGTGACGAACGCAATAAACACCGCTGATCCCAGGAGGACGCCCGCTAAGCCCCATTCGCGGAAGGGCAGCAGGATGAGACCTAGGAGGAATGGTTGGAGTGCTAGCATAGTGGCAAAGCGACGGAGGATCCATAATTGGAGCAATCCTCCCGATTGCCCATGGTCGGATCGCCCATACACATACCCAGCAAGGAATCGATGTGCAACAAGCGTAAGGAGCGCCAAAACGGTCAATGGCAAGCCAAGCAGAGGGAACAGCACGACGAGGGTTAAAGTGAGGAAGATGGCGATGATGCAGGCGCCAAGGCCAAATGAGGGATCATAAGAGTGGGGATACATGGCTGTAGATAAACGGTTAGAACATGTTACGAGGGCAGGAGAAAACTATATACTTACCGCGGAAATGCTGCCGCGGTGTTAGTGCCTTCCAATGGCCTCGCCACAGCTGCCAGAGTCGAACAGGTTGTAACATGAGTAGACCTGGGGCTATAAATGCCATATTAAGGCCCAGAATCAAAGCAAAGGCGGCGACGTAGACGGCTCCCTCAGCGATTGTCGTCGTCTCTTGAGATCCAGAGTACAACGATTGCAGGCTATAGAGCACAGCACCCAGTCCAATCATCCAAATCCCGGCAACCACGAAGAGAATCACAAACGTCGCCTTGAATGCGGTAAGTCGTGTCTGCGAGTTTGATACGGCCCCACTCAAGTAGGCGAAATCTGTTGAGAAGCACTTAATTTAAACACTTGAAGTTAGCAAGGGGTAACGCACGATGCACCACGCCCAGAGCTACGCAAGTAACCAGAATAGCGGCCAGCGAGGGGGCGAGTGTTGTTGCGATGGCGGGTCCGATAGAACGTGTGGAAACGAGAGGATTCAGCACAGTGACAAAATGAGCAAAATCAGGGGCATCTGCCAAGAAGAGTCCAAGGATGGGTGCAACTGCGGGCGGAAGGAACAGGTCTCAGTGAAAGCGAACGGCCAATCAGCGGCTTGCACTCACAGGCACCAGCAAGGACGATGCAGACGACGGCAACGATAATCCAAAAGCCAATCGCCCCAATCCTGCCGCTTTCATGCTGTAGGTCGTCCCAGCGGATGTCGTCCTTGCTCCGACCTTCAATCATACGAACCCCAGGAATGAAACGGACCCCACGACCGAGAAGTAACCATCCACGTAGATTGACGCCGTTTGCGATGTCTTCGTACATGCTTCGCTGTTCCTCGTTGACTTCAATGTTAAGTGCCTTGAGCTGGGTGCGCCAGTATCGAATTTCGCTGTACAGCGTCCCAAGCTGTTCGTGATAGAGTCCAGAAACAGGGCGTACAATAGGGCGCTGAAGCTGCAGACGCAGATGCGGTGGGGGCCCATCACTACTCGTCCCGCCGAGTGTAGCTGACGGACCGGGGTCGCGTAGACGATGAGCGGTGGCGCTTTGCCGCCCATGCTGTTCATGCGAACCGGATCCTGATACGGAAGCCGAAACGTGTGCTGTATCACCAGGGGAAAAGAAGGATTCCTCGGAAACGTTCGGCGCTGCGTGTCGGTGGTGTCCGCGCGAACTAAGGCGAGGCAAACCGAGTCCAAGCCTTGAGAGGAAGCTTGCACGTTCGAGGATCTGAGGCACCTGATCATTATTTACGAGCGCCCAGTGATCAACGTCACGCTCATCGAGACCGCTCATTTCCTCTGCTGCATCAGGCTCGCCATGATTCGGGCCCTCGCCAAGGTCAGGCGGTGCAGCACGGCGGTCGACCTGAGAACGCCCCCCAGCAGGAAGATGCCCAAATGCGATCGACGGCCGTCGAGAGGGCAATTCAGCTGCACCGATTCCCGCATGGTTGCGTTCCTGTTCTTCTGTGACTTCTTGGAATCGAGAGCCGACAACGCGAGACCCAATCTCGTCGCTGAGTGACTGGTCTTCGGTGTAATGCCCAGCACCGCGAGATGTCCCACCACTCACACCACGGACGCCGCGGAGGCGGTAATATGAGGACGGCGCCATGTATGAAGTTGGAGCTTCCGAAACGGATAATTGATTACGGTATACCTGAAAACATTGATCAATTACATTCCTGGCGTCATTAAAAGATCGCGCGTGTCAGCGGCGACGCACCTTGGATCCACGGAGGGGCTTTGGTCTACTGATGTGCCTGCCATCTCGCGCAGTTGTTTCCTGCCTTTCATGATCATCCGTCAAAGTCTCAGTATCTCCAGCTTCCGAAGACACGGGCGTGGAAAGCCTGAATGAATCAATGTAGAGGCATTCCGCTTTCTCGAGATTGTTAAGCACTATGTCACGAGCACGGATGAGCTTCTGAAGTTTGGTAGTGTCCCTACCGTTCCAGACAGATGGATATCAGCGGACGCAACACAATGATACAGTATCCGACAACGTACACAATGGTGAAGATTCCAGTGATATCAAGCTCATGGCCTCCTTCAGACACACCTCGGCGCCGCCCAGTGAGCACACCTTCTTCACCATCGTTTGTTGGGGAATCGGAGCGTGGTCCTCGAGGGCTTTCGCGGCCTGACGACGGTGCCGAACCACTCCCCCGTTTCATCATCCCCGTCCTTTGGAAGAGTGCTTTCACCTGGGCCTCGCCCATCCTTTTCAATCCAGGTGCCCGACTCACAGAAAGCCACCCCATTTCAAGTCCATCACAGCGTATTGCAGCCCAACGTCTGTGATATGCAAGCAGCTTGTTGAACTCGCGGAGGATCTTGATCAGTGCGGGGAAGACGGCCACAACAAGCAATAGGACGGTCAGAACAATCAGACGAATGCGTGCAGTGTGGGCGTAATCTTTGCCATCCACCGTGAGCCGGCGCTGCAATGCGTTGTGGAGAGGCGAGACAGGAGAGTGGGTATTGATATTCCCTTGTTTGAGGAGTTGCAAGAGTCTCAAGAGGGAGAGATCCTGCAGCGCGCTCCATTGCCCGCCGTACGTCGAATACGGCCCAGTGTCGCCTGTGCATGGCGTAGACACCATGTAGAGCGGCAGAGCTACGACAAGCGCGATGGCAGTGAAACCGAGCACTAGTATAAACGCAAGCCATATAGTTCGCTGGATTAATTCATCATCTGATGGGAAGAGACGTGCATCGCCTGCAGGAGAGTCGCCGAGATCGGACACATCTGCCGGCACATCGGGAACTATGGGGACGGGAGGATGGAGGAAGCTGAAAAACCCATCGCCTAGCGGTGGAGGTCTGAGCCTACAGGATGAAGAAGAGTGCGGTCGGAAAAGCGTCAAATAGGACTAGACGAATCCAACGAACTCTGGCCTTATGAACCATTCTCTTAGGCCGTACAGTTGTCGAACTCGCGGCCTCAGAAACGCGAAAAGGAGCTTCAAGGGCAAGAAGCCATGTGAATCACCATGTCGCGAAGACAGCATCGACTGACTCACCCAGATGAAAGCTCCGACCGCCGCACCAAATATTAGAGTCGAAATGACGCCAATGGACATTGTGTCAACACCATGGCCAACGCATATATGCCGTGCATTGACTTGTGGAAGGGATGTACGAGTAGGATGACCGCCTCCGACGTTGGTATAAGACCAAGAAGTCGTCTGCGTTGTTACTGTAGTCAAAGAAAAGATAGTTGTCGTGATGGTCTCTGGGTTTCCAGCCGAAGATGACAGTGTGGTAGTGATTGGAAAAGGCTCAGAAGATGTGAACGTGTAAGTTACGGGTATCGGCACAGAGGAGTTCGAACTCGTCCCGGTTGGCCAGGAATTACTAGATGGTATACTTGAGCTACCGGAAACGTTGGACGACTCCGTGCTAGGAGGGTCTGTTGTCGAGTGGTAGGATGTTGTGTCTGCACTAGAAGTGGAGGAAGTTGGTAGGAAGACGGAACCATTGGAAGTCGTCCACCAGCGGGATTCCATGTTGTGCGGGCTGCGTGGCGGGCTGCACAGCAAATTATTTATTGCGCGGTTTCCGGAAACTCCGATTGTTGAGAGGGAACGTAGATATATGTAAAGCAAAGAAGGGAGCAAGCTACAGGCTAGCGAACTAGATATCGTGACAGTCGTGCGGTTTCCGCGAGTTTTTCGTGAGGTTGTCGTGACACGAGGTGAACAAACGTCAGTCTAATATAAGTTTGAAACGAGGCAACCAAATACTCAACAACAAGCGACTTGTTGCATCGCGACCACGTCAGGTGTCTGCGTCAGAGACACATGAAGGTTTACAGAGCCAAAGAGAATGAATGAGTCTTAGGTGAGTGTGCGTATAGATAGACATAGCAAACACTGCACTGCTGATGTCTAGTCACTGCTCTCTTTCTCAACAGCTCCCTTTCTTTCAAATCTGATCGAACATTCATTCGCGGCCGGCTTGTCGTATGATATACCAATATAGTCTTTACCCCGCGGTGGCACCCTAATTAGCCATGTATTCAAGACTTCGCACTGTCGCGTGCTCATATTAAAAAATTCTCTTCATGAAGATGCCATGCCTTCGATTTGTCTTGTCAATGGATCTTTTCAGACTTTGAAACCTGTCCTGCTGATTGTTGTTGGCTGGACCTTGCCTAATCATGCCCTGTGGTCATTCCATCCGTGGTGTCCAAATTTAGAAGGGAGCTTGCCACCAGAAAACGAATCGGGAAGGATGGATACCCAAAGAGACATCAGATACATACACTTCCTTGTCATGCCCTCTAACAGACACTGGTACAAAATCCCTGATCGCGCGGTCGCCCACTAGCTAAAGAATAGACCCAAACGAACTCAAAGGCGCTCTATATGTTTACAAAATAAAGCCAGCACCGGAGGAACAGAAAAGGACAAAGCCAAGGCAAAGCGCATGCGTAAAAAAATTAAAAAAAAAAAAGAAAAAAGTCTACAAGGAACACCAAATCACGATGTGTCCGTGTCCCAACCGGGCTCGCGATAAACGTACAATGTACACGTCAATTGCAGGAGTACAGTCACACAATCGACACGATTAGTTGGCTCTTTGAGAAAGTTAGCGGAGTGAATGAGTACACTGCCCTGACCGGGAGACAGGCGGGCCCGTATGACAGAACGAAAGAAATATGAATGCGGTTAATAAGGCACCACCGAACTCTATGATCGGGATGAAAAGGAGAAATGACAATCAACCAGAAAAAAATGCTATGTGAGAGAATGAAAAGTGAAGCCATCCCGGGCGTCCGGTCGCACAATACAGCGAGAGCAGATGTGTTGGAGCTGTGCAATGTTAAGTTTAGGAGAGGATGAGCTCCCGGTCCAAGTCGAGAGAAGAAACAAAAAAGAAACAATGGTATCCATGGCTGAGCATCCAGCATGTTCAACGTGGCTCGTGTGCACATGATTGTGACCGTCAGTTGGCGGTGGCTCGACGTGTGTAATTGGTGAATATGGGGAGAGCCGCGGTCTCAGGTGACAGTGGCACCGAAGGCATGGTGGGGGAGGTGTGCAAGGAGTACCAACAGTCCGGCTCAAGATGCTGGTGACACGAGCCGTTGTGACTGAGGTGGTTGGCTGCCTTGAGTTTGTGCACTGCTCCCATCAACGTTTAGCCCGGATTCCATCGCCGCCGCCGGCGGACGCTGTTGCTGCTGCTGAGTCTTTGTCTTCGACTTGGATTTCGATCCTGGCTTTAGTTTGGAAGACTTCAGCTGCACTTGTTCCTTAGGATGCGGTCGATCTTGTGGCGGATTCGATGGGCCTGGAGTCATAGAGAGAGTCGTTCCCGGCGGCGGCGGCGAGGTTGAATGCTCCACAGGGGAGTTCTTACCAGAGTGGACGGGCTTGAGTGCATCTGCCTCGTCTTCCTTCGAGGGGACGAATCCGATACTGACACGCTTGTCACGGCTGGACACCGCGCCCGCGTCTCTTTCATCCTGCGCCTCAGCTGCTCGAGCTGCATTTGAGCCAGAGGCACGGTTGCCCGAAGGGGACACGCTCCCCTCGCCATCAGCACCACTACTGCTGCCACGGGTATTCGCAGCCGCGACTTCTTGACGAGCCCGAGAATCGGCTTCTTCAGCCGC
>Ga0307508_10003071_pt1 | contig 17165 bp, 7 predicted proteins | sample 9_EM_MG_FD_203089 | JGI IMG/M metagenome (GOLD analysis project Ga0307508, IMG submission 203089) | Populus trichocarpa ectomycorrhiza microbial communities from riparian zone in the Pacific Northwest, United States - 9_EM | ecosystem: Host-associated > Plants > Roots > Unclassified | place...
AACAGCACTTCCTGCCGGCCCAGATCCTTCTTGGCTGCGGTAAACAGATCGGTAAAGGAAGGCACAAGCGAATATTTATTCGACGTGATGACGGCGTTTGCACTGATCAGCGCATCGGCCCATTTTTCATTATACAGCGCTGCCTTTGCATGCAACAGCTGGGCTCCCTGTTTGTAAACACGCCCCTTGACTGCGGTGGCAGCGGCATAATCCGGCAACATCTGCTCCGCCTTCGTCAGATCGGCGAATATTTGTTTATAGACATCATCGATCGAACTCTTGCCTACAACAGCGTTGTCGATCGAGTTGGTCGGGTTCGTTTTCACCACGATGCTTCCAAAATTCCTGCTGAGCGTCCAGAGGCAATAAGCACGGAGGAATAATGCTTCGCCTATAATGGCATCCCTTCTCACGGCATCCATCGGCGTTGACGGCACTTTATCGATTACCCAGTTGGCGCTTTCGATGGTGATATAGGATCTTTTCCAGATTTCCATCGGTGATTCATTGCTACGGCCAAAGCTGTTCTGCACGGAATAAGCCGGGTCATAGGAAAACTGCGTGAGCGTATTCCTGCCCACAACAATCCTGGGGAAGGTCTGATCTGCCGACCAGTCGGACGCAAAGAACGGGGCGCCACTGTTATACATGCCATACAGGTTACCGTATACGGCAGTAATCGCTGCCTCGGCTTCAGCTGCATTGGAATAAAAATCCTTGGTATAGGTGGCAGAATAGGCTTTTTCTTCCAGCGTCTTTTTGCAACCGCTGGTAACGACCAGCGCTATGAGTAATATATAGATAAGTTGTTTCATGATGCTAATATTATAATGTGACTTGAACTCCAAAAAGGAATGAACGGGACGCAGGATACACAATGTTATCTACCCCGAATTGCGTATTGGAATTACCGAAGCTGCCCACTTCAGGATCAAAACCTGTATAGCTGGTGATGGTAAACAGGTTGTTGGCGCTTACATAAGTCCTTAGGTTTGAAATACCCTTTACCTTGAAGGAATATCCCAGCGACAGGTTCTTACAACGTAGGAAAGACCCGTCTTCGAGGTAACGGTTCGACAAAGGCAATCGCCCACCCGAGCTACCGGCAGCCACCTGGAAGTCGCCGGTTGTGTTGGTGCTTGTCCAGCGATTGGCAGCGCCCGCCAGCAGGTTACGGCCACCTACCGGGTTCTCGAGCGACCAGCGCGCCAGGTTATAGATCTTGCTACCGGAGACACCGGAGAAGAAGGCGGAGAGGTCAAACCCTTTATATTGTACGTTGGTGGAGAACCCGTATACAAATTTTGGATTCGCATCACCGGTGACGATCCGGTCTGCATCCGTGATCTTGCCGTCGGGTTTGCCATCAGGACCGCTTACATCCTTCACCCGTTGAGCACCCGGACGAGGGTTGGTCACAGGCTGACCGGGGAGAATAACATCGCCTGCCTGGAACAGCCCATCATATACATAGGTCTTGAAAAGTCCGAGCGGGCTGCCTACACGCAGGATGTTAAAGTTATTGATAGCCGTCTCTTTAGTCGTATCATCGGAAAGACGAAGCAGCTTGTTCCGGTTGAAGGTAATATTGGCGTTTACATTCCATCTCAGGTCCCTGTTGCGGATGATATCTCCACCCAGCGAAAGCTCGATACCTTTATTCTGCAGGGAAGCAAAATTGCCCGTCACCGCGTCATAGCCGGAAGACAGCGGCAGTGCTTTTTTATAGATCAGGTCGGTCGTCTTTTTCTGGTATACGTCCACCACAAAGCTGAGGCGGTTATTGAAGAAGTCAGCTTCCACACCGATGTCAGACTGTATGGAAGTCTCCCACCGCAGATCGGGATTGGGCACACCGGTCGGTAAGATCGCTTTGTTCAACGTATTATTGAAGATGTAATCGTTGCCCGCGGAAACGGTCGCCAATGATTGATAAGGATCGATGGCTGCCAGGTTACCCGTTTTTCCTATACTGGCCCTGAGCTTCAGGTTGGAAACAGCCTGTACACCCGCCAGGAAACTTTCTTTCTTGACATTCCACGCGGCCGAGACTGCCGGGAAGAAACCGTATTTGTTATTGACGCCGAATTTACTGCTGCCGTCTGCGCGGGCAGTAAGATCCAGGTAGTATTTCTCCTTGTAGTTATAATTGACGCGTCCCAGGTAGGATAAAAGATTGTCTTTGGTCCTGCCGGTACTGATGGAAAAATTCTTTGCCAGCTGCAGGGCCTCATCGGACGTAGCGTCATTGATGAAGCCATAACCGATCATATAATTGTAATTATTGTTGTTCTCCAGCGTACTGAACACACCTGTGAAGCGGATCGCGTGATCCTGGTTGAACTTTTTGTCATAGGTGAGGATGCTTTCGTGCATCAGCCGGATAAAATTGTTGTTGTATTTCATGCCGTAGCCACCCAGGCCACCGGCCGCCGATATTTCCCCGGCAGAGAACGCCGAAGTGGGGAAATAGTAATCATTCAGGCCGTTATTCGTGTTCACACTGAAATTAGCCCTGTACTTCAAACCTTTCGCCAGGGTTACATCGACGTAGACATTGCTGAGTATCGTGTTGGTACGGGTAACGTCCATTGTCTGAAGGCCCAGCACCGGGTTCCTCAATTCGGAATAGAAAGACCCATAAGGTTGATCCTTCCATGCATAAATGCCTCCGCTGGCATTGTAGGGCTTCAGCGTGGGCGGTGCAGCTAAGGCCGCCCCAATCAGCGTCTGGGTGAGGCCCCCGCCATCGTTGTTGACGGACCCTGTCTGTACCCGGTTGTTGATCGATCGGGTTAGCGTAGTATTCGTTCCTATCTTCAGCCATGGCTTTACCTCGTGATCCAGGTTCATGCGCAGCGAAAACCGGTCGAACTTTGAATTGGTCACAATGCCTCCCTGCCCGAAATAGTTCAACGACATCAGCACCTGTGTCTTATCATTTCCGCCGGAAAAGGTAAGCTGGTGGCTCTGGATAGGCGCATGCCGGAAGATCACGTCCTGCCAGTTGGTGCCTACCCCAAAGCTATCCGGGTTGGGAAAGCGGGTAGTGTTATATATTTCGTTTTCAATCTTTGCAAATTGCGAAGCGTTCAACATGGGGATTGTCCTTGTTATCTGCTGCGTGCCATAATAACCATCGTAGCTGACGGACGAGCGGCCCGCCTTGCCATGTTTGGTCGTAATGATAATCACCCCGTTTGCCGCCTGGGAACCATAAATGGCCGCGGCCGAGGCATCTTTCAACACCTCGATGGATTCGATATCACTGGGATTCAGAAAGGATAAAGAGCTGGGCGCGTTCGAATTCCCCCCTACCCCGCTGATATTACCTAATGTAGCGGGCCCGGAAACACCCGGAGCCGTGGTATTCTGTAGCTGTACTCCATCTATGATATACAACGGCTCCGATGAGCCATTGATAGAGTTGGTACCGCGCAGACGAACACTGATACTGCCTCCGGGCGCCGCATTATTCTGCGTTATCTGCAAGCCGGCCACCCTGCCCTGCAGGCCCTGTGCCAGGTTGGCTACGGGCGTCTGCAATAGCTCCGAGGCCTTTACCTTGGTAATGGCGCCCGTGACTTCCGATTTTTTCCGGGAGCCATATCCTACCACGATGACATCGTCCAGGCTTTGGTCGCGCTTTTTCAGCTGGACCCTTTCATAGTCCTTTCCTTTCGTACTGACTTCCCTCTCTTCAAAACCAGTGTAACTGATGATAATACTGGCCCCGGCCTTTACATTTACCAGGGTGTACACGCCATCTTCGCCGGAAGAGGTTGCCTGTCGGTCGCCTTTTACGCGTACCGTAGCGCCGGCAACCGGCTGGCCGTTTTCGTCAATAATAGCTCCCTTAATGGTTTGTGTCTGGGCTGTTACTCCCAGCATGGAGAGTAAAGCGACTAATAAAGTCAGGGTAAAGCGAAGCGTCCCCGGCAGGTTCAGTTTTCTTTTGTTCATAAGCATTCAATCGTTAAGAGTAATAGAAGTTTGATTGTCGTCAAGCAGTTATAGCAACCCTGGCGTAATTTACTGTTGTTATTCAATCCGGAAACTTTGCCTGCCGACAATATGTATCGGGAACGATTTCGGCACCGTTCCCGGTAAACCGGCCGCCATTTTTTACGTAATTTCCCCCCGGAAATCGTTCAACCCAAACTACTACCAGTGATAAAATGCAATAAATGCCATGAAGTAAGCGGTATTGCCAAAGCCGGGCAGGTAAGAGGGAAACAGCGGTATTATTGCAAGCACTGTAATTATTATTTCACGCTGCAGTCTTCCCCAGCCAACTCCCCTACCATTTCATCGAAGCATCACGCCACCATACTGGACATTGCCAATAAGTTGAAAATTTCCAAGTCCACCGTTTCGCGGGCGCTGAGAAACAGCAAGGAGATAAACCAGGAAACGAGGAATGCGGTGTTGAAGATGGCGCAGAAGCTTAACTATGTACCCAACTATTTTGCATCGAGCCTGGTAAGAAGGAAAAGCTATTCTATTGGCATTGTCGTACCCGAGCTTATCACCAATTTTTTCTCTCAATTCATTATTATAGCCCAGAAGGCCGCTTCCCTGGCAGGCTACGAGGTAATTATCTGTCATTCTAATGAGAATTACAGCAACGAAATGGATGTGCTTAAAAGATTATTCGCCTACCAGGTAGACGGCATCCTTTTGTCATTGAGCAGCGAAACAAAGTCATTGGAGCATTTGCAGGCATTCGAGGATGCGGGGGTTCCGGTGATCCTGTTCAACCGCGTGAAAAACCGGCCCGGCTTTGCCAAAGTGCTGGCCGACGACTACCAGGGCGCTTTTGCGGGCGTTGAGCACCTCATCAAAAACGGCTACCGGAAAATTGGCCATATCGGGGGACCGGAAAATTTACAAATCAGCAAAAACCGCTTTCGCGGCTATCGCGACGCTTTGGCTAAATATGGCCTTGAGTTTAATCCAAACTGGGTTGTTTACTACGATTTAAGTCCGCAGGGCGCTCAAAAATGCGCGCAGGCTATGCTGGAAAAACCAATGGGACTGGATGCCGTGTTTGCGGTAAACGATCCTGCGGCCATACAGCTTATCCTGGAAGCGAAAAAGAAAGGGATACGGGTGGGCCCGGACCTGGGTATCGTGGGGTTTAGCAATGATTCGCGGTCGGAAATCATCGAACCGTCTTTAACCACCCTGGAACAACCGATAGAGCAGATGGCGGAAACCTGTATCCACCTGCTGTTGAATAAAATCAATGACCCACAGTTTTCTTTACCTGCTTCCACGGTACTAAAAACAATACTGATTGAACGATGTTCTTCAAAGAAATAGACCTTTCATAATCAAAGCAACCTGTTTATTTGATGGAATAAAAAAAAAGCGCCGAAGCGCTTTAGGACTATAGTCAATTGAATATTTACATCACGGCGTTCCATACAGCCTCACCTTGAATACTTTCATGTAGTTTCCTTCGGCCAGCATATTCGACTGCATGCCTACAGACACCTGCGTAGGGGCCGCCAGTGTAAAATTGAGCTTATTATCCGTATACTTATCGATGGTCTTATAAACAATTGCGGTAGCCGACACATTATTAATATCGGGCAGCATACTGCCGGCTGCTACCGTAACATATTTGGTACCGCCGGAGGAGCAATCGCCGGCAGTAGCTATAAACGTATATTTTCCGGCAGGCAGTACAAAGCTTTGGTAAATTTTGCCATTGGGCACCGCGGACATTCCCCACCATGCTTCAATAGAAAGTGCGTTAGACGGCAGCCATGACCCCGCATCCAGGCCACCTATATTGCTGCCCCCGTTTCTCACATCGGCCGTGGTAGTCCAGACGGCCGGGGTTTGCCACCTGTTTGTGCCGCCATCTGAATTGGTAAAGCCGGTACCGGCGTTGCCTATATAGAACGACGTTACATCGTACATCACCCCTACCGTTTGCGCTGCGGCATAGAATGTGTCGATAGCAGTAGGAACCGGCAAATACTTTGTGATGAGACTGATGGAAGTGCCGCCTTTAAAATTGGGCAGTGTAGTGACCGCCTGGCTGACAGGTACGGTTACCGAAGCGGTCGTATTCGTAGTAGTAGTATAGCTGATTACCGTAGCCTTCGCGCCGGAGGTGGTGTCAAAACTATCCCAGGTTACTTCCGCATTTCCATTGGTCAGCAATTCCGCACGGGCCACGGGCCGGTTGGCAAGCCCGCTTTCATATTTAGGACCGTAAGCGGTACCGGTAGCATTTACAATCAAAGAACCATTGCCTGTTGCATCAAAAGTTTGAATTTTAAAGCTGCTTACACCCTCCGGTACAGCAATAATTTTATTAAAGCTATCAATACCTGCTCCTTTGGTGATAGTATAGACGGCGGAATCTTTGCCGTCGTTCCAGGTTATTTTACACCGGGCAATTTTGGGATCGGCCGGCAACAGCCCTGTCACCTTTACCCGCAGCCTGCCGGAGTAAATTTTTACGGAGTCCAGTTTGCCTGTATAGGTGGTTTCACCATTGGCTGTATACTTTTTATAGTCATCCCATTTGGAGCAGGACACAATAGTTGCAGCCAGCACAAACAGGATTAGAACGATGTTTATATTTTTTTTCATATGCTGTTATTTTGGGGGTTTAACGGGGATCACCGTATACTTTCAGTTCATTGATGCTTTGCGCGGTGCCTCCGGCGAAATTTTCAAGGCAACGGATGCGGAGGTACTTTACTTTAGGGGCTGTTACATCTACTTCCCAGCTAAGCCCGGCTATGGCGGCCGCCTGGTCGTTGGCGTCATCCGTGCCATAAGGAAGGCCCGAAGGTTTTGTTACGGTATAAGATCCCAGCAGCGTCCAGGTATTGTCCAATGCCCCGCTGAGCGATGGACTGGAAGCGCCATAAATTTCAAACCGCTTCATCGTAGTAAGATAATAATAACGGGTTCCTTCGGGATAAGGCCGTATCCAGACCCGGCTGATCCTGGCGAAAGCGCCGGTGTTAAACGTAATCATGTGGGGGTTGGAGCCACCGGCTGTCTGGCTGGTGAAACTGGTCCATGGCCAGCCATACTTGCCATCCCAGGTATATCGCACGGCTGTTTCGGTGTTGTTCCACTGCGGGGCATCGCCGGGCAATGTAAATTCGGAGAAGTTAGTCTTTGGCAGTTCTGTTTCGTATATCGGGGTAATCAGTTTGTATATGGTATCGGTTTTATTACCCCAGCGGTCTTTTACCAAAAAGCCAAAGCGGTACTGAATGGTGTCGAGTCCGCGAACTTTGGACAATATGCTGTCTACGTTTGTAAAAACACTTTTATTATTGTCAGCTTCGTACTCGTTGAACACATTCTTTTTTGTAACAATGATAGAAATATTGGCTTTGGAAACATTTGTTGCAATAAGGTTGTAGCCTCCGAATGCATTTATTACCTGCATATTGCGGTACACCAGCCAGATGGGAGAAACAAGGGGTTTGATTTTGACGGTCACGGGGGCCGACATTACCTCCGACCGGCTCACGGAATACAATTTTACTTCATGCTCCAGCGTGTCTGCAAAACCTTCTACCAGCAGACTATTATTATAGTAGGATGCCGTTGTTTCATATTGCGTTCCGGTGGTAATCGTATACACCGCTTTCACGTATGACAGGATGGTATCTTTGGGCAGGGTATAGGTAATGGTGGCATTACCATTGCCGTTCACAACGGTTACACCGGTTACGGGTGCAGGTACAGTAGGATCGTTGCCCACAGGCTGGTGTGATTCCAGTTTTTTGCTGCACGAACCAATCGCAAGTACGGCAATGACAAAAAGGACAGATAATTTTATTAAAGGCTTCATTGTATGGCGTTTACATCAATTATAAATAGGGGTTTACCAGCCTGGGTTTTCTACCAGGCCGGGATTGCGGCGGGTATCGTAGTTGCCGATAGGCCAGAAATAATCTCTTGGAGCAATAAACTGCTGGCTATAGATAAAACGTTCCTTGTAGTAGCTATTATCTGTTGAACCCAGTATGCTCCAGCCGCTGATAACTTTATTCAGCTCATCGGCGGCTTCCTTCCAGCGTTTCAAATCCCACAGGCGTTGTCCTTCAAACATCATCTCAATAGTACGTTCGCGGTGAATGATAGCCCGCAGGCCCGCTTTGCTGGTGTATTTTGAAGGGTTATTGGAATAATCTGTCCAGGATGCGACTACGCCTTTCAGCCCTGCGCGTTCTCTTATTTTATCCAGGTAGCTGATGGCCAGTGCAGAGCCCCCGGTTACTTCATTCTCCGCTTCGGCATATAGCAGGTACAGGTCGGCAAGGCGTACTTCGGGCCAGGGATATTGGCGCCATACCGGGGCCGATGTGCCGCGTGTGGTAGATTCCCAGCTCACCAGTTTTTTTATAAAATACCCGGTTTCACTCCAGTTTTGAAAGTTTCCAAAACCGGCGCTTTGGCTATTCTTGGCTTTCAGGTAAAAAGTGCCGGCATCACTTCCACTGGCATTTCCGTCTTTCATGTACCAGATGCCGCCATCGAAGCCCAGGTCGGCATAAAAGCGTGGTTCGCGGTCGAAATTGATACGGGCGGTTACGAAACCGGGCTCTATATTAAACCTGTCGGCAACGGTAGCTGTTTTCAACTGTTCGTAGTTGTTAAAGCTGAGGGTTTTATCCTCTTCGATAGGCACACCATTGGAGGTATAGAACAACTTTACCATTTTCATAGGTGGCGCAAAGACGCCGCGCAGCTGGTCATGATTGGAGTTGGTGCCTCTTTCCGTAGGCGGCATGCACAGGTTCTCATTTACAAAATAAGATTGGGCAAGGCCCCACACACATTCCGGCCCCCAGCGCTGCGTTACTGCATTACGAATATTGAGTTGTTTTTTGGTGGTATCGCTCAGCCCATATACATCGTTGGTGTATTTGTATAAAAAGAAGCCATTCATTTCAGCCGATTCAACAGCTGCTTTGGCAGCATCCCTTGCTTTCACCCATTTATTTTCGTCTACGACGGGATTAAAAAGCGCCACACCGTCTTTGTCTTTGAAGTTGGCGTAGTCAGGATTGCCATTGAACAGCGGGCTGGCAGCCATTACCAATAATCTTGCCTTAACGGCTAAAGCAATGGGTTTGGTGACCCGACCCAGTTCAGTATTTTGGTTGATGATACGCTCGGGCAAGAGCACTGCGGCGCTGTCGAGCCAGCCGGAGATAGCATTTACACATTCATCCACGGGCGCCCTTTTTACATAAGAGCTGGCGAGCTCGGCATCTACCGGTATGTTTTTGTTTATAATTGGAATGGGGCCATACATGCGCAGCATATAATAGTGATAATATGCTTTGAGAAACAACCCCTCGCCTATCCAGCGGGATCGTTCGGCCGGTGTAATGTCGGGCACTTTCGACATATCCTGTATATTTTCCAACAGGATATTACAGTTGCGTACGGCATTCCAGATTTCCAGGTAATTGTACGTGCCGTTGTTGCCTTTGAGGTTACCCTGCCATTCATTAAAATAAGGATTGGCAGCGGTTTGCTGTCCCAGCGCTATCCGGAAGGCCGGGTGCCAGTGGGTCTGATCGTTTTGAGGGTACCAGATTTCATCGGCAGCAGTAAGGGCTGCGTTGTACCATCCATCTCCGTTTTTGGGGAGGTATGAATAGCAGGTGAACAGGTATTTTTCTGCTTCTACACGCAGTTTGAAAACATTATCAATGGTGGATACATTATCGGGCACTACATCGAGGTATTTCTTGCAGGAGCTTACGCATCCTGCCATTACCAATAGCAGTATACCGGAGTAAAGGCTGCTATTCTGCCATTTTTTTATTGAATTTTTCATCTGCAAATAATTATTGTTTGGGGCCAGAAGGTTCTTACGATTCATTTGTAAGAGCGATCGTTAATAAATTATAGACTAATCAGAAATTCAGTTGCGCTCCCAGGCTGTAAACAGACTGAACGGGATAGTTGAGGCCGTTGCCGCCCATTTCCACATCCCACAATTTGAAGCTGCTGATCATAAAGAGATTCGTAGCTGAGAGGTACACACGGGTACCTTTTAACCGCAGCGCTTTGATATTGGGAATGGTATAACCCATATCCACGCTTTTGAGCCGCAGAAAATCGCCGTTGCGCATCCACCAACTGGAGTTAACATTGTTTGGGTTAACCCTCCCGGTGCTGAGGCGGGGCCACAAAGCATACATATTCCGGTTGTCTTCGGACCAGTGATTGTCGGCAATTACCTGCAGCAAATTGTTCTGGTACCCGGCGTTGAGGTAGAAGGGTTGTATATTGGAAGGGTTGATAAAGAAAGAAGAACGGGCCGATCCCTGGAAGTAAAAGCTGAAATCGAAGCGTTTAAAACCCACAGACGTACCGAAGCCATAAATGATTTCCGGTTGCTGCGGATTGCCAAGCGGCACCATATCATCGTCGTTTATTACGCCATCACCGCTTACGTCCTTGTATTTGATATCACCTCCCAGCAGCGTATTATCGCCGTACTGTACAGGCGAGTTGGCCACTTCTTTCTGATCAATAAACAGGCGTTCTGCAACCAGTCCCCATGCCTGGCTGATGGAGTGGCTTACCTTAGACAGGTAAGCAATGCCGGCCTGGTATTTTATTTCGTCTGTGACCTTGACTTTGCTGGTAGCATAGGTAAAAGTACCCCGCAGGTTTATCCAGGCATCTTTGGAAAACGAATGCTGGTAGTTTGCAGCCAGGTCTATCCCTTGTGTTTCCGCTTTCCCGTAGTTGGAGGACGGAATAGCGGCAAAACCTGCGGCAGATTCAATAGATGATTTAGGCTGCAGTATTCTCGACCGCCATTGCTTGTATACATCTACCGTGAGGGTAAAATCCCGGAACATTTTCAGGTCCATACCGAGGTTCAATGAACGGGATTGTTCCCAGGTGATATCATCGTTGGCATACCGCGAAATGGAAACGCCATTCCGGTAATAGGTGGACACACCATCATTGCGTCCAAACGAAGTTCCGAAAGTGGCATCATTAAGGTTTACGTTCGACAGGTAGAAAAAGCGGTCGTTGATATTACCAATCTGGTCATTACCTACGAGCCCGTAGGTAGCCCTGAATTTGAGGTCGTCGATGATTTTTCTCAGCGGCGCAAAGAATTTTTCATTTGAAATGCGGTAACCGATACCGGCGGAAGGGAAGAATCCAAAACGTTTATTTTTGGCAAAACGCTCGGTGCCGTTATAGCCAAAGTCGAATTCGGCCAGGTACCGGTTGTCGTACCCGTAGGTAAACCTTCCGGAAAAGGTTTGGTTGCGCTGCGGCAGGGATGCCGTAACACTACCGGCATTACCGGTTTCGTAGTTGGATACCACAGCAATCAATGATCCGCCCACGGTGTGCTTATCAAACGTATGATTATATGCCATCGAGCCTTCCAGCCAAAACCGGGAGTCTACTATTTTGCCGCTTTCGGCATAGCCCAGGTATTCAGTACCTGTGGTACCAAGGGAGGTAGGGCCGCCGTCGTTGAGCGCCTGCAGGCTATAATTCATGGTAGTGGGATCTATGACGGCAGAATAGTAGAATGGGTTATAACTTCTGTCCACAGAATAGTAAGAATACCTTCTCAGGTAACCCATGGTCCGGAAATTCAGACCGGGCGTAATAAAATTCAGGTTTTGTTTAAGCTCAATCTGGGGTTGAATATTGGACGTCTTATACACCGTATATCCTTTTACCATTTCGGCATACGGATTCATATAGAGGGTGCTGGTAAGCCCGCCGGCATTGACCGTCTGGGCTGAACCAAACAGGGGATGCTCGATATACGGGAGTTTGGATTGCGGGTAAACGGCCGGGAACATGACCTGGTTAGACCATAAGGCATTATTGAAGGTTTTGGTGCCTCCCCCCACAGGGCCATTGTAATCATCAAACTGACCATACATTCTTATAATCATTTCGGTTGTATTGGTCAGGTTCAGATTGATATTGGTGCGGATGGAATAGTTTTTCAGCTTGATATTGCTGTTGAAATTATTAACCGGGTCCACTTTCAGCACGCCATTATCCTGGTTATAGGTCGCGGCTATAAAGTACCGGGCACGGCTGGTGCCACCCGTGATATTCATGTTATAGCTCTGGTTTACCGTGTGCTTTTTTATCAGTTGCTTTATCCAGTTGTTGTTTGGATACAGGTAAGGGTCGTCGCCGGCCCGGGTATGTTCAATTTTGTTTTGTGAGTAAGGCTGTATGGCCAGTGGCGAACGGGTGAGGGCGGCTTCATTGGCCAGCGTCATGTAGGTAATATTATCCGCCAGCCTGAAGTTTTTAGTATTGGTGGATACCCGGTTTTCCACCCTGAAATAAAATTTAGCCGGCCCGTCCTTGCCGGTACGGGTATTTACCAGCACGACACCGTTGGCTCCGCGGGCGCCGTATACTGATGCGGCGGCAGCGTCTTTTAGAACGGAGAAGTCGGATATATCATCGGGCTGCAGGCGGGCCAGATCTGTGGTAGACGATTCAACGCCGTCTATGAGTATCAACGGGTCCTGCTTGCCCGTACCAAATGTGGACAGCCCCCGGATATAAAAGGCAGAATTATCGGTGCCCAGGCCCGGCTCGCCGCTGCGCTGAAATGATATCATACCCGGTATCCGGCCGGCCAGCGTGTTGGTGAGGTTGGCGGTAGGCCCTTTCAGATCTTTCACATTCACCGTAGTAATAGAGCTTACCGCGCTGGCTTTCTTTTGTGTGCCGCCAAAACCCACAATCACCACATCACTCAGCGTGTTGTTGGCCGATTTCATCAGCACATTTACCGTGCTGCGGCCATTAATGGGCACTTCCTGCTGTTCGTAGCCCACCATGGAGAATACAAGGGTACCGCTGGCAGGTACCTTTAAGGTGTAATTACCGCTTTGGTCGGTATTCACCGCTCTTTTACTATCCCCTTTCAATTGAATGGTAGCGAATTGCAGAACGGCGGAGTCGGAACTTACTTTACCGGTTACAACAATTTCATTTTGTTGGGAAAATACATTAAACGAAAGACAGAGAAGGAGTGTCGGCACAATGAGCCGTTTTACACTGTTTTTTAGTGCAGGTGTTTTTTTCATACGCAATCAATTCTGGTTTTGGATAGAAACTCGATCAACCTGGGTGCCTGCCTTTATTAGTGTCAATATGACAATTCAAGATGAAGACAATCCTTTGACCGGGTGCAAAATAGCCAGACCGGGGAAAAAATCAGGGGTATGAATTCGTACAAAAGGGGCTGATTTTCGTAAAATAGCCAAAACATAACCCATAAAACCGGGGCGGGGCGCCGGCCGGTCATTTTAAAAGCTAATAACGAACCCGCCATTAGGTTTTACCGTAATGGCCACGGCCCCGCCCGCCGCCACCTGCTTCCGGATGAAGGTGGAGTCTTTTTCATCATCGCCCACCAAATGACCGGTTTTGCCATGTAACCAGCTGAGGTCAAGCACTATTTTCTTTTCTATCGCTTCGCCGTTAATACCGGCGATATACCATTTGCTGCCTTTCCGGCGGGCAATAATGGCCAGCTTACCCGGATAACCGTCTATAAACCGCAGCTCATCCCAATGGGTGGGCAAGGTTTGCAGAAAGGCTTTTACATAACCGGGTACCCGGGCCATACCGCCGGGGCTTTCGGCATAATGCTGGATGCCCGATAAAAACAGCACCGATGTGGCCAGCTCGAACCCGCCGGTGGTTTTACGCTGCACAAGTGAGCTTATCCTGTACAGGTTCATAGGAGTAAAATCCATGGGGTCGAAGGCATTACGGGTAAAGGGAAGCATGGCGCAATGGTTGGCCTGCACATCGGCCACCTTTTGCTCGAATGTCACCATCTCAAAACCTTTTACCGCCTCCGTTGTCATCAAGTGGGGATAAGTACGGGCCCAGCCCCTTGGCAAAGTAGCCCCATGAAAATTGACTAATAATTTATGCCGGGCGGCATCGTGCAGGATGTCTGTATAATACTTTATCATGCTTTGGCCATCGCCATTGAAAAAATCGATTTTTACGCCTTTGATGCCCATAGCTTCCAGCCTGGCGAATTCTTTCTCCCGGCTTTCATGGGTGAGCAACAGGCCTTTGGGCGTGTATGGCACCGTATTCCAGCCGCCGGCGGAATTGTACCAAAGCAGCAAGCCCACATTTTTTGTCCGGGCATAACCGGCCAGCTCTTTTATTTTAGCGTAGCCAATCTTCGTGTCCCAGTCTACATCTACCAGGCAATACTGCCAGTTCATGTCTGCCGCAAAATCGATATACCGTTTCTGTTCGCTGTACACAATGGAATCGTCCTTGCTGTTGATCCAGCTCCACGATGATTTGCCCGGTTTTACAAACGACCAGTCTGCCCTGGCCGCGGGTATAGCCAGGTCGGTGCCAAGCGTGGATTCTGCGATTGTTTTCAAAGCGCCAATGGTAATGATGCGCCATGGGGTGTACCAGGGCAAACGGCCCTTTGGCAACAGGCCGCCGCCGTCAAATACTTCCCTCCTGTCGGGAAAACTGACATGGTATTCGCTGCGGGCCGAATCATTTTCGAGGTGGGTGGCTGCATAGTCGCCTGTAAGGCCCGTTTCGGTGATCAGCAGCCAGTGCTGTTTTTGTTTAAACAATGCCGGGTATACCCAGCCTGCCAATGGAGATGGCTTACCTGCCGGTATATCCTGGAGATAAGCTTCCTCATAAGATGGATTGGTATGTTGCCAGCCCGTTTGGGCAATGGCCTTAGGTTGCAAAAAGGCCCTGGTATCTGCGGGAAAATGATACGAGCTAAGCTCTTTCTCCACTTTCATCGCATCCCCTTTGCGACCGGGGAAATGGTACCTGAAAGCCACACCATCGCCGGATACCTGGAAAATAACCTCCATGGCATTGCCGGTCTTATTCAAAAATGTAAAAATGCGCCTGTTGGCGGTATAGGTTATATGGCTTTTCTTGGCATTTAAAATGGTGTAAACATCCTTTACCATGGTAGCAGGCCCGGCGGGTTTCAGCTGTAAGCCGACCGAAAAATCCGCCTTATCGGCTACAACCCCCAATGCGGATTCGGTAAGCACCAGCGTTTCATGGCGATACACCTTATATAAGGCATGCCCGGCTTTGTCTACCCAAACAGTAACCCGGATGGTTTTATCCGGACTGGCAACAGACAGCTGCGCCAAAGCAGTTTGCGGAGAAAAAAGATACAGCAGCAAACATCCCGCAATGGAAAAAAACTTTTTTTTCATATGTGCGGGCAATATAGGTCTCTAAAAAGCGGGAACAGGGCAATGAATTCGTACAAAAGGGGCTGATTTTCGTAAAAACGGGCAAACACCCTAGCTTTCATCATTATATCCATCCTCATTCAAATGGTAGGATTTGCCAAAAGGTTTCCTGTACTTTTTGATGTACTCCGATGGATTCATTCCAAACAATTTTGCAAACTGCTCCCTGAAGTACTTCGGACTGGTAAAGCCAATCCCGGAAGCGGCTTCGTTGATATTCATGTTTGTATGGATAAGAAGTTCAGCCGCCTTGCGAAGCCTGATAAAGCGGATAAAGGCATTGACCGTCTGCCCGGAAATCGATTTTACTTTTTTATACAGGTTGGAGTGGCTGATATTTAATTCCGAAGCCAGGGTTTTGACGCTAAAGTCTTCGTCGTCCAGGTACTTCTCCACGACAACGATGCATTTTTCCAGGAACGCCTTGTATTCCTCTGAGATCTTAAAGGGGTTTTCGCGGAGGGTAATTTCATTGTAAAAGTAATGTTGAAGATGGGTGCGGTTTTTTAAGAGGCTGGCCACTTTTGCCATCAGCAGATCTTTCTCAAAAGGTTTGACGATATAATCGTCTGCGCCGCCTTCCATTCCTTCCAGTTTCTTCTCCAGGGAGGATTCTGCCGTTAATAATATCACGGGAATATGGCTTATAGACGGGTCATTTTTTACCTGTTTGCAGAAGTCAATACCACTTAAGCCGGGCATTTTTACATCACTTATAATGATGTCGGGCAAATATTTATAGGCAAGCTCTATGCCCAGCGCCCCGTTTTCCGCCTGGTAAACCGTGTACTTACCCGAAAAAACCTGGTCGAGATATGCCCGCATCTGGTTGTCGTCGTCTACCAGTAACACCGTATGTTTTTCGCTTATTAATGCTTCAGGCTCACCAGTCCTACCGGAAAGGTTGCTGTCAATGACCAGCTCCTGCGCATTTAATTCCTGGGAGAACATGGTTTCCTCCACCATTTCCTCAAAAACAGTTTGTTCGTCAAAATGTGCTTTTCCTTTTTGCATCTCCACCAGGAAACGGGTCCCTTTTCCCGGTTCGCTTTGGTAAGATATTTTGCCTTTGTGACACTCCACAAAATGCCTGACCAGGTAAAGACCAATTCCAAATCCGGGTTTGGAGGGAATTCCCGTTGCATGCACCTGGTAAAACCTTTCAAATAATTTATCTCCCACGTCCTTTGGTATGCCATAGCCATTGTCGGAGACCACCAGCTCTATATTATTTTCCGTTTCGGCTATGGCAATGGTCACGTTTCCGCCTCCGGGTGTGTATTTGAGGGCATTGGAAACCAGGTTATATAAAATGATTTCCATTTTATCGCGGTCGGCATACACTTCCAGGTCCTTTTTTTCACATTCAAAACTGTATGCTATTTTAAGCGCCTTTGCCTGTTGAACAAAGGCCAGGTAAACGTCGGAGCATAGATGGCTAAAATTCAATTTTGTAATTTTCAGCTGGTCTGCGCTGGTATCGGTTTTCCTAAAAAGCAACAGCTGGTCTACCAGGCTAAGCAGGCGGCGGGAATTGCGGTAAACGATGTTCAGCTCGTCGTAGTCTGCCTTTTTTTCGGGCGCCTGCCTGCGCAGGATATCTTTTAGCGGATTAATGATTAATGTTATGGGCGTCCGGAATTCATGGGAGATGTTCGTAAAGAAAGTCAGTCTTTTTTCATTAATCTCTTTTTCTTTATCGTTTATCAGCTTTTCCGTTTGCCTTTCCGCTTTTTCCTTTTCGGCATTCAATTTGGCAAGCTTTATTTCGAATGTCAGTCTTGTCTGCTTAACCCTGTACCGCTGGTAAATGACAATGGCGCCGGCCAATACCAAAATATAAAAGGCCCAGGCCCACCAGCTCCT
>Ga0307508_10003072_pt1 | contig 17164 bp, 15 predicted proteins | sample 9_EM_MG_FD_203089 | JGI IMG/M metagenome (GOLD analysis project Ga0307508, IMG submission 203089) | Populus trichocarpa ectomycorrhiza microbial communities from riparian zone in the Pacific Northwest, United States - 9_EM | ecosystem: Host-associated > Plants > Roots > Unclassified | place...
TTCGACGGCGAATGCTTTCCCACGCCCATTGTTCTCGCTTCGAGCGTGTTTGACGTGAGCTCGCGTGCAAAATCGAGCGTCTCAGCCCTCGCCGAGCGCAAAATCGCGTCCGCACGACCCCGGAAATACCGCCTGCTTCTTCGAGCGGAAGAAGAAATGCTGCTTTATGGACAGGCACTAACTAAGACGGTCGAACCGCGGTCCAACCGGGCCTTTTTTTGTCAGTTTTTAATTCAAACCCGTGCCGGATGGTCGTTTCGCGGGAGCGCTGTTGGTGGCTCGTTGTGTTGGTTGGACGGAACGTCGGGATGGGTGGCCGCAAACCGGGCGATAGTCGCGCGGGAAACAAGATTGAGCGAAGGCGCGTCTCGGCGTCACGGTCAGGGCTTTATCGCCCTGCACTGGTTGCGCTGGGCGTTGGCCTCTTGCTGTCATTGGCCGGCGCCTATGCGGTGGGCCGGTGGGAAGACGGGGTCGCGAAAGTCGAGTTCGAGCGCGTCGCCGAGACAGAGATGATCGTCATGCAGCACGGCGTGAACGAATACGTCAGCCGGCTGGTCGCACTTCGGACCCTGTTCGAATCGGCGAACGAAGAAATCACGCGCAGCGAGTTCGAGAGCTTCAGCGGGCGGCTGTTCGAGGGCAATCCGGGTATCCGCCGCGTCGCCTGGGTGCCGCGGGTCAACCGCAAGGAGCGGGCGGAGTACGAGGCCGCCGCGATCAGTGACGGCGTGTCCGGCTATCGGTTCAAGTCGCTCAATGCCGGCGATGGCAGCACCGGGACCGCCCCGCAAAGCGACGAGTATTTTCCGGTCTTCTTCTCCACCGAGCCGAAGACCGCGAGGTCCTACGGATTGGACTATGCCACCGACCCCGATCGGCGCGCGATGCTGGCACGCGCGCGAGACCAAGACATGGTCGCGGTGTTGCGTGTAAAGCTCTTCGAAATAAGGGACGGGATTCGCCCCACAGCCGTGCTGGTATCGGTGCCGGTGTACGCCAAGGGGACGTCGCGCGACACCATCGCCGACCGTCGTCGCAATCTGGCCGGCTTCGTCGTCGGGATCTTCGACCTGCCTTCGTTGTTGCAATCGATCCGCACCAGAACCGCGGCAAACCCGGCCGTCAGCATCGACGTCTACCGGCCCGACGCCGGTGACGGCGTCGAGGTGGGCCAACGGCCGGTTGCAGATTTTTCCTCAGGGCCCGAGACGCAGCGTCCGCCCGGCCCGAGCGACGGATCGCGCTGGTCAGCCAAGCTCGTGATCGGCGACAGCACCTGGCCGGTGCAGGCCTTTCCTGCCGTCGGCGGCCCGCTCATCACACATCACGATCGCGCTCTTGCCATGCTTGCGGCCGGAGTGGTCATCACCATCGTCCTCGCCGCGTATCTCGGCCTTGCCAGCCGCAATTCGCTGCAGCTGTCGCTGGCGAACCGGCGTGTCCTGGAGCTGGCCCAGACCGACATTCTGACCGGACTGCCGAACCGGGCCTATTTTCTTGAACGATTGCAGGACATCACGTCGGACAGCCAGCGCGGGGCAGCATTTTCGATCCTCATGCTCGATCTCGACCGTTTCAAGAACGTCAACGACTCGCTCGGTCATGCCGCCGGCGACGTGCTGCTCCGGCAGGTGGCGGAGCGGCTGCGATCGACATTGCGCAGTACCGACGTGCTGGCGCGGTTCGGCGGCGACGAGTTTGCGATCGTCCAGACCGAATGCGAGGATCAACGGGCCGGCTCGATCGATCTGGCGCGCCGGATCGCGAAACTGATCGCCGAGCCGTTCCAGTTGCCCGGCCATCGGGTCGAGATCGGCACCAGCATCGGGATTGCGATCGCGCCCGAGCATGGCAACGACCAGGAACAGCTCTTGAAGAAGGCCGATCTGGCGCTGTATCGCTCGAAATCGGCGGGCCGCAACTGCTACACGCCGTACGACGACGCGATGCTGGCGGAACTCGAAGCCCGCAACACGCTTGAAGGCGACTTGCGCGACGCCATCGCGCGCTGTCAGTTCGAAGTACATTATCAACCCTTCTACGAGGTCCAGAGCGGGCGTCTGCGGGGCCTGGAAGCGCTGGTGCGCTGGCGTCACCCGGTCAGGGGCCTGATCCCGCCCGACCAGTTCATTCCGCTCGCCGAGGAGACCGGACTGATCGTGCCGCTCGGCGAATGGGTGGTCCGGCAGGCCTGCGACGACGCAACGTCCTGGCCGGCCAATGTGAAGGTCGCGGTGAACCTGTCGCCGGTCCAGTTCAAGCAGGCCGAGTTGTTCGATGTCATCCAGTCCGCATTGCAGAAATCGGGCCTGGCGCCGGAGCGGCTGGAGATCGAGATCACCGAATCCGTCCTGTTGGAGCGCGCGACCGAGAATCACAGCTTCATCGAGCAGCTCAAGAGCACGGGAATTTCACTGGCGCTGGACGATTTCGGCACCGGCTATTCATCCCTGAGCTACCTGACCATGTTCCCGTTCGACAAGATCAAGATCGACAAGTCGTTTATCCGCAATCTGACCGAACGGCCCGAATTCACCGCGATCATTTCCTCGATCGTGACGCTCGCCCGCGGCCTGAAAATGTCGGTCACGGCCGAAGGCGTCGAGACCCGCGAGCAGCTCGAGATGTTGCGATCGCTCGGGGTCAACTTCGCCCAGGGCTATCTGTTGGGACGACCGATGCCGGTTGCCGAACTCGAAGGCCGGCCCCAGGTCAGTCCGCTCTGCCAGGATGCTGCTTAGGCTGACAGCGGAGTCCTGCTGCGTCATATCCGGTTGATCCCGTCATCCTGAGCAACATCGCGGAACGCGATGCGTCTCGAAGGATTGAGGCCGCGGACGGGCGGTCTAGCTCGTCCCGAATGCCTTGAAGGTGATGATGGTGAGGGTATCCTGAATGCCCGGGAGCACCTGGACCTTCTCGTTGATGAAATGGCCGATGTCGGTGTCGTTGTCGACGTAGAACTTGACCAGGAGATCGTAGTTGCCCGCGGTGGAATAGATCTCGGATGCAATCTCGGCCTCCGCGAGCGCGTTGGCCACCGTGTAGGACTGGCCGAGCTTGCATTTGATCTGGACGAAGAAGGGAACCATCGCGATCGTCTCCGAGGGACATTGAGCGCTAATATAGCGTTTTCGGACGAAGTGCATACCGCTTCGCTGCGGAAAATGCTGCGGGAGCGCGCCGGACGACAGGCGAGCTTGCCGACGGCCGACCGTCGCGTTAGGACCTGTCATGGCTGAAACCGTCCCACCCGCGCAAGATGGCGGCATGAGCACTCCGGTCGCGCTGACCATTGCCGGCTCGGATTCCTCCGGCGGCGCCGGGATTCAGGCCGACCTCAAGACCTTCGCGGCGCTGGGCGTCTATGGCGCGTCCGTCATTACGGCGCTGACCGCGCAGAATACGACGGGGGTGACCGGCATCCATCTGGTGCCGCCGGACTTCGTCTTCGCGCAGATCGAGGCGGTCTTTTCCGATCTCGAGGTCAAGACGGTCAAGATCGGGATGGTAGCGCAGCGTGCCACCATCGACGCGATCGCAGTCGCGCTGGAACGCTGGTCGCAGGTCCCGATCGTGCTCGATCCGGTGATGGTTGCGACCTCGGGCGACCGGCTGCTTGAGGCGGAGGCGGTGGACGCGTTGCGCACCCGTCTGATCCCGGCCGCCGCGATCCTCACCCCGAACCTGCCGGAAGCGGCCGCGTTGCTGGACGAGCCGATCGCTTCCAGCGCCGCCGAGATCGAAGCCCAGGGCCGGCGCCTGCTGGCGCTGGGGTGCCCGGCCGTGCTGATCAAGGGCGGGCACGCCGGGGGCAGTGCCAGCGTCGATTATCTGATGAGCGCTGCCGGCACGCTCACATTGTCGGCGCCGCGTAGTCCCACCCGGAACACGCATGGCACGGGTTGTTCGCTGTCCTCGGCCATCGCCGCAGGGCTTGCCAAAGGCGAGGATCTCGTCACAGCGGTTCGCAGCGCCAAGATCTGGGTCAGCGATGCAATCGCCGCCGCCGACCGCTTCAGCGTCGGACGCGGCCACGGACCGATCCACCATTTTCACCGGCACTATTAGGCGGCCTTCCGGCGGACGGCTTCGTAGGGCGGATTGGAGCGAAGCGTAATCCGCCATCTTCCATACCTCACGGCGGATTACGCCGGAGCCTGTCATCGGGCCGCGCTTTGCGCGGACCCGGTGGCCTCCAATCCGCCCTACCAACTACGAGCTAATTGCGGCCGTTGGCGGCAAGGGCGAGAAACTGCCGTTTCATCGCATTGACCTTGGCGAGATAGGCGGCGACGAGGTGATCGCCGCAGCGCTCGCCGGCCAGCATCTGAAAGCCACGGTGCACGAAGGCCGAGGCGGGACCGGCGCCGCAGAGATGGATGAAGGCGGCGAGATCCTGCGTCTGCTGCGGGCTTGGCGCTGCGTCCGGCGCGCGGGCAAGAACCGCCGCGACGTTGTGGTCCAGGTACACCGAAGCGAGCTCGATGGCATGGCTCGGGACCGTGCGGGTATAGAGGCCGGTGAACCCGCAGTCGCTATCGACGACGACGTTGCCGCGGATACAGGAGCGTGCCGCCTCGGCGTAAGCGCCATCGGTCATCTGGTACAGGCCGACGGCGCTCGAGGCGGGCTTGTACACGGCGAAGGGATTCCAGGCGAGCTGCCAGCGCCAGTAGGTGCGCGCCACCGGATTGCCGGTGCTTTCGACCTGCGCCAGCGCGGCCAATAGCTCGGGCGTGATGGTGCTGGTGGAATAGGTGCGGAACAGCGGCTCGTACTGCCGCCAGGTTTCGACCGGTTCCTTGTCCAGCGCCCCGCCGACGAAAAACAGCAGCTCGCTCGGCTTGCGGACAATCTGGTAGACGAGGTTGGTCAGCGCGAACGCCGCAAGCACGAGCGCTGCGAGGCAAGCCATCCGAACCATCCGCGGTGCTGTCCTCAGCGTCCGCCGCACCAGGCGCGCGCCTCGCCCGCGGCGGACGCGGCGGAGCCAGCTGGTCCAGCTTCGCCTGCCGCGCGGCTTGCGCGAGCGGGACTTGTCGGTGCGCGGCGAGGACACGCGGATGTTCATTCGAATCCGGATCAGGTTTGTCCACGCCACCAGGTGGCTGCATCAATCATGCAGAGGCAAGCCATGAGAGGACGTCAAGTTCAGTGCTGACCATCTCGATCGCGGGATCGGGTCTCCCACCGCGAACTCGAACGACTGGACGCGTGCGTGATCCGACGAGATTTGACAACTGAAGGCCAAATTGTACCAGATGCCGTTGCTTTGGAATGCTGCACCTTGTGCAACGACAACCCTGCCTTTGAATTTGATCTCGGATACCGCGTAGGAAGAAACCAGTTCGGGGGAGAGCTGGCTATTGCTCTTGGCGATCTGCCCCATCGCTTCGATGCTGCATAACTGCACGGTGCGTTCCTCGACATTCATCTGCGCAAGCGCTTGCCGGGTTTCCTGGCTCCGCGAATCGGACAGCATTGCTCCCGAAAGCATCTCGGTTGCCTTGATCATTGCCGATTTCGTCGGGGCGTTTGCAGTTGGCGGCGCCGCCGGTGGCGTCAGCGAGGCCTGCTGGCGCGGTTCGGAGGCTGACTGTGGCATGGCAGGCTCATTCGTCAATCGAGAGCTGCGAGCCGCGGGGATCTCGAGATTCGTAACGACCGCGACCTCCACGCTTTCATTCTCGGCCGGAGCAAATTGCACCACGCCCACACGCGAGACGATAGCAGACAGGAGTATGGCGTGCCCGAGCGCGGCGAGCAGAAAGCTCCCGCTCTCCGATTGGAGCTGCGCTCGCGGGGCACCTCGTTTCCCGTCCACGATTTGGGAGAGGCGATCAATTGCTGGCTCCTGAGGCTCCTTTGCTCGTCTTTCAAAGTATCGGTGCATCTGCACGTGCCGACTTCAACGCAGGTCCTCAGCCAAAATAGCACATTGTCCCCGCAAATCGCCACGCTTCATGCGCCGATCTGCTCATTCATTCATGACGCATCGTACCGGATGTGACGGTGAGCATGTGGTCGACGCTGCTCGACCCGCCCGGGGGCGACCGGGCGGGCGCGGCGCCGCCTTCGCTGTGAAGTCATCTGGGGAAACAGGAACCTCGCAACTCCGGCAGCACCGGTGCGGCACGGTGGGTGGATGACGCCGTGCCGGACGCTGTCACTGACGGAGCCAAGGCGCGTCAGCGCGGATCGGATCGATCAGTAGACACAGCTGCGAACACGGCCGATGTAATTGCGGTAGATGTCGAAGCGCGGCACCCAGCGGCAAAAGCCGTAACCGCTATAATAATTGCTGTCATTATTGAAGCCGTCGATATAGGAGCGGCGGCCCCAGCCATCATGGAAGCCATGCTGTTCATGGAAGCCATGCTCTCCGCCATGAAAGTCGCGGGCTTCGGCCGAATTAACGGTGGCGGCAATGCTGCCGGTTGCGACAAGCGCGGCGAGGGTGAGGGCGGCAATTCTGGTCTTGATCGACATGACGAAACTCCTTCCGGTTCAAGGCGAGGCCGACTGGCCCGCATCCTGATTGGACCGAGTTTCTCCACTCAGGTTCGAAGCTAGCCGATAAGGCGCCGCCACACCGTGACGTTTCTCACACTCACAAGGGTGTGTTGGGCGGTCAGCGTCGTTTGCCAGACCCGTTTGGCGACCTGGCGCGTATCTCGCGGCCAACCTTCCCGAGCAATCCCGAGAGCACCTGACTTCGAAATGAGCAGCGTCATCGTCGGGTTTCGCCCCGCTCGGCTTCGCGCACCCACAGGAAGGGAAACCGGATCACGCATCCGGTGCGAAAGCCGTCGAGACTCACGTCTCGTCGCCTTCCCGCTCATAATCGCTGACCGCCTCCTTGAGGCCTTCGAACAGATCGTCGGGCATGGTTTCCAGCCGGCCGGCTTTCCGGGTCTCGGCTCTCGCCGTCAGCCTGCGGTACTCTTCAATGCTCAGCAGCACCAGGCGCGGCTTGTTCCGCTGGGTGATGGTCACGGGTTTCCGCAAAGCCGCGGCAATGATGTCTCCCGACCTTCGCGAAAGGTCGCTCGTCGAATACACGGCCATCGGGCATCTCCGGGATTGTTGTAATATACATTAATGCTGTAAATGCTGCAAGGGCTGGGCGCCTCGGCGCCCCCGAAAACGTCGTCGGGCTGGCTGGCGCCGGATTGCGTCAATGGCTGGAGGCGAAGCTGGGGCCGACGTCAATTTGGTGCAGTCCAGCAGCGAGTAGCCCGCATGAGCGAAGCGAGATGCGGGGGTGAGAGCGCACAAGGTCCCGGGTGTCGCTTCGCTTACCCGGGCTACGCTTGCTAGAATCAACCAGGAGCCGTGTGCTAGGCATAAACAACCTTGTCATCATGGCGAGCGCCGTTAAGCTTCCGTCGCTTAGTTGGGAGTCGTAGGTGAACAAGCTATCTTATTTCGAGGTTGAGGGGCTCTTTGGTTTGTTTAACCACAAGATCACCCTTCGCACTGCTCAGAGAATCACGATAATTCATGCTCCAAACGGTTTTGGTAAAACCGCAATTCTGAGGATGATTGCGGGATTTTTTGGAGGTTCGCTGCTTGTTTTCCGTCAATACGAATTCAAAATCGTTCGGTTGTCTTTTACTGACGGCCAGCTAGTCCGAATTCAACAAACTGTTGTTGAGACAGACGATAAGCGACGGCCGAATGAGCGCCGCTACGATTTGATTCTTGAAAAAGACGGTGAACACGTAGAGCGATGGTCGCCTTGGGACGTAGTGGAGTCAGACGCGGACCGTCGAATTGTCGGCAACCTCGTTATCACCGATGAGCTCATGCGCGAGACATTTGTCCGCGATTCGCTCGCAGCAAGACGCCTTCATCCCGCAGAGGCTTTCGAACGGTTCGAACACCTTTTTCCACGCGGTCATCGAAACTCGGTGCCTCCACAACTGCAAGAGATGAGAAATCTCTTTGAATGCCGTTTAATCGATACTCAGCGATTGATGGTTCGACCTGAGAAGGGATCCAAGGAGAAGGGGGATTTCATCCCTGCGGTAAGGACTTATTCGCAAGATGTTTCTGCCTCGATCAAGAACGCGATTCAGCAGTCGGCCGCAATAACTCAGTCACTTGACCAGTCTTTTCCGAATCGCCTGCTGGCAAGAGGAGAGGGTTCCTTCAAATCCTTGGCAGAACCTCAGCTTCGGGGACGGTTAACCGATCTGCTTAAACTTCGTGGTCGACTGCGGAATGCAGGCCTCTTGAGCAGAGGAGAGGAAGACGCGGTTCTTTCCCCTGCTAAATTTGATTCGAATACCCGTCGTATTCTGACGCTCTACGTTTTTGATACGGCGCAAAAATTGGAGGTATTCAACGATCTTCTGGCCAAGATCGAGACGTTTTTAGGAATCATTAATCGGCGATTTCAGTTTAAAAAAATGTCGTTGGATAAGGACAAGGGATTCGTGTTGACCGATTTTCGTGGCCTGCCGTTGGAGCCTGACGATTTATCGTCGGGCGAGCAACACGAGCTTGTCCTGATTTACGAGCTGCTTTTCAAGACGAAGGCAGATTCGCTGTTGCTCATAGACGAACCAGAAATCTCACTGCATATTGCCTGGCAAAAACATGTGCTGCCCGATCTGAAGCAGATAATTTTGCTCGCGCCGATGGACGTTATCCTGGCCACTCATTCACCGCAACTTGCAGGTGGTAATCTAGATCTAATCGAAACTTTGAACGCTCCCCTGGAATAGCTCATGTTCGATCAAATGACTTCCGATGCCTTTGCCGCTGAAGCCCTCTTTTTGAGGGCTCAATACCCACGTTCCGCGATTGTCTTGGTAGAGGGCGATTCTGACCTTCGCATGTTTCAGCAGCTGCTAGATATGGACATCGACCGATTTATCACCTGTTATGGTAGGCAAAGGGCGCTCGATACTATTGAAGCTACGATCAATGCAAATGTTCTTGGAGTTCTGTGTATCGTCGATGCCGATTTCGGTCGGTTGACTGGATTGCTTCCCAACTCGCTCCACGTGGTCGTGAGCGATTTCCACGATTTCGAGGTCATGCTTATGAACTCTAAATCTTTGGAGCGACTGCTCATAGAGGAGGGGTCTCGCGAAAAGATCAAAGCTCAAACGGATAACGGACGAACGGTACTTGAGATTATTACGACGGCTTGCATACCCCTTGGCTGTCTCCGGTTGTACTCTCAAATCACCAGCGCGGCTCTGAAGTTCGAGGGACTTCGCTATCGGTTTTTGGGTCGACGGCTGGCCAACATACAACGCCGGGACGTCGTCAAGGAAGTTTTCGATAACACTGGAAGATATGTAGGCTTGAAAGAAGCTAACGAGTACATCAATGCATTTGACGTTGCGGCGATTGACGTTCGTGAGCTGGTATGTGGGCATGATCTTTCTGCAGCTCTCGGGAGGGCATTGCAGTCCTTAGTAGGATCAAGGCCGGCCATTTACTGCGCGGCCTCTGAGCTCGAGGCAAAGCTTCGCATGGGATACAGCCGAGAGGAATTTGCACAGACTGCCATCCATGCGGAAATTCTAGCTTGGGAACAAAGAAACCCGCCTTTTACTTGCTTGCACTGAGCCGACGTGATCGGATTAGCTTAGAGAGGCGTAGTCCACTTCATTGACGCTCTCAGCCTCGCGCTCCGATCTAGGGTTTTCCACGCGGCCTGCTCTTACCGCGTCTATCTCGCCTTACTCATTTGTGATTCGCCCGTCGGGCCGTTTCGCCCACGTGCTGCACGACGCACGCGCCGACAATCCCGCTCAGAGAAAATATTTTTCAACGCAATTTCCTCAAGCCTTTCAATCTGATCAGGCTCATCCACTCGCGCGCCCAAAAATAGCGCTTCTGTTTTTCAGAAATATGTGCTTTCCTCCTTGTATCCCGCCTCACTCCGGAGGGGCGCTTCGCGATCGTCACGAACGTTGGGTGCGGGATGCGGTGGACGCGGCAGCGTTGCGCGCGGGATCGCAGGGCGGGCGTAGAGCCTCGTGAGCGATCGGCAAACGCGCGAAGACGAGCGGCGCTGCAGCGTACGGCAAAAGCGTGTGGTCCTGGCACCCGTTGCTGGTGTCAAGTCAGCGGAGGTCTTTCGAAAGCCCAACCGGGCGCGTCAGACCATCAATTCGTCGGCGACGGAGGCAAGACGAATTCGTCTCCGGGGAGAGTACGCCATAAGTCGTTCCAACCATTGCGTGGGGAATGCCGGATGATTCCGGTGCCTCCGCTGTGAATACTCATGCGCATACTCCCACTACTCAGCGCGCATGAGGCTGCGGGTGCATTGGGCACCCGGCATTCCCCGCGCCCTCTGGCTTCAAAGGGCGAAACGTTTCCGGCATAGCTCGGGCACATCACGCCGCGAGAATGCGCAGGCTTGCCTGTTTTTCCTCGATTGCGCCCGCTGCGTGTCGCCTGATTGTCGCAACGCGCTGCTATCGCGGTTTCACGGTGGGGGACACCGATTCGTGAGAGGAAGCGGTTGCAGGCGAGGGCACGGCGGTCGGCGCCGTTGGTCATCGCGGTGTCATGCGAAATTGCTAGGTGTGCGGACATGGGAAGTGACTCGTTAACTGAAGAGGGCTCGGAGCGGCGCTATCGCACCTTGTTCATCTCCGACGTTCACTTGGGTGCCCGCGGCTCGCAGGCCGAGCGACTGCTCGATTTCCTGCGCAGCCATGATGCCGACACCATCTATCTGGTCGGCGATATCGTCGATGGCTGGGCGCTGCAATCGAGCTGGTACTGGCCGCAATCGCACAACGACTTCGTGCAGAAGATGCTGCGCAAGGTGCGCAAGGGCGCCAAGGTCATCTACGTCCCCGGCAACCATGACGAGTTCCTGCGCAACTATTACGGCACCCATTTCGGCGGCATCGACGTCGTCGAGAACATCGTCCACACCGGCGTCGACGGCCGGCGCTATCTGGTGATTCACGGCGATATCTTCGATCTGGTGGTGCAGAACGCCCGCTGGCTCGCGCATCTCGGCGACAAGGCCTATGAATTCGCGATCCAGATGAATCGTCTGGTCAACATGTTCCGGCGCTGGCTCGGCGCGCCCTATTGGTCGCTGTCGCAATGGGCGAAATTGAAGGTCAAGAACGCCGTCAACTATATCGGTGCCTTCGAAGAGGCGCTGGCGTCGGAAGCGCGGCGCCACGGCGCCGACGGCGTGATCTGCGGCCACATTCACTACGCGACGATTCGCGACGAGCACGGCATCCGCTACATGAACTGCGGCGACTGGGTCGAAAGTTGTACTGCGCTGGCCGAGCACGAGGACGGCCGCTTCGAAATCATCACCTGGACCGAGCCGTTGCGAGCCGCGGCGCCGGTGCCCGGCGTCACCGCCCGCGTGGCGGCGTAGGGGATGGGATGAAGTTGTCGTTTCCAGCCACGAGCGATGCCCTCTCACTCCCTCTCCCGCTCTTGCGGGGGAGGGTGGGGTGGGGGCGCCGTTCGGGGACTGCCGATTTTTCCGCCGCCTCATGCACACAAGCTTCGGCGACGGCGGAAGCCTCTGGCGACGGCGTATGCGGCTTTCCCCCACCCCAACCCTCCCCCGCGAAGTGCGGGAGAGGGAGCGCAGTCGCGCAAGTGTCAACATGATGCGAACTTCGGAAGCACTCCACTAGGACCCTCGCCATGCGCATTCTGGTCGCGACCGACGCATGGCATCCGCAGGTCAACGGCGTGGTGCGGACGCTGACCATGGTCGCCGAGGCGGCTACTTTGCATGGGGTTGAATTCCATTTTCTCACCCCGGACTCCTTCCGCACCGTCGCCATGCCGAGCTATCGCGACCTGCGCGTGGCATTGCCGCGTCCGGCGCGGATCGCGCGCCTGATCGCGGAGGCCAGCGCGGACAGCATCCATATCGCAACCGAGGGGCCGATCGGCCTGTTGGCGCGCCGCTATTGCCGCAAGCACGGGCTGCCCTTCACCACCAGCTTCCATACCCGCTTCCCCGAATACGTGTCCGCCCGCGCGCCGATTCCCGAAGCCTGGGTCTGGGCCACGCTCCGCTGGTTCCACGGACCGAGCAGGGCGGTGCTTGCGGCGACGCCGGCGCTCGCAAGCGAACTGCGTGCGCGGGGATTTTGCAATGTCGTGCTGTGGCCGCGCGGCGTCGACGCGTCCCTGTTTCGGCCGCGCGAGGCCGATCTTTGCCTGCCGAAGCCGGTTTTCCTCTGTGTCGGCCGCGTCGCCGTCGAAAAGAACCTCGAGGCGTTCCTCGAGCTCGATCTGCCCGGGACCAAGGTGATCGTCGGCGACGGGCCGGCGCGGCTGGCGCTGGCCCATAAATATCCGCGGGCCGTGTTCCTCGGGGAATTGCACGGCGAGGCCCTGGCGCAGGTCTATGCGGCTGCCGATGTGTTCGTGTTTCCGAGCCGGACCGACACCTTCGGCCTGGTTCTGCTGGAGGCCCTGGCCAGCGGGCTGCCGGTGGCGGCGTTCCCCGTCGCCGGGCCGCGCGACGTCATTGGAACCGCACCGGTCGGGGTTTTGGACGCGGATCTGCGCGCCGCCTGCCTCGCGGCGCTGGAGATCCCGCGGCAAGCCTGCGTCGCATTTGCCGCACGGCATACCTGGGAGGCCTGCGCGCGGGCCTTTGTCGACAGCATGGTCGATGTCAGCGTCACGGGTGCGGATCCGGATCCGGTCGACTTCCTGCCCGAACCACCGCGGCCGCATTTCGTGGCCTGACGCGCAAGGTTCCAGTCTTGCCCCTGCATCACCGAGCGCGCTACAAGACGTTCATGACATATCCCGTGCTCCCGGTGACGTCGGCCGATATCGACGCGGCGGCGAAGGTTGTCGCTCCCTTCGCGGTCCGTACGCCCCTGTTGTCGCTCCCCGTTCTCAACGCGCGCGCAGGCGCCAGAGTGTTTTTGAAGCCGGAGATGCTGCAGCGGACCGGCTCGTTCAAGTTCCGTGGCGCCTTCAACAAGCTCGCGTCGATCCCGCAGGACAGGCGCAGCGGCGGCGTGGTCGCCTTCTCCTCGGGCAACCATGCCCAGGGCGTGGCGGCGGCAGCAAAGCTGCTCGACATGCAGGCCACCATCGTGATGCCGGCCGATGCGCCGGCGTCCAAGCGCGAGCGCACCCGATCCTATGGCGCGGAGGTCGTGCTCTATGATCGCGACCGCGATGACCGCGAAGCCATCGCCCGCGAGATCGCCGGCCGGCGCGGCGCGACCCTGGTTCCACCCTATGACGATCCCCTTGTCATCGCGGGGCAGGGCACCGCAGGGCGCGAGATCGCCGAGGACATGGCGGCGCTCGGGCTCACGCCTGATATCGTGGTGGCGCCGGCGTCCGGCGGCGGCCTGATCGCGGGCGTCGCCACCGCGGTCAAGGCGCGCTTTCCGCTGACCGAACTGATCGTAGCTGAGCCGGAAGGTTTTGACGATCACACCCGCTCGCTGCGCGCCGGACACCGCAAACGGCATCACGCCCAGAGCCGCACCATCTGCGACGCGCTGATGGCTGCCATTCCCGGCGAGATCACCTTCGCCATCAACAGCCGGCTGTTGTCCGGCGGCGTCACCGCCACTGACGAAGAGGTCGGACACGCGGTCAACTTTGCCTTCCGCGAATTGAAGCTCGTGGTCGAGCCGGGCGGCTCTGTCGGCCTCGCGGCGCTCTTGGCCGGCAAGATCGATGCCCGCGGCAAGATTGTGGTCATCGTGCTCTCCGGCGGCAACGTCGACGCCGATCTCTACGCGAAGCTCGTCGCCTGAGCGGGAATCGGAAAACGGCGCGGGGCAGAGCACGCGCTGCTCTGCCCCGGCCATGATTGGTCGCTTTCGCGCGCGATCAATGCATGAATCCGCGTCCCGAACCTTGCGCGAAGTGCGGGCTTGGATTGAACTTGAACCCGCCGCCGATCTTGCCGGACAGGGGATTGCCGTGGGGCAGGCTTCCCCGGGCCGGGTTGGCGTTGAGCTTGAGGATTCCCTCCCGGCGATCGGTCCGGACGTGCTGCGGCGTCGTCGGATTATCGACGACGTGGCTTGGGGAACCGTTGCCCTTCAGATCCTGATTGCCATTGGCCTTGCTGACCGTCGTCACCGGCATGCTCACGATCTTGCCGGTCTCGTTGCCCTTGATGGAGGAGACCGCGTTTCCTCCCGGCGCGGGCAGGGTGACGATCTTGCTCGTGGCTTGGATCTCACCCGTCTTGAGAACGGTATTGTACTTTGATGCCCCGAGATTGGTCAGCTTGAGCGTCGGCGCAAGCTGCTCGGACACGATCAGGTGGGTGGGCTGCAACAGCGGCACGATCTTGGGCTGCGATTGCAGTTTTAGTGCCGACTGGGCATAGGGGCCGTTGCCATAACTCTCGTAGAACGCCTTGTAGACCAGCGGCGTGTTGGCGAGCACCGCGCGGTGCCAGGCGGCTGCCTCCAGCAGGTTTCCGAGCAGCCTGCGGATGCGGTCGCAGAGCGGATCGTTCGGGAACATTTCGATGAATTCCTGATAATTTTCCGGCGAACCCTCGGCCAGCACGTAGTCATAGGCCTGACGCACGGCGCGACCGGGCAGGTTCGAGGCGACCTGGGTGATATGGCCTGGGTCAGGCGCGCGGGTCGCCGCCACGGCGGTATCGCCGAAGAAATAGAAATCGCTGGTCAGGGACGAACTCTCCCACGGTGTCTGCCGGCCATCGGTTGCATGGTTCACTTCGAGGCGAACGCGCTTGAACAGCTGCTCGATCGGCAGGTTCGGCTCGCGCGCGAGACGCAGGAAGGCGTCAGCATAGGGGCTGTGGCTGCCGGCGCCGTCGAGTGCCTCCGTTCCAGGCGCCGTCGAGTATCCGACGATCGAGCCGCTCGGCGCATCGACGATCGCCAGTCCGCGGCCGGCGTCGTCAATGCCCGGGAACGGATTGTTGCGGCAGGCGTCGAGCACGACAATGCGCATCCGGCTCGGGATCGCTTCCAGGGTCGCCATCACGTCGACCAGGCGGACCGAGTTGTTGGCGAGATCGGAGGGGGAGGAAATCTTCGCATCCACGGGGACGAGGTAGTTTTCTCCCGCAAGCTGCACGCCATGGCCCGCGTAGTAGACCATGGCGACCGTGTTCGGTCCGCGGGCGGCAACCTTCCCCGAAAAATCCTGCACGACCTTGATCATGTCGTTCTCGGTCAGATCGGTCGCGGCGATCACCTCGAAGCCGGCCTGGTTCAGGAACTGCGCCATCGCTTGCGCGTCGTTGTCGGGATTGGCGAGCTGTTGCGCATTCTGATAGTTCGAATTGCCGATCACCAGCGCCACCCGCTGTTCGGGACCTCCCGCCGCAAGCGAGGCCGCGTCATTGCTGGCGGCCGCGGCTTGTTGCGGTCCGCCTTGCTGGGTCGACACTTGTCGGTTCAAGTCGCGCGGCGGCGATTGCAAGCCGATCTCTGCGCCGGCGGTTTGGGCATAGACCCGATCGTGTGCGAAGCAGACCAGGCTGGCCAGCAGGCCGGCCCATAACAGCAGGGAATTGAAACGGGACAGGTTGAAACCGGACTTCCTGGAACGGGACATCGTGTCCTCCTCACGCGAATCTCGATGGCGAGATTGATTGCGAGGACGCTAGACCGGGTTCACCTTGTCGTACGTGATGTCAGTCACTCTGGCCAACGCTGCGGATGCCGGCGCTTGCTTGGTGAAGCGAACATTCAGGAGAAGAATGCGATCTTCTCGGCCTGGCTCATGCGACGGATTGGCGCGAGCGGATCGTTGGCCGGGGCACGATGCTGCTCCAGGAAGCCGTTGGCGAGAAATGCCGAGCCGATGGAGGGTTGCGACGGCGGAGCAAACGAGGGCTGCAGCACGGCATCAGGGCGCGAAGACTGCGCCGGCACTACCGCTGGTGCAGGCGCTTCGGCGGCCATGGTCGTGTTGGCGGGGGCCGGTTCGAACACCTCGTCGTCGTCCGCACCGGCGTAACCTTCGCCGCCATCCAGGTCTGGCGCCGCCATTTCCAGAGCGACCATGTCCAGAACCGCCTCGTCCAAGACCGCCTGGTCCAAGACCGCCGCGGTATCGGCACTGGTGGCGACGATCGCTTGGTCCGCGACCTCTACCGCCGCGATCGACAAGTCCTGTGGCAGGTCGTTTGGCAGGTCGTTTGGCAGGTCATTTGGCAGGTCCTGGGGCAAATCCTGCAGCAAGTCCGGTTCGGCGGCGGCAGTTGCCACGCTGTCCGTTGCCGACATTTCCGGCTCGCGCTCGATTGTGGTCGCCGCGACCGGTTCCATCGTCGGCGGGACAGCCGCGACAGGAGTGACAGGCAGCGCCGCCGCCACCGGCTCCGTCGGGATAGGCGGGGCGGCTGCCACGGGCTCCGTCGTGATCGGTGGCACGGACACGACGACCTCATCCGCGGCCGCAGGGACCGCCTTGTCGTTGTCCTTGTTGTCGTCTTTACTGTCGTCCTGCGCGAGCCCGTCGATCCTGCTCCTGATGAGATCGAATGCACTGTTCAGGCCAGCGCGCGGATCGATCTCGGAAATCTGGCCGCAACTCGCCTCGATCGCGCTGACCTGGGAATCGATCAGGTCGCAGATGCGGGAATCCGCCCCGATCTCGCGCCAACGCCAGGAGATTTCCTTGATGATGCGGGCACCCTTGCGGATCGGCGCCAGGCTTTCCTCAAGCCCGAGTCCGTCGATCGCCGCCGATGCGGCCTCCGTTGCCTGAGCCACCGCGCTCCTGATCGCGGCCAAAGCCTCGGGCAGAGGATTGTCGGGTTCGACTGGCTGGCGCTGCGCCGCCAGCGTCTCCTCGATCCGCGCCACCGCATCCAGGACCATGGTGGTGTCGGCATTGCGGTTGCGTTTGGCATACTCGCCGAGGAACCAGCGTCCCCGCGACGTTTCCATGAAAGCTTCGCGGATCGCCTCATAGTCTGATTCGCTCGGCTGGGTCGCGCGAGCGGAAATCGGCGATAGGGCAAATGCTTCGTCGGCCATCTCAAACCTGTCGCGCAAATCAGAGCGCGTTGCGATAACGATCACCACGATATTGACCGAATCGCAATTGAATTGATGCCGACGGAATCACAAATCCCCATGCCTTCGCATCATGCTTCCCGCCGCTTTGCCGGCCGGGTGGCGCTTTTCTACGGCACCCTGTTCGGATTGGTCGGCAC
>Ga0307508_10003073_pt1 | contig 17164 bp, 12 predicted proteins | sample 9_EM_MG_FD_203089 | JGI IMG/M metagenome (GOLD analysis project Ga0307508, IMG submission 203089) | Populus trichocarpa ectomycorrhiza microbial communities from riparian zone in the Pacific Northwest, United States - 9_EM | ecosystem: Host-associated > Plants > Roots > Unclassified | place...
TCGCCAGGTTGCAATATTTAATAACGGAATCGGCCGAGTAGGCCGCTTTATTGGTGAGCGAAGCAAAGGAGCGCGCCAGGATGCCATACACGAACTTTTTCCATTTATTCACATCTCCTTTATAGAAGTAGGCGTCGCCAACAGCAAAATTGCCCTGGCTCACCGCGCCGCCCGTCATGCCCAGGTAAGTGAGGGCCTTGTAAGCCGCCGCGCGACAGCTATCGTATGCCAGTGATTGCGGGTCGTAGGCAAACTGCGACAGGTTGGTGTTGAAAGCCTGTTTTACAACAATGGCATCGCCGTATTCGTTGGCCAGCTCCAGCCAGCCCCAGGCGCGGATAGCCAGCGCGCCACCTACATAATCCCATTTTTGTTCTTCGGAACCCCATTGGATCACTTTGTTCAGGTTCTGTCCCTGGCCGTAGTAAAAAGCGCCCCAGAGAGAGCCCAGGTTATCGCTGCCGCCGATGGTACCGCCCATCTGGTCGTATTGGGTGCCGCCGTTGTCGGTATTGGTAAGCGTATAATTATTCCAGTACTGGATATACCGTCCTACCAGCAATCCATCGCCGCCATTGCCATAAGAGCTGCCGGCGGAAGATGCGCTGCCCGAAAAGCTGCCCACCAGGCTGGGGAAGATATTTTCCACCGGCTGCCTGACGGCTGCATTGGGATTTTGATAGGCTTCATCCAGTTTCTTGCTGCAGGAGGTTACCAGACAGATAACCGATGCCGCGAGGGAAAGGGATTTAAAAAATTTGCTGTCCATATTAAATGATTTTAGATTCTTTTTTAAACCGGTGAATGATTAAAAACTGGCGCGCAGGCCAAAATTGAATGCCTTCGGTGTGCCCACATTACCATAGTCAAATGCATAGGCGCCTACACCACGGCTGCCTGCCGTTACACCGTTAACGGCAGGGTCGGCCCCGTTATAGTTCGTAAACATCAGCAGGTCATTGCCGGTGGCAAATACGCTCAGTCCTTTCATTGCTTTTACCTTCCTGAAAAAAGAAGCCGGTAATGAATAGCTGAGGGTGATATCGCGCAGGCGAAGCCAGTTTACATCATGCTGTATAAACTCCTCATCGGGCATACCCTGCGTTTCCATGTAATAGTTGTTGATATAATAAGGCGTCACCACGATCGTATTAGCGGTTGGGTTGGCCGAATTTTGCAGGCCGTCGTTCAATACGCCTTTTACAATCCGGGGCGTCATACGATCGGCTGTTCTTTTGCTTTTACCAATGGTGGTAAGGTACATATCAGTGGCGTTGAAAATATCGCCGCCTACTTTCAGGTCCCAGAGCACGCTCAGGTTAAAGTTTTTGTAGCGAAGGGTGCTGTAGGTGCCCAGCACAAAATCAGGGTTACGGTCGCCGATGGGCAGGAAGGTGGAATTTACGACCGGCAGGCCCGTAGCGGGATTGATCAGGATATCGCCGTTGTTGTTACGCGAATAGGCATACCCGGTAATGGTAGTGGTAGGATGGTTGCGCACATAACCGCCGCGGGTGTTGGCATATAACCAGGTGTCGGAAATATAGTAATCCAGGGCCGGGGCGATGGAGTTCGGGATAGCGATAACATTGCTCCACATATGGGCAAAGTTGAACTTAACATCCCAGGTCCAGTCCTGGCTGCGCACCGGTGTAATGCCCAGGGCAATTTCAACACCCTGGTTGCGCGATTCGGTCGCATTTTGTGTGTTCAGTACAAAGCCGGTAGCATAGCTGGCGCGGTAACCTACACTGATCTGGTTAATATTATGTGTATTGTAATAAGCGCCCTCCAGTGTAATCAGGTTATTGAGCAACCTGAATTCGGCGCCGATTTCATATGTTTTTTGCTGCTCAGGTATCAGGGCGGCATTGTTATTATAGAACCCGTAGGAATAAGCAGGTACTGTTGAGCTTGCCTGGTTGTTGACAAATACCGATTGGTTCATATAAGGGTCCTGCAGGCGGGCCGTGCTGGCCAGTGAACCGCGCAGTTTGAAGTAATCGATAATGCCGCCCGTTTTCAGCACCGGGAAGATATCGCTCATGATGGCGCTCAGGCTTACACCGGGATAGTTGTAATTGCGGTTGGCGGCGGTAAACACGGACGCCGATTCAAACCGGTGTGTATAGCTCAGGAATATCACGTTGTTATAGCTGATACCGGCTTCGCCGAAATAAGCCTGCTGGCGGGTAATGCTCAGGTTGGGCAGGCCAAAGGCGTTGCGCAGCAGGCGGGTGCGGGTGCTTACTTTCGTATTGCTGCTGTCGGTGCCGGTAGAATCGATCAGGTTGGTACCGTATATCGAATAAATTTCCGTCCGGTAGTCCTGCCACATAGTACCTGCCATGATGCGGCCCGACCATTTGCCCCAGGTCTTTTTGGCCGTGGCATTGATGGTATGGTTATAGCCCTTGTACTTAAGGTAGTAGTTGTCAAGGCCACCGCCCAATGCTGCGGTAAAGCTGTTGGAGCTGGTTTCGGGGTGATAAAACGTATAACCGTCCTGTTTATAGGTGTCATAACCAAACCGGCCGGCTACCGATAACCAGGAAAAAGGATGGATATCGATACCCAGTGTTCCTACCAGGCGATCCGTTTTATCCTGGCCATGGTTTTTATTGACTGCAAAGAAAGGGTTGTCGATGGCTTCCGAGTTGGGGGCAGTTGCGTACAACAATCTTTTGTGCCCTGTTTTGTCGAGGTATACGCTGGCATTGTCGGTCGTGGGCCAGGCATACAGGTCGAGCAGGAAGCCGCCGGCGCCACGCACCGGTTTGTCGTTGACGGTATTGGTGTAGCTGACAGAAGGATTGATGTCGATATACTTGCCAATCTTGGTATTATTCGAAAACCGGAAGTTTACTTTACGCTGCTCGTTGTTGGGTATTACGCCCTGCTCTTTAAAATACAGGCCGGATAAACGGAAGCCCGCATTCTTCACCCCGAAATCGGCAGTGATATTATGCGTTTGCGCAAAACCGGTCCTGAAGAAGTTGCCGATATTGTCGTAGTTTTTTGTACCTGAGCCGTAAGCCGGGCCATAATAAATAAAGGAGCTGGCCGCTGCCGACGCCGGTATACCCGAAAGACCGGGCGAAAAATCATTGTTTACCTGGGCAAACCGCGTAAGCTTGGTCATACGGAAACTGTTGTCGTATGTAACACCGAGCTTGCCATTGGCTTTTGCCTTTTTGGTGGTGATGACAATGGCGCCCGAACTGGCCTGGCTACCGTAGAGCGCGGTGGCTTCCGGTCCCTTTAATATGGTGTACGACTCGATATCGTTGGGATTCAAATCCGCAATGCGGTTGGTGTAGTCATTGTTGCGGTTGGGCTTGTCGGATGCAAGACCGATACCGGTGCCGCCATTGGAGGTCTCATTAAAAGTGGAGTTATCCACGATAATACCATCCACGATAAACAAGGGCTGGTTGCTCAGCGATGCCGAGTTAAAGCCCCGCAGCACTATCTGCGACGAAGCACCTGCCGTGCCGGTAGTAGGCGTTACGGTAAGACCGGCCACACGGCCCTGCAAGGCATTCAGGAAATTTTGCCGCTGTGTTTCGGCTACAGCCTTACCTGTTACTGTTTGAACCGAATAACCCAGCTCGCGCGGATTTCTTTTAATATCCATTGCCGTCACCACCACTTCTCCCAGCGAGGCGTCGCTGGCGGTCAGTTTCACCGAAACGGTGGCATTATCACCCACTCTCAGCTGGGACTCGCCATAGCCCACGTGGCTTACCAGCAATGCTTCTCCTTTGCTGGCTTTGATGGTAAACACACCGGCCTCGTTGGTAACAGCGGAGCGGCTGGTGCCTTTCACGCGTACGGTAGCGCCCGCGAGTGGCTGGCCATCACTCCCCGTTATCGTTCCCGTAATGGTTTTCTCCTGGGCATAGCCGCAGAGGCTGCAAAACAGCGCCAGGAGTAAGGTTAATAAATGACATGCTGGCTTTCGCATAACAGTGTTTTTGGTTTTAATCTTTTAAAATAGCTGTTTGTTGAATAGGGACGCCGCCTGTTACAGCAGCCGTAGTACGGGAAGAAGGTTTAATTCTTATCAGGGTCATTACAGGATCCCGATACCCGCCTGCCGGTACGGCTCCAGGGCCGCATCGCCGGGGTCAAGTTCGGTCACCAGTGTGTCGATACCGGAAATAGGGCATACCTGTATCGGCTGGCATGAATTGATTTTTTCCGAAATGGTCATGCATATCGTTTTTTGCGAGGACTCTATCATCGCCTTTTTTATTTGCACGATGTCCCAGTCATTGTCGGTAATGCCGTTTTTTATGTTGATGGCATTTACACCCAGCAGGCAGAGGTCTGCCCGCAGCTGTTTGATCTTTTCAATGGCGTCGCCGCCGACGGTGATTTTGGAATTGCGTGATACCCGGTCGCCGATGAGGATCACGTCGATATTGGGGTGGTGTAAGTATTCCAGTACGGCGGGTATGCTGCCCGAGATAAAAGTCGCCTTTAGCTGTGGTGGCAATATCCGCGCCAGTTCGATAATAGTGGTGCCGCCGGTGCTGAGGATAAACATACCGTCTTTGATATGGTTCATTACTTTGCCGGCGATGGTTCTTTTATGGTTATGCGAGTAGACCTTGGAAGAGGGGTAATTGATATAGTTAAACGATTGCGACAGGGCCCCGCCATGCACCTTGATGATTTTGCCTTCGTCGGCCAGCTCCTGCAGGTCGCGGCGAATGGTATCTTCGGATACATGGATTTCTTCACTCAGGCTGGAAGACAGCACTTTATTGTGAAGATTTACCTGGTGTAATATATATGCCTGACGTTCTCTTTTAAGCATAGTTATTTTATGGTGACACTAAAATAAGCTGAAAAGCTGCAGAAACCCGCAGAAATGGGGTAAAAAAATGCGGATTTTAATCTTGCTCAAGCAAAAAGCGGAAGAAATTTGCAGGTATTAAGGATGCCTGCGGCATCAAAAAGGTATTACCACAGAGGTGCACGGAGGATGTTTCACAGAGGTACGCAGAGCTTTTGCTTCGCATGCAGGGTGGCTCAACCTATAACGCCTATTCATCCGCATAGGCAAACAAATACAATAAAACGACGCAACCGCCTCTGTGCCCCTCTGTGAAACATCCTCCGTGCATCTCTGTGGTAAAAAAAAGGCGCCGAAGGCGCCCGCAAAAACGTATCAAAAGGAGAACGAATCAAAAAAAACGTATCAAAAGAAACCGTATCCAACCCTTTACTGCAACGTAAACCTCGCCGACAACGCAAACGCATCCGGCACAAAATTGATTTTAGGAATGATATCCAGCTCCGGCTTCCAGTCCAGCGAAATATTCAGCGGCACCTTATCAAATTTATAATCGAGCCCTACCACGCCCGTCGGACCCAGGTAAGTATCCCCGCTCTGGAAACCGACATAGCCGCCCGCCCCGTAAAACCATTTCAGCCCGCCCGTGGCATTGAGCGGCCGGTGCACTTCATACAAGCCACCCAGGCCAAACCGGTCGCCAAAAGAAATAAGGCCTTCCAGCGCATGACCGGAGCGCATCATATATTTTATGGAAACGGAATTGCTTAGCGTGGGAGAGGCGCTGCTAAGCCGCAAACCCAGCCCCAGCTTATAATCCTGCGAAGTAGCAGAGGTCGTTTGCATACTATCCTGGGCGTATAAGGAAGAAAAAAAACAGGTAGACACGAACAAGAGGGTTAGAACTATTTTGCGCATATCCTGAATGTTTTAAGAACAGTTAAAAAAAGGCTTGAACGATCAAAACGAAAATAGTGCCAGTATGGGATATGGCGCGTGGTAAAAAGATGTTAAACGTTCTTTGCCGGCGCTGCCAGTCGCAACAACAGCAAGCCGCCGCCAATAGACAACAGGGATGCCACCAGTATCGCCAGCTTTGAAATATCGCGGTTTAATTGCCCCGGAAATGCCAGCAGGGTGATGAAGATAGACATCGTAAAGCCGATACCTCCCAGCATACCGACGCCCGTTACCTGCTTCCAGCTGCTACCCGAAGGCTTTTTGCCCAGTCCCAGCTTTACCATCAACAGGGAAAACAATACAATGCCCAGCGGTTTGCCCACTACCAGCCCGGCAAGTATGCCCCAGCTGAGCGGCGTAGTAAAAGGCTGCGCCAGGTTGGCTGGCAGTACAATGGCGGTATTGGCCAGGGCAAATACCGGCAGCACGATAAAATTAACCAGGTAACGCAGGCGGTGCTCATATTTTGCCAGCTTGTTCAGCGGCACAAAGAATGCCGCGGCTACGCCGGCTATCGTGGCATGAACGCCTGAATTGTATACCATATACCAGAGCGCCAGGCTGATGATAATAAATACAACGGTACTGTGTTTTTTCAATACATGCAGCAGGGCCAGTATGGCGGTTAGTCCTACCGCACCCAGCAGCCAGCCCGTATGCAGCTCATTGCCGTAAAAAAGGGCAATGACCAATACCGCACCCAGGTCGTCGACAATGGCCAGCGCCATCAAAAATATTTTTAGCGATACCGGCACCCGTGGTCCCAGCAATGAAGCGACGCCCAATGAAAAAGCGATATCGGTGGCCATGGGTATCGCCCATCCGCCGGCATATTCACCCCCGTGGTTGAAAACGATGTACAGCAGCGCCGGCGCCAGCATACCGCCCAGGGCGGCCGCCACCGGCATGGATGCTTTTCTTATATCCGATAGCTCGCCGGCCAGCAGCTCCCGCTTTATTTCCATGCCCACGAGGAAAAAGAAGAGCGCCATGCCGCCATCATTGATCCAGTGCAGCGGTGTATGGGGCACACGCAGCCAGTGCGGCGTAGTAAAGCGGTTGTTAATCAGGTGCCGCCAGGCTTTGCTGTAAGCCGAATTGGCCACCAGCATCGACACGGCCGTACAGGCAAGCAATACGATCCCTACAGAACGGCTGTCCTGCAAAAAACTCCGGAGCACACTGCCCGGGTATAATACCTTTTTTTTAACGGCTGACATGTTTTGATGGTTGGCGCCCGGCAAAGCTACTTCGTGCTTGTGGGGTTTTCGAACAGCTCGTACTTCGTTTTTGGCCGTTTATCATCCAGCCATTTAAAATTGCGCAATTGCTTTTTGTCTTCCGGCAGCTGGCTCACAGGATACATCGTTCCCGTTACATCGCTGCGGTAGATCACTTTGTGCAACTTCTTGTTGTCGTATTTCATATCGATGATATCGGCGCTGGCGTTGTTTACGCCTATCATCGCGTCGTGCTCGTCTTTGGCATAATACACGCTTTGCGCCGAGCCTTTTGCCCGCATAAAATCAATGCCGCCGTCTTTGAAATAGGCGTTCAGCGTACGGCCGCTCATCTGGTTGTACTGCCCGGTATCGGATTTATTGATGGCCAGTCCGTCGTAAAAAACATACATCCTGTCGGGCTTTTTATTTTTTGTATACAGGTACATGGTGTCGCCGGTAACCTGGCTTTGATTGGCCCAGGCAATGGGATCCTTAAACAGGCGGAATACCGAGTCCCGTGCCGAATAAAAAAGACTGTCGCATATCGCCTGCAGCGAATCGGAAAAAATACGCACGTGGTGGTAGCACTGGAAGAAACGCAAATCGGCCGAGTCTTTTGCATTGACCACTACGGTGCCGGCCAGCGTGTCTTTGGGTAAATCCGTATAGGCGGAGTCATGCAGGTCGGCCGCCCTGGCCGAAAACAGGGTGTCGGCCGATACATATATCGAGTCTTTGTCCTGCTGGATGATCATCAGCGGGTGCTGCGTGGCCAGGAACTGGTTCGTTTTTTTATTCGCCACCATCCGGTTGGCCAGGATGGATATTTTCTGTACGGTGTCAATATATATGCCGTTGCCGGTGATAATGGTATTGCCGGTGCTGTCGTCGGTATAAATATCGTCGCCGGTCACCGTCACGCCCTTTCCATCCCTTATTACGGCCCTTTTGCCAAACGTGGCCCGCCGGTGCTTCATATCGTAGCTGCCTTCCGTGGTAACGATATTACCACCGGAGCTGTCGGTGATGATGGTTTTGGTGATAAAGGTAGATAGCTGCGTATCGGTGTTGTACAGCAGGGAGTCGCTGTCGAGGTTATAAGAAGGATCGCGCAGCTTTACATCCCGCTTAAAATAGATATCCTTCATATCGGCGTAGTAGGTCGCCTCTTTGCTGGTAATCGTCGTTTTGCCGTTTATGATCTTGCCGCCGGTGGTATAAACGCCCGTGCGCGATTTGCTGTCGTATTGCAGCTCATCGCTGGTGAGCGTGCCTTTGCCGTCGGTCATGCGTACCGCCTTACGCACCTGGGCTACTTTTGTGTCGAGGTGGTAAATAAGGTATTGGGAATAGATATCGATGCTGTCGTTGTCGTTTATATGGACGTTGCCGAAGGCCTCGGCAATATTTTTGCGCTTGTTGACCACCACGCTGTCGCAGAAAAATTTTGTCTTGCCCTGTTCCATAATCACATGGCCGGCAAACATATTGAGCTCGGTGGTATCCAGCTTCTGGTAGCGCAGGCGATCGCTCTGGCGGATGATAAAATAGCTTACCGAGTCCTTACCCTGTACGGCAAACGACTGCTGCGCGGCGGCCATAAAACTATTGGCCAGTAAAAAGAGCGTGAAAGCAACGTAAAATAAACGCATTATCTACTTCTTGGGTAAAGGTTGACCGGTGCTATCATCCTTCAGCGGCGACGTGAGCGGCTGGTTTTTATCCTTTTTGCCGAACACGCTGACATTTACATACCGCTTGGGATGTGTTCTGAAATCGTCCAGCAAAATATTCAATTTGTAAGTAGTGCTTTCCAGGTTCCTGTATAATTTGGGATCATTTAACAATAAGCCCAGCGATCCTTCCTTGCTGTTGGCCTTGGCCACGGCTATCTTCAATTCATTCATGGCCGACTGCAGGCTGTTGACCGTTTCCTCCAGTTTCAGGTTGGCCAGCTTGCCCGTCGCTTTCTCCACGTGGTCGAGCGACTGTGTTATCTTCTCATTGTTCTTAGCCAGGTTGCCCGTTATCTGGTTTACGTTATTAAGTGATTGCGCCAGCGCCCCGTTTTTCGAGTCCATCAGCTTAGACAGCTCGCCGCTGCTTTTGGAAAGATTGGACACAATGGTATGAAAGTTGGCTTTTGTACCGGGGTCGAAATAAGTGCCTATCACTTCGAGCAGGGAGTCGAGCGATTTCACCGTACCGTTTACCACCGCGAGGGTAGGGTTGAGGGAAGATTTTATTTCGTCGGCAATGCCCGGTATGCTTTGCGTGGACAGGGTATCGCCGTTTTTTGCAAATTCCTTGCCGTCGCCCAACGTAATAGACACGGTGGCGCCGCCCAGCAGGTCTTTATTGATGCTGGCAAATGAGTTTTTGGGAATATCGATGTCTTTGGTAAGATTGATGGTCACTACCACGCCCGAGAGGGTGCGGTCTTTTTCCTGCATTTCATATATTTTGCCAATCGGCAAACCGTTGATGGTCACCGGCGCTGATACCGTGAGGCCGTCTACCCGCTGGAATACGGCGTATACTTCCGTCTTGGCCTTGCTCAACAGGTTTTTTCCCTTCAGGTAATTAAATCCCAGGATAAGCAGTGTAATAGAGATAGCCGTAAGCGCGCCGACCTTGGTCTCGTTGGAAACTTTCATTAACAGGATGTTTTCGTTATAACAGGGATATGTTGTTTAAAGCCAACCGGGTACAAACGTACTGAAAATTTAGCTGCGAGCTATGAGCTGCGGGCTACGAGTTTTTTTGACGTCGAAATCCCGCAGCTCATAGCTCGCAGCTCGTGGCTTATTTCGTCCCTTTCGTTCCCTCGAGATCGTTCTTGTATTTCTTAAAGGCGTCGAATATATTATCTACTACCTCTCCCTGTCCCTTATCGCTGTTAAGATAGTTTTCTTCCGCCTTATTGGTGATAAAGCCGGTTTCCACCAGTATGCTAGGCATACCTGTGGCCTGCAGCACCCAGATACCTTTATTATTACGCTGCTTTACGCCGTAGCTGGTGCGGCCGTTTTGCTTGAATTCTTCCTCCACCAGGTATGCCAGGTAGGCGCTGTTCTTAAAGTAATACTTGGTATACAGCTGCGCTTTGATCTTTGCTTCGGGCGAATTTAAGTCCAGCACGTTCAGGCTATCTTCCACTACTTCACCGCCTTCCTCGTTTTCGCTTATCTGGTCGGCTTTGCTGCTGCTGCGGTCGGCCGCCCACACATAGGTTTCGGTGCCCACCCGCGTATTTTCCACCCAATAGCTTTCATAAATGGGGTCCAGTATCGTGGCCTTATGCCGTTTCTTGCCCCTGCCCACCCAGACTGATTTCCTTTTATGGCCTATGACGCGCTTGGCATACCATCCGCCGGCAGGCTGCGCCGTGGCATTGCAGTGAATGCTGATATAGAGGTCGCCCTTCGATTTATTGGCCAGCTCGGCCCGGTAGCGCAGGGCCTGCTTGATATCGTTGCCGCCGCCCGGCAGATCATCCGTGGTGCGCGTATAGATGATTTTTATATCGGGGTATGCTTCTTTGACCGCCTTGCCGAATTTGAGGGCTATATCCAATGCCACCACTGCTTCATGGCTGTGCAGCCCGTGTGCGCCGGGGTCTTTACCGCCATGGCCCGGGTCAATAATCAGCGTATGAATACCCGGCGGCGATTTTAATTCGGGTTGTTTGGGGGAAGAAGTAAACGTAAAGGCAGATACAATTCCAGAAATGCCGATGAAGCCGGCTAACATCCAATGTTTTTTCGTCATACCTATGCAAACTATTTAACGGGTTTGATAATCTTCACATTATCTTATACACTGAAGCGTTATTTTTGTTCCACTGTCACCATGCAAAACCTTTACAAAGTTAATTCAAAATACAGTTGTACGCTCCCGGCACTATGGATAGTGTACTGCATAACGCTGATTGGAGCGCCCGGTTGTGCCCTTTTTAAGGGCTTTGGCCATAAATTAACAAAACCCGCTGCTCCTAAAACGACCCCGCCCGCCGGTCAATCGTCCGCGCCCGGGGCCCGTCGGGCCACCGATTCTACCCGTCCGCACCTGGCCGGCGATACCAGTATCCCCGGCAATCGCAACCGGCTGGATACCGCCGGACGCAGGGACAGCTCCGGCAGAATAATTACAAAGGATACTACTTTTCATGTAAAGATGTCGAACGACTCGCTGGATGCCCCCGTATCCTATGCCGCTTCCGACTCGATGGTGCTCGATTTTCCCGGCAAATCCATTACCTTATATAATAAGGCCAATGTAAAACAAAAAGACATCAACCTCGATGCTTATAAGATTGTGCTCGACCAGGATAAGCAGCTGATGATAGCCACACCCGGCCAGGATACGGCCAATGCGCTCATTGGCATACCGGTATTTGTGCAGGCCGACAATAAAATGACGGCCGATACCATTATATTCAATACCAAAACGCAAAAGGGCTATACCCGCAATACCTATACCAATCAGTCGGAAGGATTTATCAAGGCCGAGATCATGAAGAAGATCTCCAAAACCGAATATTTTGCCTACAAAGGCCGCATCACCACCTGCGATTATGACCCGCCGCATTTTGCCTTCGTAGCCAATAGAATGAAGCTGGTCAACCAAAAGCTGGCCATTACCGGGCCTATTCACCCCGAATTTGAGGGCGTGCCCATTCCCATTTACCTGCCTTTTGGTTTTTTCCCCCTCTCGCAGGGACGGCATTCGGGCCTGTTGCCGCCGCAGTTTACGGTCAATGAGCAGCTGGGCCTCGGGCTGGAAGGACTGGGTTACTATAAAGTGCTCAACGATAATTTTGATGTGACCACGCGCACCGATATATATTCCTATGGCGGCTACCGCGTTAATATAACGCCTACTTACCGGGTACGCTACCGCTACCAGGGCTCGCTTACCTTTAGCTATCAGCATACGCGTATGCTGGCCGACCTGGGCAAACAGGAATTCACCACGGCCAAGTCGTTCAATATTACCTGGAGCCACTCTGTGGACAGCCGCGCCCGGCCCGGACAGACATTTTCCGCCAATGTAAACGCGGGCTCCACCAAATACAACCAGTATAATACGGTCAACCCGCAGGCGGCGTACAACAACCAGCTTAGCTCTTCTATCGCCTATTCAAAAAACTGGGAGAATAAATACAACCTTACCGTAAGCGCCAACCACCAGCAAAACAACCTGACCCGCCTGGTGAGTGTCAACCTGCCCAATGCCGCGTTTACCGTCAATAATTTTTATCCCCTGCAGCGCAAAGAGCTGGTAGGCGAGCCGAAATGGTATGAAAAGCTCGGTATAGGCCTTAACAGTAATTTTGCCAACCAAATATCTTTCTATGATTCGCTGCTTAGTATAAAACGGATTCTCGATACCCTGCAATACGGCGCACAGCACAGCGTACCCATTTCATTGTCGCTGCCTTCGCTGGGGCCTTTCCAGGTATCTCCCGGTATTTCCTATCGTGAAAACTGGTATGGGCGCAAAGTGGTCAACCGGTGGGACAGCGCCGCCAATAGAGTAGACACGTTTTCGCAGAAAGGGTTTTACCGATCCAGCGATATTTCTTTCAGCCTTGGCATCAGCACCGCGCTCTATGGTTTGTACCAGCGCACCGATTCCACCCGTAAAATAGTGGCCATCCGGCATACCATACGCCCTACTTTAAGCGCCAGCTATAACCCGGGCATCGCCAGCAAAGACTACTATATGCTGCAAACAGACAGCACGAAGGAACGCTATGTACAGAAATCATATTACGAGGGCAGCCTGTTTGGCTCGCTTACCGGCCAGAAATTTGGCGGTATCAGCTTTGGGCTCGACAACAACCTGGAAATGAAAGTGCGTTCAAAGAAAGACACGACCGATGGCGGCCTGAAAAAGATAAAGCTCATCGATGGCTTTGGCTTTAACGGCAGTTATAACCTGATGGCCGATTCGATGAAGCTATCCAATATCTCGCTGTATATGCGCAGCACGCTTTTCGATAAAATCAGTATAACGGCAGGCGCCAATCTCGATCCATATGTACACGATTCGCTCGGATACGCCACCAAAAAATACGCCTGGCAGAACGGCAAGTTCAGTCCGGGCCAAATCACCAGCGGCAATATCGCCATCTCTACCTCGTTCAAAAGCAAGTCGAAAGATAAAAAGGATTCCACCAGCAGCACGTCGGATGCCAACAGCAGTTACCGCCCCATGACGCTCGAAGAGCAGCAGTCGCAGCTGCAGTATGTAAGGCAGAACCCGGGGGAGTTTGCCGATTTTAATATTCCCTGGTCGGTAAATATTTCCTATTCCTTAAATTTTACCCGGCAACTGAAAACGGATTACAGCGGCTACAGCACCATCCTCAACTCCAACGTTAACCTTAGCGGCGATTTTAACCTGACCGAAAAATGGAAGGTGGGTATGAGCACCTACTACGATTTCAAAGGCTCCGGCCTGCAAAACGTAACAGCTTTTCTGTCGCGCGATTTGCATTGCTGGCAAATGTCCATCAACGTGTATTCGGGCGTTACCCGCGGCTTTAATATCACCATCAATCCCAAGTCGGGCCTGCTGCGTGATTTGAAGGTCAACCGGTCGAGGTATTTTTATAATAATCAATATTAGAGGGAAGCTGTGAGCTATGAGCCGCGAGCTGCGAGGCGCATGCGCCGCAAAAGCACTCGTAGCCAACGGCTCGCAGCTCGCGGCTCATAGCTCGTAGCTTGTATAATACTCCGCCATCAGTGCAAACAATTTCTCCTTTAACCCTTCGGTGGTATCGCCCGGACCTATGTATACGGGAGGAAGGAAATGCATTTCTACCGGGTGGGGCCACAGGAAGAAAAAGCGTTTGGGTGGCAATACTTTTTTGGTATGGAAGATAATAGCGGGCATAATGGGCTTTCGCGTATCCATCGCCAGCTTAAAGGCCCCGTTGTGAAAAGATTTCAGGGGCTGATCGGTCAGGTTGCGCGTGCCTTCGGGATACAGGCACATATGCAGTCCCATATCCAGCACCTCTTTCATACGGATATAGCTTTCGCGGCGGCTTGCTTCGCTTTTGCGGTCTACCAGCACGCTGCCGATACGGTATAGCATGCCGAAGATGGGCGTTTTGGCCATTTCAACTTTGGCAATCGTTTTATTCCCGCCGGGGATGCCGGGCGTAGATACCGGCACATCCATCAGCGAATTGTGGTTGCATACCACGATGTAATTTTCTCCTTTCTTAAAATGCTGCTTGCCTGTTATCCGCATAGGGCATCCAATCAGCGGCATATATATACCCATCCACACCCTTGACCATGCAATAAAGCGGTAGGTGCGCTTCGGCTCCGGCATATAATAAATAACAATGAAGGGAATAATAAACAGCAACATCGTCGCCACAAACCATATAATGCCCCAGACTGCGAGGACCCTTCCAAGGATGTTTTTCACCAGGTTCATCTGTTATTTTTTTTAACCGCTTCAATAACCCTTCGACCCTTCGACAAGCTCAGGGTGACAAAATTCATCATCATAAGTTCTGTTATAAAAACTATTTTTTCCTTCCTTCCATCTCATAGCCATCGCCATACATAACAGCCATTAGTCAATAAGACAATACTCAATATCAGAGGTTTGTCAGGCTGAGCCTGTCGAAGCCCGCGAAGAGATTATCTATAATTTCCAGTCAATCGGGTCAATACCGTTTTGCATCAGGTAGGCATTGGTTTTCGAAAAATGCCGGCAACCGAAGAAGCCTGCATTGGCCGAAAAAGGCGAGGGGTGCGCCGCTTTCAATACCAGGTGTTTCGTTTCATCGATCAATACCTGCTTTTCCTGTGCAAACTTACCCCAGAGCAGGAAGACCACGTTCCGCTTATCGTCCGACACTTTTTTTATCACCGCATCGGTAAAATCGGCCCAGCCTATTTTGGCATGGCTCATCGGCTCATTGGCCCGCACCGTCAGTGAGGCATTGAGCAACATCACACCCTGCTCGGCCCAATGCGTGAGGTTGCCATGCGTGGGAATGGGCACACCGGTATCGCTGTGCAGCTCCTTGTAGATATTCACCAGCGATGGGGGAGGCGCTACTCCCTTCTGCACCGAAAATGACAGGCCATGCGCCTGCCCGGCGCCATGATAAGGGTCCTGTCCCAGCAGCAGCACCTTCAGCCGGCTGAAAGGCGTTGTATTAAACGCGTTGAATATAAGCGGGCCCGGTGGGTAAATTGTTTTGCTCCCCATCTTTTCCGCTTTTAAATGCGTCGTGATTTGCAGAAAATAAGGCCTGGTAAACTCCGTTTTCAGCTCCTCTTTCCAGCTGTCTTCAATCTTTACATCCATTACGGCGTAGGTTTGATGCGCACAAATGTAGCCGCTTTTTACTTATGTTGCTGCCGGGTATCAATAGTTTGCTCCACGACAATGGCATAATCCATATCCCGGAACACGATGCGGTATACGCCTTTTCTAAGATAAAGTGTGTAATAATCATGACCAGCCAGGATATAGGTCTGATCGGCCGGGATAAGCGTTCCATAATCACGCCCCCTGCATTCGCCGGCATAATAGGCCTGCGCCAGGAAGGCCCGGTGGCCGGGGCGCTTCACGAACACGGCTTTTCTTTCCCCATTCATCGAATACCAGCTGGCCCGGCCGTTGTAGTATCCGGCAGGCGGGTGAATGACCGTTATATCATACTGCCCACGCGGCGAAGGCAATTCAACGGGCTGGTTGTTTTCAGCAGGACGGCAGGTTGTGTAACGGGAAATTTCTTTTGGAACGCCGTATAATACTTATCGGAAAAAAGATCATTGCCTCCTTCCGTCATAATAGTCTGCTCGATGCAGAGCGGGTCGATGCCCGAACCAGCCCGGCGGTTTCAGGTAATTGATAATACTGCCGTCGCCCACAAACAGGGTAGGGAAAGAACCGGCCGAATCATTCGTTTTTTTTGTTTCCGCATATTTCCGGAACGCTGCCAGCTCCCGGTTGTTTTGCGCACACGAAGAAAAGATGGGCAGGAGCAGGAGCGCGTAGACGAACCCCGACGGGGTAAAAAAGTTCATATTGGTATATAAGGCGTTAAAAAGGAATAAGGAACTGAACTTTAAAATAAGCAGTATTGCAACCGCCGGCAATGCTTATCCTTTTTTATCCACTATATTAACACAGATTTATTATATATGCATTCGATCATATACTTTGCACGGTAGTAGTATGCGATACACCCCATTGCTGGCCCTCCTGTTGCTGGTAGGTTTTCACACCTATGCTTTCGACCACTGGCCTGTACAGTATTTGGGCATCGAGCAGGGACTGTCTAATAATACGGTGCCTGTTATTTACAAAGACAAGCTGGGCTTTATGTGGTTTGGCACGCACGACGGGCTCAACCGGTACGATGGTTATACGTTCAGGGTATTCAGGCGTGATTTGAAAGACAGCAGCTCGCTGCTGTCCAACGAAATTGCCGCCCTTGCCGAAGACCGGCGCGGTAACCTGTGGGTGGCATCCCGCCGCGGGGTAAACCTGTATAATTATACCTCCGGCAGAATAAGCACGGTTAGCTACAGGCCGTGGTCCTCCCGCGGCCCAATGCCGTTAAGAAAAACGGAAGGCGATATCTACGATATAAAAACCGATGCACAGGGCAATGTGTTTGTGGCGGGCTCGGGCACAGGCATCATCGTATATCCCGCCGGCGGTGGGGAAGGCTTTCAGCTGCCGCTGCACCGGGCTTCAGATACCACCACCAATTACGCGGTATATTGGCTGAAGCCGGCGGCCGACGGCGTTCTTTGGTTTATGGTGCAGGGATATGGGCTTTGCCGCTATGATTATGCCACGCGTTCCATCCGCCTCGTGAGCACCGCCGTTACCCGTTCGTATAAAATTGAAGCCGATAAAAGCGGGCGTTTGTGGATAGCCACCGATCATGGCCTGTATACCTATACCATTGCTACCGGCCGGGTCGAACTGTTTGCCCTGCCCGGCCGTATGCACAGTTATCGTATACTGGGTCTTTGCCTCGATGCGGGCCAGTACCTTTGGGTAGGCTCCGACGGCGGCGGCATGGGTGTTATCGATACCCGCCGCTATACATTACAGGCTACGCTGGCCGCCGATGGCGGTAAATCGCTTACCAGCGATGCGATATCCTGTGTATACGCGG
>Ga0307508_10003074_pt1 | contig 17162 bp, 15 predicted proteins | sample 9_EM_MG_FD_203089 | JGI IMG/M metagenome (GOLD analysis project Ga0307508, IMG submission 203089) | Populus trichocarpa ectomycorrhiza microbial communities from riparian zone in the Pacific Northwest, United States - 9_EM | ecosystem: Host-associated > Plants > Roots > Unclassified | place...
CCCGGCTGTCCGCTGGTCCTGGTGGTGACCGAGGGCGGGCTCGCCGCCGTCACCGCCGACTGGGGCATCGACGACGTCCTGCTGGACACCGCGGGCCCGGCCGAGGTCGAGGCCCGGCTGCGGCTGGCCATGGGCCGCCAGCAGATCACCACCGACGACAGCCCGATGGAGATCCGCAACGGCGATCTGTCGGTGGACGAGGCCACCTACAGCGCCAAGCTCAAGGGGCGGGTGCTCGACCTCACCTTCAAGGAGTTCGAGCTGCTGAAGTACCTCGCCCAGCACCCCGGCCGGGTCTTCACCCGGGCGCAGCTGCTGCAGGAGGTCTGGGGCTACGACTACTTCGGCGGCACGCGCACGGTCGACGTCCACGTACGGCGGCTGCGGGCCAAGCTGGGCCCGGAGCACGAGTCGCTGATCGGGACCGTCCGTAACGTGGGCTACCGCTTCGTCACACCGGAGAAGGTCGAGCGGGCCGAGCGGGCCGCCGAGGAGGCCCGGGCCAGGAACGCGGCCCGGGACGCCCGGCCCGGCCCGGCGGGCTCCGGCCCGTCCGGCGGAGGCGCACGGTCCGCCGGTGAAGCGGCGCCCGCACGGCCGGTCAATACCTAGCTGGACCCGCGTAGACTTCGCGCGTGGCCAAGGTGACGCGTGATGATGTGGCAAGGCTGGCGGGAACCTCGACCGCGGTCGTCAGTTACGTCATCAATAACGGACCCAGGCCGGTCGCCCCGGCCACGCGCGAGCGGGTACTCGCCGCGATCAAGGAGCTGGGCTACCGGCCCGACCGGGTCGCCCAGGCGATGGCGAGCAGGCGTACCGACCTCATAGGGCTGATCGTTCCGGACGCCCGCCAGCCGTTCTTCGCCGAGATGGCGCACGCGGTCGAACAGGCCGCCGCCGAGCGCGGCAAGATGGTGCTGGTCGGCAACTCCGACTACCTGGACGAGCGCGAGGTGCACTATCTGCGCGCCTTCCTGGGGATGCGGGTGTCCGGGCTGATCCTCATCAGCCAGGGCCCCAGCGAGAACGCCGCCGCCGAGATCGAGGCCTGGGAAGCCCGGGTGGTGCTGCTGCACGAGCGGCCCGAGGCGATCGACGACGTGGCCGTGGTGCTGGACGACGTCGGCGGCGCCCAGCTCGCGGTGCGCCATCTGCTGGAGCACGGCCACCCCTATGTGGCCTGCCTCGGCGGCACCGAGATAACCCCGACCGTCGGCGACCCGGTGACCGACCACGTCGAGGGGTGGCGCCGGGCGATGCGGGAGGCCGGGCGGTCCACGGAGGGGCGGCTGTTCCAGGCCCCGTACAACCGGTACGACGCCTATCAGGTCGCCCTCGGCCTGCTGGCCGGTCCTGACCGGCCCCCGGCCATCTTCTGCGCCACCGACGACCAGGCGTTCGGGGTGCTGCGCGCGGCGCGCGAGCTGCGCATCGAGGTCCCCGGTGAGCTGGCGGTCGCGGGCTTCGACGACGTCAAGGAGGCGGGTCTGACCGACCCGCCGCTGACCACGGTCGGCTCCGACCGCCCCGCGATGGCCCGCGCCGCGGTCGACCTGGTGCTGGAGGACGGGCCGCGGCTCGCGGCCTCGCGCCGGGAGCGGATGCGGCAGTTCCCGTCCGCGCTGGTGGTACGGCGCTCCTGCGGCTGCGCGTAGCGGCTTTGCGCGGCGGCCTTCGCATAGCGCCTTCACGTAGCGCTCTTATGTCGGGCATACCGACTTCTGCCCTGGTTCTCAGCAGGCCCTCAGCTGGCTCTCATACTCGCGCCGCACAGTCATAGACATGACCGACAGCCCACGCCGTAGCGGCGACCACGAGTCCTATCCCTACGCGTACGGCGGCGCGGCGGCCTACCCGCCGCCGCCCACCCATGAGCCGCAGATGCCGGTGACGACCCCCTCCGGGGACACCACGGTGATACCGCACCCCGGCGGCGGCCGCCGCAAGCGGCGGGTCTCCCGCTCGGCCGGGCTGATCGTCGCCGTGGCGGTCGTCTCGGCGCTGGTGGGCGGCGGTACGGCGACCCTGGTCGGGCAGGCCGCGGACAAGGGGGACACGACCGTCTCGGCCCCCGTCGTCAACGCCAACTCCAGCAGCGCCGGCAGCGGCGTCTCCGCCGTGGCGGCGGCCGTGAGCCCCAGCATCGTGGAGATCAGCGCGACGTCCGCCGACGGCCAGTCCACCGGCTCCGGCGTGATCATCACCAGCGGCGGCGAGATCATCACCAACAACCACGTCGTCTCCGGCGCCGATTCGATCAAGGTGACGTTCAGCGACGGCAGCACGAAGCGCGCGTCGGTCACCGGCACCGACAGCAACAAGGACCTGGCCCTGATCAAGGTGGCGGGCGCGAGCGGCCTCAAGGCCGCGTCCCTGGGCGACTCCGGTCAGGTCAAGGTCGGCGACCAGGTCGTGGCGATCGGCTCGCCCGAAGGGCTGACCGGCACCGTCACCAGCGGCATCGTCTCCGCGCTCAACCGCGACGTCACCGTCTCCACGGACGAGGGCCAGGGCCAGGGACAGGACCAGGGCCAGGGCGGCCAGGGCGGTCAGGGCGGCGGCCAGTGGCCCTTCGAGTTCGGCGGCGGCCGGTACAACGGCGACGTCGGCGACTCGACGACCACGTACAAGGCCATCCAGACCGACGCCTCCCTCAACCCCGGCAACTCCGGCGGTGCGCTGATCAACATGAGGGGTCAGATCATCGGGATCAACTCCGCGATGTACGCCTCGGCTTCCCAGTCGAGCGGCAGCAGCGCGGGCAGCGTGGGCCTCGGCTTCTCCATCCCCGTCAACACCGTCAAGTCCGACCTGGCCGCCCTGCGCGACGGCGGCAGCGACAGCGGCGGCAACAGCAACAGCTGACCCGCCCGCCGCGGGCCGGCGTGCGAGGCTGGCAGCCCAGCGCCCGCCCCCGCCCCGCCCACCGTTTAAGGAAACCGATCCATGAGCCCCGCCGACCACGGTGATCAGCCCGCCCGCATCCTGATCGTCGACGACGAGCCGGCCGTCCGCGAGGCGCTGCAGCGCAGCCTCGCCTTCGAGGGCTACGCGACCGAGACCGCCGTCGACGGAGTGGACGCCCTGGAGAAGGCCGGTACCTATGACCCCGAGCTGATCGTGCTCGACGTGCTGATGCCTCGTATGGACGGGCTCACCGCCGCCCGGCGGCTGCGTGCCACCGGCGTGACCGTGCCCGTCCTGATGCTCACCGCACGCGACACGGTCGGCGACCGGGTCACCGGCCTGGACGCGGGCGCGGACGACTACCTCGTCAAACCGTTCGAGCTGGACGAACTGCTGGCCCGTATCCGTGCCCTGCTGCGCCGCAGCTCGTACGCGGCCGCGGCGGGCGCGCCGGTCGCCGACGACGACACGATGTCCTTCGGCGACCTGCGGATGGACCTGGTGACCCGCGATGTCACCCGGGCCGGGCGGCGCGTCGAGCTGACCCGGACCGAATTCACCCTGCTGGAGATGTTCCTCGCGCATCCGCGCCAGGTCCTCACCCGCGAACAGATCCTGAAGGCCGTATGGGGCTTCGACTTCGAGCCGTCGTCCAACTCGCTGGACGTGTACGTGATGTATCTGCGCCGCAAGACCGAGGCGGCCGGGGAGCCGCGGCTGGTCCACACGGTGCGCGGCGTGGGCTACGTCCTGCGGCCCGCCGAGGGCGAGCCGTCGTGAGGTTCCGCGGACTCCCGCTGCGCTCGCGGCTGGCCCTGCTGACCGCGGTGGCGGTGGCGGTGGCGGTCGCGGCGTCGGCGTTCGCGTGCTGGCTGATCGTGCGCGAACAGCTCAGCGCACAGCTCGACTCGTCGCTGCGCAACGTCAAGGTCGACGAGCGCAATGTGGTGAGCATCCTGGACGCGTGCCAGAACCCCGGCGACGACGACGGCCACACCCCGCGGGCGCTGGGCTCGTACTCCGTGCAGATCGTGCTGCCCGACGGCAGCCGCTGCCCCCAGCCCGGGGCGACGAAGCTACCGGTGAGCGCCGACGACGTGGAGGTCGCCACCGGGACGCGGCCGACCGCGCTGCACGACGTGACCGCCGAGGACGGCCGGGACATGCGGGTCTTCACCTACCGGCCGTCCGGCGGCCCGGACAGCCCGCTGCCGCGCGGTATCGCCGTGTCCATGGCCCGCCCGCTCAGCGAGGTCCAGGACCCGCTGAACACGCTCGCGCTCGTCCTCGCGCTCGTCGCGGGCATCGGCGTCGTCGGCGCCGGGGCGGCCGGGCTGTGGATCGCCCGGACCGGGCTGAAGCCGGTGGACCGGCTGACCCACGCCGTCGAGCATGTGGCCCGCACCGAGGACCTGGCCGTCCGCATCCCCGCCGAGGGCGACGACGAGATCGCCCGGCTGTCCCGGTCGTTCAACGCCATGACCGCCGCCCTCGCCTCCTCCCGCGACCGCCAGCAGCAGCTGATCGCCGACGCGGGGCACGAGCTGCGCACCCCGCTCACCTCGCTCCGTACGAACGTCGAACTGCTCGCCCGCAGCGACGAGACCGGCCGCGCCCTGCCTCCGGACGACCGCAAGGCGCTCATGAGCAGCGTCAAGGCGCAGATGACCGAGCTGGCGGCGCTCATCGGCGACCTCCAGGAGCTGTCCCGGCCGGACGCGCTTCCCGGCAGCGGGCCGCTCCAGGTGGTCGCGCTGCACGAGATCGCGGACACCGCCCTGCGGCGGGCCCGGCTGCGCGGCACCAGGCTCACCCTCGACGCCTCGATCGAGCCCTGGTACGTACGCGGCGAGGCGGCGGCCCTGGAACGGGCGCTGGTCAACCTGCTCGACAACGCCGTGAAATTCAGCCCTTCGGGTGGTGTCATCGATGTCGCGCTCAGAAAGGGGGAGTTGACAGTGCGGGACCATGGCCCCGGCATTCCCGCCGATGAACTCCCGCACGTCTTCGAGCGGTTCTGGCGCTCCCCGTCCGCCCGCGCCCTGCCCGGCTCCGGGCTCGGGCTGTCCATCGTGGCCCGTACCGTCCAGCAGTCCGGCGGCCAGGTGGGGCTGCGGCCCGCGCCCGGCGGCGGCACCGTCGCCTGGCTCCGCCTCCCCGGCGCCCCCACGGCCCCGCCCGAACTCGACGCCTGACCCTCCGCCGACGTTCTCAGCCTCCGTACACGCCGGACCCAGCGGACCCACAGCCTCGGGCACCAGGTTGGGCCCCATGCACGAGACTTCCCGGATCTTGGTCGTGGACGACGAGCCCTCGGTACGCGAAGCCATCGGCAGAGCCCTGCGGTGCGAGGGCTACGAGGTCGAGACGGCGGGGGACGGCCTCGCGGCGCTGCGCCGCGTCGACGAGGAGCCGCCCGACCTGGTGCTGCTCGACGTGGTGCTGCCCGGCCTGGACGGGCTGGCGGTGGTCCGCCGCGTCCGGGCCTCCGGACGCGCCCTTCCGATCATGATGGTCACCGGGCGGGACTCCGTGGGCGACCGCATCGTCGGCCTCGACAACGGCGCCGACGACTACCTCACCAAGCCCTACGCGTGCGAGGAACTGCTGGCCCGGGTGCGTGCGCTGCTGCGCCGGGGCCGGGCGGCCGTGCCGTTGGGCGAGCCGCCCATCCATACGCCGCCCCCGACGCCGGACGCCCGGCTCGCCTTTGACGACATGACCCTGGACACCCTCACCCGCCAGGTCACCCGCTCCGGCCGCCGACTCGACCTCACCAAGACCGAGTTCGCCCTGCTGAAGCTCTTCCTGTCCCGCCCCCGCCAGGTCCTCAGTCGCGCCGCGATCCTCCGCGACATCTGGGGCTTCGACTTCGAGCCGTCGTCCAACACGCTGGACGTGTACGTGATGTACCTCCGCCGCAAGACGGAAGCGGCCGGTGAGCCGCGTGTGGTCCACACGGTCCGGGGCGTGGGCTACGTCCTGCGCGCGGACTGACGCCCCCGGCCCCGCGCCCGGCCTGGGCGCGGGGCCGGGCGGGAGAAAGCCCTCCGCACCTCAGACCGACGGGCCGAGCTGCACCGTGGGGTGCGATCCCGTGTCCGTCAGGGGGCTGTTCTGGGAGCCGTGGAGGCGGGCGTAGGCGCCGTTCAGGGCGAGCAGTTCGCGGTGGGTGCCGGTCTCCACGAGGCGGCCGTGGTCGAGGACGAGGATGCGGTCGGCGTCCGGGGCCAGGTTGAGGTCGTGGGTGATCATGATCGTCGTACGGCCCGACATCAGCCGCCGCAGCGGCCGCACCACGCGCCGCGCGGCCAGCGCGTCGAGGCCGGTGGTGGGCTCGTCCAGGACCAGCACGGGTGCGTTGCGCAGCATCGCGCGGGCGATCGCGATCCGCTGGAGCTGACCGCCCGACAGCTGGGCGGTGTGCGGGTCGATCCGGGTGTCGTACCCGTCCGGCAGGGCGCGGATGAACTCGTCCGCGGCCGCGTCCCGCGCCGCCCGGACGACATCGTGGTCGCTCGCGTCCGGCCGCCCGCAGGCGATGTTCTCGCGGATCGTGTCGTGCAGGATCAGGGTCTCCTGCGGGAGCAGCGTCACGTGGTCGCGCAGGAAGGTGAGGGGTACGGCGTGCAGCGGCACCCCGTCCAGCCGTACGTAGCCCTCGCCCGGGTCGTAGAAGCGCAGCAGCAGCTTGGAGACGGTCGACTTGCCCGCCCCGCTCGCCCCCGTGATCAGGACGAACTCGCCCGGCCGCGCGGTCAGCGAGACCCCGGCCAGGGTCGGCCGCTCGGCGCCCGGGTACCGGAAGGCGACCCGGTCGAACTCCACGGTGCCGTGCACCCGCCACGGCGCGACGCCCGCCCCGGGCGCGGGATCGCGCACGGCCGGTTCGGCGTCGAGGATCTCCAGCAGCCGTTCGGCGCCCGCGGTCGCGGCGGTGAGGGTCAGGCCCAGCTGGCCGAGGTTGCGGATCGGCGGGTAGAGGTAGCCGAGGAAGGCGGCGAAGGCGAGCAGCTGGCCGATCGTCATCCGGTCCTGGGAGATCTCCCAGGCACCCAGCCCGATGACGGCGAGCACGCACAGCGTCTCGATGACCTCGACCAGCTGCTCGTACAGCTCGCTCATCCGCGCCCCGGACACCGAGGCCCGCATCCACGCCCACGCCTCCCGCCGCAGCCGGTCCTCCTCGGCGGCCTTGCGGTTGTACGCCTGCGTCAGCACGACGTTGCTCAGCGACTCCTCGACCACGGAGGTGATGGCGCCGTCGGCGACCCGCTCCTCCCGGGCGACCGTCTTGATGCGGCCGGAGAAGCGCCGGGCGGCCAGCCAGAACAGCGGCGCGAGGACGAAGGTGGCCAGCGCCAGATCCCAGCGCAGGGTGAAGGCGGCGACCGAGAAGAAGACGGTGCTGAAGATGGCCGATACGGTGCCCACCACCCCGGACACCACCATCTGCTCGATGGCGTCGATGTCCCCGGTGAGCCGCTCCAGCAGATCGCCCTGGCGGTGGCGGGAGAAGAAGTGCGGCGGCAGGTCCTGGACGTGCCCGAAGACCCGGGCCCGCAGCCGCATCACGAAGCGTTCGGCGGTCCAGACGGCCAGCGAGTTACCGGCGTAGCCGACGCCCGCGCCGAGGACGGCGACCGCGAGCCACTGCGCGGCGGGGCTCCAGAACGCGCTGAGCGACCCCTGCCGCAGGGCGTTGTCGGTGAGGTCGGAGAAGAGCAGGATCGCGGCGGTCTCGGCGAGCGCCGCGGCGACCACACAGGCGCAGATCAGCACGATCCAGCGGCGGTCGCCCTTGGTGAGCGGCCAGAACCGGCGGAACGCCAGCCGCGCCGGAAGCTGCGGAGCGGTCGGCTCCGCCTCCTGGCCGTCCTCGGCGGCGGGGACGTACACGTACTCCTCGGGCAGCGGCTGCACCGCCCGCTGGTGGCGGCCGTACGGGCGGGGCCGCCCGGGGCGCCGGTGCCGGCCGCCGCCGGTGACGGGATCGGCCACGACCATGCGCAGCTGCATGGTGGCCTGGTCGTCATAAGAGGGCGGGGGCTGGGGCGGGGTTGAGGTCACGTGGGGTCTCCCGGGTCCGGAAACGGCCGAGGCGGGCCCGCGGCGCAGTTGCCGCGGGCCCGCCTTTCAGGGGGTGGGTCAGCCACCGATGGGGCGACGGTGCTGCTTCTGCGGGGGCTTCGGGGCGGGCTTCGGGTGCTTCTTCTTGCCCGGCTCGGACTTGCGGGCGGGCTTGACCGGGGCGATCTTCTTGAAGCTCATGATGTTTTCCTCTCGCGATTTCAGCGATTCTTTTTCTTTTGTCTGGGCCGTTCGGCTTCGACACGGAAAACATTAGGAGGGCTATCCGTGAGGGAGTTCGGACTCCGCTGTGCGTTTGCCCAGAGCCGTCTGACGGATTTCTCAGGAGATCGCGGGAACCGCCGCGTGCCCGCGCGCGTCCCTCGCGCGTACGGGCATACAGGCGTACGGGCATGCGGAAGGGGCCGGTGGCGTGCTGCCACCGGCCCCTTCTGATCCCCGAAGGGCTGAAACGCTATTTGAGAATTCTCATGTCCCCAGCGTACGGCGCTTTATGGCCGCTTTCCGAAGCCCATCTGGCTGCCGGTGAGGTCGGCCACGATCCCGTCCGGCTTCACCCCGATGTTCTGGATCTTGATGCCCTTGGCCTTCTCCGGGAGCTGGAAGGAGAGCGACAGTTTCTCCGACAGCTCCGGCAGCTTGTACTTGGTCAGCGCTGCGGCCACCGTCGGGTCGATGCCGAGCTTCTTGACCAGCTCGGGGTGCTCGTTCGTCACGTCGACGAGGTTGACCTTCGTCAGCGACGGCACGAACTTCGGCGACTTGGTGATCTTGTCCAGCTGCCGGTCGTCCTGGCGCGCCCGCCCGGCCGGTTCGGGAGCGATCCCCAGTCGCTGCGCCACCGACGGCACCGCCAGCAGCGCCCTCGCCTTCGCGGTGTCGTCGCTGATCTGCTTGGCCGCCTTCGGGTGCAGCCGCAGCCCGGCGTTCTTGCCCGGCCGGTAGGTGGCGATCCCGGGGATCTCCAGCCGCATGCCGGTCACCTCGGTGGAGATCCCCCGGTCTCCCTGGCGCTGTATGTGGGCCATCGCGTGCAGCGACACATCCTGCCCGGCGACCGGCAGCTTGCCGTCCGCGCGCACCGAGTTGGGCCCGAACGCCCGGAACCGCACCTGCGAGGCGCCCAGTTCCCGGTCCAGGTCCTCGAAGGCCAGCAGGACGTCGCCCTTCATGCGGTCCACCACGGCGCCCTTGATGGACGTGGGCAGGTCGGCGTTCAGCCGGATGCCCTGGGCCTTGACGTTCACCTTGGCGAGCGAGACGCGGTCGGCCGCCACATCGGGCACCGCCACGTCGACCTGCTGCAGCTTCTTGTCCATCACCTGGGTGAGGAACGGGAAGCCGTGGATGGTCACGTTGGGGGCCGTGGCCAGCTTGAGCTTCTTCTGCAGCGTGGCCTCGGCCTTGCGCTCCACGTACATGACGGCGACTCGGTCGGCCAGCACCGCGATCACCGCGAGCACCAGCACGCCGATGATCAGCTTCGCGGTGAGCGGCACCGCTTTGAAGCGCCCGCGCCCGCGCCGCCGGCCGCGCCGGGAGCGGCCGTGGTCGGGCGGCGACCACGGCTCGCCGTCGTTCCCGCCCGGGCCGTCCTTGCCGGTGCCGCCGGCGCCGCCGAGGTCGGCGGTGTCGTCGTCATCCGGTTTCAGCCCGAGGCCGAGCGGGTCGTCCGGGTCGTACGGGTCGGCCAGCTGGCCGAGTTCCTCGTACGGGTTGTTGTACGGGGTGCCCGGCGCGTCGCGGTGCGCCTCGTTGCGCGCCTCGGGGCGCGAGCCGCCGTGCGAGCCCTGCGGGACGTTGTGCGACTCGTCGGGGTCCGAGCCGCTGTGAGGGTTTTGGGGACGAGGTGAAGATATGCGTGTGGGGGATCGCATCGACCAATACCACCACGCCACACTGCTCCGCCCGCAAGTCCTAGCGGCGATACGTGGCGAACGGCACGCTCACGCGGCGCTCGCCGCCGTGCCGTCCGCCGCCGTCGGCTCGCCCCGTTCACCGCCCGCCGCGTGAAACCGCCCGTGCTTCTGTGACGGTGACGGACCGGCCGTTCATCTCCTGGCCATCCAGCTGGGCCATGGCCTTCTCGGCCTCCATGTCCGCCATTTCCACGAAGCCGAACCCGCGTGAGCGCCCGGTGTCCCGGTCGGTGATGACGGTCGCGTCCATCACCTCGCCGAACTGCCCGAACAGCTTCTCCAGGTCGTCCTTCGTGGTCTGGTAACTGAGATTGCCCACATGCAGCCGCTTCGCCATGACTCGCTCTCCCTGCCTGATCCGGGACGCCGTCAAGGTGGCGCCAATCGGGTCAATCGTCGCAGCGAGGTGGAAAGCGGGCCATTGCGATACGGCCGAACCGGTGACCCGGGCCGCGCCCCGGGTCACCGGCCGGGGCTCAGTGCAGGTTCTGGAGCTGGTCGGCGGCGAAGGGGATGAGCGCGTCCGTGTCCCCGGCGAGGACCTTCCGGGCCCACTCCGGGTCGGCGATCAGGGCACGGCCGACCGCGATGAGGTCGAACTCGTCCCGCTCCAGCCGGTCCAGCAGCTTCTCGATGCCCGCGACCCCGATCCGGGTCCCGCCCTGGAACGACGAGGGGTCGAACTGCTTGTCCAGGCCGACGGAGCCGACGCTGATGGTGGCCTTGCCGGTGAGCTTCTTCGTCCAGCCCGCGAGGTTCAGGTCGGAGTCCTCGAACTCCGGCACCCAGTACCGGCGGGTGGAGGAGTGGAAGGCGTCCACCCCGGCGTCCGCGAGCGGGGCGAGGACCGCCTCCAGCTCCTGCGGGGTGGTGGCGAGCCGCGCGTCGTAGTTGTTCGCCTTCCACTGCGAGGTGCGGAAGACGATCGGGAAGTCGGGGGAGACGGCCTTCCGGCAGGCGGCCACGATCTCGGCGGCGAAGCGGGTACGGGCGACCGGGTCGCCGCCGTAGCCGTCGGTGCGGCGGTTGGTGCGCTCCCACAGGAACTCGTCGATCAGATAGCCGTGGGCGCCGTGCAGTTCGACGCCGTCGAAGCCGGTGCGCTCGGCGGCCGCCGCGGCGTCGGCGAAGGCGGCGATCACCGCGTCCAGGTCGTCCTGGGTCATGGCCCGACCCGCCGGGTCGCCGTCCAGCCCGATGCCCGACGGGCCGACCGTCGGGGCGTCGGGGAACGGGCCCGAGCCCTCGGCGCGCGTCACCCCGACGTGCCAGAGCTGCGGCATGATGCGGCCGCCCGCGCGGTGCACCTCTTCCACCACGTTCTTCCAGCCCGCGAGCGCGTCCTCCCCGTGGAAGCGCGGCACCCGGTCGCTGTCCCCGGCCGCGTCGTGACCGACGTACGTACCCTCGGTGATGACCAGCCCGACCCCGCCGGCCGCCCGGCGCGCGTAGTACCGCGCCACGTCGTCACCGGGGACGCCGCCCGGCGAGAACTGGCGCGTCATCGGCGCCATGGCGACGCGGTTCGGCACGGTGAGCCCGCCCAGGGTGAACGGGCGGGACAGGATCTGGGCCGCGCGGTCGGCGGCGGCGCTGCTGGCAGGCACGTGAATGCTCCTCGAAACAGGAAGATGTTGCGCGGGAGCTAAGCTAAAACCTGACGTTGACGTCAGAGGCAAATAACGTGGGGAGGCACGGGTGCGCATCGGTGAAGTGGCCGCCAGGGCAGGGGTGAGCGTACGGGCGCTGCGCTACTACGAGGAGCAGGGCCTGCTCACCCCGGCGCGCAGCGCCAGCGGCCAGCGGCGCTACCCCGACAGCGCGGTCGACCGCGTCCATCTGATCCAGCAGATGTACGCGGCGGGGCTGCCGAGCCGGACCATCGTGCGGCTGTTGCCGTGCGTCGACACCGGTGAGGCGACCCCGGCGATGCTGGAACTGCTGCTCGCCGAGCGCGACCGCATCGAACGTCAGCTGGGCGAGCTGGCCGACGCCCGCGACCGGCTCGACACCGTGATCGCCTCCACGAAGGTGCGCGCCTGTGTGCACCAGCCGCCCGGGACCCAGCGGCCCCGGCCCCGGCCCCGGCTCACAGGGGCAGCGGCCGGTCCACCACGACGTCCTTCATGACCAGGGTGGAGCTGAGGCGCTGCACGCCGGGGAGCGTGGCGAGGCGGTCGTCGTACAGCTCCTGAAAGGCCGGCAGATCGCGGGTGACGACGCGCAGCAGGTAGTCCGGGTCGCCGAAGAGCCGCTGCGCCTGGAGGACGTTGGGGATCGCGGCGACGGCCTCCTCGAAGGCGGCGACGGTGTCGCGGGCCGCGTCGTGCATCGTGATGAAGACCAGGGCGTCGAAGGTGAGCCCGAGGGCGTGGGCGTCGAGGTGCGCGCGGTAGCCGCTGATCGCACCGGAGCGCTCCAGGGCGCGCAGCCGCCGGTGACAGGGCGAGAGGCTGAGACGGACGCGCTCGGCCAGTTCGGTGACGGTGAGGCGCCCGTCCTTCTGCAGCTCGGCAAGAATTCTGCGGTCTACGTCATCCATGGGGAAGATCCTCCCTCACCTCTACGGTAGGACTCGTCAACCCCTGTCGAGGAGGACCCCGTTGGACAGCTACTTCGAGCGCACCGCCGAGCACCGCTACCGGCCCACCCACCATGTGAGCGGCGCGTGGGCCACCGACGAACAGCACTTCAGCCCGCTCGGCGGCCTGATCGTCCACGCCATGGACCGCCATCTGGCCGCGCGCCCGGACGGTCCGGGAAGCGGCATGGTCCTGAGCCGCGTCAGCTTCGACATCCTCGGGCGCCTCGCCCTCGACGAGTGCGAGATCCAGGTCGAGACCCTCCGGCCCGGCCGCACCATCGAACTGATCGAAGCCACCGTGCGCATAGCCGGTCGTCCGGTGGTCCGGGCCCGCGCCTGGCTCCTGACCACGCTCGACACCGGCGCCGTCGCGGGCGGCGGCGCCGAGCCCCTCACCCCGCCCGACGCGCTCGCGCCCTGGGCCATGTCCAGCCTCTGGCCCGGCGGGTTCATCGCCTCCCTGGACTCCCGGCCGGTCACCCCGCAGCGGCCGGGCCGCGCGACCGTCTGGGTCTCCACCGGGGTGGGCCTGGTCGCCGGAGAGGAGACGAGCCCGCTGGCGTCCTACGTCGCCCTCGTGGACACCGCCAACGGCATCGCCGTCCGCCAGTCGCCCACCGCCTGGATGTTCCCCAACGTCGACCTGACCCTCCACTTCCACCGCCAGCCCGAAGGCCGCTGGACCGGACTGGACACCACCGTCACCTTCGGCCCCACCGGCCAGGGCATCACCAGCACCGTCCTCCACGACCTGAGCGGCCCCGTGGGCCACGCCCAACAGATCCTCACCGTCCGCCCCCAGCCGGACGGAGCGCCTTGACCATCACCCGCTCCCCGGTCACGCCGTCGAACCGTAGCTCCGTGAACCCATGACGCCGGTAGAGGGCGAGGGCGGCCTCGTTGCCCGGGAGCACGGCGAGCGTGAGCGTCGTACCGCCCGACGCCCGCGCCCAGCCCTCGACCGCCCCGATCAGCCGGTCCCCGGCCCCGAGCCCGCGCGCCCCGGGGCCGACCCACACGGACCGCAGCTCCCGCACCCCCCCCACCCCGGGCACCCCGCCCGCCCCCCCGACGGCGCGGCCGTCCTCGACGGCGACGACGTGAAACGCCCCCGGCATCTCCAACCGGGCCCGCCACCGCTCCTCACCACCGCGATGCCAGTCCGCGAGTGTGGTCTTGAACGCATACGGCGCCTCGCTCAACGCGGCGAGCCGCACCTCCCGCCACAGCACCCAGTCCCCCGCCGTGAGCACCCGCAGGCTCACCATTTCGTCGCCCGGATCGAGTACATCAGCGGCACCCGGGGATGCCCTGCGGGGAAGCGGAAGGTGGGGTTCTCGGCGGGGCCGGTCCGCTCCAGCGCCGGATAGCGCGCGAAAAGCGTGGTGTCGTGCTCGTGCAGAAACTCGATCCGCAGCCCCGCTCGGGCGAGGGCGGTCACCACGTCGCCCAAGGAGTGCTGCCACTGCACGGAGACGGTGCGGGTGAGCGGCGGCCCGTCGGTGTACGTGTGCGACTCGTCCCACGTCGCGCCCTGGTCGTCGAAGTAGTCCACCTCGACGCTCTTCCCGTCGTCCCCCAGCACCTCGGTGAACGGGTGGAACTCCGCCAGGTACAGCACCCCGCCGTCGTTCAGCAGCCCGGCCACGACGCGCGCCCAGCGCGGGACGTCGGGCAGCCAGCACAGCGCGCCGAGCCCGGTGTACACGACGTCGAACCGCTCGCCGCCCAGCGCCGCGGCCGCGTCGTAGACGTCCGCCGTGACGAACCGCGCGCGGTCGCCGCCGAGCCCGAGGTCCGCGGCCAGCCCGCGCGCGGTACGGATGGCCTCCTCGGAGAAGTCCAGCCCGGTGACGTGCGCCGCTCCGCGGAGGGCCCAGGACAGCGTGTCCTGTCCCATGTGGCACTGCAGATGCACGAGCCGCTTACCCGCGACGTCCCCGACCTCGTCCAGCTCGAAGCGGCGCAGCGTGCAAGCACCGGTGCGGAACCCCGGCAGATCGTAGAAGTCGCTGTCGGCATGGACCCGGACCCGGTCGTCCCAGTTCGCCCGGTTGTGGCGTAGCCAGTCGTCGTCGGTCATGGCCGGGACGGTAGTGGGTGGGCTTCCCGCCCCTCATCCGGTTTCCCCGTCGTCGAGCGGCCGGCCCACGTTCACGGTGACGCCCGGGAGCGCGTCCGGGTTGGTTACCGGGGCGTCGACGACGGTGACGGTCTCCAGGTCGGGGAGTGTGGAGAGCGGGGACAGGTCGACGGGGTGGCGGGGTATCGCGGCGAACGCGACGTTCAGGTGGCGGAGGCGGGGGCAGGTGGTGGCGAGCCAGGTGGTGTCGATGGTGTTTCCCCTGACGAAGAGGTCCAGCCAGGTGATCTCCGGGGGGAAGCCGAACCGCGTGGGCGGGTGCTCGCCGAAGCTGATCTTGAGTTGGTCGAGTGTGCGCAGCGTGGCCAGGCCTCGGGGGAACCGTTCGCCGCCGGGCGGGACGTAGACCAGGGTGCGGAGGGGGAGTTCGGAGAGCGGGGTCAGGTCGTGGGCTTCGGGGCAGCCGTTCAGATACAGCGTTTCGAGGTGCGTGAGGTGGCTGAGGGCGCCGAGGTCGGCGACCGACTCGTTTCCCTCCAGCCGCAGCCGGGTGACCTCCTCGCCGCGGAGGCGGTCCCTGAGGTCGTCCTCGCCGACGTGGCCGCGCAGGATCAGATGCGGGCGGGGCCCGGTGTCCTGGAGCAGGCGCAGGTGCTCCAGGGACTCGGCCACGAAGTACAGGTCCTCCCGGCAGAGGCGGAGGATGACCTCGGTGAAGTAGCGCTCGGTGTCGAACCGCCCCCAGCTGGACGCCAGCTGTGCGCGTACGGCGGTCGCGGGGTGGTCGGCGAATCGGGCCAGGTAGGGGATGGCCGCGTCCACGGGGATGCGTGAGGCGGTCACGACGCAGTACTCCGCTTGCTGGTCGGTCAGGCCTTGCGGAGGCGGGAGGAGTTCCAGGACGAGGGGGCCCACCGTGGCGAGTTCCCGGGCGCGCTGGACGTCCAGGGGCGGGATGAATCCCATGGCGTGCCGGGTGACCTGTTCCCGTATCTCCGGCTCCAGGTCCGGCGCGTGGTCGAGGCAGGCCATGGCCAGGAGGAACAGCCGCAGTGAGGACTGAGAGTTCTTGCGGCGCGCCAGGTCGAGCAGCTTGCCCAGCAGCTCGGCTCTTTCGCGCGGGCGCCCGTGCGCGACGGCCATGCGGATGACGTCTTCCCACTGCGCGTCGTGGGCGTTGTTCACGAGGAGGCCGATGTCCCACGCCTCCACCGCCGCCTTCGCGCCCAGGTAGTCCTGGAAGGTGCGGTGGACGAACTCCACGGTGCCCACCGACGGCTCCCGCAGCAGCCCGCTGCGCAGCAGCAGGTGGTTCAGGATGCGCGGGGCGTCGCCCAGGGCCTGCGCGGCCGGGACGGACGGCAGGGCCTCGGCGACGATGGTCTCCGCGCGGTCGCGGTCGAGTTCGGCCTCGCCGTTGCGGATCAGGTAGTACGCCAGCCGCTGGAGGAGCTGGATCTGCGGCTCCTCGTCGAGCTGGATGTCGCCGGGGGCGTAGACGTGGCGTTCGGTGTCGCGGCGGGTCAGGAGCATGGAGAGGGCAGCGTCGTAGAGGGCCTTGCGGCCGGGCGGGAGGTAGCCCCGGCGGGCCCGGTGGAGGGCGCAGATGAGGCCGCACATCAGGGGGTTGGTGGCGAGCCCGCTGAGGTCCTGCTTCGTGCGGACGGCCGTGTGCAGGGCGGCCTGGTACGCGCCGAGGGCCGCGCGCTCGTCGTCGTCACGGCAGGTCTGGCGCGCCGCGTCGTGCCAGCGGTCGATGAACGCGGTCATGTCGTCGCGGCTCATGGGGGACAGCGCGAACTCGCTGAAGTCCTGTGCGGCCAGCCAGTCGTCGGCGACGGCGGAAGGGCGGGAGGTGACGAGCCACAGGTTGCCCGGGTAGGCGATCAGCAGGTCGGCCAGCCAGGTGCGGGTGCGTTCCCGGTCGCGTTCGGGGATCTCGTCGATGCCGTCGATGAGGAGCAGCCCGCGCCCGGCGGTGAGCACGCGGTCGGCCCAGCCGGTCGGCTGGGCGGCGTCCAGGGGGCTGTGGACGGAGGCCAGGAAGCGGGTGGGGGAGGGCAGGGCGTCCTGGCGGGCGATGGTGCGCAGCGGGAGGACGAAGGGGACGCGGCCGATCAGCTGCTCCAGCCCGCGCGGCGGTTCCTGCCGGGCGGCGGAGACGGCGAGCCACTGGACGAGGGTGGTCTTGCCGGAGCCCGCGACTCCGCGCAGCAGGACGCGCTCGTGGCCGGAGAGGGCCCGGTCGGCGGGGAGGGCGGTGAGCGGGGCGCCGCCTTCGAGGCCGAGGGGGCGTTCGTCGTCCTGGGAGACGGCCTCCAGGCTGAGGTACGCGGCGTCCAGCGGCCAGGTGGCCTCGGAGTGGCTGAGGTCGATGCCGACGATGGTCAGCGTGCCGTGTTCTTGACCATGTAGTCGGCGTACCGGCGCTCGAACGCGGCGTCCTGCGCGGACTGGGACGGAAGGCGCTCGATCAGGATGTCGATCTTGGTTATCAGCTCGGTGAGCTGGCCGCTCTGCTCGACCAGGGTGCGGGCGACGAAGGTCGAGCGCTGGGTGAAGAAGTGCAGGATGT